>VFSW01016483.1_pt1 | contig 10082 bp, 19 predicted proteins | sample 5358111 | NCBI WGS metagenome assembly VFSW01 (sample SAMN11554181, study PRJNA540505) | mine drainage metagenome | isolation source: sediment from site ElyBrook_90M | place: USA: Ely Copper Mine, Vershire, VT | collected 2017
ATCCTAAGGAATATTCTAATAATGAAATTAAGCGAACTATTAACAACACCTTATCAATAGTATGAAAAAGGAATAATAAAATTGTACATTGCACTTTTACAAGCATTTCTTAATTATGAGACTTACTCTAAACATGGCGACTATCTGGATTATCAATGGCTCAAAGAAAATCAACCCGAAACTTTTCGACTTTTCCAAACTATTCGTTATTTACACAAGCAAGTACCCGGAAAAACTTATAGCATCGATGACTTGGAACTCGCGTTTGCCACTCTCTATCCGCAAAGCAAAGCGTCTGACTTCGCTCCGTTGTTCAGTCAACTCCGGACTTTGCAAGTGGATTCTACCAATGTTGAGAGCTACCTCAACATGGTGCGTCAGAGAAGTCAAGCCACCACGCTTGCAAAGATTGCTCTGGGAGTCGCTGAAGGTAGTAAGACCCAAGAAGATATCCAGACTTTCTTGGCGACGCAAGACAAAATTAAGCCAGAAATACGGAACCCTTTTGTCGAAACAGACATAAGACTTATCCATGCTAAACGACTTCTACAACCAGGTATTCGTTGGCGTCTTGACAGTCTTAATAAAGCCCTTGGAAGCATTCGTAAGGGGAACTTTGGTTTCGTGGTTGCTCGTCCCGAGACAGGAAAAACTACCTTCTTGGCCTCAGAAACAACTCATATGGCTCTTAATGTTACTGCTCCGATCATATGGTTCAATAATGAAGAAGAACACGAAACAGTCATATATCGTCTTTACCAAGCAGCTTTCGGTATTGACTTGCCTACATTGTTATCTAGGCTCAACTACTACGCTGAACAATATGCAAATACTATTGGAAAACGCATACAACTTGTTACCGATACACCCACTACTAGAAAACTTGTCGAACAGATTTGTCAACAGACTCTACCCTCCCTTGTCATCTTCGACCAAATTGACAAGATTCAGGGCTTCGCAGATGATAGAAATGATCTTGAACTTCAAGCCATCTATGGATGGGCAAGAGAGATTGCAAAAACATATGCTCCCGTTATTGGAGTTTGTCAAGCTGGAAGCACAGGCGAAGGCAAACGCTGGCTTACTATGAATGATGTCAATAACTCAAAGACAGGAAAACAAGGCGAGGGGGATTGGATACTAGGTATCGGTAAAGTGCCTGACGATGGCTTAGAAACCTACAGATATTTTCACCTATGTAAGAACAAGCTTCAAGGCGATTCTGACACTAATCCAAAACGTCGCCATGACAAATGGGAAGTACGTATTCACCCAGACATCGCAAGATACGAAGACATTTAAATGACAACCATAGCTTGGAAAGGTCGCATCTTAGCGGCAGACACACAACTGACCTATGAAGATGATACTAAAACCTTCTGTCACAAGCTTCATGACTTAGGTAATGGTCATATTGTAGCTATTGCAGGTGGTACTGATAGTGAATTTCATTTTAAACGGTGGCTAAGTGCCGGTGCTAAAGTTGATGAATGGCAAACAATGATGATACAGTTCATCAAGAAACCTAAGTTTGAAGCAATTTATATTGACAAGTTTAACGATAAGTGGTATTATACTGATGGACCTGAACGTATGCCTATAGAACATCGCTTTCATGCCTGCGGCTCTGGCTGGCGTATTGCAATGGCTGGGATGCACATGGGTTTATCAGCCAAGGATGCAGTTCTCCTTGCAGGAGACCTAGACATTAACACTAACAAAATAGTAGAAACTTATGACATTCAAACCGGAAAATTTACACTCAGAAAACCGGCTGCTACGCTGGTTCAGACACCTAAGGAAGGATAGACTTGCAGAACTGGAACTTGAACTCGAAGAAGCCGAGCGCGAAACGCGAGGCGATGAAGAGACAATAAATGAAGATTTTAACCGTTGATGTTGAAGCATCAGGAGATAACAATGCGAATCCTTTTGGCCGTTCTAATAAACTCTGTTGCGTGTGGTTGCTTAGTAATGGCAACTATAGCTTTGTTGATATTGAACATAGTGCTCTTCCCTATTCTAGCGGTCTTGAACAAATCGCATCAGCATTTGCACAAGCAGAACTTATTATAGGGTTTAATATCAAATATGATCTCAATTGGCTTAGTCGTTATATACCTAATCTGCATTATCCTCCTGTGTGGGATTGCCAACTTTGCCAATTCATCCTCGATGCACAGACTAATTCTTATCCTAGCCTCGATGATGTACTTACTAAGTACAATCTGCCTCTTAAGGACACAAGGATAAAAGATGAGTATTGGGAAAAAGGATTACAAACCCTGGACGTACCCATTGAACTTCTTAGAGAGTACAACGAAGCCGATTGCCGTCTCACCTACGAGGTTTACCTTCGGCAAGTTAAGCTTCTTCAAGGCAATCAGAAGGTCCTCTTTCGACTCCATTGTGATGATCTCCTTGTACTACAGGCGATGGAAGCTAATGGTCTTCTTTACAACGTCAAGGAATCATTAACTCTAGCGACAAAACTAGAAGCTGAACTGAAAGATACTTATGAACTTCTCAAACCTTTCGCGCAAAATTATGAGGTCAATTGGAATTCCCCTAAACAGTGCTCGGCAGTCTTGTATGGAGGTACCATACAATTTCCTATTAGAGAGCGCACAGAACGTACTCTCAAAGATGGTACACTAAAGGTGGGCGAACGATGGGGTACGGTTACTCACACTTTCCAAAGACTTATTGAACCAATTGAAGGAACAGAGTTAAAAGATGGAAGCTACGAAACTAACGAAAATGCTCTTCGATCCCTCAAAGCCACAGATCCAGCGAAAAGCCTTGTGGAACTTATACTTCAAGTTAGCACATTGGATAAACTCAAAGGAACCTACTATGAAGGCATCCCAAAAACAATTAGACTTATGGATTGGGAACCAAACACTATACATGGAAACATTTCTCAGTGCGTGGCCCGTACAGGACGTACAGCAAGCTCTAAACCAAACATTCAAAACTTCGATCCACGATTGAAGGAATTATTTTACTCAAGGTATTAAGTAAAAATGCTCATAAATCTCGATACCAAAAGTTTAGAATGGGTTGCAGCAGTCTATTTATCCGGAGACAAAATTGGACGAGAAGAACTTAACTCGGGTGATGATATACATGAACGAAATCAAAGTGATCTCAAGCTTCCTACAAGATTGGTTGCCAAAAGATTTCTCTTCCGAACTATCTATTGCGACGAAGAGTCAGGTGGCGCTTACGCATTTGCAAACGATCCAGAATTTAGCCATGTCAGCACTAGCACTCGTTACTGGCAAGAACGTATCAACCAATTCTATTTTAAATATAAAGGCTTAGCTAAATGGCATACCCATTTGTTAACGACGGTTGGATCGGTTGGGAGATTATCGATGCCTTGGGGGAGAGAGTACGTCTTCTTGAGAAAAGAGAAAAACGGCGAGAAAATATGGCCCAAGACCCAAATATACAATTATCCCGTTCAGGGATTGGGGGCGGAACTCATGGCTATTGTACGTGTGTCGCTTGCAAAGCGTCTCGCCGCTGGGATGCTCAAAGCGAAACTAGTGGGAACTGTCCATGATTCGGTTCTCATAGACGCCCCACAAGAAACCCTTGCTCCTATCTCTGCAATGGTGTATAATGTGTTCCGAGATGTCCCACGGAATTTCGAGAAACTGTTTGGTATCCCGTTCGATCTAGACCTAAATGTGGAAATTCAAGCGGGTCCCACATGGGGCAACATGCAAGTGATCGATCGTAGTATGATAGATAACGTAAGTCATTGATAAGGATATGATTCTATGCGCATCCAAGTAACTAGCATCAGTGGTATTACCACCAAACCCGGTAAGTTCAAGCCTTATAAAGTATATGATCTAGAGTTCATCGATCAAGAGTCCGGTCGGGAGAAGAAACGTCAGATGATGGAATTTAACTCGGGGGCTGCCTTCCAACGGCTGGCTGACTCAGAGATTGGGTCTACTTGGGAAGTCACTACAAAGCCTGCCAAGGACCCGCAGTACACGGACTGGGTGAATGCCGAACAGGCATCAGATGAAGAGCCTGTAGAGGCTCCTAAGGCCGCCAAAGGCAAGGTAAGTAAGACTGTACCAGCAGCCACACCATTCAAATCTACTTATGAGACTCCCGAAGAACGGGCACGTAAGCAGGTATACATTGTTAGACAGTCTAGCATTACCGCAGCGCTTACTTATCGTGGTAGTCTATCTTCAGGCAATAGTATAGACGATATTATTGAATGTGCCAAAGAATTTGAAACCTATGTATTTGGTAATGAACAACAATCTGAACCTAAAGTACCGACAGTTGACTAATAAGTAAAAAGAGAGTATAATGCAATGCTTGCTCTTATAGATGCTGATCTTTTAGTATACCGGGTCGGTTGGACTACACTAGCCGACCCGGAGGAGATCGCTTTCTATCGGATGGATGAGATGATTCGTGGTATTCTAGAAGCACTTCAAACGGCTAAGTACAAAGCCTTCATTACCTCTACCGATCATAGTAACTTTCGGTATGATATCTATCCCGAGTACAAAGCTACTCGGAAAACTGAGAAACCTACCCACTACCACAGGCTTAGGGATTATCTCTTGGAAACTAAAGGAGCCGAACTAGTCTTCGACCAAGAAGCTGATGATGCTTTAGGTATTGCACAAACTAATGGGGCCAACTGGAAGGCATTGATCATGCCTTGTGATCGCTTAATGGATAAAGCACCTTCGGAAAGCGTTGATCGGCTGGAAGAGGTAGATTCTGGGTTCGATGCCCAGTCACCCCCACCCACTTGCATAGTTACTATTGACAAAGACCTAAATCAAATTCCAGGGTGGCATTATAACTTTGTAAAGAAAGACCTCTACGAAGTAACTCCTGATGAAGGTCTTCGATATTTCTACCAACAGATTCTAATGGGAGATTTGATTGACAATGTACCCGGAATCTATGGACTTGGGCCTGTTAAATCAGCAGCCATTGTGGCCAATTGCAAATCAGAAAAGGAAATGTACGATGCAGTCCTCAAAATATATAAGGGAGATAGCGAGCAAGTCCTTCGGAATGGGCGATTGCTTAAAATCCGTACCAAGGAAGGAGAGTTATGGCAACCGCCAACCGCTTAGCGAAGCCGAAATATCGCAGTGGGCTGGAACAATTAGTCGCCTCATTGATGCAGCAGAAGGGCTTACACCATATGCACGAGGCTACTACTTTGAAATATGTGAAGCCCGCATCCCAGCATCGTTACGTAGTAGATTTCGATTTGAAAGGGATAAGTGCTACAACCGTTACTATCTATCTGGAAACCAAGGGTCGTCTTACCACCGCAGACCGCAAAAAAATGAACTTGGTTACAGAGCAACACCCGGACAAGACAATCATCATGCTGTTCAGCAAACCCGAGAACAAGATCAACAAAGGATCGAAGACGAGTTACTCCGCATGGGCGTATGCTAATGGAATCAGATGGTGCAGTCTTGATGACTTTGAACAAGACCCTAAGAAATGCCTATTGTCTGTGATCGGAAAACCATTAAAGTCATCTCTAAAGCAGGGAAAGAGGTGTTAGTATGCCGATAGTCTACACTAAAGAAGTCGGTTGGGAAGTCAAAGACCCAACCCCAGAAGAAATCACAGTCCTTGTTGAAATCGGCAAAGGCATGATTGTTGAAGGATTAGCAGGAGCATACACTAACGAAAAGTACAAGAAGTTTCTAACATTTTCACCCGACTGGAAATATTTCAAAGGATAAGGTATAATAACAATATGAAAATATTACTGCTGGACATAGAGACAAGTCCCAATACCGCTTATGTTTGGGGTTTATTTAAAGAAAACATTCCACTTGTACGGCTAATTGAAAGTTCATATGTAATGTGCTGGTCTGCTAAATGGTATGAATCTAAAGAAGTGATGTTCGATTCCGTCTATCAATCTTCTGCCCGCAATATGCTTAAGCGTATTCATAAACTATTAGATGAAGCAGATGTAATCATACATTATTATGGGTCTAGGTTTGATATTCCCACTCTTAACAAAGAGTTTGTAATGTATGGGATAACACCCCCGGCTCCTTACAAAGAGATTGATCTACTCAATGTAGTTCGACAGAAATTTAAGTTTACTTCCAACAAACTTGACTATGTGTGTCAGAAACTAGGCCTTGGCAAGAAACATGATACGGACTTTGAGTTGTGGGTTGACTGCATGAGGAAAGACCCGAAGGCTTGGAAGGTAATGGAACGATATAATAGACAAGATGTCTTACTCTTGGAGAAACTCTATGACAGAATCAAGCCTTGGATTAAGGGTCATGCAAACCATTCGATCTATGGAGATGCCCTCATCTGTCCGAATTGTGCTAGCAAAGCAATCACCAAACGAGGATTTCATTACAGCAGTACATCCAAGTATCAGCGCTATCGCTGTACTGGATGTGGTAACTGGTTCCGTTCTGGCAGAAGTCTCGCTCGTGGACCTGCCTACAAAGGTGTTAACATCTAAAGAAATAGGAGAAAAGTGATGGGTCGTAGACGTATCTTTACCGACGAACAGATAGCAACTATCCGTGATGATCCTCGACAATACAAGGACATAGCCAAAGAATACAACACTACCATCCTTACCATAGGCAAGGTAAAGCGTAGGGAAGGTGCCTATCGGGACCTTCCTCACACTCTTGGCACTCCGATTCTTGATGCTAACGGGATCACTCTTAATATTATTCCTAACCCCGAAGATGAAGAAGAAATGTTAGTACCATTCCGTCCTCCTGTGAGACATGAGTAAACTATTCACATGGTTACATAGTCTACTCACCGATGAGGAAAATCAGTGGGACATTGGCTTATTGTTCTGGTTTGCTGGTTTTGGGGTTTTTCTATGGAAGGCAATAGTAGCTCCAGCACCCTTCGATTTCGTAAGTTTCGGTGCAGGCCTTACTGGGGTATGTGCAGCCGGTGCCGGCTTGAGATGGATCAAGGTTAAAGAGATTAAGAATCATGCAGACATTGTGGAAGCAAACAAACCAGGAGATGAATAATGTTCGGCTTAGGCTTAGGAAGTATCAAATGGATTGCCATAGGTCTTGTCCTTCTTGCGTGCATTGCTTATGTAACTACTCTAAAGCTAGAGGTATCACATTACAAAGCTAGTGCTCAGAAGTGGGAACAGAAGTACACAACCTACAAAACTAACACGGAAGCAAACATCCTCGCTCTCGGCGAGTCTAACAAAGCATTGACATTACAATTCAAACAGAGTAGTATAGAAGTAATGAAGCTTCAGAACGAAGCGAAAGCCAAATTACAGGAAAGGATCAAAGGCGATGCGGTATCTCGTAGCATTAATATTCCTGCTTCTGTCCTCCAGTTGCAGCACGATACAACCACCAACAGTACTAACGTCGGCGAATCTACCAATACCGTCGGAGGACCTGCGCCGGATACCCAATCGACCAGTGAAAGCAATGGCGGTGGTACCGTCAACGATCTCCTCGCAGCCGACGCAATCAACAACCCCGAACTCAACTCCTGTGTTGACGAAGTAATCAGATGGAATAAGTTCTGGGATGACTTTGTTATAAATGTAAAGGCAACAGAACGTGTCAACACTCAATAAGCTCAAAGAACAACTTCGTAAAACTGATGAGATTACAGTACTGGAGCTTCTCGACCTATCCTCCGAGGAGCTTGTAGAAGCGTTCGCTGCACGTATTATAGCACGGCGAGCATACATAACCAAGGAGCTAGAAATGGCTCTCGACGAAGAGGATCAAATGAAGGAGCTAAACTTTGATTAGTCTTATTGTAATGCTTGTAGTTATTGGTCTATTGGTTTATCTAATAGGTTTAATTCCAATGGATGCAACCTTAATGCAAATCATCCGTGTTGTAGCTATTATTGTTGCAGTAGTTCTTGTACTCCAATTCTTTCTTGGAGTTAACATTCTTCCCAATGGACATATTATAAACTTCAGGAACTAATAAAATGAATGAGTCAGGTGGTACTAAGTATGATATGGAAAAACCTGACTTCTCTCTAATTGATGCTGAATGGTTAGAAGAAGTTGCAAAAGTAATGACATTTGGTAAAAGGAAATATGATGCCCATAATTGGCGAAAAGGAATTGTTGTTAGCCGGCTTCTTTCTGCTGCTTTACGGCACTTATGGGCTACTGTTCGCGGAGAAGATAACGATCCTGAGACTGGGCTTAGTCATTTGGCTCATCTTAGCTGTTGTGTTATGTTTGCTTTTTGGCATCTCAAACACCGAAAGGATTTAGATGATCGATACATCCAACAAGATTATGGTAAAGTGTCATCTTCTCCAAGGCCTGTGCCTAGGACTGGAATGGGATTGGGACAACCGGTGGCTCCAAATAAATTTGCTGATCGTCCGGATAACTGTGCTATTGCCTTTAGCATCAGAACTGATTAATGCCATACATAATCAAAGATCGTAGAGATCGTTTGTCTGCATTGCCGGGATATCATCCAGAAGATGCAGGAGAACTAACTTATATCCTTACCACAATCTGTAAGAATTATCTCGATGCACGCGAGACTAAGTATCACCATTTCAATACAGTTATTGGTGCGTTGGAATGCTGCAAACTTGAACTCTATCGTCGTAAGATAGTACCTTATGAAAACAAGAAGATTCTAGAGAATGGGGATGTGTATGACCAAGGTGTATCTAATAGGGAGTCTTCGGAATCCCCAAGTCCCGATAGTTGGAAATGAATTACGAACGATAGGCTTTGATGTCTTCGATGATTGGTATGCAGCAGGACCCGAGGCAGATGATAAGTGGAGAGACTATGAAGTGGCAAGAGGTCACAACTATGAAGAAGCATTACAAGGCTTTGCCGCAAAACATGTATATAACTTCGACAAACATCATCTCGATCTTGCAGACATTGGAGTACTTCTTATGCCGGCTGGAAAGTCCGGCCACCTGGAGTTTGGATATCTCATCGGCAAAGGACGGCCATGTTTTATGCTCTTTGATGAGATACCCGAAAGATACGATGTAATGTATCAACTAGCTACAAAGATATGTTTCAATCTTGAGCAGTTAAAGGAGGTCTTATCCGTATTTATATAAGCGGAAGTTATAATCAACAAACTCGATTAAAACGTCTTGCTGAATTTGTCCTGGATCAAGGACACATTGTGACAAGTTCTTGGCTTCATGAAAAGAATAGACCTTCTCATTTAACGCAAGATGAATGGTATAGAAGTCTTGCAGTAAAAGACTTAGTTGATGTGGCTGCTGCTGATTGTATTATTATGGATACAGATGGAGTAAGTACGACAGGAGGAAGGTATGTTGAGTGGGGATTTGCATTAGGTCGTTACAACATGCTCAAAATACTAGTAGGAGAAAAACGAGAGGGGGTTTTTACTACTCTTGCAGACCATTCTTTTTCAGGATGGGATGAAGTATTAGACTATCTAAAGGAGAAACATGGAACAACTAGAACTGGAACACCTGCATGATCTTAATACTGATACTGATTTGTTTGGTGTTCCTCCAGAACTGATTACCCCAACGAACCCCAACGAGGAACATCAAGACGAGCCTGTTGATCCTGTGACTGAATAGCAATATCAACTAGCTTCTGAAGATCAGCAAGTCGTGCTATCCAACCTTTCAGGTATTTGATCTTAGTCGGTACTTTATTGACTTGATCGTAGTAGAATTGCTTACGCAAGCCCAGGAATATATTAACGTCCTGGGCTTGTTTCATCCAGTCAAGGGCTCGTTGGACCCCACAGTTGACGGAGGTGTCGAAGACGGCAGCGTTGAATGGGAAGGATAGCGAGTCACATCCCGCAGCATCCCAGTACTCAGTGGCATAAATACTCGCAGCCTGCTCAGGCGTGAGGTTCTTAATATCAAGGCTTGGATGATACCGCTTGGCAATTCCATACTTAGTCTCCCCACCCGGATCAGTCGGGTCATTAGTGTAACCACCATTGGGTTTATTGCCAACCTCCCACTTAAGGGTGAAGGCAAGGGCTGTACGAAAATCATTCAGATTGTTCATAACGACATTATATCATAT
>VFSW01016484.1_pt1 | contig 10082 bp, 10 predicted proteins | sample 5358111 | NCBI WGS metagenome assembly VFSW01 (sample SAMN11554181, study PRJNA540505) | mine drainage metagenome | isolation source: sediment from site ElyBrook_90M | place: USA: Ely Copper Mine, Vershire, VT | collected 2017
ATGCACCGATCAGTCCCGTCTTCTCCTGAAACCGGCTGTGGCTGTGATACCAGTAAGTACCGCTCTGCACCACTGGTATGCGGTAGAGGAACGTCTTGCAGGGCGCAATGCCGGGAAAGCTCAACCCCGGAACTCCATCCATCTCTGCAGGAAGACGTATCGCGTGCCAGTGTATCGAGGTCGGCACTTTCAGATGGTTTGTCACCGCCACGGTGACCGTATCGCCTTCTCGCCATTTCAGGATCGGCCCCGGCACGGAACCATTTACCGCTGTAGCTACAGAATGACGCCCAGTGAAGTTCACGGGCAACGAATCGATAGTCAACTCGAAGTTTTTCCCCGTAAGCGTCGCGGGTGCCCGCTGCTGGCCAGTCTCGCCGAAGGCCTGCCATCCGCCGAAGGCTGCGACCGCTCCACCTGCAGCTAATCCCTGAACAAAACGGCGGCGGCTGACGGGTAAAATGCAACGACCTTTTGCTTTGTTGTCCTCGTCCATGACTTCTTCTCCCTATTATTTTCATCCTCGAAATGAAATATCGATATGTAGTGCTTCGCCATTTCTCGGTCCTCGTACCGCACACCGTGTGCCAGAGGTCGGGTAAGAGCCGACGCCGCGAAGTGATTGAATGCATGCTCCTTCGGGATCATTCTGTAGTTCCGCCAGCAAGAGCACAGTTGAGATGTCAGCTAATGGACTGCGCAGCCAAAAAACTGGACATTTGCACTACGCGGAGAAATGAATTCACCTCACCTAAGACTGCTGGTTGAAGACGCGTCTGTAAGAAACCAGGTGGCACCTCCTACGGTGCCGCCTGGTTTCAGTCTGTTTACTTAGGCATATCCATACCAGGCATGTTTTCCATACCAGAGTTGGGCTGCGGCTTCCCGAACGTGACACTCACAGCTTCCAGTTTGTCGTCATTGTTATCTTTGGCCTCAACCACCACACGGTCGCCAATCTTCAAGTCCTTCAGAGACACGTGAGCGCCGCTCTTCATGAACATGGTCGAAGGAATGACGGAGACAATGGTTGTTTTAGCTTCCTTACCGGGAGATTGGACGGTGATGGAATTCGCGGAGATCGCCGTCACCGTACCCATAACATGTTCGTTACCGTTATGAGCAAAGCTGGTCATCGCAAACAGCAAAACGCTAAACAAAAGCAATATTCTAGGTTTCATCATTGTTTTCCTTTAGTCCGGATGTGATTGGTTCCGTGAGTCCGCGGATCGTCTCCGCGAAGAAACTCCTCTTCTTGTTTTTCTTCCTGCCGTTCCTCCTCGGTCTTCGGATTTAGTTCCTTCATTTGCTGCAATTCCTCGGTCGTCATCTTCGGCAAGTGCCGTATGAAGAGCACTAATCTCCATGTGTCCGCATCACCAACGTCATGTTCCTTGCCAAAGGCGGGCATGCCAGTCAGGCGAACCCCGTTTTCGATGGTGTAGTAAAGCTCGCCATCGCTTTCGTCCTGTGTATCGGCTGAGCGCATGTCCGGCGGTTTCGGATACAGTCCGTTGCCGAACATCGTATCGCCACTGCCGTCGTTGGCGTGGCAAGTGGCGCAGTGATCGGCAAAATGTCCCATTCCCGCTCGAAGATTTTCGGGCGAGGTTGAGACCGGGTTGTGAAGCTGACGATAATTCGAAGGGACTGCCAGTCTACGCGCAGTCGTAGCCGCAAATTTCTCAGCCGCCGAAGGCATTCCCCGGGCGCTGAAACCTCGCCGTACGACCTCTAGTCCATATCCCATCGCGATGATTACGATGGCCAATAGAACTAACGAAACTGTTTTCCAGAGTTTCAAGTCTGCCGCTCCTGCCCCGAAAATGGACGCTCTCCCTTGATGAGCGAATGCTTGTTCTTACGGATATTCAAAGACACAACGAGGCAGCGCGCCGCCAGGAGTGTCTGACTGTAGAGGAGGTGTTCTAGATCCTAAGGGTAGTAACGAGACGATCAGCTGCGAGCAGTTCAGGCGGAGAGATTCCTGGTCGTATCCAATCAAAGCTAATCCAGAGATTTGCGGGACTCGAAATGCTAATTGCTACTTGATGCAGAGAATTAGGCTGGGAGTGATCTGCGCCAGGAGGGGACGCAGAGGTCGAAACTTGACTGCACGTTTCGTGAGTGCAAGAGGACATGCTCTTCGAATGATTCTGCGTACCGCCTATATTCATCTCAGGCGCTGTCGCGTGCTCAAAGCGCTCGCTAGCCATTTCCTGCTGTGGGGGCATAGACATGGAATGACCGGGTATGGCGTTCATGTCCGTCTCAGGCCCCATCGACCGTTCGCTATGGTCGGACCCCATGTCCATACCAGCAGGCATGGACATAGCTGTGTCGTCTTTGCTTGATGATGTCGAAGTGTGACAGTCGAGACGCGCTTCGTGCGAGGAGCAAGAAAAGTCGCAAGCCCAAGCCGAAACAGGGGCCGAAACAAGAAGAAGCGACAGCAGTGCTGCCAACGAAGTTGCGATGCTCCGCATTTTGTGATGTTACTCCAGTCTCGGGCCTGATGCATGGATATTCTTCACTGCTGGCAAATGATCCGTGCGCCTCTGCAACCGGAAAGTTGGGAACAACTTGGCAACAACAACCGGATAGCGTCATAAACCGCGATACAAATGGCGCGAAAAACATAGACGAGGCAACTACATATCTATTTCGCGCTTACCTCGGGCGCAGGCGGTCCAGTTGACTGACGCAAAAAGAGCGGTTTTTTCCTCGGGGGTCTTGGGTTCGGTAAGCTAATGCTCCTCACCGTTGGATTACCAGCGCAGAAGGCGCGGACCGAGCCTCGCACCAATCCAGGCACAAAGCACAACCATCGCTCCGTACCAGACAGCGACAAACGGTAGAGAATCATCGGAGCAGTGAAACGCGTACGCAGTTGCTCCCAAGGCGCCAGCGACAAGTCCGGCGATTGCTCCGGTGCGCTCCAAATTGGTGGGTGCTCCCTTGCGCAATGCCCAGATTAACAGGGCGAATGGGACGATGGCAAAGAGCGGTATGCAAAAAAGGCAGCTCACCCACTCTGTTCCGAAAATCATCCGGTCCCAGGCCGATGAGGGCTGAAGTGCCAGCGCGACAATGCCAACAAACTCGGCAACTAAGAACGGAAGAAACAGGAATCTGAAAAGCTTCCGCGCTTCCTGGCCGGGACGAATCAGTTTCATAAGCATGGCAGTTCCGGTGCCGATCACACTTAGCATGAACAGAAGCTTCAACGCGAGAAAACCAACCTGAATCCCGCCTGCAGCATCTGTCCGCAGACCGACGGTCGCGAGCATTACGCAGAAGGAAGCTGCTCCGCCAATGACAAGCGCCCACGCCAACGTCTTCGCAAGCTGCCCGCGTTTGACAGGCTCAACATTCGTGCTGAGCATGTCGATTAGTTGATCAGTCTTCATCTTTGGCTCCCTCCTTAGTGATTTGGAGCGCCAGAGCTTTTAATCCGCGGTGAACAGATACCTTCACGTTCGACTCTGACATTCCGCATCGCACTGCCGTCTCGCTTACGCTTAACCCATCGATCTTTACGTACTGGATAGCCTGTCTCACTCTGGGAGATAATCCCTTCATTAGCTTGTTTAGATCCAACGTACTCTCAACGTACGCGCGGTCATCCTGAGCGGTTACCTCTTCGGCGTCTTCAATTGGCAGATCATTTATCGATGCCTTCGTCCGGCGCAAGTAATCCACAAATTTGTAGCGTGCAATGGCGTATACCCAGGGAGTCAATAGCTGCGACGTTTCATAGGTCTGCCGGCGTGTGTGGATCGCAATCAATGCCTCTTGTACCAGATCTTCCGCCTCCACCGGACCTCGGTTGAAGCGCCCAAGCTGTGCTTTGAAGTAGGCACGCAACTGGCTGCTCAGCTTCTCCAATAAATCCTTGTACGCAGCCGCGTCGCCAGCAAGGCCCGCCATCATCAAGGCTCGGAGTTCGGGTTCGGTTGTCCGCACATCCATTAGTTCGCAAAACCTCGCCTTTTGGTTACAACCGGCATCTCATGAATTCCAACCTTCGTCATCATGATACGCGATGATGTTGCAACACAACCTAGCCTTTCCGATCGCCCACCCTTATTCGCGGCATGTGCGCCAAGAGATGTAACCGATCCCGGCCTTCTTCCGAATTCATAAATAGAAGCTGATTGGAACATATCAATCAACTTACTACTTGGGAGGAACACTATGTTCGGAGAAACAAGGAAACCAAGGCGCGTCGTGATCGTGACGGCTATCGCATTGGCGATGTTGATCGCAGGTGTGAAGACCGTTCAGTTGCAAGCGCAAGACTCGAAGGCGAACGTGACGCTCAGCAAGAAACAGTTGAAAGACCTGATTGCAAACGCAAATACCACGGCCGACCATGAGCGGATCGCGCAATACTACGACGCCGAGGCGGCGCGGTATGAGGCGGACGCAAAGCAGCATGAGGATGAAGCCGGCTATTATGCTGGTCATCAGCATCCCGCCGCTGAGGGCCACAGTCCGAATAACTACCCCCAGTATATGCTAAGCCACTGCCCCCAAATTGCGGCCAAGCTCAAAGAGGCCGCACAAGAATCTCGTGCCCTCGCAGCCGGTCACAGAGAGATGGCCAAAGAGGCGAAGTGAAGTGCTTTCGAGGGCCAGGCGGGCCCTTCCAGGTGCGAGCCACACAGCCCAGTGGTTCGGCCCGCCCCTGCCTGCGGTCTTTCCGTCGGAAGGTGTAACCGATCCCGGCCTTCTTACGAATTCACCAATAGAGGCGGATTGGAGTACCGCGGTGTTTGACCAATCTCCCCTCAGCAAAGCACGCAGGAAAGCAGCGACACATGATGAATTGCATTTCAACCGGGTGGCGAATGATGGCAGGAGGGCTGGTGAGTTATGGCGTACTGGCTTTGGCGGGCGCCGCCCTTGTCAAATACTTGTTCTTCGCACGCAGCAGCATAGCCAGAGTTTGATGAGTAATTTCAATCCCGCACCTGCATTGCATAGATCAGGCATGGGCGAGCCAGCCGGATGAGTTGTCCCAGCTGACTGTGGAAAGACAATTTCGTAAATTTCAAGCACCGGAAGTCTTCAAAGACAGAGGAGAAAGAACATGAACAACAAATCTATCGCACAGCCAAGCATTGCAGCACTCGCGTTGACTGCTGCCCTTGGTTCGGCCTGGGCTCGGCATTCAACAACTTCGCTTCCTGCTCAGACGTCTGGGGCGGAACAGACTCTGACCGGGACCGTCGGCGATTCCAAGTGCAAAGGGCAAACAATGGATCGCAAGAACCTCACCCTACTTTCATGCACCTACATCTGCACGCACTCGGAACATCGAGACTATGTGTTGGTGACAAGAGATGCGGTGTACATCCTGAATGGGCACGGAAGCGACCTCGACAAATTTGGTGGAGGGCGCGCCACAATCACGGGACACGTCGATGGAAACACTGTCCTGGTCGATTCCGTATCGTCGGTAAAGAAACAGGGCTAGTTTTGTTAGCGGGCAAACGCCCGGAATGAGAGGGGCACGACCGAAAGGTTCGAGCTGAAAATAAGCATCGTGTCCCTCTCCCTAATTTCAGCGTTTTGGAGGCGGATATGAATTTGCAAAGTATTCTTGCGATTCTGGGCATCGCATTGTTCGTCATCAGCATGGTCCGTGGTTGTGGAGGCATGATGTCGGGTGGTTGCGGTATGGGCCGCCGAAGTGCCGATCAGCGGCGGCCACATGACCAACAAGAGGGCGCGGACGCGAAGCAGTCTTCCGAGCCTGCTGGTACCAAAAGTTGAAGCAGATACTTCGACCAACGGAATTGGCCCTAGCCAGCATTACGAGAGGTTTGAGGCGCGTTTGGATAGTGGGCTACTGTAGAGCCGCGTAGGGACTATGACGGAACTGCTAGCGAGAATCACCTGCCCCGAGTGCGGCCATGCGGCAACTGAAACGATGCCGACTGACCGCTGTGTTTTTTTCTACGCGTGCTTGGGTTGCGGGACTGTCCTGAAACCGAAACCGAATGATTGCTGCGTGTTCTGTTCCTATGCGGATCGGCCATGCCCGATTATTCAAGCAACAAAAGACTGCCGCGATTCAAAGTAGCCGACTAACGTACGTTTGGACTCTGTTGCGTCACGTGGATTGATTGGAGTACACTCCGTGAGGATGAGAACAAGATTTTGTGCTGTGACGACGCTGCTGGTACTCCTCGTGATGCCAGGCCTTTCATGTTTCGTGCCTCGGCAACTGCTGAGTGCGAGCGAGAATGAATGCTGCCGCCAGATGGTTTCTCAATGCGGCTCTCAGGAAATGTCATCCACTCAATCTTGCTGCAAATCGCCGACCCAACAAAGCGCCCAGCTGTATATCGGCAGCGGTGAGCATTTCCAAATAACTCCTGCCGCGGCCACCGCAGCATTTTTGCCGGTTGCGCCAACCAGCATCCTTCTGCTTGCCAAGTCGGCTTTGACGATTCCGCAGTTCCATTCCCCACCTTTAAGCTTCTCCGAAGCGAACTCCGTCCTAAGAATCTAATTCTGTCTTTCCGTTTGTCCGTTGGCGCACAAGTGTGTCCAGCGTTCACGAATTTTATGAGGGAGGACAGTGATGGAAGGTATCTGTGTTTCCGCGCGAAAGGTTGTCGGGAGCGTGTATTTGCAATTCATTGTATTTGGGCTGATCACGGTGCTCGGCGGGAGCGTTTCGTCGAGACTATTCGCAGCGCCCCGAGGAATACGCGAGCAAGGACAAGAACAATCTGCTCAGGGACGTGAAGCTCCGGTTCCTGCGCAGGTGGTGACTACTGTGGCTTGGGAATCACAGGCCCGACTGCATCGCGGGCTGGGAGGAAGTCCGGGGACCCTAACGCTAAGCCAGGACGGTTTGGTATTCCATCCCACCAAAGGCGCTACTCTTCACTGGCCGTTTTTGGAGATCCAGACATTTGATCTCTTGAGTCCGCGCCGCGTCGTCATTACCGGCTACGAGAACCGTAGCTGGCATGAATATGGCGAAAAAAAATATCGTTTCGATTTGAGCGCGGCGATGCCACCTGATATTGCCGCCGAACTGGCGAGTCGTGTCGCGAAACCAGTACGAAACGCAGATCCCAATCCCACTGCAACAAGCTTTGCCACAATCCCCGCACGGCACCGCACACTCGCGGGAGGGACTAACGGAACCTTGCACTTCGGCCCTGACGGGATCGATTACTTGACAACAAATGGACAAGGCGAGCGTAGTTGGCGTTGGTCGGACATTCAAACGGTGGCTAAGCCAGATCCTTTTCAACTGCGGGTTAACAGCTATCGCGAAACTTTGACTTTTGAACTCAAGCAGCCAATGACGCGAGAGCTGTTTGACCAGCTTTGGGACGAAATCTATGCCCACGACCTAAGTGGCAGCGCCTTCGGCGGGTCGAAGAAAAACCCATGAGGAGACATCGCTGGCCCGCGAACAAATGATTATCAGCATCAAGAAACTCGAAAGAAGGGACATGCGGCATGCGACCTAAAAGACTCGCGACAAGCAGCACATTGCACTACAGGACCGGGAAGGAGAACCGCCGACCCGTGGTCTTACTTACGTGGAGCGCAGCTGGACGCGGAGTCTCGCGGCTGCTTGCCACTGGCCTTGCCATGATTATTGGCGGGAGTATTTCACCGAGCCTGTTTGCTGCGCCACAAGCACCGCAACAGGCTGTTGAACAATCTGTGCAAGTTTCCGGGATGCAACACGAAGCGGGAGTGCCTACACCGCTCACCGCGCTCGTGGAAGAAGCGGAAAATAACGATCCCTCGATTCTAGCCGCCGAACGTGCCGCCAGGGCGGCGAGATTTGTTGCACCGCAAATGTCGGCTCTTCCTGACCCCCAATTTACGCTGCAGCAGTTCAGCGTGGGCAGCCCGCGCCCCTTCGCGGGGTATACAAACAGCGATTTTGCCTACATTGGCCTAGGCGCTTCTCAGCAGTTGCCGTACCCCGGAAAGCTGAAATTGCGCGGTGAAGTGGCGGATCGCGACGCAGATACGGCGAGAGTGCATGTGGATGTCGTGCTCCAGGACGAAATCGAGATGCTCAAGACGACTTATTTCCATCTAGCTTACCTTCAACAGACTCTTGGCACAATTCAGCGGAACGCCGCGCTTCTGCAGCAAGTGGAACAACAGGCAGAGGCGCACTATTCGACTGGCATGGGAAATCAGCAGGATGTGTTAAAGGCGCAGCTTGAGCGCACAAAGATCCTTCGCGAGGTCTCCATGCATCACCAGTTGGTTGGGGAAGCGCAAGCCGAGCTTAAGCGCATCCTTCGACGTCCGCAGGATTCGCCTGACATCATCGCTGAGCCGGTTGCAGCTACTTTTCTGCGTTACACAGCGAGCGAACTCCTCGACAAGGTCCGCGAACAAAATCCAAACATTCATGAAAATGCAGCGATGGTGCAACGCAATCAAACTGCCGTTGAGCTAGCCCAGAAGGAATTCCTGCCAGATTTTGGGGTCTCCTACATGTATGAGAACACCGATCGCAAGTTCCGCGACTATTACGAACTTTCATTCAACGTGAATTTCCCTCGGCGCAAACCGAGGCAAGCGGCGCTCGCACAAGCTCAAGTGAATGTCGAGCGCGCCCAAGCAGATCTTGATACACAACTACAGGCTGCGCTCGCTGAGGTTCAGAAGCAGTACGTCATGGTCAAAACTTCCGAGGAGCAACTGTTGATCTATCGCGACGGCTTGATTCCACAGGCGGAAGCGACAATCCAGGCGGGCTTGGCTTCTTATCAGTCCAATCGTGAAGATTTCGAAACCCTGTTCTCTTCCTTTATGGATGTCCTCAGCCTCAACCTCGAATATCAGCAAACCCTGCTTGACCATGAAACTGCACTGGCACATATCGAGCGACTCACGGGGGTAACACTTCCATGACCGAGAACAGTACGATGGCTCACAAACACGAAGAGACAGCGAGCCAAGACCTCGCAGTGGAAAAGTATCGCCGCGCATTTGTAGTTGCGCTCATCGCATTCATTGTCGTTGCGGGTTTCGCTGCCTGGCTTTGGTGGCGTTCGTCCTTCAATCCGATGACGCGGGGCAGCCAAGCTGCCGTGGCGGCGAGCGTAGGAAGCGAAACATCACAGTCGATAACGGAGCCGACTGCCAGCGCTGCTGATGCAACTGCGCCACAGTCCGACACACCGCTCGCTCCAATTCAACTGTCTCCACAACGCATGCAAAGCATTGGCGTGAAGGTTGGAATAGTCGAATCCAAGGTCATGAGTGACGAAATCCGTTCCTATGGGAATGTCCAGCCAAATGAGCGCCGGTTTGCCTATGTGCAGACGCGGTTTGCTGGATGGATTCGCAAGATTTATGCGGATGCTACCGGCGATTTCATTGCAAAGGGACAGCCACTATTCACGATCTACAGTCCTGATCTGGTGGCGAGTGAAAGAGAGTATTTATTGGCGAAGAAAAGCGCCGCCGCTCTGCAGCAAAGCGCAGTGAGTGGAGTCGCGGATGGTGCGGCGTCGCTGATTACCGCAGCCAAGGCGCGGCTTCAACAGTTCGACATATCGGAGAGCGAGATCGCTAAACTGGATGAAACTGGTGAACCAATCACCGATCTGACTGTCAATTCTCCGGTCGCTGGTTACATTACAGAAAAAAACGCCCTCCCAAACATGAACGTACAGCCTGACACCAAGTTGTACACAATCGCTGATCTCTCAGAGGTTTGGGTATTAGCCCAAATCTTTCAGAACGATGCAGGGAAGATTAAGCCAGGTGATCCAGCTGAAGTTACGCTCGATGCCTACCCAGGACAGGTATTCAGAGGGAAAGTGGACTACCTGTTACCGCAACTGGATATGGCCACACGGACGCTGTCAGCGCGCCTCGTCTTCCCAAACCCAGGCCTGAAACTTCGCCCCGGCATGTACGTGAATGTTAGCCTGAAGTTGCCTTTGGGTCGGCGCCTCATCGTGCCCGATTCTGCCGTCTTCCATTCGGGAACAAAGAATCTCATTTTTACGTACGCGGGCGAAGGAAACATCGAGCCACATGAAGTAGTGCTCGGGCCTCACGTCGGCGAT
>VFSW01016485.1_pt1 | contig 10082 bp, 11 predicted proteins | sample 5358111 | NCBI WGS metagenome assembly VFSW01 (sample SAMN11554181, study PRJNA540505) | mine drainage metagenome | isolation source: sediment from site ElyBrook_90M | place: USA: Ely Copper Mine, Vershire, VT | collected 2017
GGAGCCGCTTCTCCGCGGCCGGACCCCGCCGCCTGCACATCGACTGCCCACTCGCCGGCGAGCACCAGGTCGCCAACGCCTTGACTGCCATCGCCGCTCTCGACCTTCTGAACGTTCCCTCGGAATCCATCGAAGAGGGGATTCGTGCCACCCGCTGGCCGGGCCGCCTGGAGGTCGTTTCCGGGCGTCCGGAGATGGTTCTCGATGGCGCCCACAACCCCGCCGGCGCGAGCGCCCTCGCCCGACATATCCAGCGCTTCTACTCCCGCCGCCGTATCTGGTTGGTGTATGGAGCTATGCGCGACAAGGCGGTCAGCGAGGTGGCGGGGATTCTTTTCCCCTTCGCCGGCACCGTTATTCTCACCGCACCCGCCCATCCGCGCGCCGTCCGTCCGGAGGCGTTGGCCGCTCTGGTGGATCATCCGGATCTGCGCACGGCTCCCGTCCTGGCGGACGCTCTGGCGGTGGTCCGGCGGGAAGCGGCGCCCGCGGATGCCGTTTTCATCACCGGCTCGCTTTACCTGGTGGGCGAAGCCCGTGCGCTGCTCGTACAATAGACCCTTGGTGTCCAAACTCCGCGGCTATTTCGTGATCGCTCCGCTCATCGTTCTAGCAACCATGGTGATGGGCACCGTTTCCATGTTTGCCACGTTGGTGGACCCCAGCGGCAACTACTCGCACCGGATCGCCCGCCTATGGTCGCGCATGCTGATCCTGATCAGCGGGATGCAGGCCGAGGTGGAGGGGATTGAGAAGATCGTCCCCGGCCGTGGCTATGTGATCGCCTCGAACCACCTCAGTCTCATGGACACACCGCTGGTGCTGGCACACATTCCACTGCAGTTTCGCTTCCTGGCGAAGCAGGGGCTCTTCCGTATCCCATTCATCGGCGGCCACTTGCGGCGCGCGGGCCACGTTGCCATTCCGCGCGAGGACCCCCGCGGCTCGCTCAAGGCCATGTCGGAAGCGGCCCGCATCATCCAGGATCGCGGCGTCTCGGCTCTGGTTTTCCCCGAGGGCGGCCGCTCCCCCGGTCCCATGCGGGAGTTTCGGGAAGGCGCCGCCTACATCGCGATCAAGGCCGGGGTCCCCGTGATTCCTGTGGCGATTCGCGGCACCCGCGAGGTCCTGCCCATGGGCTCCTTGCTGATCCGCCCAGGCAAGGTCGGCTTGCGCATCGGCGACCCGATCCCCACCGCCGGACTGACCCTCCGATCGAGAGCGGCCCTGACCGCCAGCCTGCGCGGGCAAATCGTGGCGCTGCTGGAACCGTGACCGGCAGTGGCGGGGCGTCTTCCTCTTCATGTAAAATCAACACTTCCTTGCCCTCCCGGAATTGACAATACGGTGGGACGGTGACCATACTCACGATTAGAGAAGTACCCCCAACGAGAGGAGACACGAAGATGTCCAGTCCTTATTCGCGCAGGAACCTGTTTCAATTAGCGGGAGTGGCCGCTGGCGCCATGCTCGGGAATCGCGGCGCATTAGCGCAGCAGACGGCGCCAGGCGGAGCGGCGCGAGGCGTGCCAGGGCGCGGTGGCCGTATTGGCGGCGGCAACCCCGAGCCTTTCCCGCCCGTGGCCGCCCGATCCACCGTTTCTCTTATCAAAGGGGAGGACCGGCGCAAGAACGTCTATCAGGCGTTGATGGGCATCGATGCGCAGATCCAGCCCAAGTTGAAGAACAAGAAGTACATCCTCATAAAGCCGAACAACGTTACCACCACCAACCAGCTTGGAGCTACGCATGCCGACGCCTTGCGCGGGATGTTGGACTACTTCTCCACCCGGTTCAAGGGCCCTGTGGTCATCGCCGAGTCCTCGGCGGGCAACACCATGCAGGGCTTCGAGAACTTCGGATATACCAAGCTGCCCGGCGAGTACAAGAACCAGAAAGTGCAACTGATCGACCTGAACGAGGAAGCCAAGTACATCGTCCTGCCATTGATCGACTTCGACATCCATGTAGCGCCGGTCCGGTTGGCCGCCCGCCTGGTCGATCCGGACGCCTTCGTCGTAGGCGCGGCCGTGATGAAGACGCACAACGTCGCCATCGTGACGCTCTCGGTGAAGAACATGGTCCTCGGCGCGCCGCTGCACCAGTCCTCCAAGGAGACTACGCGGTGGAACGACAAGCGCCGCTACCACGTAGGGGTGCGCCAATTCATGTACAACATGTACCTGACGGCGCAGAGGCTTCAGCCCAACTGGGGCGTCACCGTCATCGACGGCTTTGAAGGCATGGAAGGCAACGGGCCGTCGAGCGGCACGCCGGTTCCCTCTCGTGTCGCCATCGGTTCCACGGACTACCTCGCCGCGGACCGCGTCGGCGCCGAGTGCATGAGCGTCGACCCGAATTGGCTCGGCTGGCTGAAGTACTCCGGTGAGGTCGGTCTCGGGCAGTGGGATCTGTCCAAGATCGACGTCAAGGGTGCGCAGATCGCCGACGTGCAGAAGAAGTACCTCATGCACCGCGATATCGACCAGGAGTTGAAGTGGATGGGACCGATGCAGGAGCTTCCTCCCAACTTGGGCTGGATGCGGCCGATCGGCAGCCATCCCGACGAAGCTTGGGGCTAGACTTTTAATGTAGACCGGGATCTCCGCCCGCTTCAGGCGGGGGTCCCGGGCGGTCCTTCCCGTCCGGTCGTCCCGCCGCCATGCGCCTCCGAACCGCACAAGGCAAACTCAAGGTCGAGCACAGCATTATCGATGGCGTGGCGGACCTCCTCAAGCGGTTACTGGCACAGAACCCCGAGATCCGCACCGTGATCCCCGGTGTCATTCGTCCCGTCCGCGACGCCCGCGGTGAGATCCGCGTCCACGTCACGCTCCCCACGGTCAACGGCTGGAAGGCCATCGCGCTGAGCGCGGGCGCCCGCCAGGAACTCTTTGTCAGCACCGCCTTGAGCAAGGCGCAGCTCGAAGCGGCCTTCGACCTCGCCCTCCAGTCCCTCCGGTGAACCTTTTTCGGTGCTAGAATAGATGCCGGATGACGCATCAGGTTTGACATATGAGCAGAAGCAGCTTGCACCGCACAACCGTCGCCCTGCCGGGCGAGTTGCTAGCCGCCGTTGACCGGCTGGTACATACAGGGTCCGCTCCCAACCGCAACCAGTTCATCGCCTTCGCGGTTGAAACCGAACTCCGCCGCCGCGAACGCGCCGCCCTCGATGCCGAATTCGCCCTCATGGCCGCCGATTCCGACTACCAGGTTGAAGCCGCCCGAGTCATGAGCGATTTTGACGCCTCCGATCGCGAATCCTGGGAGAATCTGGCGAAGGCGGACCAGTGAGGCGTGGCGACGTTTACGACGCGCGCCTGGATCCGGTCGAGGGCTCCGAACAAGGGGGCACCCGCCCCGTGGTGATTGTCAGCCGCGACGCCATCCTCGCGGCCAGCCCCGTAGCTTCCATCGTGCCTTTCACCGCATTTCGTCCTCACCGTAAGCTCTACCCCAGTCACATTCTGGTTCGCGCCCCCGAGGGCGGCCTCACCGCGGACTCCGTCGCGCTGGCCGAACAAACCCGAGTTCTCTCCAAGGCCCGACTGCTGCATTTCCGCGGGACCCTGTCGCCTGAAACAATGTCGCAACTGGCCCGCGCCCTCCGCATCGCCCTCGATCTGGATTGACCGGCGGAAAATGTTACATTAGTGCGTTGGCCGGGGCGTGGCTCGCGCCAGGGCTCCGGCTGATTCGATCGCAAAGGAACCTCATGCCTAACGTCTCCAGACGCACTTTTCTAGGAACGGCCGCGGGCGCGGCCTCGCTCGCGGCAGTACCGGCGGGTTTGTTCGGCGCCGCCCGGAAGAAGATCCCCATCGGCGTGCAGCTTTATTCGGTCCGCAAGAATGCTCAGGCGGACATGGCGGCGACGCTGGCCGGCGTGAAAAAAATCGGTTACGAGGCTGTCGAATTCGCCGGTTACTTCACCTTAACCAACGACGCCAAAGGACTTCGCAAGCTGCTCGACGACAACGGCCTGAAGGTGTGCGGCACACACATTCAGCTCAACACGCTGCAGGGCGACGAACTGGCCAAGACCATCGAGTTCAACCAGGTCATCGGCAACCAGTACATCGTAGTGCCGTCGCTCCCTCGCACGAACACGGCCACCGCCGACGGCTGGGCAAAGACGGCCGAAGAATTCAACCAGATTGCCGCCAAGTTGACGCCGCTCAAGATGAACCTTGGCTATCACAACCACGCGACGGAGTTTGTGGCCCTGGAAGGCCAGATCCCCTGGGACATTTTCGTCGGGAAAACGAACCAGAACGTATACGGCCAGCTCGACATCGGGCATTGCACGCGCGCCGGCGCCGATCCGGTCGCCTATCTGAAGAAGTTCCCGGGACGCGCCCTCACCGTACACGTGAAGGAGTCCAGTTCGACCAACCGTGCCGCCCTGGTGGGCGAAGGCGATGTGAAATGGCCCGAAGTTTTCGCGGCTTGCGAAGGCGTGGCCGGCACCCGGTGGTACATCATCGAAGAAGAGAGCAACGCGTACCCGGAACTGACCGGGATCGAGAAAAGCCTTGCGAACTTGAAGAAGCTGCTGGTCTAGGGGCGGCGCACTACGGCAGCTCTTTCAGTCGGACATTCCGGAATTCAACGCGGCTGTTGTGCCCCAGAAAGCCGATGTGGCCCGTCGTGCGCGCGAGACCTGGATGGCGCTTCAGCACGGCCGGGTCCTTCACGGTGTCGAGGTCCGCATCTACGACCAACGTTCCGTTGAGCCTGACGCTGATGCGGCGTCCGTTGGCCGTGATTTCGTACGTGTTCCACTCGCCCGCCGGCTTCAGCGCACCCTGTTTGGCCGCGAAAACATCGTAGATGGAGCCGCAATGCTGGGCTGGCCGGATGCTTTCGTAGACGGGAGCGGGGTCGTCGAGCACCTGAATCTCCATGCCCTGGTAAGCCGCATCCCCCTGGTAAGGCGCGCGCAGGCCGATGCCGTTGTTGCCGCCCTCGCTCAGTTTGAATTCCAACCGTAGTACGAAGTTGGCGTACTCCTTCTCGGTGAAAAGATTCCCGCCGCCGTCGCCCGGGCACACAATCTTGCCATCCTCGACGACGTAACCCGGCCCCACACCGCCCATCAGTCTCCATCCGTCCAGGTTCTTCCCGTTGAAGAGGGGAAGGAAGCCGGGCTCGGCCAGACCCGCGGCGAAGGCTACCGCGACAAGTAGAAAACCTGCAAGAGTGGCTTTCACTACTCAGACCCTATCACACTGGGGACTGTAAGGTAGCTCGCGTAACCGTTGCCGGTCGGCATTCATCCGTTTTCCCGGAAGGCAATACAATTCTCGGTTGGAATCCGCGATAAGGATGATACTATCGAACCGCTGAGGTGTTTGTGTGGCGAGCTTCTCACGGAACGTGCATGTTCCCCCCCGGCGTGGAGGCCTGCCCGGCTCGGACCCAACTAATCCGCCAGGGATCGCTCGTCCCTGTCGTATACCGCGTTGAGCGAGGCGCCATAAAACTCAGCCACGTGACGCCCAGCGGCCGTGAGATCATCTTGGGCCTCAGGCTGCCGGGTGGGTCCATCGGCGCCGAGTCCGCCCTTCTTGGGGAGTTGGCGCCAGGTGGTGACAATTCGGCCTCAAGTTTTTGCCGATTCCGGTCGGATCACTCGGAAGTTGTCCTACCAGTTGTCGCGCGCGAGTCCACAGCGGTCCAGCAGTCCTCATCCGGGTAGTCTCTAGGCGTCGGACACCCGGCTGTCGAGATTCCCAGAGAAGCTTATCGCTTTCTGCCTACTACCAAAAGCACAATGCCGCCAGCTAGCGCCAGTGCGCCCCCAATGGGCGCCAGCGGTATGTTGTGCGTCTTTTCGCGCGTAGCGTGAATCGGTCCGATGTCGACGACCTTTTCCCTAGTCGTGTATGAGAAACCTCCCCACACAAGACTGACTAGGCCAAGCACAATGAGAACAATCCCAAGCATCTTGTTCACGGCGGCCTCCCTGGGCAGTGATCGCTAGGGGTGATGGCGGAATCTCACGCTGCAATGCGTCGCTTCTCTCCAAGCGGAGAGGCGCGGCGCACTGTGCAGAGACCGGCTCATTCACTTCTCGAACACCTTTTCAACCTGGCCGACTTTCTTTTGGACTTTGCCGGCGAGTTTTTCGTCTTGGCCTTCGGCCGTCAGGTCGGGCTTGTTCGTGGCTTGCCCCGCTTTCTCTTTAGCTTTACCTTTCATTTCATGAAGCTTGCCTTTAATCTGGTCCTTCGTGCTCGGTTTCATTTGTTATCACCTCCTCCTCCTGCAAGCTCTGCAATCCGGCACCCAATCCTCGGCAGGATGGGCTCTCTTGACGGGGGCATCCGAAATCGGCTCGTTTGCAAAGGATAGAGCGCCTGGGGCAGAGGGCTTGACTAGAGATCCCCCGCAAACTTCGGTTGGGGTGACGTCATGGAGCGCAACCCGGTGACGAGCGAACTTCCTGCATGGTTGGCGGCGTGCCAGGTTGCCAGGTCCCGCACCAGTTGTGCGGATCCTGGCATGACACAGGCGGACGTGGCAATGCGACCCTGCGACCACCCCCAAGCTAGTGATGCAGATTTCCAGAGCGGCGGTGCAACACGCCTGACCTGCAGCACTTTCTGCCTTATGGACGGCAAAACTTGCACTTACGTGCAGGTGCGCCTCAGTTTTCTGTTAGCGATTGCATATCTTACGGTTGAATAGTAGCCTTCAGGACTTCCGGCCCGCTTGGACTTGTTGCTCTTGAATCCTGCTCGGCGGTAACAAACACGTCGAAACTCTTGAACGGAGTGACGGTTTCGAAGGTTGCCGCTAGGTTCTTATCCATTTTCAGTTGGCCCTTATTCTCGGAGTTTCCGCCCCGTTCCTGCAACCAAACAACATACGCGTTTGCGCGTGGCGTCAGATTGTCAAGATTGGCGAGATGCTGAACTTTCATCTTCAGGCTCGTGTTGCCGTTCTTGTCCTTGCTGATCTCAACGGTGGCCCGAGCACCGGGAACGATAGACGCTGCAGTCATTGGGTACTTCTTGGCTGCATACGCGACAGTACAGAACAGCGCGAAAGTCAAGCAGATTGCGTAAAGCTTTCTCATCGGATGCCTCACGCGTAGATTCTATGCACGCGTGAGGCCACGTTGTCCGTCACGCTCCCGTGAACACAGCTTGGCACGCAGGAGGAACATGCGAGCATACATGCGATGGAGGGTGGGTGACTTCTCCTCAGCGTAGTGCGATATTCGGCCCGATACGCGGCATCAACAAAGTGCAATCGTGGCAGTGCCGTTTGTGCCTGGGGTGGAGTTTTCGGTCGGATCGTCCCCACTCTTCCACAACTGGGGCTCGTCTCCCGTTGGGGGCCGGCCCAGCCTGTTATGGAAGAGTGGGCCGTGATCCACGCACGACGCACGAAGTCGTCTCGAACCGGGGGCGGCGTGCGCCGGGTCTGCTTTTTTGTGGTCAACCCGCCCGGTTTCGCGCCGAAATCGCGGCCGATCTGCGAAGGGCAGGCTAGCATCGTCCTCTACAGCTCACGGCCAGAGAAGAGCCGGCCGTGCCTGGCCTGAGTCGTTAACATTGTCCCAGGCGCGTTGTCGCCGGAAAGTGCCATGAGTCTGACCGCGGTCAGGCTGTGTTGCTGGCACGCCGGGGAGTTCGTTGAACAGTTCGAGCGAGACCCCCAGTTCTGCCTGTCTGTGACCGGGTTCTTGTGTCAGCGGATGCAGAATTCGCACCGCCGCATGGCCGGCCTCGGGCTCGACAGCGCCCGTCAGCGGCTCGAAGACTTTCTTGGCGTGCTATCTGAAGGCCCCCTCAGCGGGGAGGCCGCGCGCGGCGAGATCCCCATTCCCATGAAGTGCTGGGAGGTGGCGGAGTTTCTACGTGTGACCCCCTTCCATGTTTCGAGGCTCTGGAGTGAGTTGGAGCGAGAGGGGCTCGTCCGTCGTGCCAAAGGCCGGGTTTTTGTCAAGCTCGCCGGCACCGCCATCCCTACAAATTCAGGACTCTCCGCAGCGTGCCGGTTTCCTTCTGAATCTTGTCCTGCAGGAACAGGATGGCCTGAATCAGTTGCTCCGGGCGGGGTGGGCAGCCCGGCACGTAGACGTCCACAGGGATGATCTGGTTGACGGGAATCAAGGCGTAGTTACTGAACACGCCGGTCGACGTGGCGCAGGCCCCCATCGAAATGACCCACTTAGGCTCCGGCATCTGCTGGTAAAGCTGGCGGATGACGGGGGCCATCTTGTTGGACACCCGCCCGGCGATAATCATCAGGTCCGACTGGCGCGGCGAGCCGCGAAAAACCTCCGCGCCGAACCGGGCGATGTCGAAGCGCGAGGCGCCCATCGCCATCATCTCGATGGCGCAACAGGCCAAGCCGAACGACATGGGCCAGATGGAATTCTTCCGGGCCCAGTTGATGGCGCCGTCCAGAGTGGTCGTGAGGATGCCCCCGGCCGCTTCATCGAAATTCTCCCGATCGATCCGGGCAAAGAAGTCCTCCGGAACATCGGAGATTCCGGTCATGTTCAGGCGCGCCGACGGGTCTATTCCCATAAGCTTATTCTCGCATGGAGCCGCTAGAATGGAGTATGCCTTTTTCTGAAGCGCCGGACGGCACGGCATCGTCCAGGATCGCGCCCGGATATTGGGATATCTGGGGAAGCTATCATGTCACGCATCCTGAGACGCGCGAGACCATCCTGCGCAGCCTGGGACAGGCCACCGAGGACGAGGTTCAGTCCAAGGTCCTTCAGGCTTGGTCGCGGTTAACGCCGCCCACGCTGGTCGCCGGCGAGAACACCCGCGAGTTCCCCCTGTCGATGCCCACCGGCAGCACAGGAGGTCCCATTGAGGTGCGGATTCGCTGGGAGACCGGCGGCGGCGAGACGTACACGTTCGAATTCGCCGGGCTTCGGGCTGTCGAAACCGTGGAACTGCGCGGGCGGAGGTTCGAGAAACGCTGGGCGCCCTTGCCGTCGCGGATGCCGCTCGGCTACCACGAGCTGCATGTTACCGACGGGACCGTCACCTCGGGCACGCGGCTGATCGTGGGCCCCGAGCGGGCCTATCTGCCGCCGGGTTTGGCCGCCGGAGAGCGGGCCGCGGGGGTGGCCGTCAGTCTCTACGGGCTCCGTTCGAGGAGAAATTGGGGCTGCGGAGATCTCGGCGACCTCGAGAGAGCTGTGGACTGGGTGGTGGAAGATCTCGGCGGCGCCTGCATCGCGCTCAATCCCCTGCATGCGATTCACAACCGGCAGCCATTCAATACCAGCCCATATCTGCCGAACTCCGTGTTCTACCGGAACCCCATCTACCTGGACATCGAGCGGCTGGAGGATTTCCGCTTCTCTCCGGCGGCGCAGGCTCTATTTGCGGCGCCCGAGACGCAATCGGCAATCGCCGCCCTGCGCTCCTCCGAGTTTGTGGAATACGAGGGCGTCTATGCGCTGAAGCTGCGTTTTTTGAGGCTTTGCTTCGAGACGTTCCTCCAGCGCCGCGCTAGCGATTTCGCGCGCGCGGAGCACTTTGACGAGTACTGCCGCCGCGAGGGCGAGCTCCTCAATCGCTATGCGACGTACTGCGCCCTCGATGAGTGGATTCATTCGCAGAATCCCAATGTCTGGGTGTGGCTGGACTGGCCTGAGGAGTACCGCAACCCCGAATCGGAAGCGACACGCCGTTTCGCGGAGGCGCACCAGGAGGAGATCCTCCTGCACAAGTACGTGCAATGGCAACTGGACCGGCAACTCGGCGGCGTCCAGCACTACGCCCTCGAGAAGGGTCTGTCCATTGGTTTGTATCATGACCTGGCGCTGGCGACGGACCGCTGCGGCTCCGACCAGTGGGCGTACCCGGAGTATTTCGTGGCCGGCTGCAGTGTGGGCGCGCCGCCCGATGGGTTCTCCCCCAAAGGACAGGACTGGGGCTTCCCGCCTCCCAACACCGAGCATCATCGCGAAGAGGGTTACCGCCTGTTCACCGAAATCGTCCGGCACAACTGCCGTCACGGCGGCGCCCTGCGCATCGATCACGTCATGCGGTTCTTCCGCCTCTTCTGGATCCCCAATGGGAGGGAGGCGGAGGACG
>VFSW01016486.1_pt1 | contig 10081 bp, 6 predicted proteins | sample 5358111 | NCBI WGS metagenome assembly VFSW01 (sample SAMN11554181, study PRJNA540505) | mine drainage metagenome | isolation source: sediment from site ElyBrook_90M | place: USA: Ely Copper Mine, Vershire, VT | collected 2017
CACGCCCTGGATTTCGAACTTGCTGGTCAGCGCATCGGTGGCCTTGTCCTGTGCGGTCAGATTCGCCTTCATCCGCACGAAGCGCCTGGCCTCGCTGACCACGGATGGATCGACAAAGGTCGAATGCTCCATCTCGCGGCATGGGATGCACCAGTCGGCGCTGAAATCGATCAGCACGGGCTTGCGCGCCTGGGCCGCCGACGCGAGCCGCTCGGGGTTGAACGGCTCGAAGCGAAGCTGCTCCGGCGCCCGGCGCGGATAGAGCAAGATCGCGAGCGATGCCACCGCAGCTATCCCGAGCGCAGACCTCAGCACCAGGAACGGTCGCCAGCTTCTCCCCTCGCGCGAAATGAAGCCGAGGTAAATCCCCACACCGGCCGCGTAATACGGCAGAATCCGAGTCATCAGGTTGTTCGGGATGACCGGATCGAGAAAGTAGAGCGCGAGCCCCGCCAGTACGAACCCGAAAAGCTCCTCGACCCACTTAAGCCACTGGCCCGAACGCGGCAGGCGGCGGATATGCCCAGCCGCCATCGCCAGCCCGATATATGGAACGCCAAGTCCCAGCGCCAGCGTGAAGAACAGCGCGAAACCGAAAAGCGCGCTCCCGCTTCTCTCCACCATCAGCAGCAAGCCCAGCACGATCGGGCCGATGCATGGCGCCGCCACCACGCCCATCCCCAGGCCCATCAGCAGCGCGCCCGCGTATCCGGGGCGGGCCGTGCCCGCGCGTTGCAGCATCCAATTCGGCGGCTGCAAGACGAACAAACCGAAGCTCGACGCCGCCAGCGTCAGCAGCATCATGGACAGCGCGACGAGCACGAACGGATTGCGCATCGCAGCGCCGAACAATCCGCCCGACATGGCGACGGCGACGCCTACCGCCGAGAACATCAGCGCGATTCCGAGCACGAAAACCGTCGCCAGAAACATCACGCGGCGATGGCCTCCGCCCTGGCTGCCGAAATACGCGATCGTCACGCCGATCAGCGGATAGACGCATGGCGTCAGATTCAACGCGAGGCCGCCAAGAAATACCGCGAGGAAGCCGAGGAACCATCCGTGATGGGCGAAGATGGCCGCGACTGCGGCGCCGGAATCATCGCCGCCGCCGATACCGCCGCTCTTCGCGCCTGCCGTGCCTGTCCCCTCCAGCACTCCCGCCGCCGCGCCCGAAGCCGCCAGCGCGACCGTTGTGCTGACCGACGCCGGCCGCAGGCATTCGTTGTTGTTGCAGCCCTGGTAGTCGATGGTAACCGTGAGCACGTCGCCGGGCTTGGGCGCGAAGTTGGAAGCCGCCTTGAGCGGCGCCTCAAACTTGATATCGCCCCCGAACACCGAGATCTTGTCGGCCCCCGCGATTTCGAGCGCCATCGTTTTCGCAGGCGGATACTTGATTGCGCCCGGCGTTACGCTGGCCGGGCCGCTTACCTCGAGCCTGGTCGGAATATAATCCTCGCTGAGCGGCTTGTCGGAATTGATATGCCATCCCGCGATCACCTGCGCGGCAACTTTGAGCGTGCTGGCGCCGCCGGCCCGCAGCGGAGGATCGATCGTGGCCGAGGTGATCTTAACGAGTTCATTCGCCTTGGGATTAGCATGCGCCGCCGGCGCGAAAACCAACCAGGCGAGCGCAAAGACGACCGATACGATCGAGGCCCGCCAGAACGGGCGAGTCTTTGTGCCGTGGGTGAACAATCGGGATTCGCGCGAGATCATTTGTCAGTAGTTAGAACGTCATCGGCGCAGCTCTGGTTTCATTCGCGCGGTCTGCCGCTACTTGGCGGCGGTGCTCTGCTTGCCGTTGGTTGAAAGCGGAACCGAACCGACGACCTCCAATCCGTAGCCCGGCAGATTGGCAAGCCGCGGCGTCGCGTCGGACATGATAATCATCTTGCGCACACCCACGTCGCGGAGAATCTGCGCGCCGATTCCGTAATCGCGGAAATCAGCCTCGGGCGCGTTGACCCGCGTAGTTGCACGGCGCGCCGGGCGCCCGCCCTCAAAATCCGACGCCAGTGCGTTGGACTCGCGCTTGAGGTACAACAGCACGCCTTCGCCGGCCGCCGAGATTCGCTCCATCGCGGAACGCAGCAGGTTGCGGGTGTTGCGAACGGAGTAACCGAACACGTCGCCCGGCAGATACTCGCGATGCGCCCGAACCAGGATCGGCTTGGCCGGATCGACCTTGCCCATCACCAGCACCAGGTGCTCCGTGTGATCGATCAGGTTGCGATAGACCATTGCGCGGAACTCGCCGAACGCGGTCGGCAGCTTCGCTTCCGCGATCCGCTGGACCATCGTCTCGTTGCGCAGCCGGTACTCGATGATGTCCGCGACCGTGACAATCTTGAGCCCGTGCACTTTGGCGAACTCAACCAGGTCGTCGCGCCGCGCCATCGTGCCGTCTTCCTTCAGAATCTCGCAGATGACGCCGGCCGGCTTGAGGCCCGCCAGCCGCGCGAGGTCAACCGCGCCTTCGGTCTGCCCCGTGCGCACCAGCACGCCGCCGTCGCGCGCGCGCAGCGGATAGACGTAGCCGGGGGTGATGAACTCGGCGCCGCTGGCGTCTTCGCGCACCGCCTGCAAAATCGTGGTCGAGCGATCCTGCGCCGAGATTCCCGACCCCGACGCTCGCCGCGCGGTGATCGCCGTTGTGAATGCCGTCCCGAGCGGCGCCTGGTTGTCGCCAACCATCATGCTGAGCCCGAGTCTGTCTATTCGCTCGGCCGACATGGGCAGGCAGATGAGCCCGCGCCCGAACCTGGCCATGAAGTTGATCGCCTCGGGGGTGACTTTTTCGGCCGCCATGCACAAATCGCCTTCGTTCTCCCGCTGTTCGTCATCCATCAGGATGATCATGTGGCCGCGGCGGGTTTCATCGAGTGCTTCCTCGATCGAAATGAACGGCGCGGGGGCTTTCTTGCGGGGACTTATCTCACCAAACATTTGAGCGGCTCTCGATAAACTCTTACTTAACTATATACCGCCAGCCAAGCATCCTCGAAGCCTGCGCGGTGCTATCTTGGGCGCCATGGCGGCGGAAATTACTACGGCGGTCCTGTTGGCGGCGGGGCGCGGCAAACGCTTGGGCGCTCTGACCACCGAGACTCCGAAAACAATGCTCGATATCGCGGGCTCGCCGCTGATTTCGCATATCGCCGACGCGCTCGCGGCGGCCGGACTGACGCACTTCATCGTCGTGGTGGGCTATTTGTCCGAGCAAATTGAAGGATGGGCGAAAACCTGGCAGCGCGAAAATCCGGAAATCAAAATCACCACCATCAGGCAGCCGGAATTGAACGGGACCGGCGGCGCGATGCTTGCGGCGAAGGCGCATCTTGCGGGCGTGGCGCGCTTTGTCTTCGAATGGGGCGATATTCTGATGGACCGCGCGAACTACCCGCGCTTCATCCATCACGCGCGGATCGAGGAGTACGATTTGATGCTCGCGGTGAATCGGGTCAAGGATCCGTTTCGCGGCGCCGCCGTCTATGTGACCCCGCACATGATAGTCGAGCGCCTCGACGAAAAACCGGCGCCCGGGACCGCCACGACCCAATGGAACAACGCGGGACTATTCGCCAGCAGCCGGATAATTTTCGACTACCTCGCGCGGCTTCAACCGTCGGTGCGCGGCGAGCTCGAACTGCCTGGCGCGATCGCGCAAATGATCGCCGACGGCCGGGTCGTGCGCGCGGTTGATATGCGCGGATTCTGGAGCGACGTCGGCACGCCCGAAGATCTCGAGACGGCGCGCGCCTGGTTCAAGCCAAAGAGGAAGCGGCGATGAATCTGCCCGACGGATGGGACGCCGGGGAGTTGGCGCGCGCTGCCCGCCTCGGCGGTCGAGTCCGCGCCGGCGCCGCCGCGCGAATCTTCGCGGCCCGCGCGCCCGGTCGCGGCAATCTAATCGGCGAGCACACGGACTACAGCGGCCTGCCCGTGCTGCCGGTTGCGATCGATCGATCCACAATCGTCGTCGCTGCCGCCATCACGGCAGCCGAAATCGAACTGGCGAACGCCGACCCCGGCTGGTCCTCGCGCCGTTTTGCAATCGAACAGCAGATTCCACCGTACGAAACCGGCGATTGGGCGAACTACGTGAAGGCCGCGATCCAGGGAGTGATCGATCATTTTGCGCGGCGCGGACGTTTTTCCATGCCCGCAACTTCAGTTGATAACCTGCGGGGCGCATCGATGGTCGTCGATGGCCGCGTGCCGCCGGCTGCCGGGCTGTCGTCATCGGCCGCGCTCACGGTTTCGACCGCGATGGCATTCATGGCGATCAACGAACTCGAACTCGACCCGATTGAAACCGCGACGATGGTGGCGCGCAGCGAATGGTACGTCGGGACGCGGGCGGGCGGAATGGACCAGGCGGCGTCGATTCTCGGCCGTCGCGATCATGCGCTGTTTATCGAGTTCGACCCGATCCGCGTGCGCGCAGTGAAGATGCCGGCGAACGCCGCGCTGGTCGTGGCGGATAGCCGGGAAATAGCGGACAAGTCGGGGATGGTGCGCGCGCAATACAACCGGCGGGTGGTCGAATGCGCGCTGGCGGCGCGAATTTTAGGGCACGCGCTCGAACTCGACGGCGTGACGATCCTTGGCGACGTGGTTCGCGCATTACCCGGATGGAGCGCGGCGGAACTCGTCGAGAAACTCGCGGCAGCCGCGCCCGCGCGGCTCGGCGCAGATCTGAAAGAGGCGGCGAACATCCTGGGCGTCTCACCGTCGGCGCTTGAAGCAGAGTTGCTCGGCCGCGGATCGACTCGAATCGCGCTGGATTCAAGCCGTCCGCTGGAAATTCTGAAACGTGCGCGGCATGTCTTGAGCGAGACCGAGCGGGTGATTCGCGCGGCGGAGGTGCTCGAGGCGGGCCGCCTCGATGAAATGGGAAAGCTGATGAATGCGTCGCATCAGAGTCTCGCCGATGATTTCGAATGCAGCACGGGGCGGCTCGACGCCGTGGTGGAATGCGCGCGGCGCGGCGGCGCGTTCGGCGCGCGGCTGACGGGCGCGGGTTTCGGCGGTTCGATTGTTGCGATGTGCGACGTGGTGAGCGCAGACGCGGTGATCGAATCGATCGATCGCGGATATTACGCGAAGCTGGATTCCGGCGCGTCAAGTGAAAAAAGCGAAAAAACTGAAAATTGGCGGGCCGTGTTGCACGCGGGCGCGGGCGCGAGCGTGATCGATTTACGCACGGCGTGAGCGCGCCTTAGCGCTTGAGGCGCAGCATGCGCGCGGAGTGCGGCGGGAGATCGATAGTACTGAGTACTTCAATTTTCTCGCCGCCCGCGAGATCGAGCGCATCAATCTCGCCGGCGCCCAACTTCAGTTCGGATGTATCCACTGGTGCGGGCGAGTCGCCGCGATTCAGGAGCATCGCGATCGCGCCGGCGCCGCCGGCGGTTTCAGCGATCAGGCCGCGCACGTCGCCCGCGGCCATCAGATCGAGCGCAAGGACGGGTTCGCGCGCCGCGTTGGAATCGATCTCGGTGCTGATTTGCGCGGCTGCGCGAAACAATTTTCCCGCTTCGGCGTCGAGAATGCCCATGTCATCGGAGATGAGGAGCATCCCGCCGCTGGCGACGATGGTCGCGGCCAGCGCTGCGCGCTCGTCGGCGCTGAGGAGGGTTTCGCGCGCCCGCAGCATCAAACAGTCGGGGTCATTCAGCCATAGACGCCGATGCATGAAGCTGCGCGCGATGATCGCGTCGAGCGCATAGACGGTGGACGGGTCGACCGCTCCAGAAGCGGTCGAGCCCCAAAACGGGGCAACGTCGGGGCCGATGCGCATCCCGTCCCCGACGCCGACCGCCTGGCCAATCGGGCAGCCGCATCCGAGGATGAACGCGTCGTCGCCGGCGCCGGCGCGAATCGCCTCGAGGCCGTGGCGCAAGGTTTCGCCGCGCGTGAGATTTGGATCGTGACGCCGGCCGGGCGCCGCGGCCGCGTAAAGAAAGTCGAGTTTCAAATACGAGTAGCCCAGCTCGCGGGTGAGCTTCGCGAACAGACGGCGGGTGTGCGCGAGAAACGCCGGGTTGCTGGCGTCGAGCGCGTACGCGAACGCGTCGTTGCTCTTCGTCCAGTTCGCGTTGTAGCCGGCGCGAACCGCTTCGCCGGTTTCCGCGTGCATGATGAACCAGTCGGGATGATCGATCATCAGGCGCGAGTCGCGGGCGGCAAGAAACGGCGCGGTCCACAGCCCGGCTTTGAAGCCGGCGGCGCGAATTTCGCCGGCGATTTTTTTCAGTCCACTCGGGAATTTGGCGTTGGTGGCATCCCAGTCGCCGAGCGCGGACTGAAAGCCGTCGTCGAGTTGAATCACATCGAGCGGAAACTCGGAGCGCATCGCTTCGAGCGATTTGATATTGGCGCGCAGCGCGTCTTCGGTGATCGCGTCAAAGTAGTGGTACCAGGAGCACCATCCGCGCTGAAACGGCGCGCTGACCCGCGCGTTCATCCATCGCCCGGCCAGGCCGGCCCATCGCGCGGCCAGCCGCGCGGCGGACTCATCGGCGGCGGCGATGAACAGCGGATCGAGTTCGCGATGCGCGCCCGGCGCGAGAGTTACATCGTCGAGGATCGCGCGTGCAATTATTTTTTCAGGGCTCGACACGGTGAGGGTCGAAAGCGAAGCGGCGGCTCCGATGAATCCGGCCAGGACGCGCGCCGCGGCGCTGCGGCTTTCGACAATCGTGAAAAGCTCAGAAGTATCCGCCTCGGGGAATTCAGGCGGGCGAGCCGGTTCGCTCTGGTGCATGAGCCGAATGAGGAAAAGGGCGGTGTCGCGCGGATGGTTTTCTTGCGACGCGCCTACATCGCAGCCGCCCGAGGCGCTCCACGATTGGTATCCATGCTTGAAGAATCGGGCCGGGGCGGACGGCGCGAAGCCGGTCGAGACTTCGAAGATCGCAGACGTGAGTCGAACCGGATCGACGCCGCGATTGGCGACGGTTGCGCGAACGACGGCGCCGCCGAGTGCGGGTTCGAGACGGGCAGAGATTGCGAGGCCGTCGGCGACGACGCTCGATTCGCGCGCACCGAAGGGCGCGGGAAGATCGAGCGCGCGCGCGTGGCCGGCGGCGTCGAGGAAGCGGAGTTCGATTCGCGACAGGAGTGCGTTCGTCACAAAGACCTACAGCCAGCCGAGCGAGCCAAAGACAATTGCGAGCAAGAGGGAAACGGAGGCCAATCCACCCACGATGCTCCATCGCTTCGTTTCAGTTTCAGCGTCATGCGCCCACGCAGCGACCGCGAAAAACCAGGCGTATCCGAAGATGACGATCAAGATCAGTCCCGCGCCAAGATTCCAAAAGGGCCAGTACCAGTTCAGGTAGCCCCATCGATTCAGCACGACTTCCAGGATCACCGATACGACCGATTGTCCGACGATCAACATCCATCGGCGGTTCAAGCCGAATATTTTCGCGCGCGGATTTGCCGGCAGCAGCTTCGCAAACGCCATCCCGTAGATCAAAAACAACAGCGTGGTTTCGGCGTTGAGCCCGACCAGAATCTGATATGAGGTGTGCCCGGTCTCGACCCATAACGGCGCGCGTCCGGTCCAAAACAAAATCGCCGAATTGACCAGTTCGTTAATCCAGTCGGCAAACCAAAGCGCCAGCCCCGCCGCGATCACGTTCCATCGCTGCGCCATGATCTCGCCCGAATAGATGAACATGGTCAGGATTAGCAGGTACACGATTGTCCAGTCGAAATTGGCGGGACCTCGTAGCACGGCGAGCGCCGCGCGTGCCGGTTCGGTCATATTCTCAGACCTCCTGCCTGGAATGTACTTCACCCCGTATCAAATTGGCAGTTCACTTGGAAAACGGAAATCCGGGCTTAATTGTAATGTGAAACTCACCCTGGGTTTCAGCAGGGCCGTCCCCTGCAGCTTGATAAGGAAAAAAGACGCGGGCGGAGTTTTTCCTGAGTATTCGAAGGGCCCTGTTAGAACCAGCAAGGGCGAGATAATCTCAGCCATCAGGTGGGAGAGAGAAGTCATCGACACGCCGCCGGAGATAGAGGCCGCCGAGGCTGACGAGGCGGGTGGAGACGTACCCGCGCAGGATAGCTGGGGCGGCCGACTGACCGCGTTTCGCGCGCTGCGGCATCGCAATTTCAGACTGTTTTTCGTCGGACAGCTAATCTCGCTGATCGGCACCTGGATGCAAACGGTCGCGCAAGCGTGGCTGGTGCTCAAGCTCACCAATTCATCGCTGATGCTGGGCGTGGTGGCGTTTGCGAGTTACATGCCAGTCGTGCTGGTCGCATTGTTCGCCGGCGTGGTGGTCGATCACGTCGATCGGCGACGCCTGATAATCGGCGCGCAGACGCTGTTGATGCTGAGCGCGTTCGTGCTTGGAGGACTGACGTGGGGCGGCGCGGTGAAGGTCGAATACGTGATCGCGCTGGCCGCTCTCAACGGGCTGGTGAGCTCGTTCGACATGCCGGGGCGGCAGGCGTTCGTGGTCGAGATGGTGGGGCGCGAAGACCTGCCCAATGCGATCGCGATGAACTCGATGATCTTCAACGGCGCGCGGATGATCGGGCCGGCGATCGCGGGTCTGTCGATCGCAGTGATTGGAGTTACGGGCTGCTTCATGCTCAACGGCGTCAGCTATCTCGCGGTCATCTGGAGCCTGTTCGAGATGCAACTGCCGCGCCACGAGCGCCGCGAATTCGGTGCCACGATGATGCGACAGGTGCGGCTGGGCCTTGCCTACGTCTGGCGGCATCGCCCGACCCTGTGGCTGCTGGTGCTGGTCGCTATCAACATGGGAATCGGGATGCAGTACTCGGTGCTGATCCCGGTGTTCGCGCGCGATTTGCTGCACGTCGGGGCGCATGGCTACGGCTTTCTGATGGCGGCGCAGGGGTTGGGCGCGGTGGCAAGCGCGATCGTGATGAATTCGCGCTCGACGGTTCCCAGAGCGCTGCGTCAGAACCTGGTGTTCGGCATATTTTGCATGGCGATAGCGGTCGCGGGGTTCGGCGTGTCGAGGTGGATGGCGATTTCGCTGCTCGCGCAATTGTTCATCGGCGTGGGCCTGATGAATCACATGGTGACGACCAACACTCTCCTGCAGATGTTCGTCGCGGACGAACTGCGCGGCCGCGTGATGAGTATCTATACCTTATCATTCATCGGCAGCGCGCCGCTGGGCAGCCTGGCGGTCGGCTATATCGGGGAGCATTTTAGTCCGCGCACCGCGGTGCTGTTCTGCGCGTCGTTCTCGCTGCTGTGCGGATTTATTTTGTTGACGAAACTCAAGTTGATTGCGCAGGCGCAGGCGGAGGTCGAGCAGAAAGATGAGAGAGAGAACTGAGGGACTTTATTTTATGCGAAACCCACCGTGGGTTTCACCCTTCCTTGGGCAGGGGCCAGCCGCTGCACCTGAGTCCGGAGAAGATGCGGGCTTCGCGGTGAAGCTGGAAACTGGCTAGGATTGTAAAAGTTCGAGCGCCAGGCGGGTTGAACGCAATGAAATTTGGAACATTTTTGTATCAGACATCGCCCAACAGTATCGCGGCGGTCGCGCGCAAAGCCGAGCAGAGCGGTTTCGAATCGCTTTGGATCCCGGAGCATATTATTCTGCCCGTAACCTACCGCTCGCCATATCCGTATTCATCCAGTGGCAGGATGGGTGCGCCGCCGGAGACGCCGCTGCACGATCCGATGCTGGCGCTGGCGTTCGTCGCCGGGATCACCACGAAGATTCGCCTGGCGACGGGAGTATTCGTGATCCCGATTCGCAACGCGTTTGCGACTGCCAAGGCGGTCGCCAGCCTGGACGTGCTTTCGGGCGGGCGATTTATTTTCGGTGTCGGGATCGGGTGGCTCGAGGAGGAGTTCGACGCGGGCGGGATGAGCTTCAAAGACCGCGCGCTTCGCACGCGCGAATACGTGGCGCTGATGAAGGAACTGTGGAGCAAGGAGTCGCCGGAGTATCACGGCAAGACGATTTCGATTGAAGGCTTCAAGTTCATGCCCAAACCCGCACAGCGACCGCATCCACCGATCGTGTTCGGCGGCAGCACGGAGCCGTCGCTCAAGCTGGCGGCG
>VFSW01016487.1_pt1 | contig 10081 bp, 6 predicted proteins | sample 5358111 | NCBI WGS metagenome assembly VFSW01 (sample SAMN11554181, study PRJNA540505) | mine drainage metagenome | isolation source: sediment from site ElyBrook_90M | place: USA: Ely Copper Mine, Vershire, VT | collected 2017
CAGGGTGCCGGTGCGGGAGTCGTGGTGAGTGGCGGCGTTCAATACACCGACTGGGCGCCCTACTCCGCCAATTCTTCGATCTACACCGCCGCTTGGCCCAACCAGTGGGGCGATTGTCGCGCCAACACGGATCCGAGCAGCCCTTATGAACAGCAGATTGTCCTGCGCCGCGAGATGATCTTCGTCAACAGCATCCCGCTGACTCAGGTTTTGTCTCTGGGACAAATGCAGGCCGGAACTTTTTATGTGAACGAGACCTCCGGCCGGGTCTATATCTGGCCGGCAGCAGGGACCGATATCAGCACGGCGAATGTCGAAGTCGCCACCTTGCCGCAGACTTTGCACGTGGTCAGCCGCTCGAATCTGGTTTTCCGCGGCATGGCGTTTCAATACGCCGCCAGTTGCCGCGATAACGACTCGGCTTACGTGGCCGGCAAATCAAATAACATTCTTTTCGATAACGTCGCTTTCCGCTGGAACAATGCCGTTGGACTGCACTTTTATCAGCCGGTTACCAATTTCACCGTCCAGTCCTCCAGCGCCAATCACAACGGACAGTCGGGCATGATGTCGGTGGAAACCAAATATGGACTCTGGCAGTCGGTGACGACTTCCTTCAACAACTGGCGCGGAGCCCAAGGTTCGTATTATTACTGGAATTCCGGCGGCGTCCACTTTTTTTCCGATCACGATCATACGATCGCCGGCCTGACTACCGCGCATAACCTGACTCACGGGATACACTTCGATACCGACAATGCCAACATCACGGCCAGTAACATTCTCGCCGCACAGAACCTGGCGATTGGCACGGCCATCGAGAAGAGCGAAGGCCCAATCTCCATCTCCAACAGCCACTTCTGCAGCAATAACCTGGGCTTGAAATATAACTACCTCTACCAGGGCGGCGTGATCCTGCGAAATTCTGAGTTCGTGACGCTCGCCAACAACATCTTCTACAACAACGAAACCAGTCAGGTCATGGTGATCGGCCAGAAGGGTGGTATCGAAATCACCAACTGGGAGACCGGCGTCACCAAAAACCTCATCACCCAGAACTTCACCCACACCGGCAATACGCTCGAAGGCGTGGGCAGCGGCCAGCAGGTATTCAGCGACAGCTACCTCGGCGATACCGACTGGACCCTGTTTCAAACCACTCTCAACTCCAACAAAAACACCTGGTGGAACAGTTCGGTGAGCACGGCTTTTGAAGTTCCGGTGGGGCAGATCCATCCCTTATCCGGTTGGCAGTCGGTGACCGGTCAGGACGCAAACTCGAGTTGGGCGCAGCCGACAGACGCGAGCTCGGGCTGTGGGGTCTGGACTCAGAATGATTACTGGTTGCTGGTAGACAACCCATCGCAGACGCTTTCCGCGGCGGGCAACGCCACCTTCACTCTCAGCATGGTGCCGTTCGGAACGCTCAGCGGCGCCGCGAACCTGACCCTCGATGGATTGAAGGAAGTGAAGGGACTGAGTGGCAGCCTGTCGTTGACTTCTGTCCCTCTGAGCGGATCATCCCTGTTGCAGGTGACCGCAGCGGACGGAACCGCTCCGGGCTCCTATCCCATCACGGTGATCGCCAATGCGGGCAATTTGACGCGCACCGTGACCGCGACTCTGGTTGTGCCGGCCACTTCGGTTCGGCTCTCCACCGTCAGCCTGACGTTCCCCGCCCAGAAGCGCGGAACCACCAGCTCGGCACAGGACTTGACTCTGACCAACTTCGGGAAGTCGGCGCTCTCCTTGTCGAGCATCACAAGCAGTACCAAAGAGTACTCCCAAACCAACAACTGCGGTTCCAGCGTGGCGGCGGGCGCAACCTGCACCTTTAAGGTTACCTTCACCCCCATCGCGAAAGGGACGCGTCCGGGAACCCTCCAGATCAAGGATCAAGACCCGAACAGCCCTCAGCTCATCAGCCTGACCGGCGTGGGAGATTATCCCCAGCGTCACTCGCAGGAGAGCATCCGGCCCGGAAAGTTCTAACCTTTCCGGGCCGCTTTCTTCAGCCGAAACGCGCGGCGATCCTTGGTTGCTCCTCGTCGGCCGTCGTTCGTCCCTCAATGCTCGCGACTCACGCAGTTCACTGCACCGTCAGCCACGCAGTCAGCGTGCGCGTCAAGTTGCCGCTCTGCGCCGTCAGGGTCACAGGATAGTTTCCGGTTGGCGTGGCGACAGTGGTATTGAGGATGAAAACAGCCGTGCCGGAACCGGTCAGCGAAGGTTGCGACCAACTGCCGCTTGCTCCCGGAATCTGGTCCAGGCCATAAGCCGCGAAAGTCGTGTTACCGTTGAAGCCGCCGATCGGGATCAGGAACATGGTGAATGCCGCCGGCGTTCCGGCCGTAACCGTGACATCCCCTGCTTCCCAGTTGATGAACCAGAAGTCGGGAGCGTCCGCGTTTACCTGGCAGGCAAGGGTGGGGTCGACCGTGGAAGGCGCGAACGTCGAGTGTTTGTCCTGCCCGCTCAGCGCCAGCCAGCCTGCCCAGTCCGTCGTGGAGAACCATGCCGGCTCCGGAATCGTGAAGGGCTGGGCATTGGAGCCATTCCACCACGTATTGTGATCGGAAATAAGAGTCGACAAAAAACCGGTCCAGGCGGCTCCACTCTGATCGAAATCATAGAAGAGTTGCTCCCCCGCCAGTCCCACGATCGTGTTCTTACGCAGAGTGATGTCGGCGTTCAGCAGGCTATACTTTTGCCCGGTCTCGTAATTGGAAAAGTTGACCGGCACGCCTCCCATGATGCCGATGAACGGCATCTGCCCCACGTAGTTGTTCGCGAAATTGTTTCCGGTGAAAGTCACGTAATTCGAGGCGCGCGTCATCATTCCCCCGTCGGTGAATCCCTGCAGCGAAGAGTTGAAGCAGACGGAACTATTGGTCACCGTTACCGGACCCTCGGCCTTCTCCAGCACCAGGCCGCCGCGTAAGTTATAGGACGCAATCGCCGAGCGCACCGCGACGTTGGCAATGTCGGTGTCCCAGTGCACGCCGTGGCTCATGTTGTAGAAAACACGAACATCCTGGACCGTGTTGTCATGCTGTTCGTAGAAGTAAAACCCGCCGCCCGCCCAGCCATAGATACCGCCCTGCGAACCGCGCCAGTTGTTGTAATCGGCTTCGTCGTTGACCCAGACGCCATTCTTCGCGCGGTACGACTTGAATCCCCGCTGGCCATTGTGCTTGGCCACGCTGTTTCGAACCGTGAAGAACTGGGTGTCATTGATCCCGATCGCCCCGGCATTATTCCGGTTGAAGCCGTCGCTCTCGAGCAGGACATTGCTGCCGTTGATAAATATCACCGCATCGTTGTTACGGCAGGCATTGCTTTGTTCAAACCTGAGCCCGCGGAATACGACGTTGCTGAGGTTGTAAGACGAAAGAAGCGTGTTCCGGGTCGCGACTTCGACGGTCGCTGTGCTCATGTTCGTATGCAGCGCGGGAAAGATGTAGGCGATTGCGTTGGTCTCGTCCACAAAAAATGTTCCCGGAGTCATCTGGTCGAGAGCGAGCACCTGGGTCAGCATCGCGGTGTTCACGAAGATCATTTCCCGCCGCAGGTTGATGTCCTGCTCCAGCGGTCCCGAGGTGGAGGCCGCGCACAAGCCCCACGCATAGGGCCAGGCGTGCGTGAAAATGTTGGGGTTGCCGCCGTAGGGCGCCCATCCCGTCCAAACGTCCGCGCCGCTGACGCGTACCAGGCCGTTGGTGGCGGCCTCGAAGGTAATGGGCAGGGAAGTCGTGCTCGAATTACTGCTCAGCGTGATCGACTCCCGGTAGGGTCCGGGATTGATGATTACGCGCGTTCCAATGCTGAGGCGGTTATTCGCCAGGGCCACACTCGCCGCCTTCCCGATGGTTTGAAAAGGCTGGGCCTGGGTTCCGGGATTGGAGTCGGAGCCCGTGGTTCCGTCCACATACACGAAGGCCGTCTCCAGACCTTCGTTGACATTGGCCTGGGCGTGAGCCAGGGGCGACGCAATTTGCGAGAAGACGAGCGCCGGGAACATCCAGCCCAGTGCGATTTTGCGGAATTGCATGGTTTCCTCCCCTTTTCGTGTAGTGGGCCGGGCGGAGAAATCGAACCCAAGAAGCGAACGAAATACTCAGCCAGTGGCGGCGGGGGAGTAGCGCCACTATTTCAAAATCCGTTGCAAATGCGGGGCGCCGCCTGGGGTTGGCGCGCGGACCATTCTACTGCACGGTCAGAAATACCGTCACGGTGCGGGTCAAGTTGCCGCTCTGGGCCGCCAGAGTAATGGGATAACTCCCCGCCGGGGTGCCGCTATTGGTCTTGACGCTAAATTTTACCGTGCCGGACCCGGTCAGCGAACTCGCCGACCAACTGAGCGCCGCGCCCGGTATGAGGTTGACTCCGCTCGAAGTGAAAAAAGCCTGCCCGCTGAAACCGCCCAGCGGAATTAGAAACACCGTGTACTGAGCTTGCTGCCCTGGAGTGACCGTGAGGGCGCCGTTATCGTAATCGACCAGCCAAAAGTCGGGCGCATCCGCTTTCACCTGGCAGGAAATCGTGGGGTCGACCGCTGGCGCTTCGAACCTCGACTGCGCGTCCTGCCCGGTCAGCGAAAGCCAGTTGCCCCAGTCGATCGGCGTGTAGTAGTTCGGTACCGGCACGGTGAAGGGCTGGGTCACCGAAGCATTCCACCACGTGTTGTAGTCGGAGGAGAGCGTGGTCTGGAAGTCGGTCCAGGCGGTTCCAGCCTGATCGAAATCGTCCACCAGTTGTTCGCCGCTGAGTCCCTGAATAACGTTCGAATGCATGCTCAGGTTCGTGGTAAGTAATTCGTACTGCTCTCCGGTCTCGTAGTTCTTCACCTCCATCGGCACGCCCCCCTCAATTCCAATGATTGGAATCTGGCTGACATAGTTGTTGGCGAAGTTGTTGCCCGTGAGGGTGACGTAGGTTGAAGCGCGCAAGGTCATGCCGCCGTCATAGTACAGCGAAATCGGCGCATTGAAACAGACGGAGCTTTTGGCGATGAGTACCGGACCTTCGCTCTTCTCCACTACCAACCCGTCCAGCAGGTTGTAGGCCGCGATCAGGGAGCGCGCCGGGTCGTTCGCGGTATAGGTATCCCAGTGGATGCCGTGGCTCATGTTGAAGAGGATTTTGAGATCGTTGATGGTATTGTCGTGCTGGCCGTAAAAATAAAATCCACCGCCCGCCCAGCCGTAAATGCCGCCCTGCGCGCCGCGCCAATTGTTGTAATCCGCCTCGTCGCTCCTCCACAAGCCGTTCTTGGCATCGTAGGACTTGAACCCGCGCTGGCCATTGTGCAGCGCAGTGCTGTTTTCGATGGTGAATGCGGTCGTGCCGTTGATCGCCAGAGCACCGGCGTTGTTCCAGTTGAAGCCGTCGCTGTCGAGCAGAATGTTATTGCCTCCGTCGAACGAGACGGTGTCGTTGTCGCGGCAGTCGTTGCCATGCTCAAACCTCAAGCCGCGGAGCACGACATTGGTCAGGCCATCGTCGGCCAACAGCTTGCTCCGGGTCGCGACCTCCACGTCGGCGCTCGCGATGCTGGTGCCCGGCGCCGGATATATATACACCGTGCCCCCGCTCTCATCCACATAAAACGTGCCTGGAGTCAACTGCGGCAGAGACAGCACCTGAGTCAGCATCGCCTGGTTGACGAAAATCATTTCCCGCCGCAGGTTAATCTCCTGCTCCGTCGGACCCGCCGGAGCGCGCGGGCAGCATCCCCACGCGTAGGGCCAGTTGTGAGTATAGATATCGGGATTGCCGCTGGAAGGCTGCCAGCCCGTCCAATTGTCGGCCCCGGAAATCTCGACCGTGCCTTTCGTCGCCGCCTCGAACGTCATCGGAAAGGAAGTGGAACTCGCGCTGCTGCTGAGAATCAGCGACTCGCGGTAGATCGCCGGGTTGATGGTCACTCGTGTTCCTGCGCTGTGCTGATTGTTCTGCAGTGCCACGCTGGCCGCCTTGCCGATGGTCTTGAAGGGTGCGGCCTGCGTCCCCGGATTCGAATCAGACCCTGTGTTTCCGTCGACATAAATAAAAACCGTTTCCAGGCTTTCATTGACGTTGGCTTGGCTGAATGCGATCCCCGGAAAAACCATCGCGCACAACACGAGGCCGTGCGCTACGAGTCCCACGGCAAGTTTGCTTTTCACTGGGTACCTCCTGTATCGAAATCAGGCGGGGTTCGGCGGATTATCAGCATCAAGCGAACACCAGAATCATATCAACTCAATGAATAACCTTGGAACAGTGCGGCATTTTCTGAACCGGGCATATACACACGACCGGCCCGCGTTCCGAGGCTACTCTCCGGGAACAACGGTTGGAACTTTGCCCGCCTTGTGGTCGCCTTATTCGTCCCTTCGACTAGTCCGACTAATCGTCGTCGGGATCGGAAGGCGGCCTGTGATCGTTCAAAAAGTGCTTGGCGTCGTATTGCGATGGAATCGTTTTGAACACCAGCGGAGTTTGCGTGTAGTCGAAGCAATCGGAAAGATCGTCCAGAGCGTTGGAATCCGCGAATCCTGTGCTCTGGCCGATCGTGACGCCGGGATCGATCGCAGGCAGGCTGAAGGTCTCTTCAATGAACTTCAGGATGCTGCCGAAGTCGTGGTTCTGGTGAGAGATATAAGCCGCTTTGGCGTAGGGGGAGACCACGATCAGCGGCACGCGGAAGCCGTAATGGTAAGAATTCGTGGGGCTGATCGGGGGCGCGACGTGGTCATACCATCCGCCCCAGTCGTCCCAGGTGATGATGATCGCGGTATTGTTCCAATACTGGCTCTCGCCGATGGCATTTACAACCGACGCCACCCACGAGGGGCCCTCGCCGGTATTAACGTTCGGATGGTCTGACGCCTTGCCATCCGGAATGACCCAACTTACGGCTGGAAGGTTGCCATCTGCAATATCCGTCAGCACCTGAGTTTGAACTACCATGTTGCTGATCCACTCCGGATTGTTGCACGGCGTCGCGGTGGCCGCGTTATCGGAGTGGCACATGTGTTGAATGGCGTTGGGTGCGTCCCAGATGCCCGTGGGGTGGCAGGGGTTGGGCGGGGCACAGGCTTGCACGTTGGCATAGTACCGCCAGCTTATTTTCTGGGCGTCGAGCACGGCCATTAATGGGGGATGCTCGAAGCAGGGATACATCCACCCCGGTTCGTTGTCGGGCCAAGACATGTTGGCGACATCGATCATATTCACGGTCTCGTCCGCGGGCGAGCTGCACCCGGTATTGGCGGCCGCAGCTAGGGGGCCGCCCTGACTGGCCGGAAGTTCCGGGTTCTCCGCCTGGAACAACGTATTTCCGGGTGCCCCCATCGTCCCAGCCCACGAGGTTCCCGCAATAATGTATTGATGGGCGGGCATGCTCGGCCCCTGGTTGGTTTGGAACATCCGATCGCCAAAGCTATATTGCTGAGCCAAGGTCAGATAAGGCTGCACGTCCGACGGGCTCACGTAGGCGAACTGCGGGTTCGGATGCGCGTTCGGAGGGCACTCGGCACTGGGAGAGCATGCGATGAGATCGGCCCCATCCATTTTGCCCCCATCGTACATCTTCTCGAAAGCTTCGTGGGCATGGCTTAAATCGTAGTTTTGCGGCTTGGCCCCGCTTGTGCCCAGGTCTATTTCCGTGAGTGGAATGATATCCCCGTGAGAATCGACTCCTGAACTGACGATATCGTACTGTCCGGCACCGGTTCCGCAAGTCGACACCCCGCCATTGGTCGTACACAGGCCCTGAAACAGATTATCGGGAGTGCGATTCTCCTGGAAGATAATGACGACGTGCTCGATCTTGCCCTGAATCGGGCGAATATAAGTGCCAGTACCTCCGCCGCACCCATTCAGGGTGAAGAGCGCACCCGCTATGCAGGCCAGCAAACACCACAATATCAACATCTTACAGCGAACCATGGGGGAATCTCCTTATTCGATAAGCGCCACTGGGCCGCCTGTCGCCAAGACCATTAGTTGCGGCCCAAATAGTTGCGGCCCAAAACACTTTGGGATGGCTCGAGAACGTAGCAAAACTCCCGTTCTAAACACCGTTGGAGGCAATTCCACTCGCTGACAGCCCAAAAAAAATCGCAGCGCTGCGCCTCCGCAACCAAGGGGTCAAGGTTAACTAAGAATCAACCTGCTGGCAACCCAAGTTTAGCTGCAAAGCAATCGCAATGGTACACTCTATCCCATCGGAGAACGGCGCGGAGCGCTGGTTTTGGCGGATCCCGCAGTTTCATTCCAGAGGAATTTATGAAACCAGTCCTCGAGACCCCGAGTGGAGTCTCCTTTGACCCTTACCAGAAGACCGTGTGTTGTCTGCGCTGCGCCCAGGCCCTTGATCGATATCAATTATCGCGATCAAGCCCGGTTCCGGGTAATTTCGGCCACGCCGTTCTGGCGTGCCCGCGCTGCGGACACCTGGAGTTCGTCTCCGATTCCAGCCCACTGTTGCAGAATCTGCAACTGGTTTCGGTCGACGTCGGCGACGGTGACTAAAGCCTGTCTCGGAAATCGTATGGGGAAGACAAACACTTGAAGTCGCGCCCGCGCAGAAACCAATAAGGCGGACGGCTAAACCCTGAGGGAGTCGGCAATTTTATTCTTCGGTCGCCATAAGACGGCGACTAGGAAGCCGCCGCATTGCATCCTCGCACAGCGCGGTGCCGCGGCCATCGCCTCTGCCGTGCTAGAACGGGATATCGTCGTAGGTGATCGGGCCGCCCCCAGCCGATGCTGGCTCCGGTTCGGGCGGGCGCTGGTCGATGTTGTTGCCGCCCGCCGCTGAGGACGATCCCCGCGAGCTTCCCCTGAAGGCACCGCCTCCGGCGCTCTCACCCTTCCCACTGAGCATAACCAGATCGGTGACGATGATCTCCGTCATGTATTTCTTCTGGCCGCTGGTCTTATCGTCCCAGGAGTGCGTGCGCAGGCTGCCCTCGATGTAAACCTTGCTGCCTTTTTTCAGATATTCGCCGGCAATCTCCGCCGTCCGCGCCCACGCGGTGACGTTGTGCCACTCGGTGCGATCCTGCCAGTTGCCGTCTTTGTCCTTGAAGCGCTCGTTCGTCGCCAGACTGAACTTGGCCACGGGCGTGCCGCTCGGCGTGTACTTCACTTCTGGATCCTTGCCCAGATTTCCGAGAAGAATAACCTTGTTTACGCTCCTGCCTGCCATGGGGAGACTCCTTTGCAGGGAACTATAGCAGAAGTGGCCCGGTGGAAAGGGCTAAGGTGCTGTAAAACGGCATGCGAGTATCGTTTTGGTCCGGAATTGATACCGGGCGGAGGTCCGAGGCTGTCGAACGCCCCTTCCAAAGCCATGAAGCCAAAAGCCAAAAGCGAAGAGCGTCTTGAGGTATAATCCCACGCATATGCCGCCTGCACCCGGAGCGACCAAAGCCGTCGGAATGGTTCCCGACGATCAGAAATTCGAACCCAGATCCAAGGGCCTCGCCACCCCGCGCAAGAAGAAGCCCAAAGAACTGGCCGTCATCACCGAGTGCTGCACCGGATGCGCTGGCTCGCCCGCCTGCGTGGAATACTGTCCCGTCGAAGACTGCATGTTCTGGGTGCCGGACGAAGATCATCCCCCGTTCGGCCGCATCGCCATCGATCCCATCCTCTGCATCGGCTGCAAAAAATGCCTGAGCAAAGGCCCCGACGGCTGCTTCCTCGACGGCTGCCCCTGGGACGCCATCGCCATTGTCGATACCGTAGAAGTAGAAAAAGAAGTCGGCCCCATGGCGATCTAGCTGTCAGCTTTCAGACGTCAGCTATGAGCTATCAGTCTGTGTTCTTCACTTTCTTCGCTCTCCGGTCGTTGTCATCCTGAGCGAAGTTGCAGAATTCACGCAGTGAATTCCGCAACGCAGTCGAAGGATCCCTATCCGCGTCCGACTCCTCGGACCAGCAGGGATCACTTCACCCGCGCCCGTATGGCCTTCTCCGTCTCGATGGCCTGCCGCCGCACGTCGTTGGAAATTTCAGGCACATCGCGCTCATACGGACGAACCGCGGGAAGATCATCCGCTTGCCCAATCAAATACAGCGCCCGTAG
>VFSW01016488.1_pt1 | contig 10080 bp, 8 predicted proteins | sample 5358111 | NCBI WGS metagenome assembly VFSW01 (sample SAMN11554181, study PRJNA540505) | mine drainage metagenome | isolation source: sediment from site ElyBrook_90M | place: USA: Ely Copper Mine, Vershire, VT | collected 2017
TACCTTGACAACGCCAACGTCGTCATACACGGGATGACACATTAATATAGGCACGGCGGGTGCGCGTGCCCCGCTCAGCCGCGATCTTCGGATGAGTTGGGATCGAGAGCCCAAAGGGCGACAGCATTAGTCCCGGGCGGAAGTCCTGGTTATCGGGCACATTTGAATCGCAGAGTTAGTTCAGCGGCAGCACACAGCAGGTCCCTCCACTCCGCGTCCGCACATCCGCAAACGATGCGGGTGGGTAAAATGCGGACGCTCGGGTCGGGATGACACGTTGATAAAAAACGATGCCCTATCCCGCTCGCGTCAGGCGAGAGGACAGGGCACCCACACCTTTCCCGAGAACCTGCGAGCGGTCCTCGAGGCAGGCTCCCAGCGGTAGACTAAGGGAAGAAGTTTCAGGCCACGTCCTTACGGCGACGCTCTGCGTCGTGCTCCTCCCGGTGACGCTTGGCCTCCTCCTCGTGGCGCTTCGCGTCCTCCTCGTGTTGCCGTTTGGCATTGTCCGCAGCGTCGCGAGCGGCATCCTTGGTCTTGCCCCACTCGTTTTGGACTTTGCCCTTGATCTCCTGCGCGCCGCCCTTGACCTGCGACTCAGTATCGCCGGTCCATTCACCGGCCTGACGCTTGGCGCGCCCAGCCACTTCATCAGCCTTGCCCTTAATTCGATCCTTATCCATCGCTTTACCCTTTCCGGCCCTTGGGCCCCTGGTGTATACTTAAAGGTTTCGTCTCCTGTTCGGAGTTGCCTCCTCAGCAGGCTACGGTGTGGGTCAAACAGCCGATCTACGGCCCGAGATGAGCTGGAAGAGCAGCACGATCAACGCCAGCACCAGCAGAATGTGTATGAATCCACCCAGCGTGTAGCTGCTCACCATTCCTAACAGCCACAACACCAGAAGAATCACAAACAATGTCCACAGCATCCTGTCACCTCCTTAGGTGTTCCATGCTTGCAACAAAGTGCCGCCAAACTCATATCAGTAGGAAGCGCTCTCAGCATGGTGGGTTGCGTGTGAGCTTGCGCGACCAGCCTCTCGCCACCAGTGAAAAAGTGTGTCCGCAGGCAACCCAAGGGCGCAGCCGTTCTGCTGTGCTCCTTCGCCATCCAAAATTCGAGGCGTTTGCCACGGCGCTCTAATGTGTGCCAAAGTGTCCCCATGCTCACTCGCCCAGAACCAACCGAATACGCCGAGTTTTACCGGAGCTACATCGCTAAAATTCCTGACGGCCCGCTGCTTGATTTCCTGGCGCAGCAGCCCGAGCAGTATCGCAAGCTTCTCAGCGCAATTCCTGACGCCGATGCCGCCGCTCCCAGCGCGCCCGGCAAGTGGAGCATCAAGCAAGTCCTGGGACACGTGTGCGATACCGAGCGCGTCATTAGCTATCGCGCGCTGCGTTTTGCGCGCGGCGACGCCAAGGAGCTGCCCGGTTTCGAGCAGGATGACTACGTGCGCGAGGCCAACTCGAACGCGCGCAGTTTGCAAGAGCTTCTGGATGAGCTGGCCGCGGTGCGCAAGTGCACGCTGGCGCTCTTCGGCTCGCTGCCGCCGGGCGTGGAGATGCGGCGCGGCATGGCCAATGGCAATCCCGTGACGGTGCGCGCGTTGGCATACATCGCCGCCGGGCATTGCCAGCATCACTTTGACTTGTTGCAGGGACAACTGGAGACAAAGGCGGCACAGGCGCGGACCCGCTAGTCGCGGCCATTGTTATACTGGGATTGATATGGGAATCGTGAAGAACATAGCCGCCATCGCCAAAGGCATGAGCGTCACCTTCGGCGAGATGTTCAAGCCGACCACCGTGGAAAATTATCCGGACGGCCCCGGGCCCACGCGCGGTGCGATGTTTCAGGACCGCTTCCGCGGGATGCACGTGCTGCAGCGCGACGAGAATGGGCTGGAGAAGTGCGTCGCCTGCTTTCTGTGCGCGGCGGCGTGCCCCTCGAACTGCATTTACATCGAGGCGGCGGAGAACACGGCGGAGAAGCGCGTCAGCGGCGCCGAACGTTACGCCAAGGTGTACAACATCGATTACAACCGCTGCATCTTCTGCGGCTATTGCGTCGAGGCCTGCCCTACCGACGCCATCACTCACGGACACGGTTTTGAGCTGGCCACCTACAATGCCAGCAGTCTGGTATATCGCAAGGAACAACTGCTTTCAGGCACACCGGCACACATTGGCGCGAACGCCGTCTTTAACCTGGGCGATAATTGCCGGCTGACGCCGAAGAAGTAGCAATTGGTAATTAGCACCAGCCCCGAGCTGCCAGCGCTTAGGCTCAAGGCCAGCTCCGATGAGCTTTGCCGTAGGTATCGCAACGTTCTGCGAGAAAGTCGCGAGAGATCCTCGTCTTACACCGCATTCAACTGTCCCAGGATGCCGTTTACAGGAATCCGGATCCACTGCGGGCGCTGTTCCAGTTCGTACTCAATCTCCATCAGAGCGCGCTCGATTCTGTAGCCGCCCAGCAGTATCTTGAGCTCGTCCGCCTGTCGCGGCAGGTAGGAGGCGGCGCCGGCAGCCTGCAAATACTCGTGGAGAAACATGGCGCTGACCCAGCGATACCAGGTTGTTGCCCACTTCTCCAGTTGGGGATGGGCGTCGCCGCCGGCTACGATCCCAGGCACGCCGCCGAAGAGCGCGACATGGGAGATGTAATGGAAGGAGCGCAGCATGGTGGCCACATCGCGCAGCGCCGAGCGCTTGATGCGGCGCTCGCCCAGCGAGCGGGTGAAGTCGCCTTCGAAGTTGGTGATGACCCAATCGCTGCCGGTGAAGAGCACGTTGGAGAGGTGATAATCCCCATGGTTGCGGATGCGGTTGCCGGATAGTTGGGTATCGCGCAACAGCAGCAGGTGGCGGCGAATTTCTCCCTCGCGGTCCAGCGCCTCGGCAATCTCCTTCTGCGCTTCCGCGGCCAGACCGTGCCGGCGGCTGCGCAGCAGCTCAAAGGAGCGATTCAGCTGCGCCAGCATCCCGTGATAGAGGCCGTGCCGGTAGAAAGTGGTGAACGGCTCGGGAGCAAAGTCGGGTATATCGGGACGACTGCTCAAAGCGTCATGAAGCTCGGCGGTGCGGCGCGCCAGGACGCGGATGCTGTCGAGGTAACTTCCTAGTAATTCCGCAATGATGGGGGGCGCCGGGTCATGCAGGGGGAACCAGAGATCGGGATCGGCAAGGTCACGGAGTCGGCGGTCGTCCTGGGGAATGGCGAGAGCGTGCTCGAAGAACAGCCCGAGATGGTCCACGGTGTACCGCCAGCCGCCGACGGCATTGGGGACAAAGCTGCTCAGCGTGCCAATGCAAGTCTGGGAGACGACTGCGTTCTCGTCAGAGCGCCGGTAGTAGAGCGAGCCTAGCGCCCGCGGAGCCGCCTGGAAGGAAGTCTGCTCGCAGAGAAACTCCGGCACTTCGCGTCCAGGATTGATCCCTTCCTCGAGCTTGCGATAGAGTTTGAGGACAAAATCGCTGCCGTAGATGATAACGGTGAAGCACTGCTCGGTCTGTTGTGGACTGGGCTCCAGGTTGGAGTGGGCCGCAGTCCAAGCGTGACGAAAGGCCCGCGTGTGCGAGCCAACCAGCTCCCCGGAGTCGCCGCGAATGCGCTTTCGCCGTACGATGGCGCGCAACAACGCATCGCTGAAGTCACGGTCCATCATGGCAGGATAAAGCACGCCCTTCGTTTGCTCGCCCAGCCCCTCCACCCTCGCCAGCACAATGTCCGGCCGGTCGCGCAGCAGTGCCTCAGCTTTTTCGCTGGTGGCCAGAGAGATGGGAGCGAGATAGACCTCGGGATCCCTGTCGCTATATTCAACGGTCAGGGCCAGCAGGTGGGCCAAGGTTTGCGGCAGTAAAAGTTTGCCTTGCAGCGAGACCCCGGTAATGGAGTGCTGCTTCCCCAGAAACCACGGCCGGTCGCGCAACATTCGCGGAATGATGCGCTGCAGCCGGTGCAGGGTATCGTCGGTAAAGAGCTCCGCCGCCGAGTCAGCCTGCAAAACCGGCATTTCCCGTGGGATGCCGCTTAGCAGTTCCTCGACGGCTTCGCCTGGCTGCAGGTGAAACCAGTAAAAGGCGTGCGGCCCCAGGGAAAGCAGATACGGACTTTCGGTAATGGCTGGGAATTTGGCCCGCCCGTAAGCCTCGACCGGCACCGTGCCTTTGCGTCCGGCGAGATCCAGTTCCACACATTGCGCGAAGCGCGACAGGTTGGCCACCACCAGCACGCTTTCGTCCTGGAACTGGCGGATGAAGGCCAGCACCTTGCGATTGCTGGGGTAGAGAAACTCCAGGCTGCCGCGGCCAAAGGCGCGAAACTGCTTGCGCTGCTGGATGAGGCGCTTGGTAAACCACAGCAGGGAGTGAGAATTATTCTGTTGTGCCTCGACGTTGATGGTCTCGTAGTGATACTCGGGATCGATGCTGACCGGCAGGTATAGGCGCTGCGGATTGGCGCGGGAGAATCCGGCGTTGCGGTCGGAGCTCCATTGCATGGGCGTGCGAACGCCGTTGCGGTCGCCGAGGAAGATGTTGTCGCCCATGCCGATCTCGTCGCCGTAGTAGATGACGGGCGTGCCGGGCAGCGAAAACAGCAGCGCGTTCATCAGTTCGATGCGCCGGCGGTCGTTGTCCAGCAGCGGCGCCAGGCGGCGGCGGATGCCGAGATTGATGCGCATCTCGCGGTCGCGCGCGTAGGTGCGGTACATGTAATCGCGCTCTTCGTCGGTCACCATCTCCAGAGTCAACTCGTCATGGTTGCGCAGAAACATGGCCCACTGGCAGTTGTCGGGCGGCGACGGGGTCAGCTTCAAGATGTCGGTGATGGGGTAGCGGTCTTCCATGCGCAGGCTCATGAACAGGCGTGGCATCACCGGGAAGTGAAAGGCCATATGGCATTCGTCGCCCTGGCCGAAGTAGGCGACGGCGTCTTCCGGCCACTGGTTGGCCTCGGCCAGCAACATGCGGTCCGCGTACTTCTCATCTACGTGTTTGCGGAGTTCACGCAGCGCCGCGTGCGTCTCCGGCAGGTTCTCGCAATTGGTGCCTTCGCGCTCGATCAGGTAGGGCACAGCATCCAGCCGCAGGCCGTCGACGCCCATGTCGAACCAGAAATCCATGGCGGCGACCATGGCCTCGCGGACCTCGGGATTGTCCCAGTTCAGGTCGGGCTGATGAGAGTAAAAGCGATGCCAGTAGTAAGCTTTGGCGACCGGGTCCCAGGTCCAGTTGGAAGTCTCAAAATCTTTGAAGATGATGCGCGCGTCGTGGTACTTCTCCGGGGTTTCGCTCCAGACATAGAAGTTGCGCCAGCGGGTGCCGGGCGCGGCGCGTCGCGAGCGCTGAAACCACACGTGCTGGTCGGAGGTGTGGTTCAGCACCATCTCGGTAATCACCCGCAGTCCGAGGCGGTGCGCCTCGCGCAGGAAGCGCTGAAAATCGCGCAAGGTGCCGTAGGAGGGATGCACGTCGGTGTAATTGGAAATGTCGTAACCGTCATCGCGCAGCGGCGAAGGACAAAAAGGCAGAAGCCACAGGGCGGTGACGCCGAGGTCCTGCAGGTAGTCCAGTTTCTGCGTCAGACCGCCGAAATCGCCCATGCCGTCCATCACGCTGTCGTAGAAGGCGCGCACATGGACTTCATAGATGATGGCGTCTTTGTACCAGGTCTGGTCGGGGGACAGGTTCATGTCGTTGAGCGGCCGATAAGAATGATGCTATGGCCACGGCGTGGAATCTTCAACCCAGGTTGGATAAAGAAACGGGGACGGGGGCTGCCGAAGTTGATGCAGGGTGACCCGCATTCTGAAACAGCGGCACTGATCCAACCGCGAGCCAGACAGTACCTCTGTCCAAATTTTGTATCTAAGACGAAATAGCCTTACTCTAGTGTTCGCGGAAGTTGCAGTTCGTAAAGTCGGAGGAGATAGGTGAGAACGAACCGCGCAGATCGAGGTCGAGGGCGAGTGGCGCTGGCGACGGTGACGGCGCTGATACTGTTGGTGGGCCAGCTTGCCGCCGTAGTTGGAGGGCCGGAGCTTCCGAATCCCGGCAGTGCGCCGCTAACGCGGGAGCAGCAAATTCAGTTGGGCCTGCAAGCGGCGGCGCAAGTTTATAAGCAGATGCCGGTGCTGCCCGATAGCAGTCCGGAGACGCAGTACATCCGCAGGCTGGGCGAACGCTTGGTGGCCCAGATTCCTCCACAGTATTCCTGGCCCTTCGAATTCCATGTGATTCCGCAGAAGGAGATCAACGCCTTCGCGCTGCCCGGCGGTCCCATGTTTGTGAACGTTGGCACCATCACGGCAGCCACCAACGAAGCCGAACTGGCGGGCGTGATGTCGCACGAGATGGCGCACGTCTACATGCAGCACGCTGCCAAGCAGGCGGGAAAACAGCAGACGGCATCCACCATCTTTGGCGTTCTCGGGGCTCTCCTCGGCACCCAGGGCGCGCTGGGCCAACTGGCGCAAGCCGGCCTGCAATTTGGCGCGCAGGGGCTCATCCTGAAGTACTCGCGCGAGGACGAGGCGCAGGCGGACGCGGTGGGCGCCATCATCATGTACAAGGCCGGCTACAACCCGACGGCGCTGGCCGACTTCTTCCAGAAGCTCGCCGCCCAAGGTTCCGCAGGTCCGCAGTTCCTGAGCGATCACCCCAACCCGGGAAATCGCATGGAGGCAATCCAGCGCGAGATTGCGAACTGGCCGCCGAAAAATTATCGGACCAGCAGTCCTGAATTCGAAAAGGTGCGGCAGCAGGCTGCGGGCCTCCGCGTTTACACCGGGGAGGAGATTGCGCAGGGTGCCAAGAGCGGGGAGTGGGCGGGGCTGAATCGGCGGAACGGAGCGATTTTTAGAGCGTCGGCCGGGACGGACTCTGCGGCTCCGGCTTCCGACGAGAGCGTGGGCGGTACGCGGCCGGTCTCGCTCCAAAGCGTTTTGCCCAGTTCGCGCCTGGTGACCAGCAATCTGGGGCCGCTGAAGATTGGGCGTCCGGAGAACTGGCGGGTGATGGCTCCGGCGCAGCGCGGCGACGACATAAGGATTGCTCCCGCGGCAGGCGTGACCGGCAACGCGATCGGATATGGGGTGCTGATCAACGGAGTGCAGCCGCGCCAAGGACAAGGCATGAGCCTCGACAACCTGACCACGGCGCTGGTTCAGGCGATGCAAAGGGGCGGCAACGATTTGCGGATCGTCGGCAACATGCAGCGGATTACCGTGGCAGGCGTCGAGGGCCGCTCGCTGGATATGGAGTCCACATCGCCGTTTCCCGGCGCCAACGGGCATCCGCAAAAGGAGCGCGACTGGCTGGTTACGGTTCCGCGGACCGACGGGTCCGTACTGTACTTCGTCTTTGTGGCTCCGCAGGCGCAATTCGAGCAGTTGCGGCCGACCTACGACAACATGCTGCGCAGCGTGCAACTGCAGCGGTAGGAGCCATGAGGCGGCTCGCGCATCACCGTCCTGCTTTTCGCATCTCGGCCAGCATACGTTCGATGACGTTTCCGTCCTGACATGAGCACGGCTAGGTATCCCATGCAACGCGGAAATTCGGTTGGAAATCTGAAGCTCGTAACTCTTCTTACACCCGCTCGATCTTCACCGCATTCAGCACCACATCCTTGTTCGGCTTGTCCTGGCGATTGCGCGGGAGCTGGGTGATTTTGTCGGCCACGTCCTGGCCTTCGACCACCTCGCCGAAAATGGTGTGATTGCCGGTGAGCCACGGCGTTGCCGCCACGGTGATGAAGAACTGCGAGCCATTGGTGTTCGGGCCGGAGTTGGCCATGGCCAGCTTGCCCGGCTTGTCGAACTTGTGGGGCGAGCCTTTGGTCTCATCCTGGAATTGGTAGCCTGGGCCGCCCATGCCGGTGCCCGCCGGGTCGCCGCCCTGGATCATGAAATTGGGAATGACGCGATGGAAGATGGTGCCGTTGTAAAGCGGCGTGTTGCTCTTGTTGTGAGTGTGCGGGTGCGTCCATTCGCGCGAGCCTTCGGCCAGTTCGATGAAGTTCTTGACGGTGATGGGCGCCTCCTGCTCAAACAGGCGGCAGACAATGGTTCCTTCGCTGGTATCAAAGATGGCGTAAGTGCCGGGTTGACGGGGCATGAGGGTTCCTTTCGATTCGAGATGGCAGAAATGTACGGCGTTTGGCCGCGTTGAAGTGGCCCACATTTAGGCGCGCCGTTGCTTGCGTCTTTCATTTGAGTGTCATCCCGACCGAACCGGTTCAGCGGGCAAACTCAAAAGCAGATCCCTCGCCTGCATTACTCATGAAGCCCAGGAATTCTTTGAAGGGGCACGGCTTCAGCCGCGTCATAAAGTCGGACTGAGTCAGGCTTTAGCCTCTGAGGGAATTCGCAGTTTGTTGCTTCAAGGCGAGATCCCTCAGCGGCTAAAGCCTCAGCGAAAACAGCCTGCTATGGCACGGCTAAAGCCGTGCCCCTTCAAAACCTGCAATTCTCATGAATAATCCCGGCTAGTTCTTTCCGCAGCGGGTGAAGCCCTCGGTCGGGATGACATAAAACATTTAAGAAAGGCGGTCTGAAGGCCGCCCTACCTACCTGCTGGCCGCCAGTTCTTGCTTTTGCTTGCGCTCCGACGCACGATACCACTCCACCGTGCGCCGCAGGCCTTCCTGGAAGTCGATCTGCGGCCGGTAGTTCAGCTTCGCCTGCGCGCGGGAAATATCAGCCAGCGAGTGCTTGATGTCGCCCTTGCGCTCGGCGGCATACTCAACCTCGCCGGTGTAGCCGGTTAGCGGACGCAGCAACTCGACCGTCTGATTCAGGTTGAAGCGATGACCGGTAGCGATGTTGAAGGTCTGGCCGGCAACGTCGGACTCAGGCGCGGTTGCCGCCAGCAGGTTCGCCGCGACAGCGTTGTCGATGTAGTTGAAGTCGCGCGACTGCTCGCCATCACCGTAGATGGTGGGCTGCTCGCCGTGCAGCATCAGCGTGATGAACTTCGCCAGCACCGCCGAGTATTGCGACGTGGGATCCTGGCGCGGGCCAAAGATGTTGAAGTAACGCAGGCTGACGGTCGGCAGCCCGTACACGCCGTAAAACACTCGCAGGTACATTTCGCCGGTCAGCTTGGCGACTGCGTACGGGGAGAGCGGCAGCGGCGTCATGTCTTCACGCTTCGGCAGCGTGGGAGTGTCGCCGTAGGCGGAAGACGATGCCGCATAGACCACGCGCTTCACGCCCGCGTCGCGTGCGGCAATGAGCACATTGACTGTGCCTTCCACATTGACGCGATTGCTGCGCGCGGGATCGGCAATCGACTTCGGCACGGAAGGGATGGCCGCCTGATGCAGCACGTAATCGACTCCGCGGCAGGCGGAGTGGAGCGCATCGGCATCCAGAATGTCAGCCTCGCGAAAGTCGATTTGCGAGTAGACTCCCTGCAGGTTTTCGCGACGGCCAGTTTCGAAGTTGTCGATTCCGCGCACCTGTTCGCCGCGCTCGAGCAAGGCGTGTACCAGGGACGAACCAATGAATCCCGCCGCGCCGGTGACAAGATATAAGGCCATCGCTACAGCTTAGCATGGGGCGCAGCAACGGGGCTTTGTGTCAGCGTCGCCGGCAGAACCGGGCTCTAATGCACGCCGGAAGATTTCTCCCAAATCGGAGATGCGTGCCGAAACCGTACTGGAGCGTCGTGCATCCTTACATGTTGGCAAGCGCCGCTTTCCGGGCTTGCGCAATGGAGCGATAATAGAGACATGCGGGGCTGGCTCTCAGTTGCGGCCTTATGCGCGGTCCTCCTCGCAGTTCCGGCCTGGGGACAGAGAGGCGGCGGCGGCCATGGTGGTGGCGGCGGCCATGGTGGCGGCGGAGGCTTCCACGGCGGCGGATCCGGTTACCATGGCGGGGGATTTGCCGGCGGTTCCCGCGGGGGCTATCGCGGCAACGGCTACGGCTACCGTGGCTACGGCTATCCTGGATATGGCAACGGCTATCGCGGGTATGGCTATCGCGGTTACGGCTATGGCTACGGCGGTTACGGCTATGGCTACGGCCGGGGCTGGCGGCGGGGCTGGGATTGGGATGACCGTTGGGG
>VFSW01016489.1_pt1 | contig 10080 bp, 4 predicted proteins | sample 5358111 | NCBI WGS metagenome assembly VFSW01 (sample SAMN11554181, study PRJNA540505) | mine drainage metagenome | isolation source: sediment from site ElyBrook_90M | place: USA: Ely Copper Mine, Vershire, VT | collected 2017
CCGCGTGCGCGCGATCGAGCGCAAAGGCCCGGAACGCCGCCGCGAATTCGTGCAGGACGTCACGGCCGAACCCGCCGAGAGGGTCGAAAGAGTCGAGCAACCTGAGGAGAAGTCTTTCGGCGCCGGAGCGTGAGACCGTTTGCGTGTCGTCGATAGCTTTTGAACTCGAAGCGACGCTGGCTTTCCGATGCTAGTGTGCGTTGCGAAACCAGCCATTCCCAAACGGGGAAAGACCGCCAGAGAATTACTTGCTCACTCACCGAGGCAGGAGTATCGTCTGCGCCCAAAAATTTGGCGCTTCTTGGCGCTTGTCTCGTGAGTTGTCAGGTCCTACAATTCTTGCCGACTCGTACACATAAGGCTTGAGAGGAATGGACACCTCTCAGGCCCTTTCTTTTTATTGCCACGGGAAGGCAGTACGCTTGATCGAATGGTGGAATTGAATGTTGGGGGCTCTCCATCACACGTGTTGCGAGCTTCGTCGATAGCTGGATGATTGTGCTAGATTTGGTTTCGTGGGCCCATAGCTCAACGGTTAGAGCAGCAGACTCATAATCTGTTGGTTCCAGGTTCAAATCCTGGTGGGCCCACCATTCTTGCCGATGTTTCCGCAGTTTTCTCAGTTCAGGGATCAAGCGTTGTGAGCCAAGGCCTGGCGCAGCCTGTCGGCGACTTTGTCAACCGCTAAAGGCTTGCTGAAGTAGTAGCCTTGAATTTCATCACAATGATGAGCGCGGAGGAACGACATTTGCGCCTCGTCTTCGACGCCCTCGGCGATGACTTTGAGTCTCAGGCTCTTTGCCATGCTGATGATTGCGGCGGTGATGGCTGAGTCATCCGGATTCGTGGCAACGTCTCTGATAAATGAACGGTCGATTTTGAGCTTGCTGACTCCAAACTCTCGCAAGGAGGTGAAGTTGGAATAGCCCGTTCCAAAGTCGTCGATGGCCAGCGTCAACCCCATAGACTTTAATTCGCGAAGGACAGAGAGTGTCACATCCGCATTGGCCAGGAGGAGGCTTTCGGTCAATTCCAGTTCAAGACAGTGCGCGGCGAGGCCAGTCTCATGAAGCACACATCGGATGAGTTCGCAAAAGCCTTGTTTACGAAACTGGACGGCGGATACATTGACTGCTACGGAGACGGCAGGGAGACCATCGTCTTGCCATTTCTTAGCTTGAGAGCAGGCGGTCCTAAGCACCCATTCACCAATGGGCACGATCAGTCCGCTGTTCTCAGCAATTCGTATGAACTTGTCGGGTGGCACAAGGCCTAAATCCGGATGCTGCCAACGAAGGAGTGCTTCCAGTCCAGTGACTCGGCCTGTGGCCACATCAATCTGGGGCTGATACACGAGAAACAGTTCTTTTTTGCCCAGCGCCAAGCGCAAGCTATTTTCCAAGCTCAATCGCTCGACGGCCTGAGCGTTCATATCTTCCGCGAAGAACTGGAAGTTGTTACGTCCAGAGTCTTTGGCACCGTACATGGCCGCGTCTGCATTCTTGATCAGTGGCTCGCAGTCCGCACGCTGTGGGTGGAAGATACTGACACCGATGCTGCAACTAACATTGAGCGAGTGCCCTTGGACCACGAACTCAGGGGACATCGCATCCATGAGACGCTCAGCGGCAACTGCCACGTCGGGCAATTCCTTCACCTGAGTCAACATGATGAGGAATTCGTCGCCACCCAGGCGGGCAACGGTGTCCTGTTCACGCCCCCACTTTTTAAGTCGTTCTCCAACTTCTTGCAGGAGGAGATCGCCGACCGAGTGCCCTAACGAATCATTAATGATCTTAAAGCCGTCGAGATCGAGGAACAGAAGAGCGATCTTGGACTTTTGCCGCCGAGCACCAGCGAGTGCCTTGCTCAGGCGATCTTGAAAAAGAGTCCGATTGGGAAGACCGGTTAGAGCATCGTAATAGGCCAGGAACTGAATTTGTTCCTCCGCGACTTTGCGGAGCGTGATGTCCTCATTGGTCCCCTCATATCCCACCAGCACGCCTTCTTCGGACACGGTTCGGACATTCGCGGAGATCCACATCTGGCTGCCGTCTTTGCGACGGACCGCGCATTCAAAGTTCTTGACCATTCCCTGCTCTCTCAGCAGGCGCGTCAACTCTTTCCGGCTCCCAGGATCGACGTAGATCTGTTGGGAAATATCAGTGATACTGGCCACCAATTCTTGAGGAGAGCCGTAGCCCAGCATAAGGGCCATCGACGGATTTACGTCGACATACCGGCCGCCGGGGGTACTCTGGAAAATGCCGATGGCTGCACCCTGGAAGATTGCCCGGTACTTTTCCTCAGCTTGCCGAAGCGCTTGCTCAATCCGCTTACGCTCGGTGATGTTGTCAAAAGTAGCAACAAAATATCGCTTTCCCGCTCGATGGGCTGAGACGGAGAACCACATTCCCAAGGCTTTAATCTCGATCTCAAAACTGTCCGGCTCGCCCGTCAGCACAACTCTGCCATATCTTTGGAACAATTCTGGCTGCGAGTCCTGACCACTCGGAATGACTTCGGTAAATCGCTTGCCGACGACGTTACTCAGGCCGGTCAGCTTTGCGAATGCGCCGTTAACATCGAGATAAACAAAATCCGTGGGACGGCCACAGTCATCGAAAAGCATCTCGCAGTGTGCGAACCCTTCCCGCATGTTCTCAAAGAGCGCGTGATAGCGGCTCTCGCTTTCTGCCATCGCATCGTCAGCTTGCCGACTGACGCCAAGCAACGGCTGGCCCGTTTCAGACAATTGCCACGGCTTACCTGGTTCGCGGAGGAACCCTACTGAGGCTAGTAGGAAAACAACAGCGGCGCAGGCCAAGATTGCCGCAAGGTGGAACTGCCAAGCGGAAAGACCAGGCACGCGAATATACCTGAGCGCCTCAAGTGCCGCGGCCAGGCCTAGTGTGATGGCTGCGCAACGAAATGCCCGTAGAAAAGGGAACTGTTTGTACATAACTCGGTCATGGACAGGCTGCACGAGGCTCCGACTACGGCAGGAGTTGCATTTGAGCGACCACTCTAAACTTCAGCCTATGTCATTGATTCAAAGTGTTCTGCCGGGGCGGTTGATGTTGGAGCGGCCCTCGATTTTGTACGATGTGCGGACACGGTTCCAGATTGTGGACGCAGCATGAGCGCCCCACCGATGTTCTGGGGAACGAAATTCACACTGGTTGTGAAAGCGCCACAGTTACGGTATCTCGGCCCCTGGCTTTGGATTCGTAGAGACACTGATCCGCAATTTTGAGTAACTCAACAGCGATTGAGCCATGCTCGGGAAAGGCGGCTATGCCGATGGAGAGCGTGATCGACCCAAGAACCTGATTCTTATATTGCAGCAGAAGATTCTTAACCTCAAGGCGCAGCAAATCGGCTCGGATTGCGGCTTGCTGAGAAGAAGAGTCAGGCAGCACGATTGCGAATTCCTCGCCGCCATAGCGACAACACAGATCGGTTGCGCGAAAGAAATTGCGCAACAGGTCGGCCAGGGACTGAAGCACCGTGTCGCCGGCATCATGGCCGAAAGTGTCGTTGAACCTCTTGAAGTGGTCGAGATCGAGGAAAAGAAGGGCGATGGACTGTTTCCTACGACTGGCCTGTTGCAGCTCCCTTTCGAATGATTCCTCCAGAAAACGCCGGTTGAAGAGGCGAGTCAAGGGATCGCGAATTGCCTGCTCACGAAGGTCTTCGCGCAAGCGAACGCTAATCAACGAGAGGGCGATCTGCGAGGCTGCCGTTGAAGCTAATCGCTGCCTTGAGCCACGGAAAGCCTCCGCGTCAGGATCGTAGAGTTTCGTTGCCGCGCGCTCAAATTCCAGATGTAAAACTCCGATGGTCTTACTCTGCGCCACCATCGCCACACAAAGGCAGTCGCGAAAGGTGTTGGCGGGCAGATGTTTACAGGACTCGGCATTGCCAGCCGCGCCGCTCCAATGAGGCTGGCCGTGGCGAAGAGACCAGCACGCGTCGGGAGGAAATGTTGGCGCTAATACGTTCTTTTCCCCCCACCGAAAAGCTGCCTCAAGGAAATCCCGTGACGACCGCAGCAAATAGATGGCTCCCGAGTGAGCTTCAGGGAAGAGTTTCTGCACCGAGTTAGCTCCGATAGCACAAGCCTCCTCCATCGTCGCGCTAGCCGAAAGGAGAGACCCCATTTCATTCAACAAAGTAGTCTGTCTCGTACGCAGGCTCAACTCACTCACGAGAAGGCTTAAACGCTCCGCCTGCTGCTGTTGGGCCTTGCTGGCCGCGATCTGCTCGGAGATGTCTTCGTAAATCAGGTACGCGCCTTCTATTTCACCGCGTACAAGGAGCGGAAGGCCATGCAGCGCGAGGTCAAGGATTTTGCCGTCTTTACGCCGTTGCCGGATCGTCTTTTTGAGAGTGTTGCCGGCAACAATCTGAGCGATTAGTTGCTTCAAATCCGACACTTCGCCGTCAAGAATCTCCATTCGCTCAATGTCAATGTTGGCAAACTCACCGGGCGCGTGCTGAAAAAGCCGCTCAAAGGCGGCATTCGCCAGTTCAACCGAGCCTTGACGGTCAAGAACTGCAATCCCCAACGGGCAGTTTTGTATTAAAGAATCGAGGTAGGTTGTTCGTTGGTTCAGAGTAATTGCCATGCGATGTCGCTCGCTGACCTCTGAGCCTACGACGAGTCCGACAGCGGACAGCACCAGCATCAGCAGCGCAACCGTGGTGAACATGCCCTCGGAGGGAGGAAACACGTGCATTGCGACTACGATTCCAAAGTTTATCGACAGCAGGCCCGTGACGACGCGCCGAATCCCCTGACGCATCGCGATCCAGATGATCGGGACGAAACACATATAAAACTGTCCGTAGCGGCGGTCGTTGTTTCCGAACATCGTCCAGCAGACAGCTACGATCGCCAAAGCCTGGGCACAGGCTTCCACGATTGCGGCGAAACTAAACGCTTGCGTGAAATGCTCTCTGCCGGGACGTGGGTAAGAGGGTTTCGGCGAGAGCCGCCGGCGAACAAAGGGGAACACATGAACGAGCAGGAATGGAGCGATGCCCAACAAGCCGATCGCGTCCCCGAGGAACCATCCTAACCCGGACGATTTATATTCGGCAGAGGTGATGCTGTGATCGGCGATCAGGCCTCCCACGCCGAAAACGGTTGCTCCCACAGCCGCGATCAGGGTTACCCAGACGTAGTGGGCAACATCCCGCCGGTGACGAAGCCGAAGGTCGATATGTAAGGAGTTGCGTAAAACGTAGGCCGCAGCCCCGTAACAAAGGGCACATCCGGCGGAGCCAACCGTTCCGCTGAAGGAGAGGATGGGCTGGCTGTAGATGAACCTTCCCGCAAGAGCATCGGCGAAAGCGACTAACAACGCATACCACGGACTGACGCCCAACAGCAGTGCCATGACCAGTCCGGTGGCGGGATACCAAGCGACGAATCCTATACGGGAGATGAAAATTACTTCAGGCCGGTTCAGTAGCAGGTACAGCAGCAAGAACGACGCGGACACGAGAACGTGGCGAAAGATCATTCGGCGCGAAGACATTGGCGTTCTCGGTGGGATCAGTGTGCTCACTTTTCAGTTTGTTTGCGCGGATAACTGTTACGCGCCGCCCTTCCCGCAGGGTGCGATCCTGATCATTTTTCGGTTGCCCCGGTTTGAGCCAAGAGTGTGAAACCAACGGTGGTTGGGACTGGGAACCGGAACGACTTGGCGAAAAGAGTGGTGTAGTGGGCCGTTAGCTGACCGGAAAAAGGCGTAATAATCACCCATGAGATGCGCTGAGCAGGATGGGGGGCGGGGGTTGCCGATATCCTGTTCCCGGGACATTCGAAGAAGTCGCATTCTGCCCGCGTCATGGCAGCGCCGGCACTGTAAGGAATCGATCACCGACAAGATCACGACATGTGCGACGGATGAATTCGCGCACCAACCCTGATCAAACAAACTCAAAACGCAGCGAAAAGCGTTTCTATGACGAACGGCCGGGGGAATCCTCACAGGGCAGTACCGTCCGGTGGGCGCGAGGTTGCTACGCCGCTACCGCCCCTATGGCGCCAGCGTAGCCCGCCATGGCCTGGGTCAATTGCGAATCCACCTCGTCGGCAATCGTCATGACATCTGGCAGGAGGAGGCTAAAATCCAGAGCGCTAAGGGTCTTCTGTAAAGTTCCGAAGAGGGTCACCTGGAGGATTCGCGAGTCGTGCACGAGCATCGCGGGCGTGTAGCCTTGCAATTTCCGCATCTTCCCGTGGGCGACAGCAGCGGCGGAACCGACGGAATCGCTTTCCTCTCCGGGCACATTGGGCGCTCGCAGGCGAAGAATCAGGTCTTCAATCAGCTTAGGAAGGTGTCCGGTGCGATCATGGGCGTTCAGGGAAACAAGGTTCAGTTCAGTACTCTTTTTGACCTTGGCCAACCAGGCTTCAACGATCTCTGCACTACACCGCTGCAATATTCCGGCGACTCTTTCTTTTGGCGCCGGCACCGCGAGTTTGCGAGTAAGGAGCTTGTCGCGGACTAGGTCGGCGAGTATTTTGGTCTCGAAAGGCTTCACGATGATTTCATCCGCTTCCAGAAGGATGGCGTCCATCGCACTCTTCACGTCGGGGTAGCCGCTGACCAGCAGGGTAAGCGCTTTCGGCTGGATGTGGCGCATGGCGGTAATCACGGCAAATCCATCGCTAGGATTAGGCATGTGGAGATCGGTGATCAGGACATCGAAGCTCTGCGTGGTGATCAACTTCAGCGCCTCGGGCACATTCTCGGCAGAGACGACTTCGAAGCCTTTGTGTTGAAGGGTCAAAGTCATCATGGTGCGAACGGCTTCGTCGTCATCGACAAGCAGGATTTTGCGTGGAATAGGCTGTTCGGCCGGGGTCATGCAGCATCGCCTCCTTTCACGAACCAAGAGTGGGTGGGGGGTAAATTGTGGAGTACGTTGAAAAGCGAGAGGTGGTCATCAGATTGTCCAGTCGGAAGTTAGAACTCGGCCAACCCCGTCATGGCTGAAGGCCGGAATGTTCGAAAATCGCTCCTCGCAACCTCACTGTCCAGGAAGCCACGTCTTCAGACCTAGCTCATGCCTTCGGTTTCATGAGGTGGGTTTGCACGGACTTGGGGCCTTCATCGCCGAAGGCCGCCATGGTTTGGGTCAACTGGGCATCGACTTCGTCCGCGATGATCATGACATCCGGCAATAGCAACTTGAAGTCCAGCATCTTCAGATTCGCATGCAGGATTCCGAAGATGGTCACTTGAAGGATTCGCGATTCATGAATCAGCATGGCGGAAGAATAGCCCTGTTTCCGTCGCAGGAAGCCATGCTCGACGGCGGCAGGGGATGCGATGGCATCGCTGTCTTTGTCGGGCAACTTGGGTGTGTGCAGGCGTACTACAAGATCGTCCACCAGCTTCGGAAGATGTCCAGTACGCTCGCTATCGCTAATATGAAGATAGTTGAGTGCGGGGGTCTTCTTTGTTCGCACCAACCAATCTGCGATCAGCGGGGTCTTACAGCGGGTCAGGATTGCGGCCACACTTTCCCTGCCCGCCGGACGTGGTTTATCGTCTGCCAGTGGAACTGTGTTCGTGATTGGTATTGCCATTCAAACCTCCGCCTTATGAACGATCAAGACCAGAGTAGCCCCTAAGGCGCTCTCGAACTGGTCAATTGTGAACAGGTTTGCTCCTTAAATCGCCGCGGTGAGACTCGATATGGGGATACTGGCGGGCCCACCGCGCATCGAGCCCTGCGAAAAATCCGCAATCGCCCCTGTAGTTCCACCCAACTCTGTTTCGGCCTGCCGTCCGGCTCGATTTCTGAAATGAAACGGTTGCCGGGTTGCCGTCACTCTCCTATGAGTGCCGGCTGTGAGTTCAGTTTTCGGCGACGGCTGAGGAGGTTATGGAAAAACTCACTGTCGACATAAAGTGCGATCACGGGGCTGAAGCCCGCTCTGGTTTTGGGGGCTTTACGGGGCGCTGAAGCGCACGCATTTGTGGAGTTTTTCCCGGGGCTCCGAAGCCATGCCCTTGGAAGCAAAAGCAAGCGGATTCAGTGCTGGATTTTGAGTTGAGGCAGGCCTTCGGGCCTGTCCTGGAACGGCGCAAGAGACTGTAACGAAAGGGTTTATTGTGGGATCAGTGCGTCGCGAAATACGACCGACAATAGTATTGACATTTCCAGAAAGTTGGAACAGAATCCCGGCGCTCGGGTTTTCTGGGGTTTCACCGTAGTTCATTCCGTAGGGACCAAAAAAACGTTCGTCGATCGAAATGCTGCCAGCTACAACTGCGCAGAATGAGGACACTATGGCAAATTCTCGTAGTATCTCCCTGCTCCCAGTATGCTTGATTACCAACAAATCCATTTTCCTGCGCTCGCTCCTGCCCTCCACTTCTCCAATTGCGTCAACCCGCATGCGGCTTCTAGTAGAAGTCCTTCTGCTGCTTGCCGCCGCAGTCTGCGCCGTCCAGACAGGAATTGCGCAAAGCCCGAGTCAGGACCAGAGCCGGAACGTCGGCTATGTGCACCCTCCGGAAAACGCCCCTGCTCTAAAGCTGAACAAAGATCCGCTCCATCCGGCACCGCAGCCCTATTCCGGGCCGAAGGTTCCCTTCAGGAAAGGATCTGCGACTTCACTGCCCAGGCACCTTTCTCCGGAGATGTACGAGGAGAATCCCGACAATCTGCTTCGGAACTGGAAGAATCGCCGTCCCATGAGCGAGGTGAAGAAGGCGATCCAGGAGTCTCTGGCGATGCCATCTGAACCAGCGCGCAACCCCGGGACACGCTCCAACGCAGCGCCCACGCCCGGCGTGCAGCCACCTCTCAGCACCACCGGTTGGGAGCAGATCGGGTCCGGCGACTACAACAGCGACAACGTGCACCACCAAGCTGGCCGGATCCGCGCAAGTTCCTATGCCTACGATAACCCGCAGGGAATTACAGTGCTGTGGCTGGGCGCAACCGGTGGCGGCGTGTGGCGCGCCGTGGACCTTTTCTTCGCCGTGGCCTTCGTTCCCGTGAGTGACAATCTTCCGGGATCACCGTCGGTCGGCGCCTTTCTAGTCCAGCCTGGCAACTCCAACAACATCCTGGTCGGAACCGGGGACATTGATCGTTACGGTGGAACCGGAATGTATAAGACCACGGACGAAGGCAATACGTGGAACGCCGTGGAACCCACCGATGGGACATCCTGGCCAGATCAGTTTCAGAAAATCCTGATTGACCTAAGTGATACCAGTAACAATACGGTGCTGGCGGAAGGCGACGGCGGGATTTGGCGTTCCACTGACTTCGGAAGCACATGGAGTCAGGTTTACTCAGGCCAAGTGACCGACCTTGTCCAGGACCCAGTAAATACCTACATCTGGTACGCGGGCGCTCCGGGGACCGGCGTGTTGCGTTCCACCAGTTCTGGAACGTCCTTTGCTGCCATCGGCACAGGCATGGCAACGCCAGGACGTATTTCCGTTGCCGTATCGGCAGCAGCGCCGTGGCATGTGTATGCCATCAGCGCCACTCCGGATTGGAAGTATATGAGCGGCATTTGGCGGTCGGATGACTATGGCGACGGCACCTGGAGTCAGATTGAATCCACCGACAACATCAGCGGCTCCGCGCAAGCGTTCCACACGACTACGATCAATGTAGATCCCACGAACGCTGACCTTGTCATCGCGGGAATGACGGGCAGCGAAATCACTTATAACGGAACCGCCGCGACACCTTCGTGGACCTATTCCAGCAGCTTCGACGAAGGTCACTCTGACCATACCAGTTACACCTTCGAGTCAGGCACGAACAACATCATCGAAGGCACCGATGGGGGGGTTTACGTTCTCGACAAGACCACTCTTTCTGTATCGGGATCCCTGAACTATTCGACCAACTTGAATGCGCAGCAGGTATTCAACGTGGTGGGCGATCTGGCATGCTCGCTGAACACTCCGGACGATTGCATCAGCGGGCTACAGGACAACGGGACGGTTACGATCAATCGTAACAATACTCCCTCGATTGTGATTGTCGGAGGAGGAGATGGGAACTCCTCCAGTATTGCTCCAAATG
>VFSW01016490.1_pt1 | contig 10079 bp, 11 predicted proteins | sample 5358111 | NCBI WGS metagenome assembly VFSW01 (sample SAMN11554181, study PRJNA540505) | mine drainage metagenome | isolation source: sediment from site ElyBrook_90M | place: USA: Ely Copper Mine, Vershire, VT | collected 2017
GGGTACGGGGCTGGCTTCTTACGCGGTGGGTGACCTGCTTTATGCCTCGGCCGCCAACGCCTTGAGCAAATTGGCGAACGTGGCCGTGGGTAACGTCCTCATCTCGGGAGGGGTTGGAGTGGCTCCGTCCTGGGGCAAGGTGGGCTTGACCACCCACGTTGACGGGGTGCTGCCGGTAGGCAATGGCGGCACCGGGACCGCTACCGGGTCCATTACCGGGACCGGGGCTTTAGTCTTGGCGGCGGGTGGAGCCAATCAGAATGTCACCCTGACTCCAAGTGGGACCGGCGGCACGATTCTTAACGGCAACGTCGGCATCGGGACGACGAGTTTCGGCGCCTCTGCCGCCAAGGCCCTGGGGATGGGCGCAGGCACGGCGCCCACCACCGCCCCGGCAGACATGGCGCAGATGTGGGTGCAGGATCAGGCGGCGGGCAATGCCTGTTTCCATTTCATGACGGAACTTGGCAAGACCATCAAACTGTACCAGCAGGCCTTGCTGGCTGACCCAGGGGACGTGGCGAATTTGGTCACCTGGGCTGCAAGCATCAACGATTACCTTATCAACCTGGGCCTTATGGCCTCGGTGTAAAAGGAGGCAAAGAATGCCCAATCCCAATTTGAAACCCGTGGGGAACGAGGAAAAGCCTACCCTCAGCCCGGCAGAAATGAAGTCCATGCTCCAGGCCGACCGGCTGGCCCGGGAACAACGGGCCGCGGCGCGCATCAAACAGGTGCTGGAAGAAGAGCGGTGCGTCATGAACCCGGTGATGGTGTTGGCCAACAACAATGTTTCCGGGCGCATTGAGATAACCGCGGTGGACTGACATGGGGAAACGCTTAAAGGCTCCCTTCTTTTCCCACGTCGGTGGGGGTGGAGTTCTGACATTCGTGGGCACCGGAGAGCACCAGGCCGTCTACTGGTTCCTGGAAGCCATCGATCCCCGGCCAGGCGAAGGGCCATGGCCTCCGGTTGGGAGGTTGCAGCGTCCCCGTTATCGAGTGAGTCCCGTACGGTTTGGGACGGGGTTTTATTATGGCATCAGGATACCGTATGGCGGGACCGTCCGTTGGCACTCGGTCAATGAAGTAAACTCGTGTCTCACGCTTACGGATGCCAGCAAGCATACGGTAAATATTTACCTGGCGCCAAAGAGGCCGCCCCTGATCCGCTACGGCATGCACTACAAATTCGGCCAAGTCAAATACGGTGAGGGATCCGGGCTCTACGACCGGGTGACGGTCAAGGCGGTGCTGGACTAATGAACGAGAAGGTCTTTGAGAGCGCCAAGTTGGCCCAACCGGCCGGAGTCGGGGACTCCTGGCAGTACCTGTGCTATGTGAGCACCTGGGACGCCTTTCTGGCTCAGTCCGGCGGGGAATGGTCCAGGGTATTCCGTGACGGCGCCAGGGTGAAGTTCGGCAAGCCCTCCGGCAGTTACTCCATGCTGGGACTGGTGAATGGGTTTCCGGCTTACTGGAGCTTTTGGACCGGAAAAGTATATTCGGCCTTTGAGATCAACGGCCTTCCCAATCCCAATGAGGTGCTGAACCCGAACTGGAACATCGGTGTTGCGCTTGGGGGCGGATTTATAGATGACATCAACCAAGTGTATCTGAATCAGCCGAGCGCCAACCGGATAGACATTTACAGCCTGGAAGATGGCCGGAAGGTGGGTGAGATCGTTCACAACGCCGGAGAATACTTCGCTTCTATCGCCTGGGTGCAGCCGGGCCAGGTGGCTGGCCTGTGTCCCACCAGTGGCAAGGTCCGGATCATGGACTACCTGAGCAGCCCCCGGGTCCTGGCGACCGGCCGCATCGACCCCTTCAAGGTGGCGGCCTTTGACTGTTCATTCAAGTTGTTTTTCACCATCGGCACGGACCACAAGACCAGGGTCTATTGTGGAGACCTTTTTCCCAATGGCCTTTCCGCCCCGGTTTTCGAGCCTGCGGCCGTTTATGGACTTAAGGGCAACCGGGTGAGGATCCGGCTTACTGGCCAGGACGGCGAGCCAATGCCCGGCTGGTGGGTGAACTGGGAACTGGAAGGCGTGGGTGGTGAAATCATCGGCTCACTGGATAAGTATGGCAATCTCACGGATGCTGACGGTTACGCCTCGAATCTCTATATCGGGCCGGATGACGGCTCTACCGGCCAGTGCAGGATCAAAGTCCGGGTGGTGCTCTGATGGGCCTTTGGCACCTAAAAACCGTCGCGCCCTGCCTGGCGTACATTGACAACGGGTCGTGTGTCCCGCCGCCTGGGCCTGCGTTGTGGGGACCTCTTGGCTTGACCTACAATGGTCAGCTCATTACCTGTCCGAAGCATTACCGGCAGTCCACAAATTGGGTGTCAAATTTCTTCTACGAACCGGGAAATGATCGAATCATTGCCCATATCGTGTTGAATACGACCTATTGGCCAAGCTGGGATGTACAACGCTATGAGTTCAACGCCGAAGACGGCTCCTGGTGCAATCGGGAAGAGGCCCTGGCCAGGGACGCCTGGATTGGCATCTGGGGGGCGGCCTATACCCAAAAAGCCACCATGGGGAGCTTCAACAAGATTTATGCCTGCCGTAACAATGAGACGAAAATTCGGGAGGTCATGTGGGAATACGCCGAGCCTGCAACCAACGGTTGGTGGGTTGATCCTTACACCTGGAATCCCAAGTCCATCTACGGCTACGCCGTGGTTAACCGGATCGACAACCTGCTGGCGGCCGCGGCGAACTGGACGTTGGACTGCTGGCGCAATATCAGCACCACGCCGGAGCGCTTTGCCCAACTCAGGCTGCCGAATGTCCTGAATTATCTGGCTTACGAGTCGCGCAACTACTGTTGGGTTATCACCCAGGACGGGGTGATCTGTAAGGCTGATTACCAGATACCCCGCTGGGAGATGATATCCACGGTCCAAAACCCCGAGGCGGATGCGCTCAAATATTTCATCACCTATGACACCAAGCGCAAACGGGTGGTGGTATTCCGGCAGCGCCCGGACGCCGCGGACGGCGCCTGCCAACACCAGTTGGAGTTTTATTACCCCATGGTGAAGGCGGGCCAGCTCACCCAGCCGGTCCCGGTGACTTCGCTTCGGGCCGGGAACCGCATCATCCTGGCGGCGAACCTCATCGGTGATGCCGGGGAGGGGATGACGCCCTATACCGTGGCAGGCGAACTGCTATCCCCGGTAGAAGGCCGCCTGGTAACACCTTTCTCGGGCACTGAGTTAAACGGCAGGGTCTGCTTCCAGTACCAGGCCCCGGACCAGGCCTGCACCGAGACCCTGGGGCTAAAAGTGACAGTGGAGGAGTCCTGATATGGCCGAGCTGACCTCAGAAACCACCTTCACGGTGATTGCCGCCCCGGAATATTTCGAGGAATCCGAGGACCTCTATCTCTACCCGGAGAACGTCGGGGCTCTGGCCCTTCGAGAATTGCGCTATCCCGGTGACGTGCTGCCACCCCTCTTCTACGAGTCGAATCCGGATCGCTGGGAGAACTTCGATTCGGTGCCCATGACCAACCGTCCCCAGGTTAAGGCGGAGCTCACCATCGCTTCGGCCCAGATTGTTCAGTGGAAGGGGTATCTTCCGGACCGCCCGGTCAAGGAGGTCTGGCGGGGCTCGGACACCCGGTCCCGGATGACCACCCACATGCTGCGGCGTCTGTACGAGTTTTTCGCCTACCCGCCAGATAGCGGCTATATCACCTGGTGCCCGAAGGATCGAACGGAGCAGGCCTACCACATCCAGATCGAGAGCGTCCAGGTAGGCGGACAGGACATCGTTTCGTTTGATTGGGTGGCGCTGAATCAAGGGGATCTGATTCCTTTTGAAGTGGTGTTTCAGTTTCGCATTATCGGGGAGGCTTAAGGGTGCGCTATATCTCGGCATCATTTCAAGACGTGCTCGATAGCCGCCGGCGACGTCCGGCTTACAAGATTTACGCCTGGGACCCCGGGACGGTCACGATTTCCCGGGTGGCCTCAGCCACGAGCAATCTTAACCCCAGTATCCCGATGCCTATGGACATCACCCCTTACGCCTCGGAGATTTCCTGGTCCGACAAGCAGCTCAGCTTCACCATGGTGGACCCGAGAAATCTTTTCCACCCGGACACCGGCGCCTATCGAAATTACCTATGTGATGGGGCCATCCTCCGCCTGGTGGAGGGGGACGAGATGTTATCTGAGACTGACTGGGTAACGTCTTTCACGGGTCAAATTCACGGCCAGGTGGGCTGGAAGAAGGCCAGAAATACCGGGAATGTCACGGCCAAGGTGTCGGTCTTCGGGCGGGGCGAAACCCAGGCCTTCAAGCGCCGCAAGATCGCCACCCGGGAGTATTCGGTGGGTACCGACCTGGGGATCGCCCTCTATGATATCTGCGAGACCTTTATGGGGCTGACCCAGGCTGAGGTTCGCATCCCCTTCACCCTGGGCCGCCAGTTCAAGCACAGGGTGAACCAGCTCTCTCAGGTGTCGCCCTGGGAGGGGATCACCTCCCTCCTGGAGGTGGTCTGCTATCAACCTTTCTTCGATGGGGAAGGCAAACTCACCTACGTCAATAAGAGCCTCCAGCGGCCTATGGCCAAAGTGCTGGCGGATTACGTCAGTTGTGTAGAGCTGGAGGTACCGGAAAACAGTCAGGATGGCATCAACAAAGTAAAAGTGGTGTTTTTGGATGCGGCACTTTCCCGGGTGGACGGTCCCTACCAGAAGCTGGGGGATGCCCAGGTCACCACCGGCTTTTTCTCCATGCACGAAACCCTGCCCTGCTGGTGGTCGGAGGACCATAAGCAACGGGCTGACGGCACTACCATGCAGGTGATCAAGTCGGTGAACTCCGGCATCCTCCCGGTGGGAACTGAAAGTTATGCCCAGATTGACGAGTTCCACGGCAAGATCGAGGTGCAAATCTCTAAATGGGTGCCCATCCTGGCCACGGTGATGGCTTTGGCCTATGTTGCCGCAGCTCTTATCCCGGATGCGACTGAATCCACGTCAAAAGGTTTTACTCTGCCTACGGTCCTGTCTGCCCCCGGTGAAATCATGCTGTTCTCCTCGCCCACCGGCGGGCCGGTAACCGGGGTGATCACCATGCTGCCCATCTCGGTGGTTGCCGAAGAGGTTCCCGGTCTGTCTTTTACTATTCCCTGGGGCAGGGTAATCCAGGCGGCCGCTATGCTCGGGATCATGTTGATCATGATGTCCATCGGCAGCGCCCAGTACGAGGTCTGGGGCACCCCCTATGACTACGCCTATCTTGAAAAGATGTCCATTGCCATGGAAGACGGCCTGGACTACTGGCGGGAGAACGAAAAAGAGATCAAGAACGACTTTATCGGCACCCATGACCAGGCTGATACCATCGCGGTGACCGAACTCGTTTGGGAAAAGAGCCTGACCCGCACCCGGCGAATTGTCATTGAGGACGATCCGTCTTTGGAGGTGGGGGACATTGTCGGGATCCCGGATGGGAGAAAGATTCTGATCACCGGGCTTTCCAAGAAGATCAAGCGGGGCGAAGTTGCGAGTCTGGTTATTGACGGCTGCAAGGTGATGACCCCATGAGCATCCGTAAGATTATCGACTGGGCCATAGAAGACCAGAAATCGGAGATGAAGGGGAATATTGCCAGTCCCTTCTATCAATATCAAGATGCTGCCGGTAGTTGGGTGTGGGCCTGTGATGTAGACCTGGGCGGAGGGGAAGAAAACAGCGTCTTGCGCTCGGTGCCGGTGGCCTCAAATAATCGGGATGTCGTTTATGCCGAGCAGGGCAAAGGCGTTTCTCTGTCCCGCATGGGAAGTGGGAAGTGGGCCATAACCGGTCTGTCCAAGACCCTCAACTCCACGGTGCGCATGACACTCGTCTCTTTCGAGGACGACGTCTTTCAAATCTCCAGCAGCAGAATGGTGGGGAATATTTTCCGGCCACTGTCTTATGGTGAGTTGGGCACGTTGATCGCCCCTTATGGTTATGGCGTGTTGCCTTACGGGCTACAGGGGAAGTTTGACCCCGACGGAAACCTTATCGGAATCGTGGAGTCCTGATTATGAGCGTGTCGCTATTCAAAGCCTTCGTGACTGGGATGACGGATTACATTGCCAAGCACAATGCCAACTACGCCCTCATCGAGACCAACTTAAACTACCTGCTCGGGATGGTCACCGGGCAAGCCGGCGGGGACATTTCGGTCCCGCCCGGCCTCAAGGAGGTTTTTGATCGCAAGGGTCTTATCGGCATAGGTTCCTACGGCTTCAATGCAGGAACTTTAACAGGTCCCAGCTACAATTTGGCCGTGGGAGCCGGGGCTTACTGGTCCGGGGCCACCGGCAATTTCCGCTCCAAGGCCACTCCAACCAGCATCTCGATGTCTGGCCAGGCTACCGGAACGTACTATGTGTACCTTGATGCCTCCGGCAATCCGGTGGTCGGCATTTCGGCGCTGGCAGACACCGTCTGGCAGTTCGCGTGGAACAGCAGCACCCACGTGGTGTCGGCCAAAGCCCTCTATGCCGGGGTGAGTATCCTGTTTGACGGCGACGACTACGCTGACCAGTTGACCAGTGCCTCCCGGAATAAGTCCTTCACCAAGGTAGCCGACCGGCTGGAAGAGATCGAGCAGCTCCTGGCTGCGATGTCCGGGTTCTACGCTGAGGACCCGGATAACCACGCCGGGTTGGATTTTTACTACTTGGCCGGCAGGGTCAGAAACGATTCAGTGATTTACGATACCGTTGCCGGGCATGTCACCCTGGCCGACGACGACACCAATTATGTGGAGGTGGACCCGGCTGACGGCACCGTGTCGGCTAACGGCACCGGGTTTACTTCTGGCGGGATTGCTTTGTTCCAGGTGGTTACCGCATCCGGGGCGATCACCAATGTTACCGACGTGCGCACCTGGGCCCTGGCCGGGACCGGAGGAGGTGGTGGCGGCGGCCATACCCAGAACACGGATCTGGGCACCACAAGTCCGGCGTTCACCTTGAACAACGATGCGACTGGGGCCCCCACTCAGGACTGCAAACTTGAAGTGGAGCGGGGCGATGAAACCAATGTCGCCATCAAGTGGAACGAAACTGAGAACAAGTGGCAATACACCAACGACGGCGCCAACTGGTACGACCTCGGCGACATCACCGTTGCCCTTGGCGCCCAGGAGCTGACGAAATATGTCCCGGTTGACGACCCGCAAGAGGTGTGGACCGAAACCGGCCGTGGGGCGTCAATCGATTGGGAAGACCTTGACCTGAGCAGTTATATCAGCGCCATGCAGGGATGCTCCGCGGTGGTCCTGAGGGTGTTCTTTTGGGACACCGCCCCTGGACCAGGGGTCAACGTGCAGTTCCGCAAGAAGGACGCCCCTGCACTTCCCACCTTGGCCTATTCCGCCTGGAAGGACGAATATGACCCGCGGACGCTCATTGTGCCGGTTGATGCTGATCTGGTCTGCCAGTTCTTTGTCAATGCTTCCGGAGTTGATACCGCCAACCTGCGGGTTTTTCTCCTGGGTTACTTCGAGAAGGTGATCGGGGTGGGAACCCAAGACCGGACTTTTACTCCGCTCCCAATAACTGTTGCGGCCAGCAGCAATGCGGCAGTCAACCAGACCAGCTTCATGAACCGGGGCCTGGTGCATTACCTGAAGGTAGCCGAAACCGGTGGACTTGTCTTCGGGACCTATGCCATCGAGATCTTCGCCAGGGACACCTTCCAGGACGAGGACCTCTTGTACAAGGCTGTCGGCATCCGCCCGGACCTGGATTTTGAGGACTGGTTGCCGTGGTTCTGCCGCGACGCGGATGAGACCAGTGAGCTCCATGTCAGGGTCACCAACCACGACGGTGCAAAATCAGGCACTTACGAACTTACCATCAGGGCCGAACAATTCGCATAGGAGAACAACTATGGCCAGAGTGTTTATTGACGGCTTTGAAGCCGGTGATTTGAAGTTGTGGAACCTGGTGGTGGGCGCCTGGATCGCCACCGGTATTGCCGGTATGGATGGGACGTACTGCCTGAGCTGCGACAGCTTCGGGGACTATTATGCCCACAAGTACCTGCCGGCCGCCCCGGAATACTACCTGGCGTTCCGCTACCGGGGTTCCTCGGCCCAATACGCCAGCAGCATATGCTACTTCTTTAATGGTACGCCCCAACTGGCCCGTCTCCGGCGGAATCCCTCTTCCGGCTTCCTGGAAATACGCCGCGGCACCAGCTACGGGACGCTTTTAGCCACCGGCGCCATCGCCGTCAACGTGGGAACGCCCGTCCTTATCGAGGTGCATTATAAGCCCCACAACACTGAAGGGATTTTTCAGGTCAAGGTGGGGGGCATCCTGGACATCGACTTTACCGGCGACACCACCGACGGGGCCACTGCGATTGACGCCATCCGGCTGGGCGGGGACAGCGGCTATTACTCCTCCTGCTGGTTCGACAACGTGGTCATCGATAATGCCGCCTGGCCGGGCAACACCAAGATTCAGGCCATCAAACCCACCGGGGCTGGGAATTCCACTCAATGGACCCCGTCTGCGGGTGGCAACTATCAATGCGTCGATGAGGTCCCCCCAAGTGAGAGTGACTTCGTTTCAACAAACACCATTGGCCACCTGGACCTCTACGCCGCCGGGGACCTGGTAGGTACGATTGGCTCGGTTAAATGCGTCCAGTTGCAGGCTTTGGCTAAAGCTGAAGGGTCTCCTACTCCTCATAACCTGCAACTTGCGGTGCGCACCAACGGGGCCGATTATTTTAGTGGCGACAAAGCTGTTCCGTCGTCTTCAACGCCACTTTCCAACCTATGGGAAGCAAACCCCGCCACCGCGGCCCCCTGGCAGGAGGCTGAGGTCAATGCCATGGAGATCGGGATGAAGGCGGTGGCCTAATGGCTGACCTGGATAAGGTATTCCAGGAAGTCGCTCAGGTGGAGTACGAAGATCCGCCTTTACTCAAGGTTTTCCAGAAAGTCGCTCAAGTGGAGTATGGAGACCCGCCTTTATTCAAGGTTTCCCAGGTTAGCGGCCAGGTGGAATACCAGGACGCTCAGCCTGGAATTTACGTGAGCCAGATTATCGGCCAGGTTGAGTACGCTGAATTTAGCGGGTTTAAGGTTTTCCAGGTTGCCGGCCAGGTAGAAATTAGTGACATCCCTTTGCCTCGCCGCATCTTTCCGGTGCCTGACTCCCGCACTCTCTGGCAGTCCCAGGTGGAAAAGAGGACATTTCCGGGGGTGGCTTAACCCCGCATTTGATAGGAGGGTTTATGAATGACCCCCATGAACCTGGGCGAAAAAGAGTGGCAGTCGGGCTGGCGCATCAAGGCGGTCCCCACCTTGCAGGGCGTGCTCAACCTCTCCCGGCAGCTCATCTATTTTGTCGGGATGACCCCGGACGGCCCCCCAGATGTGCGGTCCTATCCAAATGAGACGGGCGGCGGCGGGGTCGGCGACCAGGTCTACCAGCCCCTGGTGGAATCATGGCTGGTAATCTCCACCTGGCCGGCGCATGGGTTCACCCGGGTTAACCTGTCCTCCTGCAAGCGGTTCAATCATGGGGCGGTGACCAATTATTTAAGCCGGATCGGGGACGTACTGATGGACTGGCATAATAAACTCTAAGGTCCAGGGAGTGGATAAATCGAATGGAAAAACTCTTGTTGAACCCTTATGTCCTGGGGGCTTTCGGTGCGACCATGGCGCTCGGGCTTTTGATCCTCGGGATTACCCTGGTGCTCTTCAGGTTTCTACGGAAACGGATAGCCGAAGACATTTTGGGGATGCCGGCCCCAGGCGGGCCTGATTCAGAGACTTGGCCTTACCGCAACGCCTTGGGAGGGGTAGGCGCCCCCATAAAATGCCCCTGGCCCTGCAATGAGCATAAGGCGTTGGTAGAGCGAATTGGGGGGATGGACGGCGAGTTGGGTGAAGTCGAAGGCCGACAAAAATCTCTCCGAGAAGATGTTTTACCGGAAAAATATGTGGCCCGGCGAGAGTATGAGGCCTGCCAGAAAGACCGCAAATCCCATGAAGGTGAACTTTTTTCCAGGGTGGGGGCTTTGG
>VFSW01016491.1_pt1 | contig 10079 bp, 3 predicted proteins | sample 5358111 | NCBI WGS metagenome assembly VFSW01 (sample SAMN11554181, study PRJNA540505) | mine drainage metagenome | isolation source: sediment from site ElyBrook_90M | place: USA: Ely Copper Mine, Vershire, VT | collected 2017
ATTCCTGATGAAAACGAGTATTGGGTGCGGACCGGCACATTGCAGATCGACCCGGCAGGCATTGCCGATCTGCAGGTACCGACAATTGTGTTATCACTGAACCCAGTGAAGATGAATGAAACCGAGACCGTTACGCCGACAGTGAGCAACGTGGGCAGCGGGAGTGTAACGAACCGGGAGATTCGGTACTACCTTTCAACCGACAACATCATCACAACCTCCGACTATTACATTGGGAACGACTATGTAACGTTATCAGGGGATCAATCGACGACGAAGACAAAATCTTTCATACCGCAAAATATCAGCGGACTGACTGCCGGGACTTACTATGTAGGGATTACGATTCCTGATGAAAACGAGTATTGGGTGCGGACCGGCACATTGCAGATCGACCCGGTGGGCGGACAGGATAACGATGCAATTGGCACAGGAATTGGCGTTATGGCGGATACGAAGAACCATATAGATACATATGGCCAGCCAGGATCGTTCAACCTGGCAGATCACACCCGCCGGAGCAATAATAATCCTCATAATCACAACGGTCAGATGCGGAGCGATCAGTCGATTATCACGCAACAGTATCCAAGCAGTGCGGCAATGTCCGATGCCAATAATGTATGGGATAACTCGACGCAGAGTTCGGGCGTTGATGCTCAGGTTTACGCTGCTGCGACTTATGATTATCTGCTTGCACACCTCGGCAGAAATGGCTTTGACAACAACGGAAGCAGCATGGTGAGTGTGGTGGACAGAAGCGACGGCTACAATAATGCTTTCTGGGACGGTTCAGAGGTCTCTTATTATAATGTCACGGCCGGACACCGATCCATGGCAGGTGCAATTGACATCGTGGCGCATGAGTGGACTCATGCGGTTACTCAATATGAGAGCGGTTTAGTCTATGAGAAGGAGTCTGGGGCGTTGAACGAGTCTTTTTCTGATATGATAGGTATCGCTGTAGGGTTCGCGACCGGCATCGATGCGGATTGGCAACAGGGTGAGAATTATAACACCGATGGATCAGCGATGCGTGATCTGTCTAATCCACATTTGCATGGTCAGCCTGATACGTACGGCAATGACCAATACTGGATTGATGTTGACAATTGCTTACCAAGTGATCTCAACGATTACTGCGGAGTTCATACTAACAGCGGTGTCCCGAATAAGATGTTCTACTTACTATCGCAAGGCGGCTCTCAAAACGGAATTGCGGTCACCGGAATCGGCATAGCGAACGCCGTCAAGATAGTGTATCGTGCCAATGTGGCATACTGGACTTCCAATACAGGGTTCCTTGAGGCAAAGCAGGGATGCATAAGCGCAGCGAATGATTTGGACGGAACAGGAAATTGGGCGACTCAGACACGGAATGCATGGGAAGCGGTTGGGGTGGGAGTCACGCCTAGTATCACCACATCGGTTGCGTCCCTTCCTGATTTCGGCAATGTTCAGGTCGGTGCGAACTCAACGTCACAGTCATACACCGTAACCGGAAGCAATCTCACAGCAAACATCGTGGTTAGCGCGCCGAGCGGATTTCAGGTATCGAAAGACAATACAACATTTGGCGGTTCCGTTAGTCTTACACAGGCTGGAGGGGCAGTATCCGCTACCATGAGCTACGCCCGGTTCAGCCCCACCACCACGGGCCCTCAATCTGGAAACATAACTCACATGACCACTGGCGGAGCAACCAAGAACGTATCTATTAGCGGCACGGGTACATCGTCCCTCGCGACGCACTTTACTCCAAACTGGAGTGGAAACCCCTACCTGCCGATGAATATTTACGTTTCTTCTGCAACGCTTGATGGAACAGCGCTGGGTCCGGGAGACGAAATCGCTGTGTACGATGGCGCGAACTGCGTTGGTACGAAGGTCTTGGACGCACTTCTCACTCCCGACAATCCTCTCTCGATCATTGCTTCGACGGATGATCCAGGGACTCAAAGCGTAGATGGTTTTGTTTCCGGGCATTCAATCAACTACAAACTCTGGATTGTGAACTCCTCGAAAGAAATAGGTAGCGTAACACCCTCCTACGTGTCAGGTGTAGGAGTGTTTGCATCTCAAGGTACTGCAGTAGCAAGCCTGGCGGCCATTTCGATGGCAACCCAGCTCATAAGCCTGTCGCAAGGCTGGAACATAGTCTCTTTATATGTGACACCTACGAACCAGGATATGAAAGCCGTCGTGCAATCTTTGATCGATGCGGGGAAACTTATTAAGGTTCAGAATGAGTCGGGAAGCGCAATTGAACAACTTCCCACAGTAGGCTGGGTGAACAATATCGGTAACTGGCAGCCGACTGAAGGCTATTACTTGAAGGTCAATGTCTCCGCTGAATTATCGTCTCAGGGGCAGCCTATCGCGTTGCCGATACAGATACCCGTATTGACTGGGTGGAACATAGCGAGCTATCCATCTCAAGCGTCTGCGAACGCACAAACAACAATGCAGGGGTTGATCGACGCGAATTCCTTGGTGAAAGTGCAGAGTGAAAATGGAAGCGCGCTTGAGAAAATACTCGGCTCGTGGCAGAATAACATCGGGAATTTCTATCCGGGCGACGGCTATTACGTAAAAGTTAATACGAACACGTCGCTCACCATTGGCGGCTCTCCCAACATGCTTGCTAATTCGGCAGGCAAACTGAAGGAAACCGCGAAGAAACCGATCGTTTCAGTGACGCCGACCATCAGAAATATTAAGTCGAAAATATCCACAGTTACTTTCGGTCAGCATTTTCAGCCGGTGTGGAGCGGCAATCCGTACCTCGCCATGAACATATACGTGATCAAAGTGAATGTTCAAACTGATACTCTTGACGCGGGAGACGAGATTGGAGTTTTTGATGGAGATGTTTGCGTTGGAGCGAAGACGGTTACATCTACCATTGATTCGACATCTCCTTTTGCTCTTGTTGCTGGCGCGGACGATCCGAGTACTTCCGAAAAGGACGGCTTCACGCCAGGTAACGACATTTCCTATAGGATATGGAGATCGGGCTCTTCGACGGAAATAGCAGGCTTGCATACGACCTACTCATTAGGTGACGGGGCTTTCTCTCCCCAAGGAACCGCTGTGGTCAGTCTTTATAAACCGGCGATATCCAGCGACACCATCAGAATCCACTTGCCTCAGCTATCCGCCCACAAAGGCGATACGATCGTGGCTCCAGTCACTGTAGAATTCCCCCCGAATTCCTCTTTCAGCTCAATGGACTTATCGATCCGTGGATTTCAGGGTGCGTTGCGTTTTGTGGGGATAGACACAGTCGGCACGTTGTTCGGCAAAGCTGGCTGGATGTACGAGTGCAACAACACCGACAGTCTCATGATCGTAGCTTCAGCAGGCGCTCAAGATGTGTCGGGAACCGGTAATATCATAAACCTAGTGCTACGGGTTCCTCCGGGTGCAATATTCGGGACGGTGCCGCTTGCTGTCTCACACGTCGTCTTCAACAGCGGTGAGACGCAGGCACAGCCATTCGATGGCTCTGTCGCCACAATTCCTCTTGACCCACCGGTGACAATGATGCCGACATCCGGTCAGACTGGATTGCTCGACAAAGTCCAGTTCGTCTGGAGAACGACCGAAGCAACTAAGAGCTATCATATTCAAGTCGCGTCTGATAGCCTTTTCGGCGAAAGCCAGTTTGCCGAGGATTCTACTGTAACCGACACTTCGAGGAGTTTTTCGGGTTTCGAGTACAACTCACGATATTGGTGGAGAGTGAGAAGCGCGAACAATTTCGAGCGATCCGAGTGGTCGCCAGGGCTCTATTTCTACACCGTGGCTGTGAATTACGGCGACGTCTCTCAGAATGGCACAATAGAATCCTATGATGCATCTCTCATTTTAAAGTATGCTGTCGGCGATACATCTCTGACCGATGAACAGAAGAGAGCAGCTAACGTAACTTGTGACACCACAGTCTCTGCATTGGACGCGAAGGTCATTTTGAAGTATGTTGCAAAACTCATTACAGCATTGCCCTACGATACCGCAGCATACGGCAGTTTACTCGCAGACGGATCGTTGAATATCCCTTCGGTTCCGTTGTTGAAGCGCGGGGAGACGGTTGAGGTTCAGTTGCTTGTAGGTCAACCGAAAAGAGTGATGGCTTTTGAAGGTGCCATGAAAGTGAATCTGGCGGACTTTGACGTGCAGGATATTCGTCTCGACGGAAACTATGCGTATCGGCTTTCGGGCGACACTCTGTTCCTTGCTAATGCGCTTTCAGATTCGGTTGGTCCTGCTGTCGGGACGCTAGCGTTAGGGAGTCTGAGTCTGAGGGCAAGGAATGATGTTGTCGACAATACATTGGTCGGAGAGATCCTATGGTACCGGCTGAATGAAGGAAAGGCGGTAGCAGGCCCCAGGATCGTGACCGACGTTAAAGCACTGAAGGGAAAGAGTCTTCCTTCGACATTTGTCCTGTCCCAGAACTATCCAAATCCTTTCAATCCGTCGACATTGATCTCGTTCGGCATACCCAAACGGTCTGATGTCAAGCTCGTGGTGTACGATATACTTGGAAGAGTAGTTAAGACGCTGGTTGATGAAACGAAATCGCCAGGATGGTATATTGTAAACTTTAACGCCTACGGTTTGCCAAGCGGAGTGTATTTCTACAGAATTGTTGCTGGCAGCTTTGTAGACACGAAGAAACTCCTGCTCGTTAAGTAGAATTCGCGTCACCCCCTTTTCTTTTCCGAAGGGACGGAAGAGGGGGTGAGCTCTTCCTGACGCAAACCCAAAATCGCACCAGCGTAGCATCAGTAGAGGGAGTTACAACGGTTCTGATGACATAACAAAGGGAAAAGAAACCCCACTCATCTTTCTGGGACAATGCCCACTAACTCCAGAAGCATTTTATCCGGTTCAGTTTGCCAATGCCTGAACGGATTCCTAACTCTTATGTTCGTACATCAATCGGGGGCAGGTCAGAGGTAGTCCTCCCACCGGCCTTTTTCTCGTAGTATTCCAGGAGGCCCTGGTAGGCCAGGCGGGTCATGGGTGATCGCGGCGGGACTCTCTTTCACGCAAACTGCCCAATCAAGTCATCAGGCCCCTGCAGCCTTTAGTGACTCTCTACGCTATTCCCATCGGACTTGGTCGTGCGTTAGACAAAAAATTGACTTGTGTCCGTGCGCATCGCGTGACTTCGTTGTATATTGACAATTGTGAAGCCGATTGATTATACCCACACATTCCGGCAGAGTCTACGGAATTTAAGTCAGGTCATAATTCTTCGATCTCTTGATTATACCCGATGATAAAATACTTTCCCGCTGCCGGCATAAACTTGGTGCTGCCTGAGCATTGGAGACAAAGTGTGTTATTCTCTGTCTTTGGCGTCGATTTAAAGTAAAGGATTGTCAATGAGCGGAAGACAAATCTCCTCGCGTGAACTTTATCGCTCTATTTCAAATTTGGGCGGTGCGTCGCCAGAGGGCGAAGTTGTACCAGTTCATGTTACATCAAGGAGACGAGTGACCACTCACAGCTTTGGCCGTCCGGTTATCGGTGCGGTTATCTTAGCAGTGCTCTTTTTAACCGCGGGGCTTCACCCCAACGCTTTCGGACAGGATAAAGAACTTGCGGAACTGGCAGCGAACACGAGAGGCTGGTTCGAGGGATTTCAGAAGAACCTCGGCGGAAATGAATTCCCATACTCGACATTCCGAAGCGACGTTTCGCAGGGATTGCTCACGCGCTGCACCGACGGGAAAATGACGATAAAATGGGAAACGGCAGCTCTCCCATCCGACTGGACGAAGGGCGAGGCCGGTTTCCTCTGGATGGCAGCGATTAACCTGACGACGACCCCGGCTCTGTTTGATGTCTACGTCAATGGAGTGAAGCGGTTCGAGATTCCGGCCTCGGAGCGGAAGAACTGGCAATTGACGAGCAGCGATGGAGGCAGAATCTCTTTTACGACGGTCCAGATCGACCAATACGGGGACGCGCACGGCTATATGTCATTGCTCGCCCCGACAAGCTGGCTGCGTAAAGGCGCCTGCCAGGAGATCAGCATCACCGGACGCGCGGCAAACGAAAATACATGGATAATTGTATTTCAGGCCAAAGACGCCCTTTCCTATCTGCAGAACTCCGTCGTGAACAACCTCAAGATGGAGATCGACCTGGTGAAGAGCGGAGACGTCATGAGTGCCCACATTCATGCACCCGTTTCGCTTGTCGGCAAGACCATTCAGTACGATTCTGAAAATAGAAGCGAACAGGCTCAACTCTCGGAAGGAAATGGCCGCGCCCGCGGAGAGTTTACGCTCCCTCTTTCGGCAGAGGACAAACCATTTGAGTTGAAAGACCCGCACGGTGAAGTCTTCGACGTTAAATCTCTCGGGCAGGATGCGAGATCGACATATCTCCTGGACAAATCAATTCTGGTGAACGAGACTACCACAGAAGGAGATACGATCCGGCTTACCGCCGAACGTAGTTATATGCCAAAACTTGTTTCCGACATGGTCGAATTGTCCGGGTCAAACCTGAGCCATGGAAAGATATATCTCATGAACTCGAGTCATCAGGATATTGCCTGGATGGATTCACCGCAGAAGTGCGTCATCGATCGTGATACGATGCTTATTACGCCTCTCCTTGAAAAGGCACAGGAAGATCCAAACTATCGCTTCGACCTGGAAGACGCGCTCATGCTTAGAGAATACATCGGACGGCACCCGGATAGCAGGAGCATCATAAAGGAACTGTTGTCCGACGGCCGCATCTCCTGCGGCGCCAACTTCACCCAACCGTATGAGGATATGTATTCGGGTGAATCCATGGCGCGCCAGATGTACTTTGGAGCAAAATGGCTGAAGGATGAATTCGGCTATGATGCCACGGTGTATTGGAGCGAGGACGTTCCGGGGAGGACGCCTCAGATGATGCAGATATTGAGCAAGGCAGGCGTGAAGTACATGATGATCAGCCGGATGGGAAAGGGATTGCATAATTGGTACAGCCCGGACGGCTCGCACGTGACGTTCTTTTCGCCCGGTCATTATGCCGATTCTTACCTGGCTCTTCAAAGAGATTTTCGCGACGCGTCGGGATATTTGGCCGGGGATTTACTAGGCTGGCAAAAGTTTTACTCTCCGCAAAGCGACTCGCCTGTCATGCCTCTGCTCTCCGACTGGGACATGAGTCCTGCCAAAGATTACAGCGGGCTGATAAATAGGTGGGACAATATCAGTGAGCGGCAGCTCGCGAACGGCGATTTAGTGCCGGTTGATTTGCCTAAGTTCAAAATTTCAACCGCACCCGAGTTTTTCAAAGCCGTGCTTGCCGCAAAGCCTGAGTTGAAAACCATTTCGGGCGAACGCCCCGACGTCTGGGTTTACATTCATGGCCCATCTCATGAAAAAGCCTTGAAGGCGAGCCGGGAAGGAGACATTCTCCTCACCCAGGCCGAGAAATTCGCCACTGCCAACGCGCTGGTAGACGGCTCATTCCGGAACTATCCTGAAATCCGGCTAAACAAGGCCTGGGAGGCGAAGATATATCCCGACCATGGATGGGGCGGCAAACACGGCGACATTACCGACGACACGTTCCGCCGGAAATTTGATTTTGCCAGGGCCGTGGGGAAAAGGATCCTCGATCAAAACCTGGATGAGCTGGCATCGAAGGTCCGCACCGATACCAAAAAAGGACGGCCGCTTGTGGTTTTCAACAGCATGAATATTGAAAGAACCGATCCTGTCTCGGTCGAGGTCAGGTTCGACAAATCTCAAGCTGCCGGCGTGAGAGTGTTCGATGCCAGGGGAAAAGAGATGAAGACGCAGCTGAGCGACAGGGTAAATTATCCCGACGGCTCCATCATGACCGCAAAAATACACTTCATAGCCGAGGACGTGCCGCCGATCGGATACGAGACATTCTATCTCCGGACTCTGAAGAAAAATACGCCAACCAACGCGACGCCGTTCACCGGCGAGGCGGAGAACAAGTTCTACAGGCTGAGATTCACAAACGGCGGACTCGCTTCGATATATGACAAGGAGCTGCACGTGGAGTTGATCGACTCCAAGAAATTTGCCGCAGGGGAAGTCTTCACGATGCGTTCGGTGGGAAACGGGGCGGGTGAATTCGCCGATATCCAGCAGCCGGACACTACAGGTTTCGACCGGACCGGAAATTACAAGACGCATTGGAAAATCGTGGAAAGTGGTCCTGTGTATACTACTTACGAATATCGTCAGCAGATACTCTATGCCGTGGTGCAGGAGCGCATCAGGGTCTACAACCAGGTGAAGAGGATTGATTTCGATACCGACCTGTTGAACTGGCAGGGCGTGCTATACCGTGAATTCAGGATGGCACTTCCTCTGAAGATGACCGACGCGCAGGTCGCTTACGAGGTCCCTTTCGGCGCGGTCGAAGTCGGCAAGGGGGAAATCAAAGGTGCCGCGGGTGAAAGATATATAACACCCTGCAAAGATGTCCACCCAAGAGGAATCCAAAACTGGATCAGCGCAAGCGACAGCACTGTCGGCGTGACCATGAGCTCCTCCGTAGCGGCCGCAGATTGGATCGACCCGACAGATAGTTCGACTCGCTATCCGATTCTTCAACCGATACTTCTCGCGTCGAGAAAGAGTTGCCACCCTCTGGGGAATGAGTATCTGCAGACTGGAGATCATTCATACGGGTTCTCGATCACTTCGTACAAGCCCGGATGGCTTAACGGCGCGAGCTTCGGACGCGGCGCGAACGAGCCACTGATAGGAATCTGGGCGGACCACCGTTATGCCGCCGCCTCTCTTCCCGAATCGCTGAGCTTCTTCCATACGGACAGCCCACATGTACAGATCTCGACGGTGAAAAAAGCGGAAGACCGCAACACGGTGATAGTGCGTCTGGTGGATTTGGAAGGGAAAGATAGAACTGTCAGCTTCGAAAGTTTCAAGCCGATCCGCGAAGCAAGACAAACAAACCTGATCGAAACGGAGGAAGGGCCTCTGCCGGTGACGAACAAGGGGGTCGAGGTTAAGCTTGGCCATAACGAGATAGACACATTTGAATTCAAATGAAGCTAATGCGACGCGAATTTTATATGTATGATTTTGACGCGGTGCCGGGTCTCAATCGGGATGCTGGCGAGGCGATGGATGGTAATGAGTCTGAGAAGATGGCGAGGGCGGCGATGATAGAGCAGGTCACCTCAGCTGTGGGTTCTCAAAGTCGGTTCGGTTAATAACGCGGTTTAGAAATGGCAGTATAAATTCAATAGGCAATAATACGAAAGGGGAATATCATGGAAGAAGAAAAAAAGGAAGTGCAACCTATCATCGGAGAATATCAGGGAAAACCCATCATCCGCATTCCGACTGTAGATAATCCGAACCCCGACATAACATGGAATTGGATGTCGTTTGGGAAGAACAAAGCCAAGGCGATTGTCAAGTACTTCGACGCGATAAAGAAGTTTGCGGAAGAGTAATCGTTGCATATCCGGGTCGCATCCCGGCGTGCGGTCCCAAACCACCCCCTGGTTATTTCGCCTTTTGTTTTCAAAGTCATGCGCCAGAGAACCTTCTCGGGTTAACCACTAACCGGTGCCACGACCGGGCAGGTTCTTCGGACCAAAGGTGGCAGGCTGAGCTCTGTTGGATCCGGAAACGTTTTCTGATATGTTTTTTGCGTCCATTGGAGGCGGTTAGGCTAGCTGCGGTATTCAAATGTCCCGCCTCATCGGCGGCTTCGGGTTGGCACGCAGCATCTGCTCAGGTCTTCAGGATGAGCTTGGAGAAGTATACTCAATGAAGTCGTCTTGGAGTATATTCATACGGTCTAGTCATGCTGCTTTCATTTACCAAATAGTGTCGGAGGGTCTGTCATGCTTCAAAAATTTACAGCTGCATCGGCCATACTATTGCTCTTGATTGCCGCGAAACCATATGATGGATACTCGCAGGGCAAGCAGCTTGCTGACTACGTGAACCCGTATATCGGCTCCATAAGCCCGAAAACCGGGGGAACCTCTCCGACGGTCCTGGTACCTCACGGGATGCTGGAGGTATCCCCGCGCTTCACAC
>VFSW01016492.1_pt1 | contig 10078 bp, 6 predicted proteins | sample 5358111 | NCBI WGS metagenome assembly VFSW01 (sample SAMN11554181, study PRJNA540505) | mine drainage metagenome | isolation source: sediment from site ElyBrook_90M | place: USA: Ely Copper Mine, Vershire, VT | collected 2017
CCCCTGGCGGCATCCCAAGACCTCCAGCCCCTGCGCGGCATCGCCGCCAGAATCGCCGAAAACATGAGCGCCAGCGTCGCCATTCCCCTGGCCACCTCCCAGCGCGTCATCCCGGTCAAGGTGATGGACGAAAACCGCCGCATCATCAACCAGCACCGCACCCTGATCGGCAAGAGCAAGGTCTCCTACACGCATCTGATCGGGTGGGCCATCGTTAAGGCGCTCGAAGACTTCCCCGGCCTGAACGACGCCTACGGCGAAGCTAACGGCCAGCCCGCGCGCGTCGCCCACCCGCTCATCCATCTCGGCATCGCCGTCGACGTCCCCGCCAAGGACGGCGGCCGCAACCTTCTGGTCCCCGCCATCCGCAACGCCGGCGGGCTCGACTTCGCCCAATACGTGGCCACCTTCGACGGCCTCGTGGACCGCGCCCGCAAAGCCAAACTGGCGCCCGCCGATTTCCAGGGCGTCACCATCTCGCTCACCAACCCCGGCACCGTCGGCACCATGAGCTCCAGCCCGCGCCTGATGGCCGGCCAGGGCGCTATCATCGCCGCCGGCGCCATCGACTACCCCGCCGAATACCAGGGCGCCGCCCCCGAAACGCGCTCCATGCTGGGCATCAGCAAGGTCATGTCGCTCTCCTGCACCTACGACCACCGCATCATCCAGGGCGCCGAATCCGGCATGTTCCTGGGCAAGGTGCAGGCGCTGCTCGATGGCGGCAGCGGCTTCTACGACGAAATCTTCGCGCACCTCAAAATGCCCCACCAGCCGGTGCGCTGGGAGCCCGACCGCAATGCCTGGCTCCCCGGCGCGGGCGGCCGTACCGCCGAAATCGCCAAGGAAGCCGGCGTGCTCCAGTTGATCAATGCCTACCGCGTGCGCGGCCATCTCATCGCCGATCTGGATCCGCTCGGCGGCGAGCCTGGCAATCACCCCGAGCTCGATCCCGTCACCTACGGCCTCACCATCTGGGATCTGGACCGCGAATTCCTCACCGGCACCCTCAGCGAATCCATAGGCGGGACCGGCGCGCATCCCGGACCCAAGCCCGTCGCTACTTTGCGCGAGATTCTGGAAACGCTGCGCCAGACCTATTGCGGCAAGATCGGCTGCGAGTACATGAACATCCAGCACCCCGAGCAGAAGCGCTGGCTACAACACCGCATGGAACCGCAAGCCAACCACTGGCCCCTCGATCCGGAAACGCGCCTCCGCATCCTCCGCCGCCTGCTGGAAGCCGAGGAGTTCGAGCATTTCCTGCACGCCCGCTTCGTGGGCCAGAAGCGCTTCGCCCTGGAAGGCGCCGAAACGGCCATCCCCATCCTCGACGAGTTGCTGGAGCGCGCCGCCGGCCGCGATGTCCACGAAGTGGTCGTGGGCATGGCCCACCGCGGCCGCCTGACCGTGCTCACCACCGTGGTCGGCAAGCCCGTCGCCGAAGTCTTCGCCCAATTCGAAGGCGAACTGGACCCCGCCAGCACCCAGGGCTCCGGCGACGTGAAGTATCACCTGGGCGCGCGCGGCGTCTACCGCTCCACCTCCGGCCGCGAACTGCTGGTCTCGGTGGCGCCCAACCCCAGCCACCTGGAAGCCGTCGATCCCGTGGTCGAGGGCATCGTGCGCCCCAAGCAGGATCGCCTGGGCGATACCCGCCGCGAGCGCGTCATCCCCCTCCTCATCCACGGCGACGCGGCCTTCGCCGGGCAGGGCGTGGTGGCCGAGACCCTGAACCTTTCCCAGCTCGATGGCTACTGCACGGGCGGCACCGTCCACCTCATCATCAATAACCAGATCGGCTTCACCACGCTGCCCGACGAAGCCCGCTCCACGCCCTATTCCACCGATGTCGCGCGCGGCGTGCAGGCCCCCATCTTCCACGTCAATGGCGACGATCCCGAGGCCGCCATCCGCGTCGCCCAGATTGCCTTCGACTACCGCCAGCAGTTCAACAAGGACGTCGTCATCGACATGTTCTGTTACCGCCGCTGGGGCCACAACGAGGGCGACGACCCCAGCTACACCCAGCCCATCCTGTACCGCAAGATCAAGGAGCACCCCTCCGCCGGCACGCTCTACGGCGAGCGCCTGGTGCGCGAAGGCGTGGTCGCCGCCGATGCCGTGGCCGCCCTGCGCAAGGGCTTCGCCCAGGCCCTCTCCGCGGCTTACGATGCCGCCGCCAAGTCCGGCGAGCGCTTCGAAGCGCAGGAATTGGCCGCCGTGCCCACCGAAGAGGTCGCCAGCTTCTGCCCGCGCACCGCCGTCAACAAGGCCGTCATCGATCGCGTGACCCGCGCGCTCACTCACTTCCCCGAAAACTTCCACCTGCATCCCAAGCTGCGCGGCTTCATCGAGCGCCGCCGCGAGGCTATCGACAAGGGCGGACCCGTCGACTGGGCCTTCGCCGAAGCCCTGGCCTTCGGCGCCCTGGCGCTCGAGGGCACGCCCGTGCGCCTCAGCGGCCAGGATTCCGGCCGCGGCACCTTCAGCCAGCGCCACCTGGCCTTCTGGGATTCCGAGACCGCCCAAAAATACATCCCCCTGCAACATGTCTCGCCGGACCAGGCGCGCTTCGAGGTGTTCGACAGTTCGCTCAGCGAGTACGCCGTGCTGGGCTTCGAGTTCGGCTACAGCGTGGCCGATCCGCTCACCCTGGTGCTCTGGGAAGCCCAGTTCGGCGATTTCGCCAACGGCGCGCAAATCATGATCGACCAGTTCATCGCCAGCGCCGAATCCAAGTGGGGACAACCCAGCGGCCTGGTGCTGCTGCTGCCGCACGGCTTCGAGGGGCAGGGCCCGGAGCATTCCAGCGCGCGCATCGAGCGCTTCCTCACCCTGTGCGCCGATCGCAACATGCAGGTTGCCGATTGCACCACCCCCGCCCAGTACTTCCACCTGCTCCGCCGCCAGATGTACGGCGGCCGCGACCGCCGCGGCATGCGCAAGCCGCTGGTGATCTTCACCCCCAAGAGCGTGTTGCGCCATCCCAAGGCCGTCTCCACCGTCGCCGAGCTCACCAGCGGCGGTTTCCGCGAAGTCCTGGCCGACGCATCCGCCATCCAACCCGAGCAGGTTACGCGCGTGATTTTCTGCTCCGGCAAGATCTATTACGACCTGCTCGCCGCGCGCGAGACGCGCCAGGCCCATCACGTGGCCCTGGTCCGCATCGAGCAGTTGTATCCCTTTGCCGAGGCCGACGTCAACGACGAGTTGCTGCGCTACCCGCTCACCGCCGAAGTGGTGTGGGCCCAGGAAGAGCCGCGCAATATGGGCGCCGGCCGCTATATCGAGGACCAGTTTCAGCCGCTGCTCGCTCCCACGGGAAGGCAGTTGCACTACGCCGGCCGCCCGGAAAGCGCCAGCCCCGCCACCGGCTCGGGACGCCGCCACCAGGAAGAGCAGGCCGCCATCGCGGATGAGGCGATGTCGGAGCGCCCGCTGGCCGAATCCCGCCGCGTGCGCCCGGTTTCCCGCCGCTGAAGACGGCGCGCCAGACCCGGCGCCGCCGGTGGTACGATGCATAGATCGCCAGGTGGCGCCCATGCCTTCGATCAGTCTCCGAACCCCTGTTCCCGGACCTCGCTCTACGGCCCTCATCCGGCGCCGCACCGAGGCCGTGCCGCGCGGCGTCTCGCAGTTGACCCCGGTCTTCGTGAGCCGCGCCGAAGGCGCCGTCATCGAAGATGTGGATGGCAATCGCTTCCTGGATTTCGCCGGCGGCATCGGTTGTCTCAACACCGGCCATCGCCCGTCCGGCGTCACCGACGCCGTGCATGCCCAGGCCGATCGTTTCCTGCACACCTGCTTCATGGTCGCCCCTTACGAAAGCTACGTCCGCCTGGCCGAAAAGCTCAACGCGCTGGCGCCCGGCGGCACGCCCAAGAAGACCGTGCTGCTGAACAGCGGCGCCGAAGCCGTCGAAAACGCCATCAAGATCGCGCGCGCTTACACCCGGCGTCCCGCCGTGATCTGCTTCGAAGACGCCTTTCACGGCCGCACCCTGTTGACCCTCGCCCTCACCAGCAAAACCCATCCCTACAAGGCCGGTTTCGAGCCTTTCCCCGGCGACATCTACCGCGTGCCCTACGGCCGGCCCGCCGCGCAGCTTGAGGACACGTTCCAGCGCGTGGTGGCCGCCGAATCGGTGGCCGCTTTGATCGCCGAGCCGGTGCAGGGCGAAGGCGGCTTCGTCGTGCCGCCGCAAGGTTGGCTCGCCGCCGTGCACGAGGTCTGCCGCAAACATGGCATCCTCCTGATCGCCGACGAGGTGCAGACCGGCTTCGCCCGCACCGGCCGCATGTTCGCCATCGAGCACGAAGGCATCGAGCCCGACTTGATGGTCACGGCCAAGAGCCTCGGCGGCGGCCTGCCGCTGGCCGCCGTCACCGGCAAAGCCGCCATCATGGATCACACCGGCCCCGGCTCGCTCGGCGGCACCTTCGGAGGCAATCCCCTGGCCTGCGAAGCGGCTCTGGCCGCCATCCAGGCCATCGAAGACGGCAACCTCTGCGCGCGCGCCATCGAATTGGGCGAGCGGTTCCGCCGCCGCGCCCTGGCCTGGCAACAGCGCTTTCCCGCCATCCGCGACGTGCGCGGCCTGGGCGCCATGCAAGCCTTCGAACTGGCCGGCGCTGAACCCGCCAAAGCGCTGACCAAATACTGCTACGAACACGGCCTGATCCTGGTCACCGCCGGCACATACAGCAACGTGGTCCGAATCCTGATGCCCCTGGTGGTAACCGCGGAGCAGATGACGGAAGCTTTAGACATCATGCAATCCGCCCTGGAGGCAGCATGAAAACTAATCCACCATCCACGGCGGCAGCGGCTGCCGCTGCCTGCTTGCTCCTCCTGGCCGGGTGTCACAAACCCACCCCCACTCTGGGCCTGCTCGTCTGGGAAGGCTACGCCGACCCCTCCTTTATCGCCGGCTTCGAAGCCCAGTGCCGCTGCAAAGTGAGCGCTTCCTACATGGGATCGAGCGATGAGCTGGTGGCCAAGCTGCGCGGCGGCAGCGCCGCCAACTACGACGTGATTTCGCCATCCAGCGATGTCGCCACCATGATCGCCGCTACCGGCCTCGCCGCGCCGCTCGACCTGGCTGAGATCCCCGCCTATCCGCAATTGATGCCGCGGCTGACTTCCCTGCCGCTGGTCAAATCCGGAGGTAAGGTCTACGGTGTGCCCTATCAATGGGGTCCGAATCCGTTGCTCTATGACACCACCGCCTTCCCCGTGCCGCCGGATTCCTGGAACGTGCTGTGGGATCCCCAAGCCAAGGGCAAAGTCTCGGTGTGGGACGACTTATCCACCGTCTATATGGCTGCCCAGGTCCTCGGTTATGACAAACCCGATCCGCACGCGCTCTATAACCTTACCGACGCGCAATTAGACAAGGTCAAGGCCAGGTTGCTCCAGTTGAAGCCCAACATCCGCAAGATCTGGTCGACCGGCGGCGAGCTGACCAACCTCTTCGAGAATCACGAAGTCACTTTGGCCATGGGCTGGCCGCTGATGACCAATCAACTGCGCAAGCGCGGTTTCCCCATCGGCGAAACCATCCCCAGGGAGAACACCACGGGATGGATCGACCACCTCATGATCACCGCCGCCAGCGATCACAAGGACCTCGCCCACCAGCTCATCGAGTACCTGGTGGAAGCCAGGACTCAGAAGCAGGTCATCGCCGTCACCGGTTATCTGCCCTCGAATCCCGCCGTGGCCGGTCTGCTCACCGCCGAAGAGAGGAAGAACCTGCACCTGGACGATCTCGATCGCTATCAGCAGCGCATCTATTTCTGGGAAGACGTGCCGCGCCGCGATAAGTACAACCAGGTCTGGAATGAAGTGAAGGCCGCTCCCTGATGCCCCTGCTCTCCATCCGCGGTGTGGCGAAACGCTTCGGCCCGGCGCCGGTCCTGCGCGATGTGTCGCTCGATATCGACGCCGGCGAATTCCTCACCGTGCTGGGCGAGAGCGGGTCGGGCAAAACCACGCTGCTGCGCCTCCTGGCCGGGTTCGAGCGCCCGGATGGCGGCGAAATCTGGATGGACGGCGAGCGCCTGGACGCCCTGCCCCCCAATCGGCGCGGCGTCAACACCGTCTTCCAGCACTACGCCCTCTTCCCCCATCTCTCCGTTTTTGAAAACGTCGCCTACGGCCTGCGCGCCCGGCGGACGCCGAAAGCGGAGGTGTCTCCGCGTGTGGAGAAGGCCTTGGCCCAGGTGAAGATGAGCGAGTTCGCAGCGCGGCGTCCCGTCCAGTTGAGCGGCGGGCAGCAGCAGCGCGTGGCCCTGGCCCGCGCCCTGGTGAATCGTCCCAGGCTGCTGTTGCTCGATGAGCCGCTCTCGGCGCTCGACGCCCGCCTGCGGCGCGACATGCAGGTCGAGCTGAAATCGTTGCAGCGCGAAGTGGGCATCGCCTTCCTCTTTGTGACCCACGATCAGGATGAGGCCATGGCCCTCTCCGACCGCATCGCGCTGCTGCGCGCCGGCCAACTCGAACAGGTCGACACCCCGCGCCGCATCTACCAGCGTCCCCGCACCGCCTACGCCGCCAGTTTCATCGGCCTCACCAACCTGCTGCGCGGCCGTGTCGATAACGGCCTGGCGCGCTGCGGCCCCCTGGAGTGGTCCTGCGGCGGTCCCTCCGGCGACGCGGTGTTTTCGCTGCGCCCCGAGGCCATCCGGCTCGGCGGCCCCTGGCGCGGGACCGTCCGGCGGCAGACCTTCGGCGGTGCGGCCGGCATCCTCGAAATCGAATGCGGCGGCCTGCTGTTGACCGTGCGCACGGCCGGCCAGGACGAGATCGGCGGCGAACAATCCTTTCACTTCCAACCGGAGGAGGCTGTGCGCCTCGAATGACCACCCGAAGAGACGCCATCCGTTATTTGATCGCCGGTGGGGCCGCATCCGCCTGCCCCGCGCCGGCCGCGTCGCCCGCGCAGCTCGCCGGCGAAGACAACCAGGTCTGCCATCGCGTGCGCGATGGCGCGCATTTCGACATTCCTAAACCCTCCGCCGCCTATGATGTCGTCGTCGTGGGCGGCGGACCGAGCGGCCTGATGACCGCCTGGCAGTTGCGCCACACCAATTTCCTGCTCCTCGAAAAGGAGCCGCGCCTCGGCGGCAACGCCATCAGCGAACAGTGGCGCGGCGTCTGGTATTCCACCGGCGCTGCCTATCAGTCCTATAAGCCCATCGAGAAACTGTGCGGCGAGATCGGCCTGCCCATCCAACGCATCCGCAGCGTGGACGCCGCCATCGTCGGCGATACCCTGGTCCCCGATTTCTGGGGCGAAGGCCTGTGGAAGTCGCCCTATCCGGAACCTGTGAAGAAGAGCTTCGCCCTGTTCATGAAAGACATGAAGGCGCTTGACGCCGCTAAACACGCTGTCAAGCTCGATAACATGACTTTCTCCGAGTTACTGAAGCCCTACGCGCCCGAGCTGAAGCTATGGTTCGATAACTTCGGCCCCAATAACTGGGGCGCGGATGCCGATAACACCTCGGCCCTGATCGGCGCCACCAGCATGGATTGGGGCGGCGGCCTCGACCAGGAGCGCTTTACCTGGGCTGGTGGACTCGGGCGTATCTCGCTGGCCCTCGAACAGGCCATCGAAAAAGCCGCGCCGCGCCGCCTGCGCAAGAGCGCCACGGTGGTCAACGTGGATCAGGGCCAGGTCACCTTCCTCCAAGGCGGCGAACTCCAAACCGTGTCCGCCAAGGCCGTGGTGATCGCCTGCCCCAAGTTCATCGCCCGCAAGATCGTGCAAGGCCTCGACCGTGAGCATGCCGAAGCCATGGCCCAACTCCGCTACGCGCCCTACCTGGTGGTCAACGTCTGTTCCCGCGAGGTCATCTACAACGGCTCCTACGATACCAATATCCCGGCGCCCTCGCCCATCGTGGATTTCAACGTGGCGGACTGGGTCGATAACCGCGCCAACCCCGATACCAGGCGTCCCGCCGTGCTCACCTGCTACGTGCCGCGCCACGAGGCCGAGCGCGCCAAAGTGCTCGACGACGCCTATTGTCGCCAGGTGGGCGAGACCGTCGCCGGACTGATCGCCCGGTGGTTCCCCGGCGCGCGCGGGAAAATCGAAGAGGTGCACATCTACCGCCGCGGCCACGCTATGTGCATGTCCATCCCCGGGGCCACCACCCGCATCGCCCCCTTGCTCCGCAAGCCCCTGGGCAAACTCTTCTTCGCCCACTCGGATACCGAAGGCCTCATCACTGAGTACACCACGGCCTACATCGCCGCCAGGCGTGTCAGCCGCCAGGTCCTGGCCGCCCTCGGAAACCGCGCCGCCCCAACCCCGGCATAGCCATGTACACGCGCACCTACAAATTCCTGGTCGCCGTTCCGCCGCTCGCCTGGGTGGCCGTCTTCCTGATCGTCCCCTATCTCTTTCTGTTTTGCTTCAGCTTCTGGAGCGTCCAGTCGCAGACCATCGTGCATCACTGGAATCTCGGCAATTACCGCCGCTTGGCCACCAATCCCGTCTACGTGCAGGTGTTGCTGCGTTCCATGCGCATCGCCGGAATGGTCACCGTGCTGTCGCTGACTCTCAGCTTCCCCCTCGCTTATTACCTGTCCTTCCACGCCCGCGCCCGCAAGGATTTGCTCTATCAACTGGTCGTCATTCCTCTCTGGGTGAGTTACCTGGTGCGCGCCTACGCCTGGAAAACCATCCTCGGCAGCGACGGCGTCTTGAATACCTTGCTGGCCTACGCCGGCCTCACCCACCGCCCCGTCGAGTTTCTGCTTTATAGCCCGTTCGCGGTGGTCCTCACCCTCACCCATATCTATACGCCGTTCGCCTTCCTGCCCATCTACGCCTCGCTCGAGCACATTCCCCGCGGCCTGGTGGAAGCCGCGGCCGATCTCGGCGCGCCCGGCTTCCGCGTCTTGCGCACCGTCATTCTGCCGCTGGCCCTGCCCGGCGTGCTGGCTGGCGCGACCTTCGCCTTCGTCCTCAGCCTCGGCGATTTCCTGGCCCCGCTCCTGCTGGGCGGCCCCGGCGGCATTATGATTTCGAACATCGTCGTCAGCCTGTTCGGCGCGGCCTATGACTGGCCCCTCGGCGCGGCCATCTCCCTGTGCATGCTCGTGTTCGTGGTGCTCTTGCTCACCGCCACCGAGCGCCTTGAAAAGCGCTGGAGCTTCCGGTGAAACGCGCGCCCTGGCTCCGCCTCCACGCCGCCCTGGTCTTCGCCTTCCTCTATCTCCCCATCGCCGTGCTCAGCGTCTACTCCTTCAATGGCGAGAGCGTGGGCGGATTCCCGCCCCGCGGCTGGACCCTGCGCTGGTACCGCATGCTGCTCGATGACGGCGCCCTGCTGGCCTCTGTGGGCAATAGCCTGATCGTGGCCGCCGCGGCCATGGCCATCGCTCTCCTGCTGGGCATCCCCGCCGCCCTGGCCCTCGATCGCGCGTCCTTTCCCGGCAAGCCGCTCTTCCGCCGCCTGGTCCTGCTGCCCCTGATCCTGCCCGGCATCATCACCGGCCTCTCCCTGTTGATGCTCTTCGTCACCGCCGGCATGAAGCTCAGCCTGCTCACCATCATGCTCGGACACGGCGCCGCCCTCATCTCCGTCGCCACCACTGAGATCTTCGCCGGCCTGCAGAAGTTCGACCGCGCCCAGGAAGAAGCCTCCCTCGATCTCGGCGCCGGCCAGTGGCAAACCTTCTGGCGCGTCACCGTCCCCAATCTGCGGCTCTCCATCATCGGCGCGGGCCTGCTCATTTTTACCCTTTCCATGGATGAAATCGCCGTCAGTTTCTTTCTCATCGGGCGCGATAACACCCTGCCGCTCGAAATCTGGTCGCGCCTGCGCCGCGGCATGACTCCCGAAATCAATGCCGTCTCCGCGGCCATCTTCGCCTTCTCGCTGCTGACCATCGTGCTTTGGTACAGGCTGCGCAACGCCCAGACGCGCAAAGGGGCGACGTGACCGCGCCGCCAAACAAGGCCGGAATAGGATTCCGGCGGCGCGGGCCGCGCACCGTTTTGCGCGAGTTTCTTAGAAGCGCAAAGGGGCGCGTGTCCGCGCCGCCTAACAGGGCCGGA
>VFSW01016493.1_pt1 | contig 10078 bp, 11 predicted proteins | sample 5358111 | NCBI WGS metagenome assembly VFSW01 (sample SAMN11554181, study PRJNA540505) | mine drainage metagenome | isolation source: sediment from site ElyBrook_90M | place: USA: Ely Copper Mine, Vershire, VT | collected 2017
CTTGGTGCGTTTGCCGTGTCCGTCCTGTTGATGATCGGTGCGTTTGGGTTCGCGGGACTCCACTACATGCGCTTGCCGCAGGTCGTCAGCACCACCTCGGTCTTTGGACTAGGGGCCACAGCGATCTCATTTTCACTCGCATGGCAAATGATCCCCGGCAGCCTTAATCGGTTCTCAATGGGTGTCATCGTGGCTGTGCTACCAGTTTGCTTTTTTGGGTGCGTTGCGATCCTATTCCGTTGGCAACCGACGCACGCATTCGTGGGCGGGTGGCCGTGTTCGGCGCTCGAGGCGAGCATTGCAATGCCGACAGCGCTTTTGCTCTGGCTCCTTCTCCGGCGCGGATGTCTTCTTTCAGTGGAAAGATTGGGATGCGCATTGGGGGCGATCTCGGGGCTGGCTGGGGCGACGGTGCTCCAATTTAGGTGCAGCCGCCAGGAAGCCAGTCACCTGCTGGTCTGGCACGGAGGAGTCCTGGTGATAGCACCTCTGGCGGGGCTCCTGCTCGCCGGCTTGTTCGCTCGTTTCAGGAGTAGGTCTTGAGTGTTTTATTGCTGCGAAGCGGGCCAGCATCCAAGGTGGACGTGACAATAGAAAGGCGACACTATGACGATTAGCTTCACATGCATGAGCAAGCTCCTTTTGATCTTGCCAATGACCTTGGCCGTCGCGGTTACGATGACGCCGGTCGTGTCAGGCGACGATGCTGCGGCCGATCCCTGGGCGAAGGGCGAACTGCTCGAACCTGCTGCGCTGGCGAAGGTATTGAAGTCCTCGAACGAGCAGCCAACGATTATCTGCGTCGTCTTCCCAGTGCTGTACCGTGGCCGGCACATCCTGCACGCGAAATTAGCTGGCCCTGCGAGTAAGCCGGAGGGAATCAAGGCACTACGGGAGCTGGTTGCTAGCATGCCGAAGAGCGCGGATATCGTGATCTATTGCGGATGTTGTCCAATGGACAAGTGCCCCAACATCCGACCTGCGTACCAAGCGCTTAAGGAGCTCGGCTTCAGTCATATCCGTGTGCTGGACCTTCCGACAAACCTTCATAGCGATTGGTCGGAAAAGGGCTATCCAGTAGATTGAAGGCAATCTCCGTTGATCGATTGCTCCCAATAAGGCCGCCCGAATGATGTGCGGAATAATCGGCGTGTCACGACTGAATTGGGTGAGTCTCATACATCACCATGGCGACAATCAGCCCCGAGAGAAGCGTCAGTGCTCCGACCGTTCCAATGGCCCAGGGTACGCCGAACAGGTCGGCGAGGGTGCCGGCGATCAAGGCGCCGGCCGCGTAACCGCCGTCTCGCCAGAGGCGGTACACGCCGACAGCTGAAGCTCTCCATGTTGGATGCGCCACATCGCCTACCGCGGCCAACAGCGTCGGGTAAACCATTGCGGTTCCCAATCCCAGAAGCACCGCCGCCGCCGACCAGCAGGCGAACCCCGCTGTCGCCACAATGAGCAGAATGCCGACAGCCTGGACCATCATTCCCAAGGCGATCATCCATTTCCGCCCTGTCCTGTCAGACAGCCCGCCGGTGAGAAGCTGGGCACTCCCCCAGACGGCGGGATAGAGAGCGGCTACGAAGCTAATCTGTTTCAGAGGAAGACCCTTGGAAGCGAAATAGAGTGGCAAGAGCCCCCACGCCATTCCATCGTTCAGGTTGTTGACCATCCCGGCTTGGCTCACGGCGAACAAGGCTCTATCCTTCCAACTGGTCAACAACAGAATCTGAGCGAAGGAGCGCTGGCCATCTTGAACATCGCCGGATTTCTGCCGTGCCTCCAAACGCACGTGGTGGAGAGATTCCCGTACGAGGAGCATTGACAGCACCAGACCGCATACGGCGAAGATTTCACCCATCCAGAACAAAGTGTGGCGCAAGCCCAAGGAACTCGCCAGATACCCGGACACGAACGCAGACGCCGAGACGGCCAAGTAGCCGGAGGCTTCGTTCAGCCCCATCGCGAAACCCCGGCGCTCGGGTCCAACCAGGTCGATCTTCATGATCACCGTGGTGGACCAGCACAACCCCTGGTTGATTCCGAGGAGCACATTGGCAAGAACTACCCATCGCCAGGATGGCGCCATCAGAATCACCTCCGGCACAGGCAACGCGTACTACCAACCGGTGACCAAGACTTTCTTGCGGCCCCACTGCTCGCCAAATCGCCCGGCAAAGAGATTTGCGATCGCCTTCACCAGCCCGAAGCTCACGATAAAGGAGAGAATCGCCGCGCGGGAAGCCAGACCAAATTCACGTTCAGCCAGGAGGGGCAGCAGGACGCGTTCAATTCCGACCGTAGCGCCGACGAAGGCGTTCACCACAATCAGCAGGGAGAACTGCTCCCAGTTAGCGCGAAGGCCCAGACGAATCGAATCGGATCCGGAATCGGCTGCGCGGCCGGCGCTAGGAGACGGCACAGCGATTTGCTCCCGCTTCCAGGTCGGTCGGATCGCCATCGGGCATCGTGCCGGCTTCGTTCAGCTCCACAATGCGAACATCGTGCGGCGGTGTCGGCGGGATTCGATTCAGAAGCGCGCCGGCTAAATCTTCTTCGCTGCCGAGCCAGCCATGGATTCGAGCAGCGACCTCGGACAGTGGGCCGCAAATCGGCTTTCGGTCAAATGCTGGCGGTTCCGAGGCGTGGCCCGGGAAAATCAACGTGTCGCGTGAAAGAGTCAAAATGCGCTGAAGAGATCGATACAGGACTAGAGCTCTCTCGCGCGATTCATCGGCGGAAGCGTGTAGGTCAGGCCGTCCCACACCGGACAGGAAGAGCGTGTCACCGGTGAACAGGGCTTTCTCGTCCAGGTGGTAGCAGGTGCTCTCCATGGTGTGGCCTGGAGCGCGGAGAGCACGAAGCTGGGAGCTGCCGAATTCCACTGCGTGTCCGTCCTCTACGGAGACGAACGGAAACCGTACTCTGTTTTGCGCTGGCAAAAGCAGTGTCGCGCCCGCAGCTTCGGCCAAGGTCCGAGATCGTGACAAGTGGTCGGCATGGACGTGGGTATCGAGTACGTATCGAATGACCCAACCGCGCTGCGCTGCGAGGTGCTGATAGACGGAGGGATCGACAGACGCGTCGATCACCACCGCTTCAGAGGCGGAAGCGATCATGTGGGAGAGGCATCCTTTACTAGTCCGGCGAACTTGTAGAACCGCAGCCGCACCCAAATCCAACTCCGCCGTATTCCACGCAAGGCTCCATGATTTCATACCGCCGGCGAGCGGTAATGCTTCGATACCCCTCCCCTGAAGCTGTTGCGCCGCGACCTGGCTGACCTTGCCGGCGTTGCAGATGGTAACGACCGGACGCTCTTTCGGTAACTCCACTCCTGCGAGAGCGTTCGGATTGCCGGATTTCAGCATGTCGTAGGCATTCACGTGCATGCTGCCAGGAATGGACCATTGCGCCCGGTCTTCCGGAGACCGAATGTCCAGGACCGTGACGGGCTGTCCGTCTTCGAGCCATTGGCGAAGTGTCTCGGTATCAAGTTGTTTCATCGGCAAACCATCCTTTGCGGCAGCTCGGCTTCGACGGGTAAGCCGCGAGCCTTCCAGTCGGGAAAACCACTGTCGAGGCGCATCGCCTTTCGACCAGCATCGAGCAGGGTCGCCACCGCCTCGTCTGCAAAGACGCAGTACGGCCCACGACAATAGGCAATCACTACGCTTCGTCTGGGAATCTCCCTCAGGCGCGCTTTCAATTCACTTATGGGGATAGACCGCGCTCCCGCGATGTGCCCCGCTTCGTACTCCTCCATTGGCCGTACGTCCAGAACGAACAGGCCCCGGTCGTTCAGCCGGCGCGCCAGTTCCGCACACGTAATTGCCTGGAGACTCTGGCGATCTGTCAGGTATGTTTCAACGGTCCGCCGGACTTCCGCAATACGGGAATCCCCAAGCTCGCGCACGGCCCGCCACAGAGCAAATACGTCGCTGCCGGCGAGGCGATGGTATGCATGCGACCCCTCGCGGCGAACGTCAATCAGCCTCGCTTCGCGGAGCACCTTCAGATGCAGCGAAACACCGGCTACCGACATCCGGATTTCACGGGCCAGGCTTTCCACCGTCCGCTCGCTTTGGGCCAATAATTCCAGCAATTCCAGGCGGCGTCCATTTGCCAAAGCTTTTCCGATCAGCGCGATCTGATCGAAGATGTCGTTCTTGAACGCTCGCTTCCGTGCCGAGTCCATTCATCAAGTATTCAACAAACTGATTGACTAGTCAATTGCACAGAACCGGAATCCGATGGACCAAGTGGCGGCACCTGCACGCGATGATTGCCGCTCAGGAGCCGGAGTGGGCGATGCCTTGGTACGTGTACGTCATTGGGCGGGGCCCCGGCTGATAAGACTTCGTCAGTTGCTTGATCTGGAATCCCGCCTCTGCGACCAGCTCATCGATTTTCCGGTTAAGGTTGCATCCGCCGGTGAAGCGTTTCCAAACAGGATTGAGCCGGTCTTGCCATCTGGCGACGCCGGCGTCCGGGGCACGGCCGTGCTCGATAAAGATCAATCGCCCCTCAGCACGCAAGACGCGCTTCATCTCTGCCAGCGCACGAGGGGCGTTCGGGATGGAGCACAATGTCCACGTCAGCACAACCGTATCGACGGTTGAATCGGCGAGAAGCAGCGGATCCTCGCCGCTCTGGGCCAGGAATTCGATCTCGGGCATCTCCGTTGTCACTCTTCGGCGGGCCATCCGCTGCAACTCGGCAGACGGATCCACGCCATAGACATGCTGAACCTCACGTGTATAGTGGTGCAGGTTCAGACCGGAACCGATTCCCACCTCGAGAACCGTTCCTCGCGCTTGCGGAACCCAAGCCTCGCGCAAGCGGCTCGTTTCCTTATTCCTCATCGCGAGATCGATGAGTCGAGGCAGAACGTACTTCGTGTATGCGGCCATCGCGATTCAGCCGCCAGTCTGTTTTCGACCTGGCGGCCTTTACACCCCTATGATATCGGAACATCACGGACAGGCGCTGCGATTTGGAGGATCACTTGGACCATCGGAGACAATGGAAGTGTAGTGGCCGATAACTGTCGGTGCAGCGTTAACGATCACCGCAAACCCGACAAGGGATCGTGGTATCCTTCAGACAAGGATCGGGATGCTTAGCGCAAAGCTGGTTGTGCTCCTCGCAGTGGCCTCGTTATTTGCGCAGTTGCACTGCGCTACGGCATGCGCCGCCAATTCGTGCGGCACCGATTCCGCAAACACCTCATCTGTTCCGCCTTGCCACAGGCATCACGACCATTCCCATGAGCGGAACCCGGACTCTTGCCCTCACCAGTTCGTTGCACCGGTGGCTTCGGTGCAGGGGCTGCATATTGAGATGCCGCTCGCATCGGTACCGGGCCTACCAGCAGCTATGTCGGCGGTTCGTCTGGCCGACATGTGGTCCTCCGATCCGGCTTTTGCCGCTTCCTCGCCGCCGGGCCTAAGAGATCTTTCTTCTACCCTCCTCCGTATCTAATCTCCTTCCCTTCACGATCTCGATTTGGTTTGTTGTGGATTGGCCGACAATTCCGCCTTGGCTCGGGCAGTTTGCCGATTCCCTAAGGATGACCGGCCTGCGCGAGCCAGCCAGATGGTCGATTCAGCATGAAGTGAAAACAAGAAGGAGATACTTTGTGAATCCTCGACGAGATTTCTTCAGAAGCCTGTTCGGACTGGGGGCTGGAGCAGCGGCTCTGGTCCGAGCCTCAAGAGGCCAGCAGGTAAACGGAGCAGCGGCGCCGTCGAACGCTCGGCACGTCGCGGTCATGACGCCTGATATCGCCGACTTGCCATTCACGACGGACAGCGGCGTAAAGGTGTTTCATCTGGTTGCGGAGCCGGTGAAACAGACGGTGGTTCCGGGCCGGACTTTTGATCTGTGGGGCTTTAACGGAAGCGCGCCGGGGCCTACGATCCAGGCAAATGAAGGAGACCGCGTTCGCATCGTTTTCGATAACCACCTGCCCGAACCCACGGGCATTCACTGGCATGGCCTGGAACTGCCGATTGAAATGGATGGTGTCCCCGGAATCGGGCAAAAACCGGTGATGCCGGGCGAGCGCTTCCTTTATGAGTTCCCACTGCATCAGAACGGAACTTTCTTTTATCACTCACACATGGCGATGCAGGAAATGGTGGGAATGCTCGGAGGGTTCATCATCCATCCGCAGACCGCGTATTCACCGCGAGTTGATAAAGACTACCTGGTCGCACTCCAGGAGTATGCCGTTCTCCCGAATAGCACCATCCCCAACAGCATGAACATGGAGTTCAATTGGCTCACGTTCAACGGGAAGTCGGGCCCGGCGTCCACACCGCTGGTTGTCAGGCTTGGAGAACGAGTGCGCATCCGGATCATCAATCTCGGCATGGACCACCATCCCATTCATCTTCATGGCTTCACGTTTTGGGAAACCGGACGCGAAGGAGCCAGACAGCCCGAAGCGATCTGGCCCCGAGGAAACACGACCCTCGTGGGCGTGGCGCAGGCGAGGGACATCGAGTTTGTGGCGGATCGCGTTGGCGACTGGATGTTCCATTGTCATCTCCCGCACCACATGATGAACCAGATGTCCTCAAATGTCGGACCAATGACTCGTCTCGGATCTGGCATGCAGGCCGGAGCAACCATGGAGGAGGCCATGGGGATGCCGCGAGATGGCAACGCCACGTCGGAGAACAAAGCTCCCAGCCTCGGGCGAGGCCTCGGAATCGGGGCCACGACCGACATGGCCCGCGCAAATGGCCCGTTGTCTCGGAGCGAGGCAGACAAGGCTATGGCCAGCATGCCGGGGATGGACCACGGCAACATGCAAGGAATGAAGATGTCCGAACTGCCCAAGAACGTAGACCAAGTGCCGCTCTTTCCACAAGACGCCTACATGGAAGGCCCTATGATGGCTATGGACAAGGAGGTCGAGAAACCCGAGACGTATGGATTGCCGGAAGGTTGGAGCGGTTTCATCGGGGGGATGATGACCTTGGTTCGAGTTCTACCTCAGGAACAATACGAAAGAATCATGGATCTCAAAGCCAAGCAACGAGACAAGCAGCGACAGGAGAATGATGCCCGATGAGAAGCACATGCGGTAGCAACATTGCGGCAGTGAGTGCGCTGATTTGTGTGGCCTTGCTTCCCCTCTGTGCCCAGCAGAGCGGCAAGAAGTCATTTGAGTTTCGTGGGAAGGTCGAGGGAGTCGACACAGCGGCGAAGCGGATTACAGTGACAAACGAGCCAATCGAGGGCTGGATGGGCACGATGACCATGGGCTATGCCGTCGACAACAGAGACGTGCTCGGTCTCGTGAAGGCAGGAGATCGGATCACCGCTAAAGTCTATGAAGGCGATCCCAAGTTGTGCGACGTTCAGGTGGTCCCTGGAGGAAATGCGAGTGGCGAACCAAGAGTCGCGAAAGCCGCTGGCCTGCGATTGTCGGATCTGGAGGAGATGGCGCTGGCGAACAATCCGACCATGGCGCAGGTTCAGGCCAACCGGCAGGTGGCCGCGGGTCTGGTCCGGCAGGCTGGTCTGTATCCCAATCCCACGGTCGGCTATTACGGTGACGAAATTCGCGGCGGCTACGAAGGCGGCGGCAAACAAGGTGGGTTCGTTAGTCAGACCATTGTGCTGGGAGGCAAACTCGGTGCGGCGCGCCGCGTGGCGCAACTTGAGGCGAAGGAGGTCGAAACGAGCGGGCAGGTCCAGCGGTTACGCATCCTGAACAATGTGCGGGCACTGTTCTATCAGGTTCTTGCGGCGCAGAGGTTGGTGGAGGTCAGGCAGAATCTCATCAAACAGGCTGGGGACGCCGTACGGACCTCGTATCAATTGGGAAACGTCGGCCAGGCGGACCGCCCGGACATCCTGCAGGCAGAGGTCGAGCGACAACAGGCGAGCGTGGGTTTCCGCATTGGTCAGCAGAATTTACAGGCTTTGTGGCGAACCATGGCAGCCGTGGTGGGAAAGCCCGACCTGCCCGTTAGCAATCTGGAAGGCGATCTCGAAGCGATCCCCGACCTCAATTATGATGAATCGCTTGCCACGGCCCTGCGGGAGAGTCCCGAAGTAAAACTGGCTCAGCAGGCGATCGATCACGCTGATGCAGTGCTGGCTCAAGCCAGAAAAGCGCCGATCCCGGACCTGCAGGTCACCGGAATACTGACGCAGAACTTCGAACCTCTCGACCCCACGCGGAAGCCCACAGGGCTGATGGGCGGTGCGCAGGTTGGGGTGCAGTTACCGATTTTCAATCGGAATCAAGGCAATATCGCGGCTGCCAAAGGAGAGATTGAGAGTGCGAAGCAAGACTTCGTCCGGGTGAAACTCCAACTGGAACGCGCATTAGCAAGCATATTTCGCGATTACGATTCGGCGCGTATGACTGTTCAGCAGTACAAGGCGGAAATGTTGCCACGAGCCGAGCAAGCTTACAAGCTGTATCAGACCAATTACCAAAAAATGGCTGGGGCGTATCCTCAGGTCCTGATCTCGCAACGAACGCTTTTCCAGTTGGAGGCTGATTACATCCAGGCACTGGGAACTGCTTGGCAGAGTGCGCTTCTGATTCGAGGATTTGGGCTGAGCGATGGGCTGGCTACCCCAGGCGCTGTGCCGATGAAAGGTGCAGGCGAGATGGGATCGTATGCCGCGACACCGATTCAATAGCTGCATGGAAGGGAGGTACGACGTATGCGCAGAGTGGTCTGGCTCCTCGGCGGCGCGATTGCGTTACTGATAGTGCTGAGCGCCGCAGGCTTCGTGTTTCTGAAGACGCAGGCAGGTGGCTTTAGCACCCGAGAGCAGCCGAGCGTTCTTGAACGCTGGGCTGCCCGCGAGGCGCGCGCTATGGCCATGCCTGCCGGTGCCCGAGGCCGCAGAAATCCGGTGCCAAATTCACCGGCAATGCTCGCGGACGCACGGGCTCACTGGGCCGACCACTGCGCCTTGTGCCACGCCAACGACGGAAGCGGCGATACCGCGATGGGGAAACACATGTATCCACCCGCGCCTGATATGCGAAAGCCGGGCACGCAAGACCTGAGTGATGGGGAGTTGTTCTACATCATTCAGAACGGAGTCCGCCTCACCGGGATGCCGGCTTGGGGCGGCTCCGATCGCGATGCCGAGGATTCTTGGAAGCTCGTGCATTTCATCAGGCATCTGCCTGACGTGACACTCGAAGAGCGTAAGCGAATGGAGAAGCTGAACCCGAAGGGTCCCGACGAGTGGAAAGAAGAAGAGGAAGAAGAAACATTCTTAAAAGGAGAGAGTACCAATGAACGGCAAGAACAGCACCATCACTAAAATCGGCTGTCGAGTGGGGCTTAGCCTCATTCTGCTGCTGGCCTTTGCGACGCAACTAAGCGCCCATGGCGGCTTCGAGCATGTTATCGGCACCGTTGTCAAAGTCGAAAACAACGTTCTGACAGTCAAAACCGCCAAAGGCAATGTAGACGTGCGGCTGAATGAGAAGACGGAAATAACCCGGAACGACCAAAAGGCTCAAATCGCCGACCTGAAGCCCGGAACAAGAGTCGTTGTGGATGTGCCGGAGGGCAGCAAAGATAAGATCGCGCACTCGGTGAAGATTGGAGTGTCTGGCGCAGATGGCTCGCACGCGCAGGCACCTCCGAAATAGCGCAAGAGCGCTGGCCGCTACATCGTTTTTAGCATTCGCGGACCGCCCGTTCTGGTGAATCGGATCACCAACAGAGCCGCGATGGCTAAGAAGATGATGTTGAGAATGGTAGTGTAATTGAACGTTATGGCGGCTTCTACGACTTGTGCATGGCGTTCTTTCGGAACGAAACCTGTGGCTTGAAACAGAAATTCGATGGCCAAAGCAGCCAGTGCCATCGAAAAGTAGAACGTGCCGAGAATGAAGGCGCTCATCTTCAGTCCGTAATACTTCCGATAGATATCCAGTACCGGGATGACGATCAGGTCGGCGAAGATGAAGGCAATGACGCCGCCAAAGCTGATGCCGCTGTTCCACAACACGGCCGCAAGCGGAACGTTTCCGACCGAACAAACAAAGGAAATGATTGCAATGAACGGCCCGATC
>VFSW01016494.1_pt1 | contig 10077 bp, 8 predicted proteins | sample 5358111 | NCBI WGS metagenome assembly VFSW01 (sample SAMN11554181, study PRJNA540505) | mine drainage metagenome | isolation source: sediment from site ElyBrook_90M | place: USA: Ely Copper Mine, Vershire, VT | collected 2017
CCGGCCCTGGGAGCGAGCGCGGCATCGCGACCGGGCGCCTATCGCGGTGGGACCGCTGCGGCGGATGAGTCGAGCGATGCGGCGATTATGCTGCGCGTGGCGGCGGGGGACGATGCAGGTTTCAACTACCTGGTAGAGAAGTATCACCGGGCGATGATTCACTTTCTGTTCCGGATGGTGCACAATCAGGCGGTTGCCGAAGAGTTGGCGCAGGAGGTGTTCCTGCGGGTGTACCGCTCGCGCGAGAGCTACCGCGCGGAAGCGAAGTTTACGACGTGGCTCTACCGGATTGCGACGAACCTGGCTGTGAACCACGCGCGCGACACGCGCCATGAGCGGGCGGCGCTGAATGTGTATCTGGACGCGCCGGACGAAGAGACGGGCACGACGCCGGATGTGGCGGATGACGAGCCTTCGGTCGAGCAGAAACTGATGCGCGACGAGCGGATGGCGGCGATTCGGCAGCATGTAATGGAGCTGCCGGAGAGGCAGCGAATGGCGGTGCTGATGCACAAATACCAGGGGATGGATTACAAGCAGATTGGCGAGGTGCTGAAGCTGAGTGAGTCGGCGACCAAGTCACTGCTGTTCCGGGCTTACCAGACGCTGCGTGAGAAGCTGAAAGAGTTTGTGTGAGGAAAGTGGAAACAGCCGGATGAGACCGGCGCGGAGTTGGGGGTATTGAGATGGCGACTGCACTGAAGCAATGCGATGGAATGGACGGCAAGCTGGCCGAACTTCTGCTTGCGCCCGAGACTGCGACTTCCGGGGTGAAGGCCCACGTGGCCGAGTGCGACGAGTGCCGGAAAAAGCTGGAGGAGTTGCGCGCGACGATGGCGCTGATGGACAGCTGGGAAGCGCCGGAGCCGAGCCCCTACTTCATGACCCGGATGAATGCGCTGTTGGATGAAGCGCGGCAGGAGCCGCGCGCGGGCTGGCTGGAGCGGCTGCGGGCACGGATTGTGTACGGACCGCAGATGCATGTGCGGCCTGTGGCGGCGATGGCGCTGACGGTGGTGCTGCTTCTGGGGGGCGGCGCGTATCTGGGAGTTTCAAACTGGGATCAGCCGGCGCCGGCCAAGCCGGGACAGACGGCGGTGGTGCAGGATCTGCAGCTTCTGGACAACAATGCGCAGGTTCTGGATCAGCTGGAAGCAATTTCGGGTAACGAGAATTAGTTTTGTCTGCGCCGGAGAGAGGCGCGCAGCGGGGATAGAGAGCAAGACATGATGCGGGTGAACACACGAGCGAGCCGGCTGTGCCGCGCGACGTTGGTCGCGGCGCTGTCGCTTGTGTGTTTGCCGATGGCATGGTCGCGCGGGCAGCGCACCAGTGCTCCGCGGCCAGCTCCGGCGCAGAGGCAGCGGTATGAGGCTCCTCGGGCGCAGAATGTACGGCCGCAGCAGGGCGGCGCGCAGCGATACGAAGGGAACATGCAGCAGAGACCGCAGCAATTTCGTGGTGGCCCGACAGGGAACCAGTGGCAACGGCAGCCGGGCTCGGGTGCGCAGGGCATGCAGCCTTACAGAGGACAGGGCTACAACCAGCCCTCCGCTCCAGCGGGCGGGCAGCCGGGCTCAGGCTTCAGGACTCCCTACAATTCGGTCGGGCCTCCTGCGGGATATGGGCAGCCAGGACATCTGGGGTCGTGGCTGAATCAGCATCGCGGCGTGCCCGTGCAACAGCAGGAGCAGATGCTGCGGAGTGATCCGAGTTTCAGACGGCTGCCGCAGCCGACGCAGCAGCGGCTCGTGCAGCAGTTGCACGAGGTGGACCAGATGCCCCAGGCGCAGCGGGACCGGCGGTTGGCGCGGGCTGAGAACCTGGAGCGGATGACGCCGCAGCAGCGCGCACAGGTGCAGGAGTCTGCGCGGCGGTGGACGCAACTGCCGGCGGATCGCCAGGCGGCTATGCGCGGCGCCTTTCGCGATCTGCGCGGCGTTCCTCCGGAGCAGCGCTCGACGGTGCTGAATTCCGGGCAGTATCAGCGCGCCTTCAATCCGGAAGAGCGCGGGATTCTGTCGAACATGCTGAGCGCGGAGCCCTACGAGCCTGCGCAGAAGTAGGGCTCGTACTCTTGCTCAGCGGGTGAGAGTCATTGGCGCGTGCAGGCGGATGTCGCGCGACGATGCGCCAATCTGAATCTCAAAGCTTCCAGGGTCGGCCTGCCATGCCTTCGTGGCGGGATTCCAATAGGACAGTGCAGCGCGGTCGAGCGTGAAATGGGCCGTCTTTGTTTCGCCGGGCTTGAGCTCGACGCGGCTGAAGCCTTTCAGCTCGTGCTCGGGGCGGTCGATCTTTGCATGGCCGTCGTGCACGTAGAGTTGGACAACTTCGGCGCCAGCGCGGCTGCCGGTGTTGCGCACGTTGACGCTGACCTGCACGGGCTGATCGCCGACAACTTTGCCCGGAGTAACCTTGAGGCTGCTGTAGGCGAAGCTGGTGTAGCTCAGACCGTAGCCGAAGGGGAACTGCGGCTCGATGTGCTTCGTGTCGTAGTAGCGATAGCCGACGTAGATGCCTTCGGCGTAGTTCACGACAAGATTGACGCCGGGGTAGTTGGCTGCGGCGGGTGAGTCCTGGTAGCGCTTTGGCAACGTGACCGGGAGTTTGCCGGAGGGGTCGGCGTCGCCGAAGAGCACGCTGGCGAGTGCCGCACCGCCTTCTTCGCCGCCGTACCACATGTCGAGCAGTGCTGGCGTGGATTCGATCCATTTCGCCATCGTGACGGGATCGCCTGTGTTGAGCACGACGATGGTGTGCGGGTTGGCCTTTTCGACGGCCTGAATCAAATCATCCTGACCGGCGGGCAGGTCCATCGTTGCCACGTCGTGTCCTTCCGACTCGAGCTTGGAGTAGCGGCCCACGACGACGATGGCGACATCGGCGTGCGCAGCGGCGTCGACGGCCTGGGCGATGTCTTTTGCTTGCGCGTCGGGAGTGTCGTGCGCGGCGTCTTCGCCTTCCATGCCGACGCCGAGCGCGTAGCGAACCTGCACGTTGTCGCCGGCGCGGGTACGAATCGCGTCGAGCGGCGCGATGGCGGATTTGGGGCGCACCAGAGAGCTGCCGCCTCCGCCGGTGCGGGCAATGGCTGCGTTGGGCCCGATGACGGCGATGGAGTGAATCTTTGCGGCGTCCAGCGGGAGCAGCGAGCCTGAATTTTTGAGCAGCACGATGCCTTCAGTCGCTCCCTGCAATGCGACGGCGCGCTGGTCGGGCGTGTCCACTACGCCGGTGGCAGTGTGCGGGTGATCGAAGAGGCCACTGAGGAAGATCACGCGGAGGATGTCGCTCACGTTGGAGTTGATCGCAGCTTCAGTAATGTTGCCGGCTTTGACTTCGGCAAGTACCTTGTCGGCTACGAGCCATCCGGCGCCGCTGCCGCCTGATTTGAAGCGCTCGGACTGGGTCATGGCGAGCATCTGCGGGCCGCCGGGCATTTCGAGATTCATGCCGGCGTTGACGGTGGGCGCGGTGGAGTAGGTACTGGCCCAGTCGGAGACGACGAAGCCCTTGAAACCGAACTCCTTTCTGAGCACATGCGTGAGCAAATACTCATTCTCGCCGCAGTGGATGCCGTTGACTTTGTTGTAGGCAGACATGACGTTCCACGCGCCGCCCTGCTGGATGGCGGCTTTAAAGGCGGGCAGATAGATTTCGTGCAGGGTGCGCTCGTCGATGTGAGCGTCGATGCGGTGGCGTTCGAACTCCTCGTTGTTAGCGTCGTAATGCTTGACGGAGGGAATGACGCCCTCGGCCTGCACGCCATGCACATAAGCGACGGCGAGCTGACCAGAGAGATAAGGATCTTCGCCGTAGGCTTCGAAGTTACGTCCCCACAGCGGCACGCGATTGATGTTGACGGTGGGGCCGAGGATCATGTCGCGGCCTAGGGCTTTGACCTCCTGGCCGATGGCGTGACCCTCTCGCTCGATGAGCGCGGTGTCCCAGGTGGACGCCATAGCGATTCCGGAGGGGAAGGCTGTGGACTCGACTTTTTGCGCGTACTGCGCTGTGTTGGTCTGCGCCGATGGACCGCCCCAGGCGCGCACGCCCATGGGGCCATCTGCCATTTTGATCGCAGGGATGCCGAGGCGCGGGATGGGCGCGGAGTCCATCCACGCGGAGCCGGAGAGCATGGTGGCCTTCTCTTCGAGCGTCATGCGGCTCAGCAGGTCGGCGACGCGCTTCTCAACGGGTTGCGATGGGTCTTTGTAGGGCGCCGAAGCCGGGACGGACGATTGCGCGAGAGCCGCGGTGGAAGCAGTGAAAGCGACGAGCAGAGCTGAGAGGAACCGCACGGCATGGGCGTGGCGCATGGGCAGGACTCCGGAAAAAGGCGATTTCAAATCCGCCGGTCATGGTACAGGATGAGCGTTGCGGGTCACAACTGAAACGGTTGATTAGCGGGGCGGTTCATCCATGAGGCCAAGCGATGCCGAGGAAAGGTCGGGTCCTGAAGGTGGGGCGAGCAAGAGCCATGCACTGCCGCCTGTGGCGAGGACGAGGCCAAGGGTGGTGCGCAGCGTGAGCGCAGGCTGCAGGAAGATGAGGCCGGCGAGACTGCTGAAGAGCGGCGAAAGAATGAAGCGCGTGGAGATGCGCGAGGCAGAGAGGCGAGGCAGAAGCCAGAAGAGCAGGAGCAGGCTGGGCGCGTCGATGAGGGTGGACCAGAGCAGTTGCGTGTGAGGTGGGGCCGAGGGCAGGTGGAAGGCGGATTCAACGATACCGGCGATGAGGAATGCAGCGACAGAGGCCGCGCAGGCGACAGCAGCGAAGGACCCGATGGCGGAAGAAGGAATCTGAATTGCGAGTTGCGCAGCGCGGCAGTAGGCAGTGGCCACGATACATACAGCGAGCAGCACGACGAGCCAGGCTGCGGCTGCCGCAGCGGTGCGAGGCAACAGGAAGGGAAAGACGAGCAGCAGTCCCGCTGTAGCGGCGAGGGCCGCGACGAGTGCGTGGCGCGCAGGCGTGTACGGTTGTGCGATGTGGGGCTCCAACACGACGGCAAAGACTGGCACGAGTGCGAGCAAAATGACTTGCGTGAAAGGGTCGATCCACGCCTGGGCGAGGCGCAGCGCGAGCGTAGGAACGGCAAAGAGGCCGAGCCCGATGAAGGCGCCGGTGCGCGCCTGAGATGCGGACAACCAAGGCAGCCGACGGAGCAGGGCGCGGGCTGCTGCAAGGAGTGCCGCAAGGACATAAGGCAAGGCCGGGGTCAGCCACGGTGGAAGTGCGGACGAGGTGATGGCGGGCGCGAACTCGCCGCGCAAGGGGCCGAGCGCTCCGAGCAGGCAAAGCGCGAGGAAGGCAATCCGTGGTGCGCGTGCGGTGCGGGGCATCCCGCCCCTACGCTACAATGGAGGTTGGGCTAAGGCCAAATCTTTTCGCGTATTCCACGCAAAAAATGAGTAAGGAGTTTTTCCGTTATGGCGATTCCCGCCACCCAAATGCGTCCGGGCATGATCATCAAGCACAACGACCAGTTGCACCTGGTCTTCAAGGTGGAGCATCGCACGCCCGGCAACCTGCGCGCCTTCATTCAGGCCAAGCTACGCAACCTTAAGTCCGGCGCGATGTTTGAGCACCGCTTCCGCTCCGCAGACGCGATTGAGCGCGTGGTGGTGGACGAAGTGCCGATGGAGTTTCTCTACAACGACGGCGACGATTATTACTTCATGAATCCGGAGAACTACGAGCAGACGGTGTTGAAGCACACCACGCTCGGCGATGCGGTGGAGTACCTGACGCCGAACCTGCAGATCCAGGTGAGCTACTTTGACGGGCAGGCCGTGGGCATCGAATTGCCGGGCACAGTGGAGCTGACCGTGGTGGAGACGGAACCGGGTTTGAAGTCGGCGACGGCTTCGAGCGTGACCAAGCCAGCGAAGACGGAGACCGGGCTGGTGGTGCAGGTGCCGCCGTTCATCAACGAAGGCGAGAAAATTCGCGTGGACACGAGCGAAGGCGCCTACCTGAGCCGCGCATAACGACGGGCTGAAATCAAGAGCACAACGCCGGGGCAGATGCGCCGGCGTTTTCTTACGTGCGCGAAATCTGCGTTTGACTGGCACAGGGCTAGCGGGATATTTCTGGTGCGTTAGTCCGACGCAATTCCTATCCGCAAGGAGACTACACATGTCTGTTCCCGCTGTCATCGCCGAGGCTTCCGTGGAGTTCCACAGAAACACGAGCCTTCTTGAAAAGGTTGTAGATGGAGTTTTGCCGGAGCAATGGCTCAGTCGGCCGAGCGACCACTCGAACCACATTGCATGGATTGCCGGTCACATGTTGTGGGCGCGGCAGGCGCTGGCGGGCAGGTTGGGAAATACGTGGGAGTATCCGGGGCTTGAGGTCTTTGCGCGCAGCGCGAAGATCGGCGATGGCGCAACATATCTCGCGCCCGAGGAACTCGTGAAGGCGTGGCGCGAAGTCTCTGCAGCGCTTCAAGGGGCGCTGGAACATGTAACTGCGGAAGCACTGGCTGCGCCCGCGCCGCCCGGACCGCCGAGCCCAGACGGGAAGCTGAGTGGATTAGTCGGCATTCTGGCGTGGCATGAGACGTACCATCTGGGTCAGCTCGCGTATCTGCGCGGGTGGCTGGGCTATCCGGGCATCTTTGGGTAGGGGATGGGCGCTGGAATTCGGGTGGCCAGAGCGGCCGGAGATAACCCTTGTGTCCTGAGCGAATTCAAGCGTGAGCGCCGACCATTCCTGGGATGCAAACAGACAAGATGACGGAGAGTTCATCTGGGCTGCGCAATGACAGAGTGCGCAGAGGCGCGTCTATCCAACAGGGCGAAGTCTGCCGTTAGACAGGTGAGGTCGAATTCTTTTTGCGAGTTCATGGGCACAGGCGCGCAGCGATCATTCTTGCGTGGTCGGTATGCAGCATGGTTGCTGTAGCCGGTCGCGCACAGGAAAATCAGGTTGGCTTGCAGGTGACAGCCTCAGCAGCGGCTGGCGAGAACGTAGAGCCCACGGTCGGCGCACCGCGCGCGGCGGGCGCGGGGATCATCTCGGGAACGCTGCTGGACGCGAATGGCGATGTAGTGCAGGGTGCGCAAGTCGAGTTGCTGAGCATCGGAGCTGCACCGGTGCAGAGTGTGCAATCGGGCAGTGACGGGCAGTTTGTGTTTGAGCAGGTGGCTGCAGGCGTCTACCGGCTGCACATTACAGGTGCGAGCATGACCCCGTTCACCTCGGGCGAAATTGGCCTGAAGAGCGGAGAGAGCCTGATTGTGCCGGTGATCAAGATGACGGTAACCGGCGGCGTGACGACCGTGACCGTGCTGGGCGACCCGCAGTTGCTTTCAGAGGAGCAGGTGCGAATTGCCGTGCAGCAACGCATCGGCGGCGTGATTCCGAACTTTTACAGCTCCTATGACTGGAACGCTCCACCGATGCTGGCGAAGCAGAAGTTTCAACTGAGCCTGCGAGCGATTCTGGATCCAGTGTCGTTTCTGATGGTGGCTGGCGTGGCCGGAGCTGAGCAATACCAGAACGTATTCCCAGCTTACGGAAGCGGATTAGAAGGCTATGGCAAGCGCTACGGCGCGGCGATGGCGAACCATGTGTCGAGCAATCTGCTGGGCCGAGCCGTGTATCCCGCAATCTTTCACGAGGACCCGCGCTACTTCTACAAGGGGAAGGGAAGCGTGATGTCGCGCGCGTTGTATGCAATGTCAGCGGCGGTGATGGCGCGTGGCGACAATGGAAGCTGGCGGCCGAACTATGCCAACGTGCTGGGGAACTTTTCAGCGGGCGCGATCTCGAATGCCTACTATCCGGCGACGGACCGCGGCGTATCGCTGACTCTGTTGAATGGTCTCGCGGAAACGGGCGCAGATGCGGCGTCGAACCTGATTCGCGAATTTGTGCTGAAGGGGATGACGAGCCACGTGCCGAGCGGAGCCAACGGGCAGCCGTAGATCAAATCAGAAACGGGGATGCCGCGTTTCGGAAGAGAAGAGACCGGAGCGCGGCATTTTATTTTCGGTGAAGCGAGCGAACGCCGTCTTACAACTGCACCAGCCTTGCTTCGATGAGCGCCTCGATGGTGCCGAGGGCTTCGAGCACTTCCTTTGAGACAGGCGCATCGACCTGCACGGCGGCGAGCGCCTTGACGGGCTTGGCGCCAGCGCGTTCGCGGCCCAGAGCGAAATTGGCGATGTTGACGTTGTGCTGGCCGAGGATGGTGCCGATTTTGCCGATGACGCCCGGAACGTCGAGGTTGCGGCAAACGAGGAGGTTGCCCTCGAGCGGCGCTTCGATGTCGATGCCGTCGAATTCAAGCAGGCGTGGTTGCTCGCCGTGAATGACGGTAGCGCTGGCGTCGGTCTTGCCCGCTGCAGAGTGCAGTTCGATAGTGAGAATGGTTGCGGCGCCGCCGCGATGGCTGGCCTTCTTTTCCTCATGCACCCGGATGCCGCGCTCCTGCGCAACAGCCGCAGCGTTGATCCGGTTCACATTCTCTGAGCCTTGCAGCAGTCCTTCAATGGCTGCGTTGCGCACGAGGTCGGTTTTTGCCTCGGCGAGCGCACCGCCATAGACGAGATGAATGGCTTCAATGCCGCCCCTTCCGGTCTGCGCGAGAAAGGAGCCGAGACGGCCGGCGAGATCAATGTAGGGCGCGAGCTCGACGTATTCCTCGTGGCTCAGCGAGGGCAGATTGACGGCGTTCTGTACGACACCGAGCTTGAGATATTCGCGCACCTGCATCGCAATCTGCACGCCGACGGCCTCCTGCGCTTCCGCAGTGGAGCCGGCGATGTGAGGTGTGAGGATCACGTTGTCGAGTCCGAAGAAGGACGAGTTCTTCGGCGGCTCTTCGGTAAGCACGTCAAGCGCAGCGCCGGCGACGTGGCCGCTCTTGAGAGCTGCTGCCAGTGCAGCTTCATCAACGAGTTCACCACGAGCACAGTTGATGATGCGCACGCCTTTCTTCATGGCGGCGAGGTTCTTGGCGTTGATGATGCCGGCGGTCTGCGGGGTCAGGCCGACGTGCAGGGTGAGGTAGTCAGATCCGGCGATGAGCTCGTCGAGCGAGACGAGCTTGATGCCGTTTTCGCGCGCCACGGCAGCAGAGACGAAGGGATCGTTGCCGATGATTTCGAGTCCGAAGCCCTTTGCGCGCTTCGCTACTTCAAGACCGATGCGGCCAAGGCCGAGAATGCCGAGCGTTTTGCCGCGCAGTTCGCTCCCTTGGAGTGACTTTTTCTCCCACTTGCCCGCGTGCATCGAGTTATTGGCCGCGGGGAGCTTACGGGCAAGTGCAATCATGAGGCACAGTGTGAGCTCGGCGACGGCGATGGCGTTGGCGCCGGGCGTATTCATCACAACGACGCCGCGGCGCGTGGCGGCTTCGGCGTCGATGTTGTCTACGCCGACGCCGGCGCGGCCAATGACGCGAAGTTTCGGCGCGTGCTGCATCAGGGCGTCGTCCACTTGCACGGCGGAACGCACGACGAGCGCATCGGCGTCGGCCAGCGCGTCGGGCAGGCCGTTCGGCAGCTTGTCATGCGTAAGGACTTCCCATCCCGGCTCGGCCGCAAATACGGCCAGCGTAGCCGGAGACACCTTCTCTGCCAGTACGATCTTCATGGCTTCTCCCTTGCCCTCTTGTGCGGATTTGTAGTCGTCAAAGCGGATGCCCTCCTGCTCGCAGAGGAGGTCGAACATCCGCACCACTGCGGCGTGCGGTTTGCCTTCGCCGCGTTCGTATTTTGTGAGCGAGTTGGGATGCACGCCCAGCCGCTCGGCCATCTGATATTGGAAGAGGTCAAGCTGCTTGCGCGCGATGATCAGCTTTTCTCCAAAGGTGAGTTCGGGCATAGGTTCCTTCCGTCAGCCCTGCTGCTTCACAGCGTCGGAGTAGACCTGCTGCGCGGCTGCGACGGCCTGACCGTATTGCACGGGCAGCTTGAGCGTGTCCTTGGCGATGTGCTCCATGGCGCCGAGCAGGGCAATGGTGTCAAGGAAGTCAAAGAAACCGAGATGTGCGATGCGGAAGATTTTGCCCTTCATCTCGCCCTGGCCGTTGGCGATGACCGAAGCGAAGCGCGTCTTGAG
>VFSW01016495.1_pt1 | contig 10077 bp, 5 predicted proteins | sample 5358111 | NCBI WGS metagenome assembly VFSW01 (sample SAMN11554181, study PRJNA540505) | mine drainage metagenome | isolation source: sediment from site ElyBrook_90M | place: USA: Ely Copper Mine, Vershire, VT | collected 2017
ACTTATTATTTTAACAATGAAAAATAAACATTCGAGGCGGGATTTCCTCAAAGTTACAACTGCGTGGGCCTTCGGAGCATTTGCAGTTTCCAGGTACGCTACCAGTTCCGGGCCAGCCGTTTCACGCTCTGCGGCTGATCTGAAATCTTTCGGCATTGCACTTCAGCTTTATACTATCAGGGATGCCATGGCTACAGATGTTGCCGGTTCACTTAAAAAAGTTTCTGATACAGGCTATAAATATCTTGAGCTGGCAAACTATGCTGACAGAAAGTTTTACGGGATGGAACCTGAAGAGTTCAAAAAACTGGTGAACGGTCTCGGAATGGAGATTCTCAGCAGTCATGCCGGTATTGAACCAAAAGATTTTACCCCTGACCTGGCAAAGGTGACAGCGGAAGATCATGCCAGGTTGGGCGCAAAATATTGCATACAACCCTTTGTGGCAGAAGAGGATCGTAAAACACTTGACTGTTACAGGAAGATGGTTGCCAACTGGAACACAACCGGTGCAATAATGAAAGAATCGGGGATACAGTATGGCTATCATAATCATAATTTTGAATTTGCTACCCTGGAAGGCAAGGTGCCATACTTTGATATCTTCCTGGCCGGGCTGGACAAAGATCTTGTTACCATGGAGATAGATCTCTTCTGGGCAATAAAGGCAGGGCAGAATCCTGTTGAGATATTTAAAAAATATCCGGGAAGATTCCAGCTTTTCCATCTGAAGGATATGTTCACGAGCCAGCCTCCGACTTTTACAACTTCAGGTGCAAGCGATTTTGCTCCGGTGGGAGCGGGCATTGTTGATTTTAAGAAGATCCTGGCCGCAAAAAAAATAGCAGGCATGAAATATATGATCGTTGAGCAGGATAAAAGCAGGGAAGGAAAGCCATTTGACGATATTAAGACAAGCATTATAAATCTGACAACGAAGATCCTGGTTTGAAAAACTGAAGTAGTATTCCCGGAAAGCCCGGAAAAGTGTATTCCGGGCTTTTTATATGCGTTATAAAATTTAATAATTATATTTGGAAAAATTTTCAGTAATCTCAGTAGAGAAGATATTATGCGCAGGATCCTTGAATCAGTAAGGAATTATTTCTTATTGCTGGCCGGGCTGGTGATAACTGCTCATATGATAATTCCTCATGATCACCATCTATCTGATCAGCTATCCGGACAAAATAATCCCTGCCCTGTTTCTGACAGTAAATCAGGCCACCATACAGGTTTCCCTGTTCATTGTCATGCCTTCAATGACCTTACAGCTGAAAAGTTTCCACCAACGATATTAAAAAAGAATCTGCAATCCGGTCCTCTCACTATCTGCCGGTTATACGATATCACACCTCTGGAATTCCATTATTCAAAGGTTATTATTAATTATCCGGGGAAACCCTTCCCTCAGATTTACACAGCTTCAGCGAATCCCTTCAGGGCACCCCCTCACCTGAGCTGACCTCCTCCATTTTAATGGTTTTGTGCCTGGCAGGAAGCTTTTCCTGTTTTATCTTCATTTTTTCGGGTCAGTTTTCCCGGAATGATCAGACAAGAGATCGTAAGTAAATAACATTAATAATTTTCCTGATAATGATAGATGGGATCATTTCATTCTCAATTAAGAATAAGTTTATAGTTGTATTGTTTATTCTGGCATTGACCGGATGGGGTATTTATTCTTTGACCCGGTTACCTGTGGATGCCATTCCGGATATAACAAATAATCAGGTGCAGGTAATATCGCTCGCGCCATCACTTGCCGTTCAGGAGGTGGAGAGTTTCATCACTGCACCCATAGAGGTGGCTGTCGCCAATATTCCCGATATTATTGAACTCAGGTCCATCTCCCGGCTGGGACTGTCGGTGGTCACCGTTGTGTTTAAAGACGGTGCTGACATATACTGGGCCAGGCAGCAGCTTAATGAGAGGTTGAAAGAAGCTGAGGAGGTCATTCCGCGTGGACTGGCCAGTATTTCACTGGCTCCGATCTCGACAGGCCTGGGAGAGATTTACCAGTATCGCCTGGCTGTGAAAAAAGGATATGAGAAGATGTTCAATCCGATGGAGCTCAGGACTATACAGGATTGGGTTATCAGACGTGAGATGCTTGGCACACCGGGGGTGGCTGATATTAACAGCTACGGAGGATTCGTCAAACAGTACGAAATTGCAGTGAATCCTGAAAGGCTAAGAGGCATGAGCCTGACACTGACTGACATTTTTAATGCACTTGAAAAAAATAACGAGAATACAGGAAGCTCCTACATAGATAAAAAACCGAATGCCTATTTTATCCGGGGGATAGGCATGGTCAGGACTTTAGAGGATATTGAGAAAATCGTGGTCAGAACAGGCAGTTCCGGAATTCCGGTCCTCATAAGGGATATAGCTACTGTGCAGTATGGTAATGCCACCAGGTATGGAGCTTTTGTAGTTGACACCACAGAGGCAGTAGGGGGTGTTGTGATGATGCTAAAAGGCGCCAATGCGCATGAGGTTATTGATAATGTTGAATTAAGGATAAAGTCGATACAAAAATCATTACCGGCTGAAATCACTATAGAACCTTATCTCGACCGTTCTGATCTTGTCGGACGCGCTATTGGTACGGTATCGAGAAACCTTGTTGAGGGAGCACTGATTGTTATCTTTATTCTTGTGTTGCTTCTGGGGAATATAAGAGCCGGCCTGATAGTGGCCTCTGTCATTCCTCTCTCAATGCTTTTTGCAATATCGATGATGAATCTTTTCGGGGTTTCAGGAAATCTTATGAGCCTTGGTGCAATTGACTTCGGACTTATTGTCGATGGGGCAGTCATAATTGTTGAGAGTGTGGTCCACAGGATCTATTTAAGCAACCATCATCATCAGGGAGTTGAAAGGCTGTCGCAGGAACAGATGGATAATAATGTAATGGATTCGGCAAAAAGAATGATGAGCTCTGCAACATTCGGCCAGATCATAATACTGATAGTATATCTGCCTATTATGGCCCTGGTGGGAATAGAAGGGAAAATGTTCCGGCCGATGGCCGAGGTAGTGACTTTCGCACTTATCGGCGCTGCAATCCTGTCGCTGACATATGTGCCGATGGCATCGGCGCTCTTCCTGAGTAAGAAAACAACCCACAAATCAAATCTCTCGGACAGGCTTATAAGCTGGTTCCATAAAATATTTAATCCTGCAATAAATTTTGCGCTGAACCGTAAGCTGCTTGTATCCTCCCTTGCAATTGTGATTTTCCTGTTCAGCATATTTTTATTTACCAGATTGGGCGGGGAATTTATTCCCCAGCTTGAGGAGGGTGATCTCGCTTCGGGTGTTATGACGCTTCAGGGCGGCTCGCTGACAAATACTATTGATAAAGTTATAACTGCAAACAAAATACTGCTTGAGAACTTTCCGGAGGTAAAACATGCTGTGTGCAAGATCGGAGCGGGAGAGATTCCCACTGATCCGACTCCCATGGAGACAGGTGATTATATTATAACTCTGAAAGATAAAAGCGAATGGGTCTCAGCAAAGACACGTGAAGAGCTTGTTGCCAAAATGGAGGAAAAACTGGTGGCACTTGCCGGGGTCAAGTTCGAATTTCAGCAGCCTATTCAGATGAGATTCAATGAATTAATGACAGGTTCAAAACAGGATATAGCGATTAAGATCTTTGGCGATAATCTTACCACACTTTCCCTGAAAGCATCTGAAATTGAGAAAGTAATCCAGTCTGTTCCCGGAGTACAGGATATTAATGTTGAAAAGGTGACAGGCCTTGCACAATTGCAGGTGGAGTATAACCGCGACCGACTTGCCCAGTATGGCCTTTCAGTGGAAGATGTGAACAGCGTATTAAGGACCGCAGTGGCAGGGAGCCAGGCAGGTGTGGTATATGATGAAGAGAAACGCTTCGGCCTGGTTGTCCGTCTCGATAAGGATTACAGGCAGAATCTTGATGATATAAAGTATCTTACGGTGGCTCTTTCTGACGGCCATCAGATACCATTCGAACAACTGGCCACCATTTCCGTTAAATCCGGTCCGGCACAGGTCTCAAGGGAAGATACAAAACGAAGGATAACAGTGGGATTCAATGTCCGTAACCGTGATATAAAAAGCGTTATCAGTGATGTCACTGCGCTGATAGATTCGAAAATTCAGCTGCCAACGGGTTATTACATTTCATACGGCGGTCAGTTCAAAAACCTTGAGGCAGCCCAGAAAAGACTCACTGTGGCAGTTCCTATAGCTTTGCTGCTCATATTCATTTTACTCTATTTCACATTTAAATCAGTTAAGCAATCCCTCCTGATCTTCACGGCAGTACCTATGTCTGCAATTGGCGGAGTGGTGGCTCTGTGGCTGCGGGGCATGAATTTTTCAATTTCAGCAGGAATCGGTTTTATTGCACTGTTCGGCGTGGCAGTACTAAATGGAATTGTTCTTATAGCGGAATTTAACCGTCTTGAAAAAGAAGGCATAACCGACATTAAGGAAAGAGTTCTGAAAGGTCTTCATACCAGGCTCCGTCCGGTAATTGTGACCGCTGCAGTTGCTTCACTTGGTTTTCTTCCGATGGCTCTTTCAACATCTGCAGGAGCCGAGGTGCAGAAACCCCTCGCCACTGTCGTGATCGGAGGCCTTATAACAGCAACTCTTCTAACCCTGTTGATACTTCCGGTATTTTACATCTTTCTTTCTTCCGGTAAATTCAGCTTCAGATTAAAAAGCGCCCATGCGCGGTTCCTTTTAATAGCCCTCTTGCTGACCGGTATTTCACTGCACTGGAATGTCCTGAATGCGCAACAGACAAAACCTGTTAATTTACATGAAGCCATTCAGATTGCCCTTGACAGCAATATGTCCGTCAGATCTGCAGCATATTTTACAGATTCGAGGAGGGCTCTCAGAGGTGCCTCGGTTGATATTCCAAAAACAGCGGTTGATGGTGAGTATGGCCAGTTGAACTCTTATAACAGTGACAACAGTATAACCGTGACGCAATCATTTGAGTTTCCGACAGTATATGTCAACAAATACAAGCTTGCAGACGCAAATGTCAGGAGCAGTGAATGGAAATTTAAGATATCGCAGCTTGAAATAGCAACCCAGGTTAAGCAGCTTTACTGGCAATATGTTTATATTACAGCAAGGCAAAAATTACTAATATTCCAGGACAGCCTTTATTCAGGTATGTTAAGGGCTGCTGAGCTGAGGGCAAATACAGGTGAAACAAACAAACTTGAGATGATTACCGCCAGGTCTCAAAACCTTGAAATAAAAAATCAGCTATTCCAGATAAGTACCGACATTGTAATACTCAGCAGGAAGCTTAAGATCCTGTTGAACTGTGATTTTTTGCCGGTCCCGGCGGAGACTGCTTTATATAAAATTGACACCTCCTCAACTGCTGACAGCGCCCCGGTAACCGGCAATCCGTCACTGGGATTTATCAGGCAACAAGTGGAAGTATCACAGCGGGAGAAGAAGCTTGAACAAAGCCGGATGATGCCCGATCTTAATATCGGGTATTTCAGCCAGACCATCGCCGGAACCCAGGATATAAACGGAGTGCCACGGAATTTTGGCAACGATTTTCGTTTTGCCGGGATAAAGGCCGGAATAACCATTCCTCTCTGGTTTCCCCAGTTTACCTCAAAGACCAGGGCTGCAAAATTAAATGAAAAAGTTGCAGAGACAGATGCGGAATATTTTGTTCAGTCAATTACAGGTAACTACCGCTCGCTCATGGATGAGTACTCCAAATTCTCCTCAAGCGTTGATTATTATGAAAAGCAGGCTGTGCCCGAGGCAGACCTGATAATCCGGCAGGCTGATCTCAGCTACAGGGCAGGCGCCCTGGATTACCTTGAATATGTACTGACACTTACCAGGGCCCTTACAATAAAACAGAACTATCTTGATGCTCTGAACAACTGTAATCAGACAGTCATTTCAATTGAATATATCACAGGAAAAATATTTTAACCTTATTATCATGACAAAATCAAGCTTTACAACACTGTTAGTCATCCTTCCACTGATTATTTCGAACGTATCATGCAGCAATGCAGGGAAAGCTGCTGCCGGAGCTGCCAATGCTGAGGTTCTCCCTGAAGATATAGTGGAGTTGCGTGATGACCAGATCAAACTGGCTGATATCCAATTAGGCTCCGTTGAAATGCGCACACTTGGAAACCTCATTAAGGTTAATGGCATTGTTTCGGTAGCTCCGCAAAATATGGCTACCGTATGCATGCCCCTGGGTGGTTTCATAAAACATACAACCCTTGTCCCGGGAAATGCCGTCAGAAAGGGGGAGATCCTGGCCGTAATCGAAAATCAGGAATTTGTCGATATTCAACAGGACTTCCTTGAAACCAAAAATAAGCTCACATATGCTGAAGCTGAATATAAGCGTCATAATGAGCTTTATAAAGATGATGTTTATTCCAAGCAAAACCTGCAGCAGGTAACAGTTGAATACAGCAACCTAAAGGCAAAGCTGAGATCTCTCGGACAGAAGCTTCTTCTGATAGGAATTGATCCGGAATCGCTCAATGAAAATAATATCAGCAGCACAGTCAACCTTGTCTCTCCCATCAGCGGTTTCCTGAGAGCGGTTAATATAAATATCGGGAAATATGTTTCCCAGACTGATGTTTTGTTTGAAATTGTGAACAGTGAAAAACTGCTGCTTGAGCTGACTCTCTTTGAAAAAGATGCTCAGAGAGTAACTGCCGGACAGAAATTAAGATTCTTCATCAACAATGAAACGGAAGAGCATGAAGCTGTAATTACACAGACCGGAAAGTCAGTAAATAATGATAAAACATTCAGGGCTTATGCATCCGTGTCGAGTTCGTGCAGAAATATTTTGCCCGGGATGTATGTCAACGCCTATATTGAAGAGACTGACAACAAGGTAACTGCCCTTCCTTCCGATGCCGTAGTCAGCTTTGATGATAAGGATTACATATTCACTTATGAAAAGGAGAAGGAGGAGGCCGGTAAGCCATTTACAGAATACCGCATGATAGAGGTGAAAAAAGGTGTGACCGGATCGGGCTTTACAGAAATCATACTTCCTGATGGTGTGGTAGTTAATCCCGGGAAAGTAGTCACCAGGGGTGCGTATAACCTGTTATCTGCAAAGAAAAATGCAGGTGAGATGGCCTGTTGAAACAGAGGCTTTCAGCTTTCACTACCAGTCAGAGTCGTACCACGAACGTACGTCGGTGACTGTCATACCTGCCTTTATTGCAGCTTCAATACCCAGTTCGGCATCTTCAAAGACTTCAATATACCGGGGTTCGACATTCATCAGCTCTGCGCATTTCAGAAAAGTCTCGGGATGTGGCTTGAAATTCTCAACATCGTTGGCAGTGACGATTATATCAAAATATTTCCTCAGATCAGTCACTTCCAGGGTTCGCTCGACAGCCTCCCTGTGACCTCCGGTACCTACGGCCATGGGCATAATGCCATGGTACTTTCTGACTATATCTGCCACCGGCAGAATAGCTTTAACAAGATGCTGCTGTTTATAGAACTCAGTTAGCTTCTCATTCATTATCTGATCGATAGTAACACTGCCGTCGAGGCGGCAATTTTTAATAATTTCATCTGCTATTATCCATCCGGGACTGCCTGTATGTTTCCTCAGAAATGCAGTGTCAATATCAGCACCGAATTTTCTGCAGGCTACTTTCCAGCCTATAAAATGATATGGCATTGTATCGGCAAGAGTTCCGTCGAGGTCAAATATAAGTCCTTTTATACCTGGTTTAATGTCGTGCTGCATATCTGAGATTTGGTGCAGCAAAGGTAAAAAGAATTACAAAAGATGGAAGCCTTTCAGATAAGACTTTACCTGCTCATATACATTAGCAGCCGTGAATCCCAGTTTCTCATCAAGTATCTTATATGGTGCCGAATAACCGAAGCTGTTCATACCAAATACAAACCCCTTTTGACCTACCAGACCCTGCAGTGTAACCGGTAATCCTGCCGTAAGGCCAAAAACGGGTACATTTTTGGGAAGGAGAGATATCCGGTACTCTTCCGGTTGATTCCGGAAGAGACCTTCCGACGGGGCTGAAATGATCCTGACATTCAGATTGTCCTTTCTTAAAAGAATGGCCCCTTCAACAAGTGTCGCCACTTCCGAACCACTGGCAATCAGTATTACATCAGGGGTGGCTTTGCAATCCTGCACTATGTAAGCTCCTTTTTCAGAGTTAAGTGCATCAGAGTACCTGTTGCCTGAATCAGAAGGCAGATCCTTTATATTCTGTCTCGAAAGGATCAGGGCGGTGGGCGTTTTTTTATTATTGAGGGCGATCTTCCATGCAACAGTTGTCTCAGCGGAGTCTGCGGGCCTGAGGACTATCATGCTGTTCTCACCGTGGTGGTTCTTAAGGTGTTCCAGCAGACGCAGCTGCGCTTCCTGTTCAACAGGCTGATGCGTCGGTCCATCTTCTCCAACACGGAAGGCATCATGGGTCCAGATATATTTTACGGGGAGACCCATGAGGCATGCAAGCCTGACGGCCGGTTTCATGAAGTCGGAAAAGACAAAGAAGGTACCGCAGGCGGGTATAACACCTCCATGCAGCGCCATGCCATTAATAACTGCAGCCATTGTAAGTTCGGATACTCCTGCATGCAGAAATGCACCTGTAAAATCACCTTTCCTGAAGGGATGCGTATTCTTCAGAAAACCATCGGTTTTATCGGAATTTGCCAGATCTGCTGATGCAACGATCATATTTTCAATCTTATTCGCAAAGATGCCCAGCACTACGGCTGATGCAGACCTGGTTGCTGATCCCTCCTTTTGCTGAATCGACTTGAAGTCTATCTCCGGCAGGTTGCCTGAATAGAAGTCATTAAGCTTCCTGTCGAGCTCTTTATTTTTGAATGCCCAGTCAGATTTTCTTTTTTTCCATTCCTCAGCGGCTTTTGATTTTTTTTCAAGTACTTTTTTATAGTACTCCTTTACCTCATCAAATATTCTGAAAGGATCAGACAGGTCTCCTCCGAGATTTACCAGTGATTTTTCAAATGATCCGCCAGCCTCCGTTACCGGCATACCATGCGTTGAGTTTTTCCCTTCAAAGCTCTTTCCCTCATTATCAAGCAGCCCCTTTCCCATAATAGTTTTTCCTATGATTATTGATGGTCTCTCTTTTTCAGCAACAGCTTCAGCAAGAGCCTCTCTTATCTGGTCCTGGTTATTTCCGTCGATAGTTTTTACATTCCAGCCCCAGGCACGGTATTTCATGGCGGTGTCTTCGGAGGTAACAGCGCTGGTTTCCGTTGAGAGCTGAATGTCGTTTGAATCATAAAACATTATCAGATTGCTGAGGCCCAGAAAACCTGCCATCCGGCCTGCTCCCTGTGAGATCTCCTCCTGGACGCCCCCGTCAGAGATGAAAGTAAAGATCTTATGGGAGAAAAGTTCTCCGAACCTCGTTGCAATGAATCTCTCTGCAATGGCTGCTCCTACAGCATTTGCATGTCCCTGGCCAAGAGGCCCGGAGGTATTTTCAACACCTCTTGTAATATCAAGCTCCGGATGGCCGGGTGTATGGCTTCCCCACTGGCGGAATTGCTTTAAATCTTCGATAGTATAGTGGCCTGTAAGGGCAAGGATCGTATAGAGCATGGGCGACATGTGACCCGGATCGAGAAAGAATCTGTCACGATTAATCCATGTGGTATCCTTTGGGTCAAAATTCAAAAACTCGGAGAAGAGAACGTGTATATAGTCAGCTGCCCCCATAGCTCCTCCCGGATGGCCTGATTTGGACTTTTCTACCATTGCCATGGCAAGGATGCGTATGTTATTCGCGGCTCTGCTGTGTATATCGGTATGCATCAGAAATATTATTAATTTATAATTTTTTGCAAACAAAAATAGGATTAATCAACGAGAAAAAAAACGGAAGAAATTTGCTGACTTATTTTTTGAAGGGGATAACTGAAAAGGGAATTCAAAAAATGCTCTGCAACCGGCAGGTTCAACCAATTTGTATGTCAGCATAATGTTTAAAAGATTTGCGATTTTATTAT
>VFSW01016496.1_pt1 | contig 10077 bp, 7 predicted proteins | sample 5358111 | NCBI WGS metagenome assembly VFSW01 (sample SAMN11554181, study PRJNA540505) | mine drainage metagenome | isolation source: sediment from site ElyBrook_90M | place: USA: Ely Copper Mine, Vershire, VT | collected 2017
GCCGTGGAGGGGCTGGATCCGGTCGGATGCGATGCGCACAACACGCAGCGAAATCTGCTTTGGCAGGACTGCGCGCCTCGTGTCGCAAACGCTGATGCGCGCTGCATCACTAGACGCGAATGGGCGTGATGGGCAGGTGTAGGCCGCCGCAGCCGGTGGGCGATTTTGCCCCGGCCGCTCAGGCGCCCATGAAGCCCAGGTTGCGCGTGCTGTAGTTGCCGATCTGGGGCAGCACGGTGGACAGGTCGGTGTCCGACAGGCCCATCCAGGTGCCGAGCGTGGCCGCCAGCTGATCGACCGAGGTGGTCGGCAGCAGCCGGCCCTGGCCGACGTCGTCCGGCCCGTTCACGCTGACTTCCGGCAGCTGGCCCCAGTAGCGGCCGCCGTTGACGGCGCCGCCCAGCACGAAGTGGTGGCTGCCCCAGCCATGATCGGAGCCGTCGCCGTTGGAGGTGAGCGTGCGGCCGAATTCGGAGGAGGTGAAGGCGGTCACCTGGTTGGCGACGCCCATCTCCACCGTGGTGTTGTAGAAACTCGCCAGCGCGCTGGCGACCTTGCCGAGTACCACCGGGTGCTGCGCGACCAGGTTGTCGTGCAGGTCGAAGCCGCCCAGCGACACGAAGAACACCTGGCGACCGTTGCCCAGCGCGGTGCGCGCCGCGATCATGCGCGCCACCATCTGCAGCTGCATCGCCAGCGAATTGGTGCTGTCGTAGGGCGTGGCAAACGCCGGCACCGCCGCCAGCGCGGTGGCCGAAGCGGCCTGCGCGTCGATCGAGCGGCTGGCGATCTGGTTCAGATCCTGCTCGAACCACTGGCTGCGCGGGGTGGTGATCAGCGTGCGCAGCGCGGTGGATACGCCGCTGGCGCCATAGATCGACCGGTTCAGTCCGTTGATCGCGGTGGGACCGGAGGACGAGATCTGATACTGATCGACCTGCCGGCCGGCCATGAAGATGGCGTTCTGCGAGACGTTGACGCAGGTGAAAGTGGGATAAGTGTTGCTGCTCATCAGCAGGTCGCTGATGCGCCCGCCCCAGCCGGTGTTGAGATTTTCCGGCGCGGCCTCCTGCCACACGTTGGTCTGGTCGGGGTGCGAGAAAAGCTTGGGCGGCAGCGGCACGCTGCGTGCCTGGTACTGCGCCAGGGTGGTGGGTTGCACCAGGTTGCCCAGGTTGAGCATCACCCCGAGGCGGCCCGCATCGAAGATCGGCTTCAGCGGCGCCAGCTGCGGTGCCAGCGCCATGCTGCGCGCATTCGGCAGCGCCACGCTGGGCGTCAGCGCGGTGGCGGCGAGCTGGTCGCGCGGCGTGGCGAGCGTCTGCCGGATGGCGCTGTAGGCGCTGTAGCTGGCCTGATCGTAAGGCACCAGCGTGTTGCCGTAGTCGTTGCCGCCGTAGAGGAACACGCACACCAGCGCCTTGTAGCCGGCCGGCGCGGTGGCGGCCGAGGCGATGCCGAAGCGGGTCAGCGTGGCCACCAGCGGCGCCGCGGTGCCGAACATGCTGAGCGCCAGCGCGCGGCGCAGAAATTCGCGGCGGCGCAGATCGGGGAGTTTGCTTATGTGCATGACCGCCTCACTGCTGGATCAGATAGTCGGGTGCGGCCATCACCAGCAGGATGGCGGCCCACACGCGATTCGTCAGCCCGGGGTTGGGGTTGGCCGGATCGACCTTGACGCTGGTCACGGCGGTGGTGATGGTGGCCACGCTGTCCGCGCCCAGGCCGCCGCCGGCGAGCAGCAGGTTGTAACGCGCCACCAGGCTGGCCGGGTCGCTGGCAAAGGCCAGCTCGGCGGTGTAGTCCGGCTTGTTCGGGCTGGTCGAACCGAGGCCATAGCCGTTGTTGCCGCCCAGGCCATAGGGAATCACGATCTGCATGAAGTTGAGGTAGCCCGCCACGGTGATTTCGTTGCAGATCTGGAACTCCGGCGCGGTGATGCCGTTGGTGCCCAGGGTCGAGTTGGCGGGCACGAAGTTCGGCGCGAAGAAATTGAACACCGACGGCGCGCGCAGCGGGCTCTGCCCCAGGCGCCCGGACGCACTCGACTGGTCGGCGATATCCCACTTGCCCGACGGCGAGCTCAGGTTGAAGGTGCGCGCCCACTGCACGAAGCGCACGATCGGCTCGCGCAGCTTGCCGTTGGCCGGCCCTGGCATCGGGCTGCGCGCCTCCGGGTCGAGCAGCACGGCATTGATCACCGCGCGCAGGTCGCCGCGCACGCCCTTGCCGTTGTCGTTGAACACCGCGCTGATGCGCGCCACGTACGACGGGCTGGGGTTGGAGCACACCAGGTGCTGGATCAGCTGGCGGCCGATGAACGGGCCGTTGTTCGGATGCGTGCTGAGCACGTCCAACGCCAGCCCCAGCGCGGTGGGGCCATCGGCCGAAGCCGGGATCGCCACGCCCAGCACGCTCTTGGCGCCGCTGGTGAAGTAGCTCGGATTGTTGATCATCGGGCGCGTGGTGAAGCTGGGGTCGCCGGTCTGCGTCTGGCCCTTGGCCAGGTCGAAATCCCAGCCGGTCAACACCGCCGCGAAGGCGCTCACATCGGCCTGCGCGTAGGTATAGATCGGCTGGCCGTTGGCATCCAGCTTCTTGCTGCCATCCGGATTCAGCTGCACCAGGCCGATGCTGAAAAGCTGCATCACTTCGCGGGCGTAATTCTCGTCGGGCTCGCGGCCGCTGACCGGATCGCCCTTCTTGTTGCCGCGCATGTTCAGAAATACGCCCATCGCGCAGGACAGCGACACCGCCTGCAGCAGCTGGCGGAAGGTGCCGAAGGCGTTTTTCTCCAGCATGTCCCAGTAGGCCGCCGCCATCTGGCCGGGATAGGACACGGTGAGCTGGGGCAGCGAGATCACGAAGATTTCCGACAGCGCCAGCACCACCCGCTGGCGCAGCACGTCGGGCGAGGAGAGCAGCCGGCGCCACACCGCAAAGTCGCCCGGTGAGCTGCTGTACAGCGTATTCAGGCCGGCCTGGGTATTGATCCAGTCATACGCGCTGGGCGCCACCGGCGGCAGGTTGAACTGCGTATCCAGCCACGCCGAGTATCCCTGCGCGGTCACCGTGTTCATGTCGACCGGCGTCGCGGCAAAGCCGGCCTGACCGAGGAAGCGCGCCGCCTGCTGCTGCGTGGGCCGCACCACCGGCGTGGGCGGCGCCGGCGAGGGCGGCTGCACCGGCGGGCTGGCCGGGCTGCTGCCACCGCCGCCGCCACACGCGGCGAGCAGGCCGCTGCCCAGCACCGCAGCGGCAAGCGCGGGGCGGCGGGCAGGCGCCGCGGCGACGGGTGACGGCAGATTTTCTGCAGCCGGCGCCGGCGCCAATGCCGCGCACGGCTGCCCGACGGAATGTTCGAGGATGTTGGTCATAAGGCCCCTGGAACCAGCGCGTGGTGAAGCTGGCGCAGGCCACAGCCTGCGCGCCACCGATACCGCAAAAACTTCCACCCGACTATATCGGCTGCGCCGCGCTGCGACAGCCGGCCAAGGGCCACGCAGTTCGCACTTTCGACACGGCGACGCGCGGATGCGCCCCGTCGGGCAACCGGCCGCGCGCTGCAGCGAACAGCGCGTGCATTTGAAATCGCCGGGATGCGACCATGCGCGGATGACCATGGCAAAACCAGCGCGAGTTTCGATCATCGGCGGCGGCCCGGCCGGGCTGATGGCGGCCGAGGCGGCCTGCACGGCCGGTGTGCAAGTGGATGTATACGACGCGATGGGTTCGGTCGGGCGCAAATTCCTGCTGGCCGGCAAGGGCGGCCTCAACCTCACGCACGCCGAGCCCTTCGCGCGCTTTGTCGAGCGTTACGGCGCGCGGCAGCAGGAGGTCAGCCGCTGGCTGCAGGCGTTCGACGCGACCGCGCTGCGTGCCTGGGCGCGCGACCTCGGAGTGGAAACCTTCGTCGGCAGTTCGGGGCGCGTGTTTCCGCGCGATCTCAAGGCCGCACCGCTGCTGCGCCGCTGGCTGCATCGGCTGCGCGCCTCCGGCGTGCGCTTTCACATGCATCACCGCTGGCTGGGTTGGCAGGCGCACGGCGCGCTGCACTTCGCCACGCCGGACGGTGAACGCGCGGTGCCCACCGACGTGCTGGTGCTGGCACTGGGCGGCGGCAGCTGGCCGCAGCTGGGTTCGGATGGCGCCTGGGTGGCGCCGCTGGCGCAGGCTGGCGTCGACATTGCGCCGCTGCAGCCGGCCAACTGCGGCTTCGAGCTGGCGTGGAGCGCGCATCTGCGCGAACGTTTCGCCGGCGCGCCGCTGAAGCCGCTGGTGGCGCAGTGGGTCGATCGCCTGGGCATCGCGCATCGGCGGCAGGGCGAATGCGTGCTCAGCGCATACGGCATCGAGGGCAGCCTGATCTACGCCATCGGCGCCGAACTGCGCGAGCAGATCGCCGAGCACGGCGAAGCGCTGCTGCAGCTCGACCTCGCCCCGGGATATGCATTGCCGGCCTTGATCGAACGGCTGGCCGCGCCGCGCGGCAAGCACAGCCTCGGCGACTGGTTGCGCCGCCGTGCGGGGCTGGACGCGGCCAAGTGCGCGCTGGTGTTCGAGCTGACCGACCCGGCCACCCGCGCCGATCCGCACGCGCTGGCGGCCCACATCAAGGCGCTGCCGCTGCGCCTGCGCGCACCGCGCCCGCTGGCCGAGGCGATCAGCACCGCCGGCGGCGTGCGGCTGCAGGCACTGGATGAAAACCTGATGCTGCGCGCGCGCCCCGGCGTGTTTGTCGCCGGCGAGATGCTCGACTGGGAAGCCCCTACCGGCGGCTACCTGCTCACCGCCTGTTGCGCCAGCGGATTGATCGCCGGGCGCGGCGCGGTGGCGTGGCTGGGAACGCCGCCCGCACAGCAGCGGTAAGCCAGCGGGGGTTCATGCGTGCGCTCGGGTCGCGTGGCGCGGGAAAACGCGAACTCGCTCAGCTCCCACGCCCGCGCGTGATGCTGCCTCATGCGGTGCGCAACACCACCCGAGATCCATCGCTTGCTTCACCCAGCAGCGGTCGCCGCGCGGCCCACGGCTGCGCCTGCTCCAGCTGCGCGGCGAGGCGCAGCAGGGTGGCCTCGTCGCCGAAGCGCGCCACGAACTGCACGCCGAACGGCAGCTCGGCGCCGCCCGCCTCGACCGGCGCCCAGTGCAGCGGCACCGACATGCTGGGCGTGCCGGTGAGGTTGGACAGCTGGGTGAACGGCACGCGCTGCAGGCTGGTCGTCACCAGCGTGTCGACCATGCCGCTTTTCAGCAGCAGCCGGCCGGCGCGCAGCGCCAGCACCAGCTGCGCGGCGGCGCGCTGCAGCGGCGGCGTGTCCAGTTCGCCGATGCGGTTCGGCGGCTGCGCGGTGGTCGGCGTGAGGTAGAGGTCGAAGGTCTGATGGAACTGCGCCAGCGCGCGGGCGTAGTCGTTCCAGCGCGCGTGCTCGTCCACGTAATCGCCCGCGCTGAGGGTGCGCCCGAGCAGCGCCAGGATGCGCGTCTCCAGCTCGAACGCGCGCTCACTCGCGCCGGTCAGGCGTCGCGCCTGGGCGATCGCCGCGGCGGTCTGGCCGAAGTACATGGTGATGAAGCTGCGCGCCAGCGCGTGGCCATCAACCGACGGCTGTGCCGGCTCCACCCGGTGGCCGAGACTTTCCAGCAGGCGGGCGGCGTGCAGCACCGCCTCGACGCACTGCGGATGCACCGGCGTGCCCAGCGGCGACTGCGTGCTGTAGCCGATGCGCAGCGCGCCGGGCGGGCGCAGGATCTCCTCCGCATAGGGCCGTGCCGGTGCGCTGATCGCGAACGGCGCGCCCGCCTCGGCGCCGGCGATGGCGTCGAGGATGCGCGCCGAATCGCGCACGCTGCGGGTCAGCGCGTGCTGGCTGGAGGCGCCCTCCCAGAACTCGCCCTGGCGCGGGCCCGAAGGCGTGCGGCCGCGCGAGGGGCGCAGCCCGAACAGGCCGCAGTACGCGGCCGGAATGCGGATCGAGCCGCCGCCGTCGGAGGCGCCCGCCGCGGGCACGATGCCGGCGGCCACCGCCGCCGCCGCGCCGCCGGAGGAGCCGCCCGGCGTGCGTGCAAGATCCCACGGATTGCGCGTGGGCTGCGGCCAGATCCGCGGCGCGGTCTCGGCCTTCAGCGCGAATTCCGGCGAGGCGGTCTTGCCGAAGATCACGAAGCCGGCGTCGAGGAAGCGCCGCACGATTTCCGCATGCTGCTGCGGCACCCACTGGCGCAGCGCGCGGCTGCCCGAGGGGCTCGCCACGCCGGCGTAATCCTGGCCCATGTCCTTGAGCAGCAACGGCACGCCGGCGAACGGCCCGGCCAGCGGCGCCTTCGCACGGGCGCCCCCCACCGGCACCATAGGGATGCAAATCGCACCCACCCTCCGATAGACCTCCGCCGCGCGCGCCAGCGCCGCTTCCAGCGCCTCGGCGGCGGAGATCTCGCCGCGGGCGATCAGTTCGGCCAGACCGGTGGCGTCGTGCTGCAGGTACTCCTTGAACATCACTGATCCCCGGGCAGCCGTGGCTGAAGCCGCATCATAGGAGGATCGCGCCGCCGGCACGCGCGCCTTCAACCCGGCACTGCTCAGCGGCGGACGTGCCGGCCCAGCCAGTCGCCCAGCTGCATCAGCACCTGGCCGCGGCCGGGCTCGGTCTCGTTGAACAGCTCGTGGTACAGGGTGGAGAAAAAACGCGGGGTCAGCTGCTGCGTCGGCGCGGCCGCGCGCGCGAAGTCGCGGCTGCCGGACGGGTCGACCAGCGCATCGCTGTCGGCCACCAGCAGCAGCGTCGGCACCCTCAACCGGGCGGCGTCGGCAATCGTCGAAGCGCCCGCGCGAAAGATGAAGTCGGCCAGTCGCGGCGTGATCCAGCCGGTGCGCAGCGGATCGTCGCGATAGCTGGCCACCACGTGTGCATCGTGCGACAGCTGCTCGAACGCCAACCGGCTGCGCAGCGGCAGGTTCGGCAGCACGCGCGTCAGCTGGCGTGCCAGCTGCTGCAGCCACGCCGGCTCGCGGCTGCGCAGCGCCGGCGAGGACAGCACCAGCGCCGGCGGCACCACGCGGCCATCCAGCACGGCGCGCGCCGCCACCAGCCCGCCCATGCTGTGGCCGAGCAGCAGCGGCGGATCCGCCAGCCCGGCGGCGTAATCCAGATACACGGTGGCCAGATCCTCCAGCAGATCGTCGGCATGCCGCAGCGCGCCGCGCTGACCCGACGTCTGCCCGTGGCCGCGCTGGTCGTAGCCGCGCACCGCGTAGCCGCGTTGGTGAAACCACTGCGCCAGGCGCTGGTAGCGCCCGCTGTGCTCACCCAGCCCGTGTACCAGCAACACCGCACCACGCGCCTGCGCGCGCGGCCAGTCGCGCAGAAACAGCTGCTGGCCATCGGCCATCGTCAGCGTGCTGACATTTCTTTCGGCCGAACCGGGCTGATCCACGTAGCGCACTCTTGATGGCCAACGAATCCATGCTGCCTCACGCGGCCCACCGACGGCACGGTGACGCAGCGCTTTCCTTACAGCTCGGTGCGGAACTCCATGCCGATGATGCGCGGATCATTCACGAAACCGGTGCGGTTGTTGAAGTCGATTGCCCCGGTGAGTGCGCGCGTGTTGGTGATGTTGCGGCCGTACAGGGCAATCTCGCGCTTGCCGTAGTCCCAGTTGTAACCGACCCGCAGACCGCCCTCCAGCAGCGGCTTGCCGCGGAACTCGGTCGAGTCGTACAGGAAGAAGTTCACCTCGCTGCGATAGTTCCAGTCGGTGTAGACGAAGAATTCGCCGCTGTTGCCGTAGGGGATGCCGTAACGGGCGGTGAGCGTGCCGATCCACTGGGGTGCATTCGGCAGAGTGTTGCCGTTGATCACCGCATTGCCGGCGGCATTGATCGGGTCGAGCACGCTGCAGCCGGAACCGCAGATCGCCACCGCCAGGTCCGGGTCGCGCAGCCGGGTGTGGTTGTAGCTGCCGCCGGCGGTGAGGATGAAGTTCGGGGTCAGATAGGCATCCAGGTCGAACTCGGCGCCGTAACCTTCGGTCCGGCGTGCGTTGATCAGGCGGGTGACGTTGATGTTGCCGCCGACTGCGGTCAGCTGCTGGTTGTGCATGTTGAACGTATAGACGTCCGCGTTGAAGCGCACGTGGTTGTCCAGGCCGGTGGTCTTGATGCCCATCTCGTAGGAGGTGATCGTTTCCGTCTTCGCCTGCGAGATGCTGTTGGAGAACAGCACGCGACCCTGCACACTCGGCGCGCGGAAGCCGTTGGCGGCCCGTGCATACAGGCTGACGTTCGGGCTGAGCGTCCAGGTGCCGGTGAGGTCGCCGCTCCAGCGCGAATCATGCGGCTGGGCCGAGAGTTGCAGCGGGCCGGCACCGAACGGCGACAGCAGGCGATCCACCTTGAAGTTGCGCGAGTCATGCGACCAGCGTGCGCCGGCGCGCATCTCGAAATCATCGGTGATCTGGTAGCTGGACGAGCCGAACACCGCCCAGGCCTTGGTGCGCTGGGTCTGCCTGGCATAGCCGTCGAGCGCATGGTTGTTGAAGGTCGCGTAATCGAAATTGCTGATCGCGATGTCTTCGTCGAAGTAGTAGGTGCCCACCTGCCACTTGAGCCGGTCGGTATGGCTGCTGGCCAGGCGGAATTCCTGGGTGATCTGCCGGTCATGCGGCAGCGCATCGGCAGTCTCGACCGGGAACGGGATGAAACCCGGTCCCATCGGCAGGTGGAACACTGCTCCGTAACCGCCGTCCACATCGCCGCGGCTGTAGGTGGTGGCACGTTCCAGGCCGGTGATCGAGGTGAATGCGAGGTCGCCGACATTCCAGTTGAGGTGCAGGTTGCTGCCCCAGCTGAACAGGTGCTGCTTGTTGAGACCATCCTGCGCCACCTGGTCGCGGCGGAAACCGGGTACGAAGTTGTCGCTGCCCAGCGCGATCGCATTGGCGTGATTGACCTCGGCGGTACCGTCCAGCAGCCGGCTATGCACGTTGACGAGGGCGTTGAAATCACCGTTCACATACAGTGCCTGCACGCGCAAGGCACGGTCATCATATCCACCCAGCGCATTGGCCTTGCCGGTGAAGGTGTTGTCGATCCAGTTGTCGCGGTGCTGCGACAGTACCGAGATCCGGCCCGACCAGTGCGGGCTCAGCGCACCGCCGAGCGCGGCCTCGGCATTGGCGGTGCCGAGCGAGCCGTAGGACACCCGTGCGTAGCCGCTGGTCTCCTGGCTGGGCCGGCGCGACTCGAACAGGATCACGCCTGCCGGCGAGTTGCGGCCGAACAGTGTGCCCTGCGGACCGCGCAACACTTCGACCTGTGCCAGGTCGAACAACGGAAAGCCCTTCAGGATCGGGTTTTCCTGCACGATGTCGTCATACACCATCGACACCGGCTGGGAGGCGTTGAGATCGAAGTCGCTGTTGCCAAGGCCACGAATGTAGAAACGCGGAAAGATGCGCCCATAGGAAGTCTCGGCGTACACGCTTGGTGCGCGCGAGGCGAGTTGCAGCACACCATCGCCAGCCTGGCCGAACGCGTCCAGCTTGTCCGGCGTCAGTACCGTCATCGACATCGGCACCTTCTGCAGGTTCTCGACTCGCTTCGAGGCAGTCACGTTAACCGTCTGCAGTTCGGTGGCCTTGCCCGGCGGCGTGGTTTGTTGCGCCAGCGCGGCGGCGGCCGGCAGTCCGAGGGCGCACGTGATGAACAAGGCAAGCACGACGGATCGCGACGAACTGTCGAAGAGCATTTAGGTGATTCCCCAAGGTTGAATGCCGCGCGGTGTCATCCGCACGACGACGAGGCGCCATTGTCATACAAGCGCGCCGGGTGCGAAAGCTTCGACCTGTGCATCCATGCGGCGAGATCTGGCCACTTCCATTTATGATGCACCTTGCCCCATCTGATGCGGGCCAGCATCCATGCCACTGCAAGACTTTCATCCCGCCGTCGCCGGCTGGTTCCGCGGCGCGTTTGACGCGCCCCCCGCGGCACAGGCTGCGGCGTGGCCGCCGATCCGCGCCGGCCGGCCCACGGTGGTGGCCGCGCCGCCCGGCTCGGGCCAGCCGCTGCCCGCGGTT
>VFSW01016497.1_pt1 | contig 10077 bp, 5 predicted proteins | sample 5358111 | NCBI WGS metagenome assembly VFSW01 (sample SAMN11554181, study PRJNA540505) | mine drainage metagenome | isolation source: sediment from site ElyBrook_90M | place: USA: Ely Copper Mine, Vershire, VT | collected 2017
GGTGTTTCACAGCTCTTCTTCAAGAGCCAGGCAAACGGGTCGATCACCGCCAACTGCTGGACTTCCTGATAGAGGCGGGTGTTTTCCAGCGAAATGGCAACCTGACTGGAGAATAATCCCAGAAGGCTGGCATCGTTCACCTCAAAGGAGGGTTTGCCCTCTTCGCGGATCAGTTGAAGCACACCTTTGACCTGGGACTGCCAGATGACCGGCACGCTCAGGAGGGCGAACGGAGCCTTGATATTGCGGAAAACAGCCGGTCGTTCGTCCCAGGCTGCATAATTTGGGATAATCAGCGGCATTTTGGTGCGGGCCACGATTCCGGCTGCGCCTTCGCCAATGCGCAGTTCGGTGCCAACCTGCCCATACTGGATTTGATTGCTAACCTTACATTCCAGGATGCCTCTTTTAGCATCCAACAGATAGAGCAAACCGGCGGAGGAATTTGATAACCAGGTTGCACGTTCAACGATGCGTTCCAGGAGCTGTGACAATTCGTAGGATTGAGTGATATCGAGAGCCGTCTCATGGAGCATGGCCAGTTCGGCCGCCCGGTTTTTTTCACCTTCCAATAAGCGCGCTTCTTCGATTCTACCGGCAATCAGGCTGGTAAGAGTCTCCGCCAGGTCGATCTCTTCACTGGTTATACTCCGGCCTTCGCGGGTGATGTCGCATCCCAGGGTGCCGATCACTTCGCCCCGAATAATCAGCGGGACAATCAGAATCGATAGGATTTTTTGCTGCGCCATGAAATTCTGGACGGCGGACAAAAGTGGGTCATGCTGAGCATCCTTTACGTAGAATGACTTTTTGTGCTCTATGATGTAATCCATCGGAGGGTTGTTTTCCAAGGGGATGGTTGAGCCCCGGGTGGATGTATTGCCCCTGGCAGGGTGATCGGCAACAATTTTCAAATGGGTTTTTCCGGGGTCGATCAGGCTCACCCCGACCTGATCCAGATTCAGGGCTTCAACAACGCTATCGACGGAAAATTGCAGGATTTCATTCAGCTCAGCGGGCTGGGTCAAACGAGTGGCCACCCGGTTGATCAACGCCAGCCGGTCGGCGCGTTTTTGGATTTCTTCGTAAGACCGGGCGTTTTCAATTGCCAGGGCTATCTGATCGGAAAATGGTTGGAGCCGCTCGATAGGATAGTCATTAAAAAAGTCTGGCAGCGCGCTGGAAAAATTTAATAAGCCAATCAGCTTGCCTTTGGCAATAATTGGAAGTGCCATATAGGAATGAATCCAATCTGTGTATTCCGTACGCAGCCACAGGTCGGAAGTGTGAGTGTTGGGAATGATCAAAGGGGTAAGATTCTCTGCCAGCCAGCGGATCGACGGGATGTCATTCAGAGAATAATCAAATTCAGCGGCATATTGGTCCAGGCCGCGTTCGGTATAGCCGCGGTGACGCATGATGTGCAAGCGGTCATCTTCCAGGAGCATTACATCGGCCAGGTCGAAGGATGCGAATTGGCCCATGTGGTCCAGAATAACGTTGAGGACTCCATCCAGATGGATGGTGCTGTTCAGGGCAGCGGTAATGTCTTGCAGGGCATCGGAATACCTTCTTTCCTCTTTTTCGGCCTGGATGGCCTGTTCTTGTCCGGTAATATCGTAAAAAATGACGGCAACCCGGTTTTCTCCAAGCGAGGTGATGGTGACCATCAGGTCGCGATTACCAATAAACGCCTTCATTTTTCGTGTTATGGGAGCGCCGGTTTTTGCCACGGTGTCGTAATCATGGACCAGCGCTTCAATGGTCTGGTAGGAACCGTAAATTTTGCTTGCGGGCTGGCCGACCACATCCTGGCGGGTGACTCCCAGGATCTTTTCGTAGCTTGAATTCACATCTTGAATGGTCCAATCCAGAGGTTCGCCGTTTTCATAATTAATTTCATCAATGGCGATGCCTTCGATCATATTTTCAAACAACGAATGATATTTTTGCTCGCTTTTGTTCAGGGCTGCTTCATATTTACTGCGTTGAAGGAGGTCATTTTTGGCTTTCTCGTTGAGATTGCGTACCCAGCCAGCGGCCAGGCCCATGCCGACCATGGAAATAAATCCGGCTATGCCGCTCAGTAAAATACCCCCCAGTGATTTGTCGTGCGTAATAAGAAAGAGGCAGGTATCAACCACAAGGAGAATCACACTCCATAGCAGGCCGCCTTGAAATCCTGACATCCATCCAGCAATAGCAACAGGAAATAAGGAGAGGGCAGAAATACCATCTCCAAAGATCGAATGGAGGGGTATGAAAAGGCCGGCGTAAACAGCCGAAGAAACAGCGGGCAGAAGCCACCGGCGGGTTAACATCAAACGAAATAGCGGCATCTTTGGCAATATTTCAGCGAAGGAATTTATTAGTTTTCATTATAGCTCCACATACATGGAACCGCGTGAAAAGGACGTTAAGAAAACATTTATTTTAACCCCAGTGCGGGATACAGGTGATAATTTATTGTTCAGGGCTGCGAAGTAGCCCTGAACAATAAAATATCACCTCAGCCCACTTAATTGGGAAGATACTATTTTAAATCATCGGGATTTCGATCGCTGCGGTTGTTCCGATACCGGCATTGCTTTCAAATTTCAGACTTCCGTTGTGGCGGCGAATAATGCTGAAACTGACGGTAAGCCCCAGGCCAACCCCCGCGCTGCCGGGTTTGGTCGTAAAGAATGGTTCGCCCAATTTGGATAGGATGGATTCGCTCATTCCAGAGCCCGAATCCTTGATCTGGATTTTGATCACGCCATCCGCGCGGGAGGTTGTAACCTGGATCAGGCCTGGTCCATCAATGGCCTGGACTGAATTGGTCAGTAGATTTAAGAACACCTGGTTCAATTCTCCGGGCCGGCACAGAATCTCAGGGATCGGTCCGTATGCCTCGATGATCTGGATATGGGTATTAAACATCGGCCGCATCAAACGGATGGTGGTTTGCAATCCATGGTTAATATTGGCCTTTTTTAATTCGGTTTCGTCGAGGCGCGAAAAATTGCGCAGGGATAAAACGATTTCCTGAATTCGGTCAATGCCTTGCAAACCTTCTTCGATGGAATCGCTGACATCTTTCCATAATTCGTCAATGGCGGCCCGATTTTCCATTTTCCGGATCGTATCCAGCACATCAGGCGCAGCTGTGGTTTTTAGCTGTTCATACTGTGAGAAAAGAGAAAGAACGACCGGCAGCTTTTCGCGCAAGAAGACAAAATTGTTCCTGGCAAATCCCAGTGGGTTATTAATTTCATGCGCCACGCCGGCAACCATCAGGCCGAGTCCGCGCATTTTCTCGGATTGAAGCAGCTGGGCACGGGTGGTTTCCAACTCAGCCTGCGTTTTTTCGAGTTGAAACAATACATCTTCCAACTTTTGATTGGCCACTGTCAGCTGTCCGGCAGGTCCCAAAGTCTTTTTGACCATCTTTAAACTGAGGGTCCCTGGGTCATTGACCGGTAATAGGTCACCGCTTCGTCCAATTTACTGCGGAGAGTGTTGATGTCCCAGGGTTTAGGGATAAAGCCACGCACATTGGCCAGGTTAATGGCGGCGGTGAGTGCCACGACATCGGAATAGCCCGAGATTAATATTCCGACTGTATCGGGTTTCAGGTGGTGGACCCGCTCTAAAAGCTCCACGCCGCTCATATTGGGCATGCGCTGGTCGGTCAGCACAATCGTGGCGTTTGACCGTTCCAGAATGCGCAAGGCCTCTTCGCCAGAACTGGCAGTGAATACCGTAAATTCATCCTTCAGGCTGCGGGACAGAGAACGGGTGACGCTGATTTCGTCATCGACAATCAGGACGGTCGGTTTTGATTGAGGATATTCGGCGGCAAGGTAGTGTTGGAAGAATACCTCTACCAGCTGCGGGTCGAAATGCGCTCCGGATTGCTCGCGAATGTAATCGATGGCGTCATCTTGCGACCAGGCGGGCCGGTAAGGGCGGTCTGAACGGATTGCATCCCAGACATCGGCGATGGCAAACAGGCGGGCGGAGATTGGGATTTGCTCGCCTTTAAGGCCGCGGGGATAGCCGCTGCCATCCCATTTTTCGTGGTGGCAGTAGGGGATATCGAGTGCCGGTTTTAGAAATGTGATCGGTGAAAGCAAATCGTAGGCGTAGACGGGGTGCTTTTTCATCGTCACCCATTCTTCAGGGGTCAGGGGGCCCGGCTTCAGCAGGATGCCGTCAGGAATGCCCATTTTACCAATATCGTGCAGTAGGGCGCCACGGCGAATATGCACCATCTCTTCGCCATTAATTCCAATGGCCCTGGCCAGGCGCACGGTGATTTCGGTGACACGCAGGGTGTGGCCTTCGGTTTCTTTGTCACGCAGATCCAGGGTGCGCGACCAGCCTTCAATGGTGGCATCGTAGGCCAGGGTCAGCTCATTATTCGAATGCTGGAGGTCGTCGTACATGGCGATATTATCGATGGCGATGGCCGCCTGGCCTGCCAGGGTTTCCATGAAGTCGAACCAGGCCTGGTCTTTTTTATCCTGCGAACGGTTGAATAATTCCAGCACCCCTTTAACACTGCCTTTTGAAATGAGAGGCACGCCGAAATACTCGACGAAATGTTCCTCCATCATGGGAGATGATTTACTGAAGAATTCGTTTTGCGAGCTGATATCGGAGACGTGAATGATCTGACGTTCGTAGGCAGCGCGGCCGGCCAGCCCCTGCCCAAGCCGCAAATCGGTATACTGCAAGGCGGGCGTTCTAAAACCATGTCCGTTGACGAACTTGAGGCTCTTCGATGAAGGATTATACAGCAGGATCGCGGCGGCATCCATCCCCAGATTCCGGGTGATTTGATCCAGGATGACATTCATGGTCATGTTTATATCGAGGCTGGCATTGATAGCCTGATCAATCTTGCGCAGCACGTAGATGCGCTCCAGGCGCTGCTGAGTCTGTTCATATAATGCGGCGCGATGGATCGAACTGCCGGCGATCTCGGCAATTGCGTTGAGCAAATGCAGGTCATCCAGGCATATTTTTGACTTGCGAATTGCACAGATGGCGCCAAGCGTTTTATCCTGATTAATAATCGGCACGCAGGCAACAGCCTGGGCATCCTCAGGTAACAGGACCAGGTTAGCGAACAGGCCATCTTCATGTGACCCGGAACTGACATAGGCCTGGCCCGTATCAATCACCTGGCGGACGATACCCTGGCTTGACGGCATATACAGGCCCTTGAAGGGAACTCCGATCTCGCCCGCCGCAAACTCGACGTTGATATCGCCGCTGGCCTCATCGTAGGCCGCATAAAAAGCACCGTCCATCGCCAATAAATTCAAAAGCTGGCCGAGGATGGTTTCAATCATCAACGAGCGGGATTGGACATTGCGAAGTGCGGTGACAACCGATGCAATCACTTCGCTCTCGTGCTCACGTTGGATGCGGTCGGAGATATCTTGTTTTACCGCAATAAAATGGGTAATACCATCCCCACCGATTCGAACCGGCGTGATGGTCATTTCTTCGGTGTAAAAACTGCCATCCTTGCGGCGGTTGATCACCTTATTGTGCCAGACCCGCCCAGACAAAATGGTATTCCACAAGTTTTCATAAAACTGGGAGGATTGTTCGCCAGATTTTACCAGCTCGCGGGGATTTTTGCCGATGGCCTCGGAAGTCGAAAAGCCAGTGAGTTCTTCAAATGCATGGTTTGCCCAACTGATGATTCCCTGCCGGTCCGTGATAACAATTGCATTGGCGGCAGCCTCAAGGGCGGCGAAGCCCAGGGTTATATTTTCTTCGGCCTTTTTACGTGCGGTAATGTCCTGAACAAACCCTTTTAAGAGACGGGGTAAGCCATTTTCATCCAGTACCAATTCACCGGCCTCGCCCCAAACAAAGCGGATGGAACCATCCGGTTGAATGATGCGGTATTCAAGCGGGACCGGATTCTTATCCTGGCTGACGCTCAGGTTGGATTGATCGACCCTGGCACGGTCATCAGGGTGAATCGATTGGTTCAAGACATCGCTGAGATCGCCAGTAAAGGTTTCTTTCGAGATTCCAAAAATCCGATACATCTCATCGGACCACTCAACCCGGTTGGCCTTAATATCCCAGATCCAGCTTCCAATGTGAGCAAAGGATTGGGCGTTTTTCAACTCGGCGTCGGAGTGTACTATTTTTTCTTCAGCCAGCCGGCGCTCGGTTATATCAATCACGGCCGTCATAAAATAGAGCGGCTTGCCATCCGCATCCCGGTTGATGGAGGAACTGACATCCGCCCAAACAATCGAGCCATTCCTGTGAACGTAACGTTTAACCATGCGGCAAGAATCCGTGGTACCGGAAATCATTGATTCAATGGCGTCTGCGGATTCCTGGCGATCTTCGGGATACGTTATCTCCTGAAAATTGTGATTTTGTAACTCTTCAGGCGTATACCCTAACATGCTGCAGAATGCTTTGTTCACCGTTATCTCCCCGGAGGGGAGGGTGATGGATTTCCCAATTACTGAATTATCGAATAAATAGGCGAATTTTTCTTTGCTTTCGGTCAGCTCATCTTCTAGCTGCTTGATGCGGGTGATATCTTCGAGAACCACCAGGACTGATGATTCACCAAGGGTTGATAATCGGGTGATCCTTGCTGAAAACCAGTATTTTCTGGTGAAAGGCAAGGAAAATTCCAGGGAAAGGTCGTCCTTTTCATGGTGCAACACGGCGTGTAAGGCATCTGAAAACGCTGGTATTCCACGAAAAATCTCGTTTCCAGTGACATCGCACAGTGCGAGGAAATTAGCTCCCTCTGAAATGGACTGCGGCGCAATTTCAAGGTCATGGGCTAAAGACTGCCAGGACTGGTTTAAGAAGCAGATGGCGCCATTTTCATCCAACACAGCCGTTGGCAATGCAAGGGAATTCAGCAGAGATTCTGATGAATCTAATTTAACTTGCAAGGGTAATTTTGGGAGGTTTGATTTTTTAATCATTTTTACCCGGATAAAACATTATTGATTGGCGCTTCGATCCGCATTGAACACGGAAAGGAACTGCTCCATTACAGGAACTAAATCGGTTTGCGTATTTTCTTTGGTCAGGTATATATCCGCTCCTGCTGCAAAGGCGTCTGCGCGATAAGCCTGATCCTCGTGGATGGTGTGGATAATAATAAACGTACCTGGTGAGAATGATTTGATGTGGCGGGCGGTTTCGATGCCGCTGATGCCGGGCAGACCCACGTCCATCAAAATAACATGCGGCGTAAGGGTATGAGCCATCATAATGGCCTCTTCGCCGGTAGTGGCAGTGGCGAATTCGACCTCGGGAAATACACTTTGCAACCAATCTTGGAGAATTGATCTCAAACGATCATGATCATCCACAATCAAACAGTTTGGTTTCATACGATATGCATTCCTTTGTTACCAATCATGAAGGCATCGCGCTGCGATGACCTGGAAGGGCTCTGATGCGCTGATAGTATTAGACCACAATGAGAGGCCTGAGGTTGTCCGGTCAAGTACTACATTTTCCTGCGTTGTTCATTATAAAAATGTAAAACTGGACATATTCAACCTATTTAGGATGAAATTCTTATGCGAGTTTTTATCACAGGAGCAACAGGTTTTATCGGTTCAGCCGTTGTCCGCGAAATGATCCGGGCTGGTCATCAAGTTGTCGGCCTGGCCCGCTCAAACGATGGTGCCGAGATGTTGGAAAGAGCTGGCGCCGAGGTACATCGTGGCGCCCTGGACGATCTTGATAGCCTCCGCAGTGGCGCCGCTGCCGTAGATGGCGTCATTCACCTGGCCTTCAGGCACGAGGAAGGCTTCTCTAACTTTGCTGACGCACTTAAACTCGATCTACGCGCCATCGAAACGATGGGGGCGGCCCTCGAGGGTTCCGGCAAGCCGTTCATCTTCACCAATCACAGGAACGGGGAGGAATCAGAGAAAGCGGTGTTTGCGCTTTCTGGCTTGCGATCATCAATGGTCAGTCTCGCGCCGACGGTACATGGTGAGGGAGATCACGGCTTCGTGCCGCCCTTGATCAACATCGCCCGCACGAAAGGCGTCTCTGCCTTTGTAGGAGACGGGTCCAACCGCTGGCCGGCTGTGCACCGATTGGATGCCGCTAACCTTTACCGTCTCGCGTTAGAAAAGGCACCGGCCGGTTCCCGGTTAAACGGCCGCGCCGAAGAAGGCGTGCCATTCCGCGATATCGCCGAAGTTATCGGTAAGCACCTGAACTTGCCGGTGGTCAATATTTCAAGTGAAGAAGCAGACGCCCACTTCGGCTTTCTCGGCGCCCTGGTGGCGCTCGATATCTCGAGTGTTATGCCAGCGTCGAGTGCACCGACCCGGGAACTCTTAGGATGGCAGCCAGTTCACCCCACGCTGATTGCAGACCTTGAGCAGGGCCATTATTTCAAAAACTGAATGGCTTGTATTATTTATTGTATGGGGAGAGACCGTTTTCGATGGCGAAACGGATCAGGCTGGGCAGGTCATGCAGGTCAAGTTTGTGCATAATCCGGAAGCGGTAAGTTTCGACGGTGCGTGGTGAAAGCGACAGCTTCCCTGCGATTTCGGGGGAGGAGAGGCCCTCTGACACCATCTGAAGCACCTGGCGCTCGCGCTGGCTCAGCCCTTCAAGAGGGCTGCGATGGCTGGAGTTCGAGCGCTTGAGGATATGGCTGTCCAGCACGGTTTCGGAAATATGCTGGGTGAGGTAGCGTTGGCCCTCGTGAGCAGCGCGCACTGCCAGTGCGAGCTCGGTCCCGGCCGACTCCTTGAGCAGATACCCCAACGCTCCCGCACGAAAGGCACGGTAGATGTGTTCGGTGGTGGAATGGATGGAAAGAATCACAACTTGAGTCCCCGGGGATTGGTGGCGGATCTGTTCAGCGGCGTCAATGCCATTCATCTGAGGCATGGCGATATCCATGACAACAACATCCGGCTTCAATTCGACTGCTTTCTGGAGGGCATCGCGACCGTTGGCGACGCTGCCAACCACGGCAATGTCCGGTTCATTTTCCAGGAGGGCCTGCAAGCCGTCGCGCACAATATTATGGTCGTCGGCCAATAAGACTGAAATTTTCATGGCTTACCTCGGAATCTGGACGGTTATCCTTGTCCCCTTGCCGGGGGCGCTTTCAATTTGCAAACGCCCCCCGGCAGCCTCAGCGCGCTCGCGCATGGTCAGTAAACCCCAGTGGGCTGTGACAGTTTGAGCAGGCTGTAAAGGATCGAATCCTGCTCCTTCATCGATTATCGTTAATGTCAGCCCGTCAGAAGCTTCCTCCAGGTGGAGTGCGGCTCGATCGGTTCTGGCGTATTTTACGATGTTATTCAGGGCCTCCTGCGCAATGCGATAAAAGGACATTTCAACCGATTGAAGCTGCGGCTGATGGCGGATATCGCCAACGATTTCAACCTGTAAACCGGTTTGATGGGTTAACCGATCGGCAAACCACTTTAAAGCGGCTGCAAGGCCATAATCATCCAGTACCGGCGGATGCAATTCGGCCATAATGCTGCGAATTTTATCGGTGATTTCATTTACCAATTCGAGGGGCGAATCAAAACGCACAGAAAGAGCCTCGGGAGAGTCTCGGCCGACCCGGTTACGGATCAGGGTGAGGTTGATGCTTAATGCAGTAAGGCTTTGCCCGACCTGGTCGTGAAGCTCTTTAGCCAAAGAACGGCGTTCATTTTCTTCAAGCTCGGCCAACCTGGCGTTGAGGTGGCGCAGTTCCTCGAGGGACGCGGACAGCTTGTGCTGAGTGATTTTCAGCTCAGTGATATCGTTGTTCACTTCTACAATCCGGATAGGGTTGCCATTTGCGTCGTGAAACAGCACCTGATGGCTGGCAACGGTAACCCTGGTGCCGTCGCGCCGGGCGTGGGTCAGCTCGCCTTCCCAGTGCCCCTCTTTAAAAAGCTGGGTATTGGCGGCTTCCAACGAGGAAGAAAATTTGGTTTGGAAAAGGGCATGAGAAACCTGGCCAACCGCTTCGTCTTTCGTCCAGCCGTAAAGTTCCTGCGCGCCCTGGTTCCAGTAGACAATGCGGTTGTTCAAATCGCGGACCAGAAC
>VFSW01016498.1_pt1 | contig 10076 bp, 9 predicted proteins | sample 5358111 | NCBI WGS metagenome assembly VFSW01 (sample SAMN11554181, study PRJNA540505) | mine drainage metagenome | isolation source: sediment from site ElyBrook_90M | place: USA: Ely Copper Mine, Vershire, VT | collected 2017
ACATCGGGGCGCGCAGAGGCCACCAAATGGCCGCCTGCCTCACGGCGGTGGACGGGAAGGCCGCGTCTTGGGGGCGCTGTCGGATCTCGGGCGACTTCCCAAGACAGAGCGCTGGGTGGAGGAAGAAGCGTCCTGCGATTGCGCAGCAAGCGCGGAGTCGGTGAACTTCGTTTTGCGCGTGCGGCGCCGCTCCAACGCGGCTAGCGTGCCGTCCGAAAACCATGAAGCCACACCTCGGCGTCGTCCTGCTGGTCGGGACCGTCCTTGCCTCCTCCGCACCGGGCGCATCGGCGCGGACCGTTGTCTCCATCGTCGGCGACGAGTTCCAGATCAACGGACAACCCACCTACGCCGGCCGCTTCTGGCGCGGTCACCAGATCGAGGGCCTGCTGCTGAACGCGCGCCTGGTGCAGGGCATTTTCGACGACCGTAATCCGGCGACGGTCCCGCGCTGGGCCTACCCGGACACCGGCCGGTGGGACCCGGAGCGCAACACGCGGGAGTTTCTGGCCGCGATGCCGGAGTGGCGGCGGCACGGCCTGCTGGCGTTCACCATCAACCTCCAGGGCGGGTCGCCGGAGGGCTACTCGAACCGCCAGCCCTGGCACAACTCGGCCTTCGAAGCCGACGGCTCGCTGCGGGCGGATTACCTGTCGCGGCTGGAGCGCATTCTCGACCGGGCCGACGACCTCGGCCTGGTGGCGATCCTCGGCTATTTCTATTTCGGCCAGGACGAACGGCTGCGCGACGAGGCGGCGGTCCTGCGCGCCACCGACAACGCCACCCGCTGGCTCTTCGATCACGGCTGGCGCAACGTGCTCGTCGAGGTCAACAACGAGTGCAACGTCCGTTACGACCACGCCATTTTGCGGCCGGAGCGCGTCCATGAACTGATCGAGCGCGTCCAAGCGGCCAAGCGCGATGACCGGCGGTTTCTGGTCGGCACTTCCTACGGCGGCGGAACGGTGCCGCAGGAGAACGTCGTGCGCGCCTCGGACTTCCTGTTGATGCACGGGAACGGCGTGTCCGACCCGAAGCGGATCGCGGCGATGGTCCGCGCCGCCCGTGCGGTGCCCGGCTTCACGCCCAAGCCGATCCTCTTCAACGAGGACGATCACTTCGCCTTCGACCAACCGGAGAACAACTTCATCGCCGCGGTCAGCGAGCACGCGTCGTGGGGCTACTTCGATCCGGGGAAGAACAACTACCAGGACGGCTACCAATCGCCGCCGGTGAACTGGGGCCTCAACACGGAGCGGAAGAAGGCGTTCTTCCGATTGCTGGGCGAGATGACCGGGGCGAAACGCGACTGAGCCGGGACAATGCCATTGAAGCGGGGAGCGCGCCACCCGGGGTTTGCGCCCTCCGGCCTAAACCACTCCGCCGCGGGCAAGGCAACCCCGCGGGGGGACGGTTCATCTTGCGTCCGCCAGTCGGCCAGACGCCAACTGAAGCGACCGTGACGCTCGCGCTCCTGGTTCCCAACGGCCTCGTTGCGGCCCGGTACGCGGGCCGTCCTCACGTCCTGAACCCCAGGTCCGCAAAGACGCGCCGGAAGCGCTGCTCCCAGGTGTGCTCCGCGACGCAGCGCCGGTGCGCGGCTTGGGCAATGCGGAGGCACTCCTCGGGACGCTTGGCGTAGTAGCCCTGGACCTCCAGCAGTTCCTCGAAGTCGCGGTAGCACAGGATTTCCTTGCCCACGTCGAAGAGCCGCGGCAGCTCCCAGTTGTAGGTCGTCAGGTAACAGGCGCCCACGCCGGGGCACTCCACGTCGCGCGCCTTGGTCGTGGTGAGCCGCGCCGACGGGAGCGCGAAGCTGATGCCCAGGTTGATCTGGCTGCGGCGGTACACCCGCGCCGCCTGGTCCACCCACTGGCTGCGGGGCCAACCCCGGCCAAAGAGCGACACCCGCACGCCGGCCGCGGACAGTTGATCGACCAACCGGCCGCGCTCGGGTTTCCAGGAGCCGAGGAAGCTGAACGGCCAGTCGTAGTCCGCTTTCGCCGGCGGATCCCGGTATTCGTCCCGCAGATGAAACCCCGGCGGGCAATACCGCGCCGCGGCGCCGCGGCGGCGATACCAGTCCAACGCGGTGAAGGCGTTGGTGAGATTGAGGTCGAACTTCGGCACCCAGCGGGCGTAATCGTCGTTGCCGGTGGCCAGGATGCCGTGCGGGAAGAACTCCGCGCGATCGTCGAGGTTCAGGCCGAGCACCGGACACCGCCAGCGGCGGCGGACCAGATCGAACGTGGCGTCGGACAGCAGCGCCGGGCGCGCATAGAACAGGATCACATCCGGCTCGGCGCTCGCGGTCGCCTGGGCGAAGGCCTCGAGGCTGCGTCGGACCGCCTCCTTCGGGTCCGCCTCCGGGTCGCGTGTCAGCGCCGGATGCAGATCGTGATGGTGCAGCGGACAAATCTTCCGCAATTCCGGGAACAGCTCTTCCGGCTCCCACAAGCAGTCGCCGAGGAACAGAATATTGCGGAGCGGCGGCGGGGGGAGGCTGGCCCGGCGCGGCCCCGGGTCGGAAGCGGGCGGCGACGGAGCGCGGTTCTCCTCACTCAAGTGGCGCAGGTAGGATGCTTCCACCCGCCGACACTGCCGCAGGCTCCACCAGCGGGACACTGGGCCCCGCAGCAGGAGCTTGCGCGCCAGCTTCCGCACGCGGTTGACGAAAGACCTGGTGGCGCCGTGCATGAAGGTCAGGTTGACCGCGCAAGCTAACGAAGCCCGCGCCGACCTGGCAAGGTCCGGTTTCCCAATCAGCAGATCCTGCAAGATCTGACCGTGCGTTGTTTCAACGCAACCACCCGCTGCTGGCGCCAGCGGCCCGGTGGCGCCCGCTAAATCTCCCGGTAGCGCTGGGCGATGGGGATGCGCCGGCCGACCCCGAAGGCCTTCGTCGTCACCTTGAGGCCGGGCGCGGCCTGGCGGCGTTTGTATTCGCTTACGTCGATCAAGCGCACCACGCGGCGTACCGTCGTCGCGTCGAAACCAGCGGCGATGATTGCCGCGGCGCTCCGGCCGCGGACGACGTAGGCGTCGAGGATGGCGTCAAGCACGTCGTAAGGCGGGAGCGTGTCCTGATCGGTCTGGTTGGGACGCAGTTCCGCCGAGGGCGGTTTGGTGATCGAGGCCAGCGGGATGATTTCTTGCTCCCGGTTGATCCACCGGGCGAGGCGATACACCATCGTCTTGGGCACGTCGCTGATCACGGCCAGGCCGCCGCACATATCGCCGTAGAGCGTGCAGTAGCCGACGGCCAGCTCGCTCTTGTTGCCGGTGGTCAGGAGCAGGCCGCCGAATTTATTGGAGAGCGCCATCAACAGCACGCCCCGCAGCCGGGCCTGGACGTTTTCCTCGGTGGTGTCTTCGGGCTGGCCGCCGAACAGCGGTTTCAATTCGTCCCGCACGGCGGCGAACGCCTTCTGAATGGGCAGGACGTCGTACTGGACGCCCAACCGCCCGGCCAGCAGGCGGGCGTCGTCGAGGCTGCCGGGCGAGGAAAACTGCGAGGGCAGGGAGAGGACGCGCACGTTCTCCGCGCCCAGGGCCGCGACGGCGAGGCAGGCGACGAGGGCTGAGTCGATGCCGCCGCTGACGCCGAGCACGGCGTGCCGGAAGCCGCACTTGCGGAAATAATCCCGCAGGCCGAGCACGAGCGCCTCATAGACCAACTCCTCATCCACCAAGGTTGGCGGCGCGACGCGGGCGCGGGAGCCGGTGTCCACGACAATCAAGTCCTCCGCGAACAGCCGGGCGTGGGCGACCAGTTCGCCGTATCCGTTGAAGGCCAGGCTCGCGCCGTCGAAGACCAATTCATCGTTGCCGCCGGCCTGGTTGCAGAACAGCACGGGGCGCTCCGTCTTCACCGCCAGGCTGCGCAACATTTCGAAGCGGGTCCGGTTCTTGCCCAGGTGCCACGGCGAGGCCGAGATGTTGAGGATGACTTCCGCCCCCGCCGCCGCAAGCTCGACCGGCGGATTGCGGCGGTAGCGGCGCTCGGGCCAGAAATCCTCGTCGTTCCAGATGTCTTCGCAGATGGTCAGGCCCAGCTTGCGTCCATTAAACTCGACCGGCGTGTTGTCGCCGGCCGGTTGGAAGTAGCGGTCTTCGTCGAAGACATCGTACGTCGGCAGCAGCGTTTTGGCGCGGGTCGCCAGGATGCTTCCCTGTTGCAGGAGGGCGGCGGCGTTGGCGACTTCGCGTCCGGGCCGGGTGGCGTTCTCGCCGACGCAGCCCACAAGCAGACCGACCGGGCCGGTGGCGGCGGCCAGCCGGTCGAGCAGCGCCAGGTTTTGCGCGATGAAACTCTGGCGCAGGAGCAAGTCGCGCGGCGGATAGCCGGTGGTGCTCAACTCAGTGCAGGCCACGAGGTCCACCCCGGCCGCGACGCCGCGGCGGTACGCGGCGAGAATCTTCGCTTCGTTGCCGGCGAAATCGCCGATGGTCGGATTGAGTTGGGCCAGCGCGATCTTCATGTCGGTGCTCCGCGGTTACGCCGTCACGCCCGGTCCGGATCGCCGGAAGGCGGCCCCCCGTCTCCGCGCCCCAGGCCCGGCGGCGCAGGTGTGGCGGTGGATCGGACGCATGGAATCCCCACGCGGGCTCAGCGGCTCCGTAGGAAGGTGTCGGCGAGCGAACCGCGCTCGGTCCGCACGACCGCGCCGACGGGCACGTGGTTCCGCCCGAACCAGCCGGGCGCGGCTTCGAGCACGAACTGGATGCTGTCGGAGCCGGCCACGATGGCGTTGGTGTTGAACGGTTCCATGTCGCGGATTTCCCGGATGACGCCCTGGGGATCGATGTAGGCGCAGGTCAGCGGTTTGGGACAGTTCTTCATCCAAAACGAAGCCCGTTGCGGGTAGGGCAGGACGAACAGCATCCCCTCGGTTTCCACCACGTTGGTGCGGAACATCATCCCGGTTTCAATCTGGATCGGGGTCAGCGCCAGCTCCGCGGTGATCTCCGCCGGGCCAAGCCAGAGCTTCATGGTCTGGAGCCGCGGTTGGGCCGCTTTCGGCTCATACAGGTCAAAGCCGGAGGCCGGCGGCGGCGAGACGGCCTTTTTACAGCCGGACCACAGAGCCATTCCGGCCACGACGATGCTGAAACACGCGAACCATTTCACGTTCCGAGGCTGAGCCAGCCGGCCGGGATTTTCAATCCCAAGTTGCCGTCGGCGCAACAGAGGAACCAGCCGCCGGGCGGGCCGCTACGGGTTGACCGACCGGGCGCTCTCGATCAGCTCCCAGAACTTCGGGTTCTCCTGGAGGGCGGCGTCCTCGCCGGTCTTCAGACCGGACCGATACCAGAAGTCCTTCAGCGTGTGGCGGCTGAGAATTCGGTGGACCACCAGGCCCAATTCGTGCCGCTCGAAATAGACCCGGTAGTCGCCGATCCGGAACCGGTGCAGCGTCCGGCCGCCCTGTTCCAGTTTCCCAAACGCGTCCATCTCGGTGCTCATGACCTGCTGCGGCAGGCCGCGGAAGCCGCCGAGGATTTGCAACTGCAATTCCTTCGGCATCCGCGCCAGTTCGGCGGCGCTGATCGGATTAAAAATGATTTGAAACGGTTTCATGCGGCGGAGCGATGCTCCGATCCCTGCGGCAGCACGGCGGGGCATTGCCCCCATCTCTCGGCTTCGCGTTCCCATGCCACCACAATCGTTCACCAACAACCAGAAAAATTGCACACGGCACAAAGAATCAGTCTGCGCCGCGGCAGCCGGATCACGCGATATCCTTCCACAGCGGCTTCAAATCGGCATCCGCGAGAGCCATCCGCGTGATGGTCCCCTGACCGCCGACGGCCATTGCCCGCGCCAGCCATTGGCGGGCCTCCAGCAGGCGGTCCATCTGGCAGGCGTAACAGGAGAGGTTGTATGGGATGATCGCTTCCTCGGGAAACTTCTCAACGGCGGGCCGCAGCGCGGCCCACGCCTGTTCGAGGCCGCCCTCGGGCACGCGCCGCAAGGCGTAGGCGTAGTGCAACCAACCGGAGGCGCGCTCCGGGTCCGCTTCCTGAATCGTCCGGGCCAGGGCGAGCGCCGCCGGCCAATCCTTCTGCTCGGCCCGGATCAGCCAGCGGACCTCGAGGACATCCACATGGTCCTGCTTCCCGGCGCTGATCTGGTCCAGTTCCGCCTGCGCCTCCTTGGGATTGCCCAGCCCCAGCCAGCCGAGGGCGGCGGACAGGCAATGCACATCGGGCGCTTCGAGTGGTGGCTGGCATCTCATGCGGTTCTGTCGTGCGCCAAGACTATAGACTGGTCGGGTTTGGCTTTCCACATCCGGCGTGTGGTGCGCGGGTCGGAACCGCCTGCCACGTCGGTCACCTGGGGGAATAGTCGTGGCCGTATTCGTTGATGGGAGGACTTCCCGGCTTTGCGGTTCGGCCTGGAGCCTGAAGTATCTTGGAGTGTCTCCGCTCCAGAGCACTGCGTCGCTTTTGCCGCCGGAGCGGCGTGTTGTCCACGCCTAGTGAGAGCGCTGGTCCGGGAGGTCACCGAACGGGGCGGGGTCGCATTTCTTATTCCGCTTAGCGGGATTAACCTGTGTGGTTCCAACGAATCGCCACTTGCAACAATTCGTTGGAATCACGCAGGCGGAGTTTTTCCTTGATGCGAGAGCGGTAGGTCTCAACGGTCTTGACGTCGATGCCGAGCTGCTCGGCGATCTGGCGGGTGCTGCAGCCGCGACCGGTCAATTCGAAAACCTGCAGTTCGCGGTCGGCCAGCGAGTCGGCGGGCGTGCCGCCGCCAGGCCCCGGTTTGGCCGTCAGCCGGGTGATGATTTTCGTGGCGCTCCGTTCGTTGAGGTAAATGTCCCCGCCCAGGACGCGGCGGATCGCCTGGAGGATGTTGCGGGTGGCTTCCTGTTTGGTGATGTAGCCGCGGGCGCCGGCGCGGATGACGCGTTCGGCATAGAGCGACTCGTCATGCATGGAGACGACCAGCATCCAGAGCTTCGGCCAGCGGGCGCGCACGTCCTTGATCAACTCCAGGCCGTGCGAGCTCTTGAGGGTCAGATCGACGATGACAAGATCCGGCGCGGTGGTCTTAATGGCTTCGATGGCTTGGTGGCGGTCTTCGGCTTCGCCGCACACGCTGAGGTCGCCCTCGCGATTGATGACTTCCGCGAGGCGTTCGCGCACCAACGGGTGGTCATCCACCAACAGGATACGGGCACGTTTGGGCGCGGATCGGGATGACGTTTGGCTGGGATTTCCATTCATAACTCGACGGATTTCAACCGGTCCTACGCCGCACGCAGCAAGAGACGACGGTTCCCCCGCGCGGACGGGGGGCGATCCGCAGGGTGCCGCCGATGCCGCGGGCGCGGTACGCCATGATATGGAGCCCCATGCCCTGCTGGTTGCGCTCCGCGTCGGCAATGCCCTGGCCATCGTCCTCGACTATCAGCGTGATCTGATCGCCCGGGGCCCGAAGGCGAATCCAGATCGTCCCGGCCTGGCTGTGCTTGACCGCATTGTTGACCGCCTCTTGCGCGATGCGGTACAGGTGCGTGGCCATCACGCGGTCGCCGAATACCAGTGGCGCGTGGCTTTCGAAACGGCAATCCATCCGGAACCGGTCGCGGTTGGCGTTCGCCAACTCCTCCAGGGCCGAGGCCAGGCCTTCGGCCTCCAGACGCACCGGATATAGCCCGCGCGAAACCTGCCGGGACTCGGTGATGGCCGCGTCCAACAAGGCGCAGATTTTCAGGGACCGTTCGGCCTCGGCGTGCGCCTCGGCGGCCAACCGTTGGCGCAGCGCGTTGGCGTCGAAGGCGGCGCTGACCAGTTGCTGGCAGAGGCCGTCGTGGATGTCCTGGCCGATCCGCGCCTGTTCCCGGTCGCTGATCTCGAGGATCTGGCGTTCGAGGCGCAGGCGTTCGGTAACGTTCGTGGCCACGCCAATGTAGCCGGCGAGGCGGCCTCGTTTGTCGCGGCTGGGCGAATACCAGCATTCGAAGGCCAGCGGCCCCATTGCGACCACGGCACTGAACTCCTCGCCCGCCAGCGCCCGCCTCACGTTGGCTACAAACGGTGGGAACTGCTGGTACACCTCGGCGAGCGGGCGGCCCACGTGCTCGCCGGGCGCCGCGTTCAGGGCACTGAGCGCGCGGCCGTCTTCAAAGGTGATGGTCCCCTGGCGGTCGCCGGCAAACACGATGACGGGCGCCCCCGTGATAATGGTGCGCAGGCGCTCCTCGTTTTGCCGCAACGCTTCCTCGGCGCGCTTGCGCTCGGTGACGTCCTGGCCCACCGCCACGAGATGGAACTCGCCACGCAAGATGATGCTGCTGGACCGAAACTCGGCCAGAAACGACGAGCCGTCCTTGCGCCGGCATTTGAATTCCTGCACGGACACGCCGTGGGCCTTGACGCGCTCGACGATCCGGGTGAAATGCTGGGTGTCGTCCTCCTCGCTGCGAAACCGCAACTCGCCGACCGGCTTGCCCCGCAACTCGCCGCGTTCGTACCCGAACATCGCGTCCAGGGCCGCGTTGGTGAGGGTGATCACTCCGGCGGCGTCGGACAGCAGCACGCCTTCGGTGATGCTTTCCAACACCCGGGCCTGGGTCTGGAGGGTTTCCTCGGCGCGTTTCTGGTCGGTGACGTCCTCGGCGATGCCGGCGATGCGGTACACCTTGTCCTGTTCGTTCCGGACGGGAAAGGCCCGGTCGCGAATCCAGCGCAGCGAGCCGTCGGGTTGGATGATCCGGTACTCTTCATCGTAGTCCCCGGCGGCCTGCCGGGTCCGGACAGCCTCGGCGACCCGTGCGCGATCGTCCGGGTGGATGGCGTCCAGCCACGTCCGCGGCGAACGATAAAGGGTTTCGCAGTCCCGGCCCCAGATGCGCTCGTAACCGGAACTGACGTAGATGACCTCGGTTTTGTTGAGATCGCTTAGCCAGAAGACCTCCGAGATATTTCCGGCCAACTCGGCGAACCGCTCGTTGCTTTCGCGCAGGCGCCCCTCGCTCTGCCGCAACTCCACCACAAGCGCCTGCAACTCCGCGGTGCGCGCGGCGATCCGTTGCTCCAATTCCCGCGCGGAACGGCGCCAGCCATCCACTCCCCACGCCGCGCCGAGGAAGCTGGCCAGGCGCGTCAGGGCGTTGACCCAGACCACCCACTCCTGTGGGTCGCCCCGCACGGCCCGCCATTCCTCGACGAAGATCAAGCCCGCGGCACCGATGGCCGTCGCGAAGGCGGGCGCCCAACCACCAAACCACGCCAGCGCGCCAATCGCCAGGAGGAACAGCGCCGTGAAGCTCATCCGCGCCGGCGTCACGTGCTGAGCCAGCCCCAGGCCCACCACGACGAGTACCCCCAAGGTGACCAGCTTGACCCGCGACCGGCTGTGAAGCCATTTGCTGAACCGTTGCATGATCCGCTCCTGTCTGTGCCTCTCGCCTCTCCGGGCGAGCGGATTTAACACTCCGCTGCTGCAATCAAAACCCAGGCCGAGGATAGGGTGGACCGGGGAAAAGGGAACTCGAAACTGCGCCCCCCTGACCGCCGCCCGCCCGCGATGCGAGGTGGCACAGAGGGCCGGTCTCCATTACGTTTGGCCCATGCGACCCGTGGACATGCAGCCCATCGGCGAGGAACTGGCAATCCGGTGGGACGACGGCGGCGAGAGCTTCATCCGGCTCGAAAAGCTCCGACGCGCCTGCCCCTGCGCCGGCTGCCAAGGCGAGATGGACATCGCGGGCAACGTTTACCGGGGGCCGGAGATTCCGCTCACGTCGCGCTCGTTTCAACTCGTGCGGATCGAACGCGTCGGCGGCTACGCCGTCCAGCCGGTCTGGGCTGACGGCCACGCCACGGGGCTGTACTCATTTGACTACCTCCGGCGAGTGGCCGCCGCGCCGTAGCCCTCCGGCAACGGCACCCCGGCGCTCGTCCGCGGCGCCGGCCAGATGACGAAACTGTCATGGAGCGTTCATGCGCGGTTCATCTGCTTCCGGTTTCATGGCGCGGGGCGGGCTGTGGCGGCCCACCCAAGACGGGTATCGCAAACGAAAAAAAGAATTGTTACGACAAGAATACCCACAAAACCCCCA
>VFSW01016499.1_pt1 | contig 10076 bp, 8 predicted proteins | sample 5358111 | NCBI WGS metagenome assembly VFSW01 (sample SAMN11554181, study PRJNA540505) | mine drainage metagenome | isolation source: sediment from site ElyBrook_90M | place: USA: Ely Copper Mine, Vershire, VT | collected 2017
ATCGACGCCGGTGATGGACGTCAGCCGGCCGGTCGGTTGAATCAATACACCGGTGGCGATCGCCACGTGCGGTTGTTTGCGCACAAACGGCAGCAGCTTCTCGTCGAAATTCCCCGTCCACCCGATGGCCGAGCTCGCCGGCGGCCGCACCACGATGTCCGCGCCGACGCCCTTCACGCGCCGCGCCTGATCGTCCAGCATCCCCACGCTGATGCCCACCAGCGTCAGAATCATCGTCACCTGGACGCCGATCGCCAATGCGCTCAGCAGTGTCCGCACGGGACGATGTTTTAAATTTTCGATTACAAGCTTATTCGTCAAAGGAAAGCGATCCGAAGCGGACTGGCTTCTCCATTCTAGCGTCCGCGCCGCCTTCGCGGCGTCAACGCCAGGAGACGATCGTTCGCGACGGTCCGATCTCCACCATTTCACTGCGCGTGAAGCCGGCGTTGGCGAACATGCTCTCGTAGGCGCTATAGGGATGGGCGTCGCCCTCCGGAGTGCTGCCCAGCATCATGAGCGCGAACATCGCCTGCGTCGGTGGATGGACGCGGGTTTCGTCGGGTATGAAGCCCAGCGTCAGCACGCGCCCGCCGGGTAACATCGCCGCGTGGATGCGCCGCAGCAACCGCTCGCAATCGGCGGGGCCGTGTAACTGCAGGAAGTTCGTCAGGAGCGCCAGATCGTAACCAGCCCCCAGCTCCACCTCGAACGCGCTGCCCGCGATGGTCCGATAGCGTCCCGCCGCTTTCGAGGCTCGCGCGTTCTCTTCCGCCACTTCCAGCACCGGCGCCCAATCGAGACCGGCGACTTCCACGTTTTCCCCGCGCTCGGCCACCGCGATGCCGTAGAGTCCATGGCCGCAGGCCACGTCCAGCACCTTCGTCACCGCGCCGTCGCGCCACGCCAGTTCCGCCACCGCGCCCGCCGACAGGCGCGCCAATGGAGCCATCGATCGCGCGAACTCCACCCATACCGGATGGCCTGGCGTCAGCGTGCCGCCCTCGGTCGAGTACCCGCCTGCGCGCACCCGCTCCGCCACATCGCGCAAGCCTTCCGTCATCGCGGAGGTGCCGATAAACCGCGCCACCGTTCCAAGATACGTTGGCGACCGCCGGTCGAGAAACGCCGCCGAATCCGGCGTCAATCGATACTCGCCGCCCGTCTTCTCAAGGAACCCCATCGTCGTCAGGCAGTCGCAGAGAATCCGCGTGCCGCGTTCCGACGTCCCGCGGCGCAGGCCGATCGCCTCCGCCGTCCGCGCCCCTTCGCCGATCGCCGTAAAAACATCCAGCTCAATCGCCCCTCGCAGCGCCTCCGTACGTTGATAGGCGTTGAGGGTATCGAAAATCAAACCGGGGTTCGGGCGCGCAGCCGTGCTCATAGTCCCATCATACGGAACCGGGGTCAGAACTCGAACTGCGCGCCGCCGTAAGCTCCAATGCCCGCCGTGCGGAATCCCGCCTCATAATAGTTCTGGTCGAACAAGTTGGCGATGCGTCCGAAAAAACGCACCGCCCGGAACTCCGACAAAGGCAGCCGGTAGCTCGCTCCCAGATCGGCCGTGTGGATTCCGGGAAAGCGAAACACCCGCGATAGAAAATCCACCGGCGAATAAATGGGCGCAAGATAGTTCGACGACGCCACCAGATCGAAGTTCACATAGAATCGCGATCCAATACTTTGCGTCGCCACCAAAGAGACTTGGTGATCTGGAATCTCGTAGGACTGAAAGATGTTCTCGGCGATCGGCGTCCGCTGCTGCGAGTTGGTGTAAGTATAAGCCGCCGTCACGTTCAACGTGCGAGTCGGCGCGACCGTGACGCTCGATTCCACTCCGCGCGACAACCCTCCCAGCGTGTTCAGATATCCACCGTAGCGCCCGTAAGGGTCCGTGGCCGGGTTAATCAATCCGGAGAAATCGAAAAGAATCTCGTTCTCCAGGCGCGTATAGAAGTATGTCGCCGAAGCATGCAGGCGTCCGTTCCAAAAGTCCTGGTCGATGCCTCCGTCGAAGGCCGTCGAGCGGTCCGGCCCCAGCCGCGGATCGCCATACACGGAGTAACCGTAGATCGGGTCGAAGTAAGTGCCGAAACGCTCGTAAAGCGATGGCGCGCGATACCCCCGCCCCGCGTGGCCGCGAATCTTCGTGCCCGTCTTGCGAAAGAACCACGCCACCGACGCGTCGCCGGTATAGGCGTTCGGAGGCGAAGGAACCTGCACGCCGGCGTAAGGCGCCGAAGCCGTAGGTGAAAATTGCGGTTCCGTCAGATGGAAGAACTGCGCGCGAACGCTCGCCGCCAACATTAACCGCCCGTCGAACAGCCGCGCCTGATCCTGCACCCACACCGCGTTGCTGTGCTCGGTCGCGTCCACTCTCGAGTTACCGATCGATTGCGGCTGCAGCGAAAGATTCTCGTAGTTCTCCTTCTCGAACTCGTACCCACCGTTCAGCAGCGTAAAGCGAGTCAACTGCGTGTTGCCCTGCACGCTCAGCACCTGATCGGTGCCGTCGTAAACCGAGTGCGTGTTCCCTCCCACCGGCTGATAACCAACCCCCGCCGGCCCGTTTCCGAAATCGCTCCACGTATTCACGCCTTGATACGTCAACGAGTAACCCGTGGTGGCCGATGGATGTCCGTTCAGAATAAACGCGCCGGCCAGGAATCGCGCCGCCCGCGTGCTATCCGGATCGTTGGCGTTCGATAGGTAAGTGGCGTTGCCCGTGTTCAACTGCGACACCGAAGCACCTTGCTGATAGAGCTCCATCTGGCTCAAAGCCAGCGGAACCGCGTTGACGATGCCAGTCGCCGGAATATTCCCCACGGCTTGCGGCTCGCCCGTCTGCGCGGAAAGAGAATCCGCGGCGTACATGCGCGCCACCAGTTGAATTCCCGGAGTAAGTTGGTAACTTACTCGCCCCTGCCCGCTGGTGATGCGCGCCGGTTCGTCGCCGCCCACGCCCTGCGTGACATTCAAATGCGTCAGACCGCCGCTATATTGCAGGCGGTTGTCGAGCGCCCCGCCCGCCATCTCCGCCTTGCCCCGGAACGTCCCTAGCGCCCCGCCTTCCACCAGCACGCTGCCCCGCGTGCGCCCGCCGCCGTCGGCGCTAATCAGATTGATCGCGCCGCCGATGGCGTCGGTTCCATAGATCGACGACCCCGTTCCGCGCAGCACCTCCACGCGGTCGATATCGGTGTCGACGAAATCCTGAATAAACCCGGAAGCGTCGGCCTGCGGCGAAGTCACGTCGCGGAACCGCAGCCCATCGAATAGAATCGCCGTATCCTCGTTGCGCAGCCCGCGAGTCTTGATGGAAGTCAATCCTCCCAATCCGCCCAACTGCTGCACCCGCAAACCCGGAACCGTGCGCAGCGCGTCGGCGATCGTCGCGTCGTCGCGCTGTTCGATCTCGGAATGGTCGACCACCGTCACCGATTTCGAAATTTCATCCGGCGTCTGCGCCGTGCCCGAAGCGGTCACCGACACTTGCTCGGAGGCGGAATCCAGTTGCAGCGCGATGTCCTCGGTGGTCTGCGCACCCCGTTCCACCGTCACGCTTCCTTTTGTGAATCGCGCGAAACCCGGCGCTCGCGCCTCGATCAAATAAGCGCCCGGTTCCAGGCCGTCGAACCGGTAATCGCCCGACGCGCCGGCCGTCGTGTTCACCGGTTCCGCGCCGCCGCGCGGATAGAGTGCCACGTTCGCGCCCGGCACCCCCTTCCCTTGGGGATCGGTAACTACGCCGTAAATCGACGCGGAACTCTGGTTAGGTTGGTTTGTGGTTTGGCCGTTCGCGAAAACGGCGGACAAGATAGCGAGGCAAACAAGCGATTGCCGCATGAGACGTTCTCCCTCGAAAACGCATTCACCTGTACTCGATGGGGAACCGGTCTCCTGACTTCACGGCAGCCTATAAAATCGAATCGGCCTTCCCGCTCAAGGCAGTGGCCGATCCAGGCTATATTCTCCGTTCACAGTTGCGGGGCAGTGGCGGACTTTCACCGCCTTCCCGAACATTCCTCACCCTACATGTTTATGCAAAGATCCTGCCGCTGTTTCCAACGGCTCCCCGAGTATAGCGAAAAACGCCCGGCCGCATCCGGGGGCTGTCTATGGCCGAACCCAGACGACTAATTGACTCGGAGAAGGATTTACGGCGCCGGCGAGTCCGCCATTGAAACTCTGATTGAGCGGACCCGCCGGAATGTAGAACCCGTGCTGCAAATTAGTCTCGGCGATCGAAATCAGCGCCGCTCCCCCGGAAGCGGAGGCCCCAAGGTCCACCGGCAGCCGCACATCGATTTTCCAAACGTACGGCGTCGCCGGGACGACCTTCAACACTTCCGCCGACTGCGATCCCACCATCGCGTCAATCCCCAACGACTCGCCCGCCGGCGCTTCAAACACTTGGCCCGGCGGAAGTCCCGGACCATCGCCCACGCCGTTCAGGAAGAGCGAAATCGACGAAGCGGCCTTCGCCGGATTCTGAGGCGAGTTGCGCGTGCCGTCGCTGTTCAAAGCAAAGGCGGCGAAGTTCTGAGCGAAGCCCTTCGCATACGCCGACGTGTCCGCGAAAAGTCCCGGATTCGTCGGCGTGATCGGTAGCAATCGCGTCTCTGACACCGCGCCATTCACGGACACCCGCATCAATGTGGATGGCGTCTCGTTCTGCGTAACGGCGAACGGCACCGCGACGTTGATCTGCGACCCCGAAACATAAAGCGGCTCCGCCGGCCCCCCATCGAAGGTGACAGTAACTCCCGCCAACGAAGAAGCCGGCTTCGCCGAAGCCGCGACTCCTTGCGCCGGCCCGAGGCCGATTCCGAAGATCGAAAGAAGCTGGCCCGGCGCCACTGGCCCGACATGCGCGCCGTCTGCCGCATCGAGAATACAACCGATTTGCGGGCCGCCGCCTCCGCCCTGCGCGGAAAATTCGACCTCGGCGAGATAAGCTCCTGGGGGAGCGATCGGACTCAGGACCGGCGGATACATCGCCGACGGCGTGAAGGCGACATCCGGACGAGACGTCTGCCCCGTAGCCCAGACATTTCCCAGCCCGCCCATCGCAAGCAAAATCGAGGTGACATAGGACCCTTCGATCACCCGCGACGATTTCACGCTCCCCGTGGACGAGTCCAAATCCATGACGAACGTTTCGCTTGCGCTGGTGGCGTTGTTCGGTTCGCACTGCGATGGGAAGACCGGCGCTCTGGCCAACGGGACCGGCGTAACAAACGCCGGCGGAGGGGTAATCGCCGTTCCGGGGGTATTGAACAAACCGCCGGCGAAAACGTTCCCATCCCCGTCCACAAGCACGCCCGAGCCGCCCTGCCGCACGGAAAACAGAACCGACGTGCCGCTTGCGTCGAGCTTGGTAAGGAACACATGATCTCTCACATCATTCCCGGGCGTATCCGTAGAAGGGTAATTCCCGGACATCGTCGCGCCGGTCACGTACGCATTCCCCTGACTGTCCACAGCCAATCCGCTATTCGTGGTTTGACCGCCGTCCGTGCCGCTGAGGCCCGTGGAATAAAGTAACTTGGATCCGGAAGGATCGATCTTCGAGACGTATTGGTTCGTTCCGGTTATCGGCACGATCCCGGTGTCGTAGATGACCGGCACGAAGGTGGTCTGATAGGCTCCAGGCGTCGTTGGGTAGTTTGTTTCCGTCGTACTGCCTGCAACGTAGATGTTGCCTTGCGGGTCGATGGCCAGCGCGCTTCCACCGATTCCGACAACGGAAAATTTAACCGTAGTCGCGGCGTTGTCCATCTCCACGATGTAGGGACCGCCCGTGGCCCGGTACGCGGCGCCCGGAGTGGACGGAAAACTGGAGGCATCGGAGTTCCCAGTCACGACAATATCGTTGCCCGATGTAAGTGCGATGGCGGAAGCGGAACTACTCGCGCCGTTGCCGAGCGTTACCGAGTATTGAATGACACCGTGAGAATCCAGCTTCACCACAAAGCCAAAAGATTGCTCCCAGTCGGCCCATAGCCAAAATACTCCGTGCCCGTGACGGGAAAAGAAGGCGAACTCGCCGATCCGGTGACATACGCGTTCCCCGCACCATCGACGGCGATTCCCGCGGCCCCGTCATACGCCGTGCCGAAATATGTCAAGTACTCATAACCCGTACCCGCCGGATTGAGCTTCGCCACAAACAAGCTCCCCGTCCGCGCGTACGGATCGAGCGTCACGCTTCCGGCGATATAAACGTTCCCGCTCCCATCGAGCGCCATCGCCTGCGGGTTCAGATACGACCCAAGATAAGTGGAATAGCCTAGCGTGGCGCTCTGGGCATCCGCCGTGGGCCACGCCGTCAGACCCAACCCCAATAAGAAAAGGAACCGCATTTTCACTCCCTCTGTGAAACCACACTTCAGGCGCGAACGCGGGTGCCCACAGAATACCACGCCAGACGCGCAGGAATCCGCGGTGTCATGATCGTCGCTAAGCGGATCGGGGGAGCGGTAGAAAGCGAATCTCCACGCGCCGGTTCAATGCGGCGGCGATTCGGCGGAGCATTGCGACCGAATGCCCTTGATAATCGGCGTCCTCAAGACGGCAGATGACCGACGCCGTGGTGCCGACAAGTTTGGCCAGTTGCGCCTGAGTCAAGCCGGCCTTCGTCCGAAGCGCTTGAATTTTCCGCGCGATCTCATCGTTGGCGCGGCACTCGGCCAGCGATCTGAGCTTTTTGGGATTGCCCTCATAGAATTGGCGGTGAAGGATTTCCACAGCGTCCGTCGTCGCTCGTCTGGTCTTTGGCATATTCATCACTCCTGCAGCGTATGATTCGATGGGTCGGCTAGAAAACGTGTCTTGCGGCGAATCGCGAGATCGATGTCCCGGTCCGGAACGGCGCTCTCTTTTACGACCCCGTGCGCCACGATGGCGGCGGATTGTTTGTGAAAGAAGTATAGGATCCGGTAATGAACGCCGCGAGTCGACGCGCGAAGCTCATAGATTCCGTCGCGTAAATAGTCCGCTTCCGGCCGCCGTAGTTCGTGCCCAAGCTCGCGAAGCCGTTCGATCCGGACCAGGACTTTGTTTTTCGCATGGGCGGGCAATTCCCGGAACCAGTCGACGAACGGCGCCGGACCATCCTCCTCGCGGTAGATCACCACTCGCGATTTCGGCATCTTTGGTTCAGTTTATTCGCAAAATTGCGAATCGTCAAGTCCCGGCTGCGAGGCGCCGGCGCAGATCCTCGGGAATGGGTGTCGAATCCCGCCGCACCACCTCGAAGCGTCGCTCTTGACGCCCTCGATAGGCATCGATGGCCGGTTGGTTTTCGAGGTAGAAAGTAATCGCGCCGAAGACCTGGGCGGGAGTCAAAGTTTCGAATTCTCCCAAGATCGCTTCCGGGGAGAGGCCTTCATGGAAGCACTGGACGATGGAATCGAGAGAAATGCGAGTGCCCGCCACATAGCACCCTCCGTCTCGCGCTTCGACGTACTCCTTCGCCATCGGGACAATGATAGCGGGGAAGCCGCGGGCGCGCCCCGGCGCCGCCGCCATTTTCACATAAGATTGAAGGGCCGAATCATAACCATGCGATACCTGTGCGTCCATAGCCATTTTTATCAACCCCCGCGCGAGAATCCCTGGCTCGAACAAATCGAGCTCCAGGATTCCGCGTTCCCATATCACGATTGGAACGAGCGCATCAACTCCGAATGCTACGCGCGCAACGCCGCGGCCCGCATCCTCGACAACGAGGATCGCATCGAACACATCGTCAATCTGTACGCCCGGATCAGCTTTAACGTCGGGCCGACGCTGCTCTCGTGGATGATGGAGAAGTCGCCGGAAACCTACCGGGCGATACTCGCAGCCGACATTGCCAGCCGCCAGAGCTTCGGCGGCCACGGCTCGGCGATGGCCCAGGTTTATAACCACGCCATCATGCCGCTGGCCAACAGCCGCGACAAGCGCACCCAGGTGCTCTGGGGCATCGCCGATTTCCGCTCCCGCTACGGCCGCGCGCCCGAAGGGATGTGGCTGGCCGAGACGGCGGTCGATCTCGAAACCCTCTCCATCCTCGCCGCCGAGGGGATCCGCTTCACCGTTCTCGCCCCTTCGCAAGCCCGCGCCGTCCGTGAAATCGGCGCCAAGGCGTGGACCGGCGTGAGCGGCGCCCGCATCGATCCCACCCGCGCCTACCAGGCCGCCACTCCCGCCGGCCCCCTCGCGTTGTTATTCTACGCAGGCCCCGTTTCCCAGGACGTGGCGGTCGAAGGACTGCTCGACAACGGCGTCCATTTCGCCGAACGCCTCGTCGGCGCTTTCCCGCCGCCGGAGGAGCGCGGCCAGTTGATGCACATCGCCACAGACGGCGAAACCTACGGCCATCACCACAAATTCGGCGAGATGGCGCTGGCCTACGCGCTGCACTACATCGAAACCAATCGATTGGCGCGCATCACCAACTATGGGGAGTTCCTCGAACTCAATCCACCCGCTTACGAGGTCGAGATCGTCGAGAACACGGCCTGGAGCTGCTCCCACGGCGTCGGCCGCTGGACCGCCGACTGCGGCTGCAATTCCGGCGCCCATCCCGGTTGGAACCAGAAGTGGCGCGCCCCCCTCCGCGCCGCCCTCGATTGGTTGCGCGACGAACTCGCGCCGCTCTATGAATCCCACTGCGCGGGCATCGTCGCCGATCCGTGGGCCGCGCGCGACGAATATATCGCCGTCGTGTTGGACCGCTCCGAAGCCGGCCGGGAACGCTTCGCCGCGCGCCGTTTCGCCGCCGCGCTCACCCCCGAGAAAATCGTGACGGCGTGGAAGCTTCTCGAGATGCAGCGCCATCTGATGCTGATGTACACCAGTTGCGGATGGGTCTTCGACGACCTCTCCGGCATCGAAACCGTCCAGGTCGTTCAATACGCCGGCCGCGCCGTCCAATTGGCGCGGGAGCTGTTCGGCGATTCGCTCGAGACGCGCTTTCTCGAAAAACTCGCGGCGGCCAAGAGCAATGTCTCCGTGCAAGGCGACGGCGCGGCCATTTACCGCGCGTTGGTGATGCCCGCCATGGCCAGCCTCGAAAAAGTGGGCGCTCACTTCGCGGTCAACGCCATGTTCGAACGGTTGCCCGACCGCTCCGCCATTTTCTGTTACGACGTCCTCCGCGAGGAAGCCCAGGAAATGGAGAGCGGCCAAATCCGCTTCGCCGCCGGACGTGCCGGCATTCATTCGCGCATCACCCAGGAATCGGAGCGCTTCTGCTACGCCGTTCTCCACTTCGGAGACCAGAACATCCACGCCCGCGTTGGACGGTTCTCCACGCCCGACGCTTTCAGGACTCTTTCCGCCGGTCTCACCACCGCTTTCGCCGGCTCCGATCTCGCCTCCGTGATCCGCATCATGGATCGGGGTTTCACTTCCGAAATTTCGCTGCGGTCCCTCTTCAAGGACGCCCAGCGCCGCATCGCGAGCGAGATTCTTTCCACCGCTCTCGACGACACCGAACAGGCTCACCGGCGCCTTTATGAACGGAATATTCCGATGCTGCGCATGTTGCATGAGATGAGCATTCCCGTTCCCGACGCCCTGCGCGCGGCGGCCGAGTTCGCCCTCAACGGCATGTTGAAAGACGAATTCGCCGCCGGCGAGTTCGACGCGCCGCGCATCGCCAGCTTGCTGGAGGAGGCGGGCAAGGCCGGAGTGACATTAAATACGATCGCTCTCGAACTCACGCTCCGCGCCACCATTCAACGTATCGGCGCGCCGTTCTTCGACAATCCGCGATCGCTCGACGCCCTCAATCGTCTGACCGCCGCCGTCGCGCTGACCCGCACGCTCCCGTTCCTGGTCACGCTCTGGTCGTTGCAGAACGGTTGTTACGATCTGGCGCAGTCGATGTTGGCCGACATGGAGAAGCGCACCGCCGGCGGAAGTACGGAAGCGGCGGCGTGGACCGCTTCCTTCCGCGCCCTTCGCGAGAGTCTGCGGCTGAAAGTCTGATACCCGTTTTGGGTCCCCGCGCGTCATCATAGTAGTATGCGGTGCTTGTTCGCTGCGTTCGCCGTTTTCTTCTTGACAGCCTCGTCCGCCGCCCC
>VFSW01016500.1_pt1 | contig 10076 bp, 7 predicted proteins | sample 5358111 | NCBI WGS metagenome assembly VFSW01 (sample SAMN11554181, study PRJNA540505) | mine drainage metagenome | isolation source: sediment from site ElyBrook_90M | place: USA: Ely Copper Mine, Vershire, VT | collected 2017
CGCGAAGATCAGCCGAACGTCCACCGTCGCCGACGCACCAAAGCCGGACGCAACGCCATTGGCGACACGCCGCATGTTCTCCTGCAGCAACGCCATCGTCTCGCGCCGCATCGTTCGCACGGTGCCGGACAGCGTCGCAGTCTGCGGGATCACGTTGTAGGCGTCGCCGGCCTGCACGCGCGTGATGCTGAGCACCGCCGTGTCCGACGGCCGTATGTTGCGTGACACGATCGATTGCAGGGCCGCGCCGACATGGCAGGCGGCGAGCACCGGGTCGATGCCGTCCTCGGGCCGTGCGCCATGCGCGCCGCGACCGGTGATGGTGATGTCGAAGAACCCACCGCCGGCCATTGCCGTGCCCGGCGTGATGCCGAACTTTCCCACTGCCATGCCGGGCCGGTTGTGCATGCCGTAGATCGCATTGCAGGGGAAACGCTCGAACAACCCATCCTTCAGCATGGCCAGCGCACCGCCGACGCCTTCCTCGGCCGGCTGGAAGATGAAGTTCACCGTGCCGTTGAAGTTGCGTGTCTCGGCCAGATAGCGGGCAGCCCCGAGCAGCATCGTGGTGTGGCCATCGTGGCCGCAGGCATGCATGCGGCCCGCGTTGTGGCTGCGATAGGCGAAGTCATTGGCCTCCTTGATCGGCAATGCATCCATGTCGGCGCGCAGCCCGATCGCGGCTTCGCCGTTGCCCGACCGCAACACGCCGACCACCCCCGTGTGGCCGACGCCGCGATGCACCTCGATACCCCACGCCGCCAGCTTCCGCGCGACCAGATCGGCGGTGCGGTGCTCTTCCAGCCCGAGTTCCGGATTGGCGTGGATGTCACGGCGGATTTCGGCCAGTTCCGCATGGAAGCGACGGATCTGGTCGATCGGGGACCCGGTCATGGCAGACTCCTGTTGGTATGCAGCGAAGAGTATGGCGAACCTCTCGCCGGCGCGACAGAGTTCACAGCGCCCTCGCCGCATCGGCGACTTTGCGATCGAGCACGATGCCCTCGACGCGGCGCTGCTCGCGTTCGCGAAAGGCGCGTTCCGACGGAATGCGGATTTCATCGACACCGGACTGCCGCGGCGTCGCCTTGATGCGCGCCACAAGCTCCGCCATCCGGGCAGGGAATTCTCCCGCCCCGAGCAACTTGTCGGGATCGATCGCGATGAACAGGAAGCCATAGCCCTGTACGTCGCCACGTGTCAGTGCGGCGTAACGCCATTCGGCGGACACAAAGGCTACGGCCTGATTTAAATTGCATAGCGCAGGATCGGGAAATGAGGCGCGGCGAACACGCGCAGGGAAGCAGTCTGCGTCGGCAGGGGTTGGGTAAACCGGCCGACGCGGACTTAGCCCCTGTAATGCCAAAGGGCCTGTCTCGCGTTCACTGAGACCCCAGCAAAATGTGCGGGAGGAAATTAAGGAAGGGTTGACACCATAGGGCGTCGCCCGTCACGCGCCTGATCCGGGGCGCCGGCAGCGGGATACCCTTGGCAGCCAGGCTACGGACCGTGACCACTGACATCGATACCGGCTCGCCGGCCTCACGCAAGGCCACCAGCGCGAGCCGTGCTACCTGCCCACGGGCGAAGCCCGACCCTCTGACCGATTCAGCTATTCTGGGGGTTACCTTACTTCGCATTAACCAATTGTTCAGACCCCGTTCGTTAGGTCGCTCGTTGACGATTGTATGCTCGCCGCGCCCGGTAGCCTCCGGCCGCGCACCCGGGCCTGGAGAACGTCATGAAGAACCGGTGTCTCCCCCCCCCATCGAAGTCGCTGCTTGTTTCGATCCTGAGCCTTGGACGGCCGTCGAACGTGCAGGCGCTGTTGACCGAACTCCCGCGCTGGCTGGACGCATTTGCGCGGGACAGCAGCACCGACATCCACATCCTGGTGCGGAACAACGACCCCCGCATCTGCTTCGACGACGTCCGCGAACGGCTGGCGCAATGCGAGGCAGAGCATCCGGCGCTACGCTGCACGCTGGTGACAGGACAGCCGAACCTGGGTTTTGGCCGCGGCCACAACGAGAATTACCGCCTCAGCCCGGCGGATTACATACTCATCCTCAACGACGACATCGGCTTTCCGCATCTCGACTGGCTGCCGGAGGCGGTCAGCCTGCTCGCGCAGGACCCGCGGACGGCTTGCATCGGCGCGACGGAGAACCCGCGATACCTCAATCCGATGTTTGGCAACGGCAACGTACACCCGCCGCTGGCGGTGGAAACACTGAAATACGCAGAGGCGTCCGTGTTGCTGCTCAGCGGCCCCGTGTTTGAACGTGTGGGGATGTTTGACGAGCGGTTCCAATGGGCGATGTGCGAGGACGCCGATCTGTCGTTGCGGGCACAGCAACTAGGCTATCGTCTGCGCTGGATCTCGATGCCGCACCAACATTGGCGCAGCACGTCGGTGAATTCGCTGCCGGCCCCGGTCAAGGCCTCGATCATCGAGCATAACCGTGCGACATTGTTCGCGTCATGGTCACATGCTCTTGCGACCGGGCGGCTCGGCCGGCTGGAGGTGTTCGACCTTTGGAGTGATGGCACGGGCGACGTATTCTGCGGCCTGCCGCATCTTCTCGCCTGGCTCGACACGCTTACTCTCGATCGGCGGGAACGGATCGTCGTCAACATTAAACAAAGGGAGCTGGCGGAGCTGCTCGGTATCGCCGGCATTCGTATCACCAGCGTGGCAGACAGAAACGATCTGCTGGAAGCGGTCGATGCCGAAGGGGTGGCGACGCTGCACACGATGGGCGACATCAACTATGGGCTGCCGATGAACATCCATCCACTGCTGTGCGGGATGCTGGGTCTGCCAATATGCAGCGATGCCGGGTTTCTCGCGTTCCGTGCCCTGCTAAGGCGGGACTCCGGCACGGTGACAGGAAGGGCGCTGCCTGATTCCTATTGCGTGGTCCATCTCGAATTCATGCGCGAGCACGACGGCCGCAGCCTGACACCGGCGAGTATCAAGTCGATCCTGGCGCATTGCGCCCGTTTGTTCGATTCGATCGTACTTGTCGGCCGGGAGCGGCGGCTGGCGGCGAGCCTGTGCGGCGCGGGGCGGGCACGCGTGATCGACTTGCAGGGCAAGCTGCTGCTGCGGGAGCTGATCTCGGTCATCGCGGGAGCGAGCTATTTCGTCGGCATCGATTCTTTCCCGGCGCATGTCGCGCAGGCCGCCGGCGTCAGGTCAGCGGTGTTCTTCGGCGCCGTCCACCCGCTGGCGCGCGTCTGGAACGAGGCGGAGGTCTGGCCGTTGGTCGCGGGGCTCGACTGCATCGGCTGCTATCACACTGATCTTGAACCCAGCGTGCCGTTCTGCATGCGTCGCGACCAGGCATGCGCGAGCGGGCCGGACAGCGAACATCTGGAACAGGCCTTGCAGGCGATGCTGCGGGGCGAACCGTATCCATGGTCCACGCAGCGCCGCCGGTTCTCGGCATTGCAGGCAAAATGGCTCGGCTTCATGCGGCACCACACGTCGCCGCCCGAGCGGCTCCTGCGCCCGGCGGCGAGCAGCAACGTGCAGGTGAGCGACCTCGTCTATCGTATCCTCGACCTCTCGACCGGACTTGCGAGCAGCCGCTATCGCACGACATCGATCACCGATCTGACGGAGCGGGTGCGCGAGCTGGAATCGGAACTGTTCGACCGCACGGTGGAACTGGACGAAGTACGCCACGCCCGTCCGGAGCCGCCAGCGATCGAGCCGGTTCCGCCATTCGACGCGCGGCGTCCGGGGCGCATCATGCAGCTCAACAGCCTCGCACTGCGGTGGGATCGCTGCACAATCCAGGTCAGCGGGCAATGGCTTACCGTGCGGAGCGTGGAATGTGATCCGCTGCTGTTTCTACCGCCGATCCGCGGCAATGGTGGGCGTGTGCAGCTGCGGCTGATTTCCGTTGCCGACCGCGTCGATTCCATGCAGGTGTTCTGGGCGCTCGGGGAAGAGAGCTTCACCGAAGAGAGGCAGCGCACGGCCGCGATCTCGCCCGAGACCAGCACTATCGACCTGTCGTTCGACCTGGAGGACGGCGAGATACTGTCGCTGCGCGTCGATCCGCTGACGGCGCGTGGCAAGGTGAGGCTGCGCGGCTCGATCAGTGGCGCCTTCGAGCCGCTGGAGATGGTGGAACCAAGCTCGCTGCCAGACGAACCGCGGCGGCGTCCGGCACGCAAGCGGGCGACCGCCTGATGGTTGGCATGAGCGCCAATGCGGTTGCGCGCGAGGCGCCGGAGGCACTGCCCCGGGTCTGCTTCATCCATATCCCCAAGACGGCGGGAATGACCGTACGAGAGTTTTTCTTGGGATTGTACGGCGAACTCGCGTTCCACGGCTACACCACCGAGGACTATCAGATCGCCGAGGACGCGGTTCTGGCGCGGTATCGGTTCTTTGCCGGCCATGCTTATCACCGGGATTGGAGCAGACTCCCACCGGACACGGTGCGCTTCACCATCCTACGCGATCCGGTGGCGCACGCGGTCTCTCTCTATCGCTACTGGAACGACATCGATATCTCGCACCTCATGGACCGGCCAGGCTACGAGGCGGTGGTTGAGGCGGTCGGCATCGCACGCAGCGAACCGCTTGAGGCCTTTGTTACATCCGACAGCCCGTTCATCGTGGAGCAACTGCGCGGCGCCTACGCACGCCAGCTGCTGTGCGAGGCGACATTGGCCGACTGGACCCGGGCGAGCGAGGAGGAGCCGGCGATCTTCTCGGAAGCCCTCGATCGGCTGTTCGGGATCGATGCGGTGCTGACGACAGAGCGTCTGCATGCGAGCTTCCCCCGATTGCTGCGACGACTGGGGCTGTCTGGGTTCGGCTCCCATCTTGGTCGGATCAACGTGGCGAAAACAATCGCGGCCACCGATGAGCGCCGGCTCCGGAATATTCTGGCCCGCATCTCGCCGATCGACTTCCATCTATACGCGGTGGCCCAGCAGATCGAGGCGAGATATCTGTGACCGCATCCGGCTGCAAAGGGGATGACGATGGATCGCCAGCGCACGTGCTGCCTGTGCGGTGCTGGACTGTTGGTGAGCGACGCGGAGTGGCCCGGGAACTCGGCGGATGCCCCAGACTCGACGAACGCCCGATGCGGATTCAGGGAGGGACCAGGTGGAAGCTTCGTTCGTTGGCAATCTGACCTGCAAACCAGAGGAAGCAGAGGCTCTGAAGGCCTACATTGACGGCGAGAAGGATTGGTTCCACCAATTCAGCTTCAGCAACGGTTTGCGCACTCCTGGCCGCGACCCTTCACTGAAGAAGCTCTATCATCTCTGCCTGCCGGCATCATTGCAGGGCAAGTCCATTATAGATATCGGCGCCTATGAAGGCTTCTTCAGCTTTCATTGCGAGGCACGCGGTGCTGCCCGGGTCGTTGCGGCTGATCGCTTTGTCTGGGATTGGCCTGGATCGCGGGCGCTGCCGAATTTCAATGCCGTGCACCGCGCCCTGCAATCGCACGTTGAGCCACTCTGCGCCTACGTCGAGGACCTGCCAGGTGCGACGAATGAGAAATTCGACATTACCTTGTTTCTCGGCGTGCTCTATCATGCGCCTGACATGATTCGGTATCTCGACGCGGTGTCCAAGATGACGTCCGGTGTCCTGGTGCTGGAGACTTTCACAGACGCCCTGCATGAGGAAGGCGCGCGCATCGCCATGTACCACGAGGCGGAACTTAACAACGATTCCACGAACTGGTTCGCTCCCAACCTCCAGGCCCTCGAAATCATGCTTCACCGCGTCGGCTTCCGTCATGTCGAGTTCATGAACTTCTGGGACGTGAACACGAGAGACCAACTCGAAGGCCGCTCGGCATTCCGTCAGATGAAGACCGGACGCGTCGTGATCCATGCCTATAAATAAGGCTCCTCGGCGGAAACTGTGGGTGCTTCGGAGGTATATCGAGTCACCTGGGAGGCACACTTGGCCGTGCCGTCCGGTGCGGCGTGCCTGTCGTCGAACGAGGCGTTCCCGAGGTCCTGTAGCGATCCGGCATGTATAGCGATCCCTGGTCATGGCGCACCGCGAGACCACGGGCGATACCCTTGGCGAACCCGTTGCGGGCACGACAGGGTTCACAGCGCCTTCAGCGCATCGACGACTTTGCGATCGAGCACGATGCCCTCGACGCGGCGCTGCTCGCGTTCGCGAAAGGCGCGTTCCGACGGAATGCGGATTTCATCGACACCGGACTGCCGCGGCGTCGCCTTGATGCGCGCGACGAGCTCCGCCATCCGGGCAGGGAATTCTCCCGCCCCGAGCAGCATGTCCGGATCGATCGCGATGAACAGGAAGCCGTAGTCCTGCACGTCGCCACTTGTCAGTGCGGCGCCGGCCAGCAGCCCGAGCGCCTGGATGGTGAACGACAGGCCGTAGCCTTTGTGTCCGGCAAACGGCGCCACGCCGCCATCCTGCACGGCGCGCGCGTCGCGCGTCGGCTGGCCATCGGCATCGAAACCGATCCCCTCCGGCAGTTCCTGCCCGAGGCGCGCCATCAGCAGCACTTCGCCCCACATCACCGAGGCCGTGCCGATGTCATAGATGACCGGCCCGGTCCGCGAAGGAAAGCCGGCACTGAAGGGATTGGTGCCGAGTGCCGGTTTTCGCCCGCCGGGCGGCAAGACATGCGGCCTGGCGCTCGCGGTGTGAATCGCCACCAGTCCGGCGCGTGCGATCAGCTCCACGTAGTAGGCGTTGCGGCCGCTGTAATAGCTGTTGAAGACACCGACGATGGCGATGCCGCTGGCCTTTGCCTTGGCGATGGCGATTTCGGCGCCGCGATAGGCGGCGACATAGCCGACATTGTTGCCGCCATCGACCATGGCGGAAACCGGCGTCTCCCGCACCACGCGAATTGGCGTGCGCGGCTTGCCGGTCTTTGCGTCCCCGGCGATGGCCAGGATGCGCGGCAGGCTGGCGAACCGATAGCCGCACAGCGCATTGTCGATCAGTTGATCGGTGATGATCGCCGCTTCATCGGGCGGATAGCCGATGCTGTGCAGCGCCGATTCGCCGAGCTGTCGTGCCTCGGCAACGCTCAGGCGCAGTGTGTCGGGGGGATCAGGATCGAGCATGCGTCAACGTCCCTTGAATGGCCCGGCCGCGCGCTTCTCGGCGAAGGCTCGGGCGGATTCACGAAAATCCTCAGTCATATGCAGCTTCGCCAGATTGACCTGCATCAGCACCTCGCGCGACAACCGTTCCAGATACCAGCGCCGCGCGCGCACTGTCGAGCGAACGCTGAGTGGCGGATTCCTTGCCACGGAATCGGCCAGATCGCGCGCGACGTCGAGGTATGTGCCGCGCGGCGCCACGCGATCGATGACGCCGGCCGCGTGCGCCTCCTCCGCGGTGAAGAAGCGGCCGGTCAGCGCGACGTCGCTGGCGAAGGTGCCGGCACCGCGGAAATTCAGCAGTGCCCAATATTTCGCGCCGGACAGGCCGCGCGGCGTCTCGGTCACCTGAAATTTGGTGCCTTCCTCCGCGACGATGAGGTCGGATTCAAGGACGATGCCAAGAGCAAGGCCCAGGACATAGCCATGCGCGGCCGCCACCACCGGTTTCCAGTTCACCGCTCGCAGAAACAGATCGTGGCTCGATGCATCCTGCGCCTGTGCGCCGCCGTGCCGTTCGAACTCCTCACGCGAGCGAAGCTGCCGCTGATGCACGTCGGCGCCGCTGGAAAAGGCGCGGCCGCGGCCGCACAGGATTGCCACACGCGCCTCGGGATCGATATCGAAGCGTTGCAGGGCCGAGGCTATCCGGCGCACCATGTCGTCGTTGACCGCGTTCAGCTTGTCCGGGCGATTGAGCGTTATCGTCGCGATGTGCTCGCTGCAGGCGTATTCGACCAGGCTGTCGTCTTGCGTATCGGCCATGCATCGCTCCTACCAGGCCTGGACGTCCAGCCAGGTGCTTTGATATGTGGCGCCATCGCCCATATCCGTGAACGAATCCGAACACAGCATATTGATCGTGCCGGATACAGCCTCTTCATCCGGCCGCTGTCCCGGCACCAGCACCACGCCCGGCTGCACCTCGTCGCGCACATGCAGCACCAAACCGATGGCACCACGGTCGTTGAACAGTTTCACGCGCTGGCCGTCGTTCAGCTTGCGCGCGTCCGCATCCCTGGGGTGCAGCACGCAGAATGGCGCGCCTTCGCGCCGGCGCAGGAACGACACCCCGGAAAACGCCGTATGGCTCTGGAAATATCCCGGCGCGGTGAGCAGGCGCAGCGGCCACTTTCCCCCGTGTTTCGCCGCTTCCGGATCAGGCTGCCAGTCCGGCATCGGCGGCAGTCCCTGCGCGGCCAAGGTTTGCGAATGGAACTCGAGTTTTCCTGACGGTGTGCGGAACCGCTGGCCGTCCCTGGACGCAATGGAGACCGGCCCGGCCTGCGCCAGATGGTCGGGATCAGTCTCCGCCACGCATCCCGTTGCACCGCGGAACAGCGCGCGAAGCATTTCTCGCTCCGACATGCGGAAGATCGGGTCCGTGATGCCCAGCCGGGCCGCAAGCGTCTGCGCCAGCCGCAGGTTGGACCACGCCTGTCCCTGCGGTTGCACCGCCCGCGGCGCGTATTGCATGTAGTAGGTGCCGTAGGAGCGGAAAAAATCCTCGGTCTCGAGATATGTTGCTGCCGGCAGGACGATGTCGGCGTAACGCGCCGTTGCGGACATGAATGGATCGTGCACGACGGTGAACAGGTCTTCCCTGGCAAGGCCGCGACGGGTCTTGGTTGTGTCGGGGCAGGTGACGGCCGGATTGTTGGCTGCGACAAACAGTGCGCGGATCGGCGGGTCCCGCAGTTCAAGCAGCGCCTCGCCGAGCCGCGCGTGATTCACCGTGCGTGTGCTCGCCGGACCGGATGGTTGGCGGATCGCGTTATAGTTCAACTCGAACGACGCCGCGGTCGCCAGCAAGGCGCCGCCGCCATGTCGGCCATAGGCACCGGTCACCCCCGGCAACAGCGCAACCGTGCGAAGCGCCTGGCCGCCGAAGGTGAACCGCGTCATGCCGAAACCGAGTTTGATGAACGACCGGTCGGCGCGGCCGTAAAGCGCCGCGAAGCGCTCGACATCCGCCGGCGCCATGCCGGTGATGGATGCGACGCGTTCCGGGGTGAATTGCGGCAATATCTCGCGCTCCACCCGATCGAAGCCAAGCGTGTGTGCGGCGAGATAGGCACGGTCGCACAGCCCGTCGCGCACCAGGATGTGCATGACGCCGAGCGCCAGCGCCGCGTCGGTGCCGATGCGGATCGGGATGTGCCAATCGGCGATCTGCGCCGAACGGGTGCGCCGCGGGTCGATGACCACAAGCTGGACACCCCGTTTGCGTACCTCCTCCAGCTTCGCCCAGAAATGCACGTTGGTGGCGAACAGGTCGGCGCCCCAGCAGACCACCAGGTCGGAATGCACCACCGATTCGGGGTCGGCACCGCCGATCGGCCCCACCGTTGCGTTCCATGCGGCCTCGCTGCAACTGTCGCACACCGTGCCGGCCCACAGGCGAGTGGTCCCCATCGCATGAAACAGCCCGTTCAGCAGATGTCGGTTCATCTGGCCTTGATGCGAGCTGTAGCAGTAGCCGAGCAGTGCCAGCGGGCCGGACTCGGCGATGATCGATTGCCAGCGCGCTATGATCTCGTCGAGTGCCGCGTCCCAGGTGATCGGCGCGAATCTTTCTCCCGCGCCCTTGGCGCCGATGCGCCGCAGCGGCGTCGCCAGGCGCTCCGGCGAATGCACCAGCTCGGCGTCCCGGTTCACCTTGGCGCAGGCGAACCCGGCGGTGAAAGGCTGGGCGGGATCGCCTTCGACGCCGACCACCCGTCCGCCCTCGACATGCGCGAGCAACGAGCACATGTCGGGGCAATCATGCGCACAGACGACACGAACGGTTTCCACACAGCCTCCCCGTGTTGCCAGGACCAAGCCGCGGCGGATCAGGCTATCACGGAAGCACCGCGCGCGTCGAAGCGGCCCTCGCCATGGCAGCAATTCCAAATGGCCCCCGGCCTGGCTTGTCGGGTAGTCTTTCCTCGCCC
>VFSW01016501.1_pt1 | contig 10076 bp, 9 predicted proteins | sample 5358111 | NCBI WGS metagenome assembly VFSW01 (sample SAMN11554181, study PRJNA540505) | mine drainage metagenome | isolation source: sediment from site ElyBrook_90M | place: USA: Ely Copper Mine, Vershire, VT | collected 2017
CGGAACGGTCACCATGGGCATCGGCTTCATGGCCCTGGCTGCCGCCCAGGCCGCCGCGGCCGGTAAGTCCGCCGCCGAGATCATCTCGCTTTTGCTGCTAAAAGCAGAGCGCACCATCCTCTTTGCTGGTCTGGATACAGTGGATTACCTGCGCCGCAGCGGGCGCGCCTCGCGCATCCAGGCCGGTCTGGCTACTTTTTTGCACATTTTCCCCGTATTGCGGGTCCATCAGGGCAACGTGGATATGGAGAGAGTCCGCACCCATGCCCGCGCCTTCGAGCGTCTGTTGGAAATGGCCGAAGAATGCGCTCCTCTCGAAGAGCTGGCCGTGATGCACACCAACTGCCTGGAAAAAGCCGAGCAAATCCGCCAGCGGCTCGAATACCTGCTGCCAGGCCGCTCAATCTGGATCGGTGAAGCCGCTCCAGCCATCGGCACCCATGTTGGCCCAGGCGGTATTGGGTTGGTGTGCGTGCGGGCCGCGTAGGGTGGGGCTCAGTCTTTTTTGCTGGTTTTAGCTATTTTTTCTTGTAATAGAATGGTAACGTCTGGGCCAGATTGTGCCCGGCTGTATAAATGCCCCTGAACCGCATCGCAGTGGTTGCGTAGCAAGAAATCCAGCTGCTGGCGGGTTTCTACCCCTTCGGCCACCACGCTCAGCTTGAGAATGTGCGCCACTGAAATGATGGCGCTGGTGATGGCAGCATCATCCGGGTCGTCGCTGATGTCCCACACGAACGATTTGTCGATTTTGATCGTGTCGACCGGGAAGCGCTTGAGATAATCCAGGGAGGAATAGCGCATGCCGAAATCGTCCAGGGATATCTGCACCCCCATCAGGATCAGCTCGTTTAATGCATTTACGGTCATGTCAAAATCCTGCATGGCCGCGCTTTCGGTGATCTCGAGCTGCAGCGAGGTACCCGAGATCCCGCTGCTTACCAGCGCCGACTGCACCACTTCGGGGAAATGGGGATCCTGAAGCTGGCGCGCCGAGATATTCACCGCCACCCGGATGCCGGGCATTCCCATTTGCTGCCAGGCGAAAATCTGGTCGCACACCTGGCGAAGCACCCATTCACCCATTGGCACGATCAAACCGGTATCTTCGGCCAGAGGGATGAAAAAGTCGGGATAAATCAGGCCGCGCTCGGGATGCAGCCAGCGCATCAGAGCCTCAACACACATAACCGCGCCGGTGGTTGAGTCGTATATTGGCTGATAATAAATATGGAATTCCTGCCGCTCGATTGCCCCGCGCAGTTCGCTTTCCAGTTTGAACATTTGCACACTGTGCGAATGCATTTCCTTATCAAAAATCTGGTAACGAGCGCGCCCGTTGGACTTGGCCCCATACATGGCCATTTCGGCATCGCGCAGCAGATCGTCTGCCCGTTCGTAGCTTGCCATCACCATGTTGATGCCGATGCTGACCGTCACCACCACTTCGTGCCCCTGTAGATTGAAGGGGGCGAGCAGTTTTTCCTGGAGATGGTTGGCTACCCGGATCGCATCGCTGACACCTTTGATCTCTTCCAGCAGAATGCAAAACTCGTCTCCGCCAAAACGGGCTGTCGTATCCTCAGCGCGGACGCTGGTATCGATGCGGTTCGCAATTTCAACCAGAAGCTGGTCGCCGCAGGTATGACCCAGGCTTTCATTTACGATCTTAAAACGGTCTACGTCAATGAACAGGACAGCTGCAAGGTATTCGCTGTGGCGGCGCGCCAGGTCGATGGCCCTCTGCAGCTGGCTGGTGAAATATGCCCTGTTGGCCAGGTTGGTGAGCTGGTCGTGCATTGAATCGTGCCGCAGCCGCTCCTCTGTCGCCATGCGCGCCGTGATATCGGTCATCGATCCTGCCATGCGGTGGGTCTTTTCACCGCTTTTGCCAACCGCCACCCCACGCACCAGGAACCAGCGGTAAGATCCGTTGCGATGCATGATGCGATGTTCGCTGACAAATTGGGGGATCGACCCGTTCAGGTAGCTGGCAATATCTTCCCGAACGTATCTCACATCTTCAGGGTGTATGCGTCCCAGCCACTCGTCAGGGCTGACACTGATGCCTTCTTCGCCATATCCGAGCAGCTGCTTCCAGCGCGGCGAATAGTAAACATGGTTGTTTTGCAGGTCCCAATCCCAGATGCCGTCATTGGCGCCGCGGGCTGCCAGAGCATAGCGCTCCTCGCTCTGGCGCAGAGCTTCTTCGGCCTGTTTGCGGTCAGTAATATCAATGGCAATCATGGTCACGCTTCTGACCTGGCCCTTGTCCAATATAGTGTTAAATCGCACATCATACCAGAAAGTATTGCCAATTTCATCGATCGAGGCAACTTCCAGGTGTTGGGGCAGGCCGGATTCAAACGTTTTTACGATTGCATCGCTTAATTCGACCTGAGTTTCAGGTGTAATACCCTGAAACAGGTTCGTCTCATCCGTTGCTGGCTGGGTCTCGATACTGTTGCGGTTTTGGTAAATGATATTCCCCTGGCGGTCGATCTGGGTGAAAATGACCGGGGCATTGATCAGGGTCGAGTACATCCGCTCTTCAGACTCGCGTTGTGCCCGCCCGGCCTCTTTGCGTTCGGCAAACAACGCCGCCATCAGGTAAGCCGAAATAGCTGCAACTCCGAGGAAAACCTGCACGGTAATCGCCTGCTCGTTGAGTGCCTGGCCCGGCAGGGCAAATGGGCCGCGGTTTATCAGCGTGCCGCCGATCGTAAATGCAGAAATAACCAGCACTGTTCCAGACGCCCCGCGCGGCCCAAAACGCATGGCTGCCCAAAACAACACAGGGAAGATAAAGTAAGGCAGAACGGTCAGAAAGTGGGTGCCGTCGTTGGCCTCAATAAAGGCATATGCCGAAAAGAGCACGAGGGTAATATCGAAAAAAATGATCTCGATCAGCATGCTGCGCCCAATCGAATGACCGGGCAGCTCAATCTTGCGCCAGGTGAGAAAAACCGGCGCCACCAGCAGGGTACCCACCTCTGTTGTGATGACCCATAGCAGCCACACTTCGCCGAAAGACGGGCCGGTGTTATAGCGGCCAATTGCGGCTCCCACCAGCCCTGCCAGCATGGCGATTGCAGTTGTAATTACAATGAAATAGATGACTTCCTTAAGACGGTTGAAACGAAAAGAATGTCCCAGGCTGCCAACCAGCAGCCAGGCGCTCGCCACGAATTGAAAGCAGTTGAGCAGGCTGAAACCCAGCGCCTGGACAACGTCTTTATTGTTAACAATATTCGCCCCCACGTTGGCGACGAAGATGAACAGGGTTATTCCGATCCATTCGCTTTTTCTGGAGATGAGCAGCGCCCCCAGGGCAATGCCGCTGGCAGGCCACACAAACGAAACGTTTGTATATACCGGGGCAAGGCCAGACCCGAAGGTGGCAGCCAGAAAGTAGCACGCAGCGATAATCACCCAGCGCGCCACTTGAAGGCCGCGCCGTTTGAGAAGCACTGCATTGATTATTTTAGCTGCCATACCCTGCCTGTGCTTCAATTGCCCACCATAATTTAATTCGATAAGTGGTTTTTTACTCACTTATGAGTATAGTACATTTTACAAATTTTACATGATTCACCATGCAATGAATATGCCACAATAAGGCTTGCGTGTTCATTTTGATTGCGCTATCATGTCCTGTATATTGTTATGGATCCCTTGCAGCTTTTGAAAATAGCAAATCCATAATCTCGTGCCGATGAGTCAGGAGGGTATCTATGTCCAACAAAACTGCGCTGATCCTATCCGGTGGTGGCGCCAAGGGCGCCTTTGAAGCCGCCGCCGAAAAATACGCCCGTGAAGAGAAGGGCTATCACTGGGATATCATTGCCGGCGTTTCTGTAGGCGCGTTGAACGGCGCCATGCTGGCCATGGAAAAATACACCCGCCTGTGGGAAATTTGGAACACCATCTCAAATGACCAGGTCTACACCGGCGGTTTCAACCTGTGGTCGGTGATCAAACTGGTATTTGGCGCCAAATCTTTTTATGGCAATCAGCCGCTTTGGAAAAAACTGCAGGAAGAAATGGAACCGAATAAAATTAAGGCCGATCTGCGTATTGGCTCGGTTTCACTGATTTCCGGCGAATACTACCAGTTCACCAAAACCGAACCGCAGCTGGCAAAAGCCGTGCTGGCATCCACCGTCATGCCGGTGATCTGGACCCCGGTCGATATTTCGGCCACTTATCGCAGCATGGTGGATGGCGGGGTGCGCAACATCACCCCCATCGGCGACGTGCTGGACGCCGACCCTGAACAGATCGTGATCATCAACTGCGGTCCTGAAAGCGAGACCGTGCTCAAACAGCCGCCGGCCAACGTGGTTGAGATTGGACTGCGCACCCTCGATATTCTGTTGAACGAAGTTTTCCGCAGCGATATGGATAATTTCCAGCGGATTAATGGGCTGGTAAAAGAAGCTGAGAGCCACGGGCTGGCGCTGCACAACCCCAAGAATGGCAAGGCGCTGAAGTATTTCGACTGCAAGATCATCGAGCCGGCAGCTCCGCTTGATGATACGCTCGATTTCTCACAAGCGGCAGTCCAGCGCTCGATCCAGGCCGGATGGGAACGGGCCAGGGCAGTGTTGGGATGAACGCAATCGACTATACGCATGAAATTTCCCCGCAGGCAGCCGGCATGAGGCCGGCAGGGGTGGCTGCCCTGGCAGGCCTGTTTGAAGACCAGATCCTGCGCCAGGGGCTGCACCCCGCAGCCCAGCTGGTAGTATTGCACCGCGGCCAGGTGATACTCGACCGCGCCCTGGGGGTGGGCCGCTTTTCTTCGGTCCAGAAAGACTCCCCCTTCCTGGCGTTTTCGGTCACCAAGCCGTTCACCGGCCTGTGCGCCTTGAAGCTCGTTGAAGAAGGCTGCCTTGAACTGGACGAACCGATTGCGAAGTACTGGCCTGAATTTGGTCGCAAGGGAAAGCAAAGTGCCACAGTGCGCCACGCCCTGCTGCACCAGGCTGGCATCCCGGCCCCCCACCTTTATCGCCAGGTACCGCTCTGGCCATTTTGGGGCGCGGTGATCCACAACGTTGCCAATACCGAGGCCGTTTATCCGCCTGGCACCCAGGTGGCCTATCACCTGGTCAATTTCGGTTTCATCCTGGGCGAGATCGTGCGCCGGGTGAGCGGCCTGTCAGTGGATACCTACCTTAGCCGCAACTTTCTGGAGCCGTTGGGTCTGAACAATACCACCATGCGCCTGCCCTGGCACAGACTCTCAGCCACCCCGGCCCTGGTGGCCGAGTCCAAAGAACTGACCAACACCGTGCGCATCTTCAACCTGCCGCCCATCCGCACCTCGCTCATGCCGGCTGCCAGCCTGCACTCCACCGCCCGCGAGCTGGCCATTTTCTACCAGATGCTGCTGAACGGCGGGGAATACGCCGGGCAGCGCTTTCTACAGCCAGAGACCATCGCAGCCGCCACCGCTCCGAGCTATGAAGGCTGGGACAGTTACCTGCTGACACCTATGCGGATTGGACTTGGCCTCCAGCTGGGCGGCACGCTGGAGGGTCAGGAAGGCGATTCGGGCATGGGCAAAGGCTCTACTGCCCATACCTTCGGTCACTTCGGCCTCGGCACCTGCATGACCTGGGCCGATCCGAACCAGGACCTGGTGGTGGCGTTCACCACTAATGGCGTGCAAGACGGCAAAACCTCTACCGCCCGCTGGACCGCTCTCTCCAACCTGGTATGGGAAGCGCTGGCTTAGTAAACCTTCACGACCCAACAGGTTTGGGTGTAGAACTTGCCAGCCCTTCATCCTGTCTCGTTCCTAAACCTGACAGGTTGGGTTTTCAAAACCTGTCAGGTTTTCTTCTCGGCTCGTTCCTGGACCTGATATCATCCCATGTTTTTGTGGGACAGGTTTGGTTTTTAAAACCTGTCAGGTCTTCTCCTCGGGCTCAACTAACTAACTTGAAAGAAGGACCCTATGTCTGATAATAATAATGAAGAAGCGCTCGCCGCAGGCTCGCCTGCGCCTTCTTTTCAACTCCCGGCGAGCACCGGTGGTGAAGTGGGGCTGGCGCAGTTCCAGGGGAAGAAAGCGGTGGCCCTGTTCTTCGTGCGTGAATTTAACTGAATCCAATGCCGGACACATGTGGCCCAGTTGGGTCGCTACTATTCCGATTTTCTCGCGGCTAACACCGAAGTGCTGGTAATCCTGGGCGGCGACCTGGATCGGGCACGCAGCTACGCCGGGCTGCTGCACCTGCCTTTTCCGGTGCTTGCGGATCCAGAGCGTGAGGTCTATCACCGGTATGGGCTGGAAAAGGTTTTGCTGGTCATCCAGCGCACCGCCTCGGTGCTGGTAGATACGTCTGGCGTCATTCGCTATATAAAGCACGCCACAAACCCCATGGAATGGCTCAAAGAGAGCCAGGTCCTGGATCTCTTACAAAAAGCGCAGGAACTGGCACAGTCATAGCGCAAATATGGTCCGGCTGGAGAAATTGATCGGACGTCCCCGTAAAATGGACTTTCTCGGTGGGCGAAATTGTGATAAAATCCTCCCTGCACCATGGTGGCTGTAGCTCAATGGCAGAGTGCTTGACTGTGGATCAAGATGTTGAGGGTTCGACCCCCTTCAGCCACCCCTATATATGGACCTTTCGCCTCTCTTTTGGCGAAAGGTCCTTTATTTGGGGTGTATTTTCAGCGGCTGAAAATCCATTTTTGCGTCGTGTGCAACCGTGTGCAACTTTTTTAATGTTTCTTTCTTTAAGGTTCGTTTTAAAGGCCGTTTTGGGGGTAAACATTATACAAACTCGACCTTTTGAAGGGTAGAATCACCCTAAAAGAGGACCATTGCACGCTGAAACCACGGATCTGGATCCCCAGTAAAAAGCTGGCCGAATTATGTAAAACAACCCTATTTATCAAGGATTGAGTCCTTTTGGCCTCTGTGTGATTGGGGGTAATTCGGCTGGTATCGGGGTAATCAACGTGTCAATCAGCTCGGCGGCTTCGCCCTGCATTTCCGGGATCAAGTGGCCGTAGATATCCAGGGTCATGCTGACCTTGTAATGCCCTAACCTTCTGGAGACGATGATCGGGGCAATCCCGTGGTTCAGCAGGAGCGTGGCGCCAGTATGGCGCAGGTCATGGAAGCGGATTTTCGGCAGTCCGATCTTTTTTAGAAATTTCTCGAACTCCAGGTATAAGCAAGACTGATTCTTAGGGGTGCCAATTGTGGATGGGAAGATCAGATCATTTTCCTGCCAGCGTTTACCGGCAATGGCCCGTTCTATATTCTGCCGCTGCCAGTGCTCGTGCAGCTTTTCAATGGTAGCGTCTCCCAGGGTAATCGCCCGCCTTCCGTTCTTGGTCTTGGGCGGAGCAAAATAATCCTTATCCACAATTGAACGAATCAACTGCCGCTGGACGTACAGGGTCTTCTTCTGCCAATCCAGGTCGGTCCATTTCAGTCCAAGCAGTTCCGACATGCGCATCGCGGTTGCAATCGCCAGATGATAAAGTGCACCATTCCGGCTGTTCATGGCTGCCAGCAGAAGCTCATTGGCCTGGGCCTCGTCGTAGAACTTCATCTCTTTGGTCTCGACTTTGGGCGGCGTGGTGGCATCCGTTGGGTTGTGCGCCAGAATCCCCAGTTTAACGGCGTGGGTCATTGCGTTGTGCAGGACGGTATGGACAGTCTCTACCGTCCGGGGTCCGGACCCATCTTTGAGGATTGCCGTATACAGATTCTGGATCAGCTACGGGCGCACCTCTGCGAGCCTCATAGGGCCCAGGGTAGGGTAGATATAGCGCTGGCAGATCATTGTGTACTGGTAATGGGTGGATGGGCGAAGAGAGGTTTTCTTGATAATCAGCCAGGATTCCATGAAAGTTTGCAGGAGCTGGTGGGAACCATCCGACCAGCCCAGGTTCAACTGGCCGATCTTCTCTTTGAGCCACTCGCGGGCCTCCATCTTTTTCTTGGCGGTAAATCCAATCCGGTGACCGCCGATACTGATTTGAGCTCGCCAGCTTCCACTGGGAAGCTGGACGAGCGTACCTTCATTATTTGCGCGTTTCGCCATGTCCTTTAATCCTTCCTGAAAAGTTTCAAGGACAGGCGGCTCGACAAACCTTTTTCTCTGCCTATAGATGCTACTGTTGTTAAGGTGCCGGCTTGCTTTTTAAATTGTAACACCACCTGCAAGAGGTTGGTTCGGTCGAGCGTGACGATGGAAAAGGTTTTATTTCCCATAGGCGCATCTTAATAGGCAAATTCAGGCCTGGCGGGTTCCGCCATCTATTCGACGCCGGATAAATTCGTCCAGATCGTCAGGGCGGACCCGGACGGTGCGGCACATATGCACCGTCCGAATTTCTCGGGTTTGCATGAGCTTATAGGCTTTCGATGGGCTGACGTGTAATACTTTCGCCACCTCAACGGCGGTTAACAGTACCAGGTTGGTTCGCACGGGTGTTTCAAAAGGGACGTCCATTTTACTCTCCTAAAATATCCAAAGCCAAAGAGCAGCCTTAAGGGAAAAGCTCTTTGGACAGAATTTTTGATAAAACAAGCTGGTCAGATCATTCCCATTCTGAGGAAAAATCCAGCCAAAGTTTCCAGGCAGTTGAGCCGCCTGAACTAGTTATTCAGTTATTCAAGGAAAGTGGTCGATCAGTCTATTTTTCGCTCCTGAGAAGACACGTAGCTCTGGCGCGTAACCTCCGCCCGGTTATGCCCCAGTTGGATCGAGGTCTCCAGGAGAGCCTGGTGATCACCCGCGCCATGTGCACGCCGGCGGTGATAGTCCTCGACAGCAAAACTTTTGCGAAATCCGTGTGTTCCCAGACCGTTGATATTCAACTTCTGGCAGGCCTTGCGGACCTGCTCCCGTGCACGATCCGCCAGCGAGCGGCGGTCGTGAAAGATGTGTCCAGTCGGCGAGGTTTCTCCCAAACGGCGCAGCTCAGCCATAAAATCAGACTGCTCTGGCAAATAATTGACCACGCGCGGCCGGCCTCCTTTGGTCCTGTTCGAATTCCCCTCTTGGTTCATGTAAATGACTCCGTTTTCAAGATCGATATCTTTGGCGCGCAGGTAACTGGCTTCGGTCACCCGTAGGCCCGCTACATCCATAAGGGTGAGCAGGCGAGCAATCAATGGATCCTCAGCCTGAACCACCTCGATGATCGACCTGACCTCCTGTGTCGTGTAAGCTAATGGCCGGGGCTCTGAGTGAAATCCACCCGGTCCTCCATCTGATTTGTATGGCAGCAGCCTAGGCGCATCCATCGGGAAAATGCTATTCTTTCTGCAGGCAAAATCCAGTTTGCGGATCATCGAGCATACATGCCCAATATAGCCTCCAACTCGTTCGCGCCTGACCAATTCGGCAACGTAAGCTTGCGCCATATTAGGTGTGACCTGCTTCAGCAATTTCACCTCAGGCCAGCGCGCCTTGATGAATCGGGACCAATGATGTGCATCGGCGGAATATGTTTGCATCGTTCCAATCCCGCGGATCACGCCATCCTCACGGTGGTGTTTCTTATCTTCGAACCGGCTTCCACCTGGTTGGAAGATTGTTTTCAGAACTTTGACCATCTGGTAGCCCAGGCTGCCTTGATTATTACTCATACCAATCTCCAAAAGTCAAACCACACACTTATCCCTTGGCGGGAACCCTCTTTCCCTTTGTTTCCTATACGAGCCACGCCTGCCTCGTTCAGACAGCCCGGCCTGCTTGCCGCTGCGCTGCCACTCCCTCACCCGAGGGAGAACCACCACCCCCTGTAGTGGTTGGCTGCTTGACGTGAGGCCCGCGAGACAGGATAGCAGCTGAAGTCCTGTGCCGTGATCCCCAACTGCTCGGCGCTGAGCAGTTGGGGGGAGGAAACGCCTGGGTCATTCTGGACCGAGGGGATTCCTCTAAAACTTTACTGGTGGGGGGATTTAACAAAAAACCCCACACCACCAGTCTTGCGAGGAAAACTGGCCAACGTATGGGGATTGGTTTCCAACGTATATAACCTGTCCAACGTTACTTATTCGACTATAGAGATAATCGAATAATAAAGACAAAAAT
>VFSW01016502.1_pt1 | contig 10075 bp, 6 predicted proteins | sample 5358111 | NCBI WGS metagenome assembly VFSW01 (sample SAMN11554181, study PRJNA540505) | mine drainage metagenome | isolation source: sediment from site ElyBrook_90M | place: USA: Ely Copper Mine, Vershire, VT | collected 2017
AGCTCTGGGCGGTGAAGGTTCATAGTGTCCCAGATTGCAAAAGCGAGGCCACCCTATTCTTCTACGCAGCAGCCCCCGGTCCGGTGGGACGCAAAGCCTCCGCCTCAACGGATATCACGCTGCACGCGGAGATGCTTTCGTATTCGCGTTCGCGTGGATTGTTTGCGGGGATCTCTCTGGCGGGTTCAACTCTCCGCCCAGACAATGATGGCAATGAGAGGCTCTATGGAAAGGGTTTGAGCGCCCAGGACATCGTAATCAACAGCAAGATCGCTCCTCCCGCTTCGGCGAAATCTCTGCTTGCCACTCTTGATGAGAAGTCTCCGAGCAGGAAGTCTGGCGATTAGGCAGGTGGCCGACCTTTCGCGATTATTTCAATCACCACGTGATGGACGTGGGTGCCATCAAGGGAGTTTCAGCTTAGTTTCCCAGGTCTCATAAGAAGCGAGACCTGGGGTATCCGCACACTTCCATGCCAGGCGGACGGCCTAGTTTTTTCCCAGGTCGTCGTGCTGGTGGTAGTTCGGGTAGGGCTGGACGGGGATCTCCGGAACCGGGTTCGCTTTCAGCTCGTCCAGGACGGTCTGTACGCCGGTTTCCAGTTGCACATCATGACCTGCGGCGGCGTCCTTCGGCAGCAGGTCGACGTTGACGTCGGGTGGGACGCCGTGGTTTTCAACCTCCCAGTCGCCGTGGAGCCCGTAGATGGCGAAGCGCGGGGCCATCACGAAACCGCCGTCGATGAGCGGTGGGTAGCCGCCGATGCCGACCAGTCCGCCCCATGTGCGGGTGCCGATGAGCTTGCCGATTCCGGCCTTGTGGAAGTACCAGGGCATGGCGTCGCCGCCGGAGCCGGCATTCTGGTTGATGAGCATGACTTTGGGGCCGAAGATGGCGCCGACGGGGTCGTGTATTGGCTTGCCGTCGCGCTCGATGGCGCCGGAGAGCGGGAATCGCTTGAGCACGTCGACGATGTAGTCGGCGATGAAGCCGCCCTCGTTCCAGCGCTCGTCGAGGACCAGCGCCTGCTTGTCGAGCTGGGCGTAGAAGTAGCGGTTGAAGCTGTCATAGCCGGAGCCGCCGGTGTTGGGCATGTAGACGTAGGCGACCTTGCCGCCGGAGAGCTGATCGACTTTGCGGCGGTTGGCCTCGACCCAGTCGATGTTGCGCAGGCCATCCTCGTCGGGGATGGGGATGACAGTGACGTCGCGGGCATCCTTGCCGTCGGGCGTGGAACCAACGTGCAGTACGGTCTGCTTTCCGGCGGTACCGTTGAAGGCCTCATAGAGATTGTCTGTGGCGTGCAGTTCGCGGCCGTTGACGGCCAGGAGGTATTCGCCCTCTTTGACGTAGACGCCAGGCAGGGTGAGCGGCGAGGCCAGGCCGGGAGTCCAGTTCTGTCCGCCGAGGATTTTGCTGATGCGGTAGCGACCGTTCTCGATCGTATAGTCGGCGCCAAGTAGGCCGGTTTTGGGGCCTTCGTCATGCGGACGCGGGCCACCGACGAACATGTGGCCGATGGTCACTTCGCCGAGCATCTCGGTGTTGAGGTAGGTGAATTCGCTGCGCGAGGCGAGCCCGTCGAGGTAGGGCTTGTAGCGGGCCTCGATCTTGGGAATCGACAGGCCGTGAGTGTTGGGGTCATAGAGGAAATCGCGCTCGATGCGCCAGGTTTCCTGGTAGATCTGGCGCCACTCCGCACGGGGGTCGATGGTGGTTTGCATTTCGCCCAGGTTGAGGGGCTTGCCGGGGTTGTCGTTGCCGGGCTTCAGCTCGTCGGCAGGAGCGATGGTCCAGGCGTTATGGCGGGCATAGAGCACCTTGGATCCATCGCTTGAGACCTTGAACTGATCCAGATCGCCGAGGACGGATTCCGTCTTGCGCTTTTCCAGGGTGAAGCGCCAGACGGCGCGAACCGCCGGGCCGCCCTCTTCATTGGACGAGCGGCCGAAGGGCCCGCCTTCGTCGAGGTAGAGGACACCGGCCTTCCCGATTGCAAGGTCCTGGTAATTGCGCGCCGGGATGGGCAGCGAAAGGATGCGGTTGCCGATGCCATCGACGTCGACGGTGACCTTGACGGGCTTGTTCTTATCTGTTCCCTTATCCGTCTCCTTATCTTTATCGGCCTTGCCGGCGTCTTTATCCTTTTCGCCGGTCATGGCCTTGTCTTTCGCATCGGTGTTGCCGCTTTTCTTGTCGGCGTCGGCGGCCTTATCGGGCTCAGCCTTCTTCTCGTCCTTTATCTTTTCGTCGTCGCTCTCGGGCGGAATGGGCGACGCGCCGTCTTTGGCGAGAACGACGACGTAGGGCGCGGACAATTGGGCGCGATCGAGAGAAGAGAGATCGATGCCTGCCTTTGAGGGGCCGTCATCGGTGGACTCAAGGAAGTAGAGGTATTTGCCGTTGGCATCGAAGGCGGGGTTGGTGGCGTCGCTCATGCCATCGGTCACCTGGGTGAACTTTCGAGTGTCCATGGAGTAGAGGAAGATGGCATCCAGCTGGTTGTTGAGGTCGCGATTGTAGGCGATCCACTTGGAATCCGGTGACCACACCGCGTTGAATCCGCCGCCGAAGCTGCCGTAGATGCCGGAGTCCACGAGTACGGGCTTGCCTGCGGGCACATCGACCACCCACAGGTGGATATGCTTATCCATAAAGGCAATATGTTTCGAGTCGGGAGACCAGACCGGGGTGTAGTAGTAACTCGGGTTGGGTCCGAGGTCGATGACCGTCGGCGGCTTGAAGCCAGTCTGGTCGCGCAGGAAGAGCTGGTACTCGCCGGAAGCGTCAGAAAAGTAGGCCAGGGTTTTGCCGTCGGGCGACCAGGAGGGATTGCGTTCGGCCGCTCCGGGTGTGTTGGTCAGGTTGCGGGTGTCGCCTTTTTCGGCAGGGATGGTGAAGATTTCGCCGTGGGCTTCAAAGGCGGCGCGGGCACCGGTGGGCGAGATGGCATCGTTGCGAATCTCATCGGGGCGGACGGTGGCCAGGTGGGGCTCCAGGTTGGGCAACTCGCCGTGAATCTGAATGGAGACGGTCTTGTCGGCGCCGGTGGCGTTGTCAATGAGGTGGATGGAACCGAACTGTTCGTAGACCAGCCCGCCGGGGCCGGCCTGAAAGGTCTTCAGGTCATAACTCTTGTTGGGCGCGACCTGTGTAACTTGCCTGGAGCCGATTTCATAGCGGAAGAGCGAGACGGGGCCGTTACGGTCGGAAAGGAAGTAAACGGAGTTGCCCACCCAAACCGGATTGGAGTCGTTGGAGCTGTCGCGCGGAATTTTGACCAGGTCGAGAGTCTTGAGATCGACGATCCAGATCTTGGTGTAGTTGCCGCCGTGATAGCGCTTCCAGGCCAGCTCCATGCGGGTGACGGGCTCGTAGGCGATGGACTGGCCGTCGGGCGAGTAGGAGGCCTCTTCGCCAGCAGGCAGGGGAAGGAGTTCGGGCATGCCAGAGCCGTCCGCGTGGACGAGGAACAGCTTGAAGAAATGCCGGTAGCTGGCAGCCATGCTGGCGATGAGCACCTGTTTGCCGTCGGGCGACCAGCCGACAACCCTGCTGCCGGCCGGGTGCCAGGTGATGCGCCGGGGCACACCGCCGTTCGAGGGAACGATATAGACGTCTGTGTTGCCGTTGAGGTGCGCGGAGTAAGCGATTTGCGAGCCGTCAGGCGAATAGTAAGGGCCGGCCACGACTTTCCCGTTGGAGGTGAGGCGCTGGGCCTCGCCGCCCTGGCGGCTGACGGTCCATATGTCGTCGGCGTAGAGAAAGGCGATGCTGCTCTCTGAGAGCGAGGGGTTACGCAGCAGGAGCGGAGGCTGTGCCGCGGGAGTCTGGGCAAATGCAATTAAAGGCAGAAACGCCGCCAGCGCGAGCAGACAAAGCGTCAGCCGAGAAAATGTGCGGTTCATCGAGCCTCCGTGGTGTTGCGTGATACCAAATCGGTTGGAAGACAACGGATTGACGAGGTGCCTCTGTATCCTACGCTGGGGAAAGGATGGGAGTTGCATGAAAATGTACTTGTGCCGGGAGCAGTTTGCGAGGCCCTATGGAACCGGCGCGAAGCATGTTGCGTACCGAAAGATGAGAAAAATGGAGGTTGCGGGCTTGCCGGGGAGTTTTCTGCCCTTGGAGATGCGGCCTGAAATGGTTTTCATTCGTCCATGCAAGCACCGGAGCGAAACCAACTCTCATGTGACCTTCCGCACCGGCGGGGTGGCCGTTGGCCTTTCCTCGGCGTTGACGTTATGGCGTCGGGGCCCGTTTTTTGACGTGAATACGGCCATTGGCGTCACGGAATGTGATGCTTGAGGCTGCCTGGAATCGTGCGATGCAAGGAATTTGCGAACTGGGGATGGCCCTGGGTTGCGTACACTGGGAGAGCTGACCAAGTCGGTCGAAGTCTGAGCGCCACTGCGATAGAGTCTTGCGGCGACCGCCGGGGACAGGAATGCGACACCTATGCAACTGATTGAGGCCTTCAAACTCGCTTTGCAGTCGCTGTGGGCCAACAAAATGCGCAGTATCCTCACGCTCATCGGCGTGGTCATCGGCGTGGCGTCGGTGATCACCGTGGTCACCCTGACCAACGGCGCTAAAGAGTTCGTCACAACCAAGATCAATACCTATGGCGCAAGCGTGGTGACGGTGAGCAAAATGCCGCTGACCTTCATTACCATCGAGGAATATCTGAGCTTCCAGAAGCGCCGCGACGTGACTCTTGACGACTACCGAGCGATTCTTTCCGAGTGCAAGCTCTGCGTCTCAGTGGGCGCGGCGCGCACCAAAACCGGCGGCGTGGTCTATGGCAAGAACTCGACCACGGACACGGAGGTGCGCGGCTGGACCTGGACGATGCCGGCAATCTCGAACCTGAACATCCAGCTTGGCCGTGGGTTCACAGAGACAGAGGATGAACACAGCGCGCATGTGGCAGTGGTGGGGTCCGACATTGTGGACAATATGCTGGGGCCTGGAGATCCGCTGGGGAAGGAGATCCGTGTGGATGGCGAGCCATACCGGATTATCGGCGTGGGTGAACCCCAGGGCAAGATGTTCGGCCAGAGCATGGATAACTGGGTGGCGGTTCCGCTGACGGCATTTCTGTCCGAGTATGGCGCACACGACACGATGGAGATCTACGTGGATGCCGGCGGCGGTGGAGCTGTGATTGACGCCGTCTCTGACGAGTTGCGGACTATCATGCGCGTGCGGCGGCACTTGGCGCCGGATGCGCCGGATAGTTTTACGGTGGATACGAGCGCGACCTTCCAAAACCTGCTGGGAAGGATTCTCAATAGCTTTGGCGCGGTGGTGGCGGCCATTGCCAGCATCTCGCTGGTGGTTGGCGGCATTGTGATTATGAACATCATGCTGGTCAGCGTGACGGAGCGAACGCGTGAGATTGGCGTGCGCAAGGCGCTGGGCGCGCGGCGGAAGGATATCCTGCTGCAGTTCCTGATCGAGTCGGCGACCATGTCGCTCGTGGGTGGCGTAATTGGCGTGCTCGGCGGCATCGGTTTTGCCAAGGCGATCACTCTTATCGTTGCCTTCCCGTCAGTGGTGCAGGTCTGGTCGATCCTGGTCAGCCTCTTTGTCGCCACCGGCGTGGGGCTGTTCTTTGGCGTGTATCCGGCGCATAAGGCGGCACAACTTGACCCGATTGTTGCTCTGCGGGCGGAGCTATAGCCATGAGACTGAGCGACTCAAAAGAATCGGTGCGACTGGCGCTGGACACGCTGAGCAAGAATAAACTGCGCTCGGGGCTCACCATTCTCGGCATCTCCATCGGCATCGCGACGGTCATTCTGATCTCCTCAGCCATCAATGGGCTGAACACGAATATCGACCAGTTTGTGCGCTCGCTCGGCACCAATGATTTGTGGGTCTTCCGCTTTGAGCCATTTGGCAAGCGTCCCACCACCGAGGAGTTGAACCGTAAGCAGCTTTCCTATGAGGATGGCGTGGCGATGCGCGCGCTGCCCCATGTCGTTGCCGTCGATCCCGAGCTGACCTCGCAGAATTTTCAGCTCGGCGTCGGCGATGTCTCCATGAAGCACGGAGCACGCAGTATCCAGAACACGATCCTGAATGGCAGCACCTCCGCGGTAAAGGACGTAACCGACATCGAGATGCTGGAAGGGCGCATGTGGACCGACGCCGAAGAGCTGCGGGCCGCCAATGTGACTGTCCTCGGCCACGACGCAGCTGAAGACTTGTTCCCCGATGAGTCACCACTGGGCAAGGATGTGGAGTGCCGGGGTGACGTGTTCACCGTCATCGGCGTGCTGGACAAGCAGCCGCAGCCTTTCGGTAGTGGGCGCAACACGCAGGACAACTCGGCATACTTCCCTCTGGAGACCTTTCACAAGATTCACCCCGAGATCAAAGACTTCTGGATCGTGGTGAAGTATGACAATCAGGCCAACAAGGCGCTGGTTGTTGATGAGATTCGCGACCTGCTGCGCGTGCGGCGCGGGTTGCGCAGCAACCAGGATGATAACTTCGCCATCTTTGGGCCGGACTCGTTGACGCGGCTGTGGAACTCGCTCACCGGCGGGCTGTTTCTCTTTATGGTTGCGGTGTCATCGGTAGGCCTGATGGTTGGCGGTGTCGGGGTGATGAACATCATGCTGGTCAGCGTGACGGAGCGAACGCGGGAGATTGGCGTGCGGAAAGCAATCGGCGCGACAAAGAAAAATATCCTTCTGCAATTCACGCTGGAAGCGGTGACCCTGTGCATGGTGGGCGGCATTGTCGGGATACTGGCCGGATCACTCTTCACGCTGATTTTGCATTATGCAGTGTCATTCTTGCACGCTGCGCTTTCGCCCATGTGGGTTCTCATCTCCTTTGTGGTTGCGTGCGCCATCGGGCTCATCTTTGGCATCTACCCTGCGTGGAAGGCGGCCTCGATGGACCCGATCGAGGCGCTCCGCTACGAGTGAGGCGCCGCTCGCTACTTCATTCAGACACTATTGCGCTGCAGTCGGGGTAACTGCGCTCTGCCAGCCAATGACATGGTAGATCGCGGGCTCCGTGCCGGTGTTGCGCACGCCGTGGAGCTGGTTGGAAGCAAAGAAAATCACAGACCCAGGTCCGGCTTGCTTCCACTGGCCATCGATCAGGGCCTCCACTGTGCCCTGCTTGATAATCAGAAGCTCCTCATTCGGATGCCGGTGCGGTGCATGGGGCGCTTTGCCAGGATTCAGCGTGGTGACGTGGACTTCAAGCTCGTTCAGCGTTGCGGTGCGATCCCGGAAAAAGGTGCGGACTGAGCCGGCGTCGTTGGGCTTTGCTGGAATCGAGCTCCAGTCGAACACGGCTGAGCCGAGGATGGGCTTCTGGTCTGCGACGGCATATGCGCATGCGGTGACGCAGGCAGCTAATAAGGCAACGAACAGGTCTCTGCGAGTGATCATTCCGCCTCCTTGCTTCTTCGCAACAGACTTGAATTCTACTGCGCGAACATCACTCGCGGGGCAATTACCACCTGCAAAGATCACGGCTTATCAACGCCCCGGACCCCTCAATGGATTCGTCGTGTGACTAAAGTCCCTGCATCGAAGTCGTACGTTCTTTTACCGTCAGCGTTAGCAGCCGCAAGACAGAACTTGTGCTGCGAATCGAGGCAAACCATGTCATACAAGCGTTATTGGGTAGCGCTAGCCATTGTCATACTTGGGTCCTTTAGCGTCCTGGGAGTCGTGGGACGGAAGATGATCAGTCAGGCACCTCCGATCCCGGATATTTACACAGCGGACGGACACCTTCTATTCACCGGCGGCTCCATCACGGATGGACAGGGCGTGTGGCAATCGATTGGAGGTCAGGAGATCGGCACCGTCTGGGGGCATGGCGCCTATGTCGCGCCGGACTGGAGCGCCGACTGGATTCATCGCGAGTCCGAAATTCTTCTCGACCGCTGGGCGCAGAGGGACGGCGCGCAGAGCTTTGAGGCGTTGAGTGCCGATGAGCGGGCCGTTCTGAAGGCGCGGCTTGTGCGCGAGATCCGCACCAACCGATACGATGCATCCGCCAACCGCGTCACGCTCGACAGCGATCGCGTTGCGGCATTTCAGGAGCTTGCAGGCTACTACGCGAATGTCTTCGCCACCGGCCGCAAGGACTATGCGATTCCACAGGGCGCGCTGACCGATCCGGCGAAACAGCGACAGCTTGCGGCTTTCTTCTGGTGGACGGCATGGGCAGCTGGCACCGAACGTCCCGGCTCCGATGTAACTTATACGAACAACTGGCCGCATGAACCGCTGATTGCTAACGAGCCCACGCCGGGCGCAGTCCTGTGGAGCATCGTAAGCTTCGTCGGTCTGCTGGCAGGCATAGGCGGCCTGGTCTGGTGGTATTCTTCGCAGGAAAAAGCGGTGGTACACCTGCCCTACCCGGCGCGCGATCCGTTTATTGGTCTCAAGCCCACGCCCTCACAGCGCGCCACGATCAAGTACTTCCTTGTGGTGGTGGTTCTGTGGGGCGTGCAGATTGTGATGGGCGCACTCACTGCGCACTATGGAGTAGAAGGCAAGGGGTTTTACGGCTTTCCTCTCGATCGCTATCTGCCTTACGCCATCACGCGCACATGGCACCTGCAACTGGCCATCTTCTGGATCGCAACGTCATGGCTGGCGACGGGTTTGTATGTTGGCCCCGCGGTCAGCGGCCATGAGCCGAAGTTTCAGCGACTGGGCGTAAACGTGCTATTTGTTGCGCTGGTGCTTGTTGTAGGCGGATCGCTAGCCGGCGAGTGGTTCGGTATTCAACAGAAGCTGGGCAACCTGTGGTTCTGGTTCGGCAGCCAGGGTTTTGAATATGTAGACCTGGGGCGCTTCTGGCAGATTCTGCTTTTCATTGGCCTTGTGCTTTGGCTGGTACTGATGGTGCGTGCGCTCAAGCCCGCATTGCAGCAAAAGAGCGAAGATCGTTCTCTGCTTTCGCTTTTCCTGGTTTCGAGTATCGCGATTCCGTTGTTCTACGCGGCAGGCCTGATGTATGGCCAACGCAGCCATCTGGTTACTGCGGAGTACTGGCGCTGGTGGGTCGTTCACCTCTGGGTCGAGGGCTTCTTCGAGGTCTTTGCTACCGTGGTCATCGCCTTCCTCTTCACGCGGCTCAGGCTGCTTAAGATTCGCAGCGCCACGCGCACCGTTCTTTTCTCAACCGCAATCTTTCTTTCCGGAGGCATCATCGGCACCTTCCACCACCTATACTTCGCCGGCTCCGGCGGCGCGGTCATCGCACTCGGCGCGGTCTTCAGCGCAATGGAGGTGGTGCCGCTCACATTGATTGGCTTTGAGGCATGGGAGAACCTGCGACTGACGAGGCCCACGGAGAGGGCGCCGTGGATCGCGAACTACAAGTGGCCGATTTACTTCTTTGTCGCGGTCGCGTTCTGGAATCTTGTGGGCGCTGGCCTGTTCGGCTTTCTCATCAATCCGCCCATCGCCCTCTATTACATGCAGGGGTTGAACCTGACTCCCGTGCATGGACACACGGCGCTGTTCGGTGTCTACGGCATGCTGGGCCTGGGGCTCACGCTCTTCTGCCTGCGCGTGATGCAGCCGGGGCGGCGCTGGAAGGAGGGCATCCTGAAGGCCTCATTCTGGCTGATCAACCTGGGGCTGGTCTTCATGGTGGTGTTGAGCATGTTGCCGATTGGCTTGCTGCAGGCGTGGGCCTCCATCGAGCGCGGCACCTGGTACGCGCGCTCGTCGGAGTTTCTGCAAGCCGGGCCGATGCAGACGCTGCGTTGGATGCGCGTTCCAGGCGACATTCTCTTCGCGCTGGGAGCCGCGCTGCTGGGCTGGTTTGTGCTGGGCCTGTTCACGGGCCACTCCTTTGAGGACGAAGGCGATCAAGTTGCAGACCATGGAAGAAAGAAGGAACCGCACGCGGTGCTTGCTGGCTGCTAGGTCTCCCGAGGCGGGCCATCCACCACGAATGGTCCGCCTTGTGCTGCGCTACCCTCGTGCACACGCAGCGCGCGGAGCGTATCCTCGTATCGATTTCAAGCATCGAGATCAGGCATCGGTGCGCGGACGAAGGAGGTTGCGCCCTCCACCGA
>VFSW01016503.1_pt1 | contig 10075 bp, 8 predicted proteins | sample 5358111 | NCBI WGS metagenome assembly VFSW01 (sample SAMN11554181, study PRJNA540505) | mine drainage metagenome | isolation source: sediment from site ElyBrook_90M | place: USA: Ely Copper Mine, Vershire, VT | collected 2017
GATGACGGCCTTTTGCAGGTCGCGGGCGTCGTTGGGATCGACACGGCTGACCGGGTTGGTTTCAATCGGGGCTGGGGCCTCCATCGGCGGGATGCGGATGGTCTGGCCGGGGGCCAGGCGGGTGTTGGTGTCGGCCTTGGCGCCCTCTACCCGGATCTGGCCGGTGCGGCACAGTTTCTGGATCAGGCTTTGCTGGGTGCCGGGGAAGTGCCGGCGGAACCAGCGATCGAGGCGGATGTCGGCCTCGTCCTCGGTGACGATGCGGGTTTGAAGGGTCATGCGCGGGGTTTGGCGCCCGCGGGCGGTTGGGTCAAGCGAGAAGGGGTGTCCTGGCAATGCGGGGGGCGGTGTTCGATCGCGATGATTCGTCCTTTATGTTATGTATTGCCTACGATTAAGGCAGGCGCCGGAAAACGCACCAGACGATTGTGCGATGACGAGAGAGTGGAGGAATTCGAGGCTTTTGAGCGCGAGGCACCATGAAGGTCGATCTTCCGGGGCGATACAGCGTCCATCGGGGGCTCGATCGGCGAATGGCCAGATGGTTGCGGACTTCCTGCCACATATGGGCCATAAGTGAGCCCACCTGCGATAGGCTGCCCACTGCCGGTATGGCCGTGGGCAACTCGTATTTTGAGCTTGATTTGTTCACTTAGAACTGCCCGCCAAACGTTATTTTTGGCGCGCGCCGGCGTCGTGGCACTGCAAAGGCGACGTCGCGGATAAAAGAATTTCTGCCTATTTTTCGGTCCAGTCGTATTGGCAGGTTTTCAACTTTCTGCCCTTGCCGCCGCGTTGCTGTTCCTTGTTTTGGTTGTTCTTTTTGCCGATGGCGACGATATACATCTCGCCGCTCGTCCACTCCCAGGCGATGCCAATGGTGTTGGTCACATGCGCATGGAGAGCCCCGCCTAGGTATTCGACTGGGCCGTGGCCGGTCTCTTTCGGCCCAACAACGGCGATAGACTCAATTTTGGTGATGATGTTTTTGTCGGCCATGCCTTGGAGCTTGGCATTGGCAAATTTGTACTTGGGTTTCGCCTCTTCTTCTGCTTCAGGCAGTATCAGCTCAAGCGTAGCCTTGTTGCGCTTGCCGTTCACGTTGAAGAAGAAGTCGTAATCGCCAGCCTTGGTGAGCTTGCCGTCGAACTCGCCCCCGGACTTGAGTTGCTTCAGCCCGTCGGTGGTGAAGCCGAGATGCTCGATAATTTGCTTGAATATTTTTTGCTGTGCGGCTTGCTGCGACTTTACCGCGCCATCCTTTACTTCACTCTTGTCCAACTCTGCTTTATGGACTTTGCCTTTGAACTTTTTTTCGACGACGCTTACGTCCTTGTCGGGAAATGTGGCTTTTTCGTCGAGGAAGTAGGTAAGTGTCGGCATTCGGTCCCTCCAGTAACACTGCTAAACCTAGCTAACTACCCGAACAAGACGCACGCAAGCTCGTTTCCGAAATAGACCCGTTGCGAAAGTTGTCCAGCCCGTTCTCAGCCGTCCGGTTGCGCCGAAGCGAAAGCTTTCGGCGCCTGACCGGGATCGGCGTCGAGACATTCGATGCGCTGCTCGGGCAGTTGCGCGGCCCGTGGGACACGGCACAGCGGGCCAAGGCGAAAGAAGGCGGCCCGCGCGACACCCGCGGCCTGGAGGACCACCCGCTGGTGATGCCGGTGTGCTACCGCTGCTATGTCGCACAAGCGTTCCTCGGCTATTTCTATCGCGTGGACAAAAGCGCGATATGCCGCGCGATCAAGCGGGCCGAGGCGGTCATTATCGACTGCACCGAGCAGCCGATCCAGCGGCCGCAAGACGATGCGACCCAAAAGGCGCACTACTCGGGCAAGAAGAAGCGCCACGCGCTGAAAACCGAGTACGTGGTGACCCGGGCGGGCCTGATCGCCGCGATCTCGAAATCCCACCCCGGCAGCTCCCGGGACCTGGCGATCCGCCGCAAGGGGGCGAAGCTGCCGAAGCGGGCGCACATCTACGCCGACAGCGCCTGCCAGGGATACGACAAGCAGCACCGCAACATCGATTTCCCATACAAGAAGCCGAAGGGCGGCGCGCTGGACGAGGACAAAAAGCTAGACAACCGAGGGCTCGGCAGCCTGCGCGTCGGCGTCGAGCACGGCATCGGGCGCTGCAAGCGGTTCCGTATCGTCTCGGAGAAGTACAGGAATCCGTGCCGCACCCACCACACCAAGACGTCGATCATTGCCGGACTTGTGAATATCGAAGCTGAGTTCCCGTCGTTCTGACAAGTAGCGAACCCGGGGAACCCGCGTCGCCGCGAAGTAAGCCTACTTTCGCAACAGAACTCATGTATGCCGATCTGGGTTTGGCTGAGTTCTGACCCTACTTCTTCGCTCGCAACTCCGCCCAGTACGCCAGCCGCTTGCCGATCTCCCGCTCGAACCCCCGATCCTTCGGCTGGTACAGATCGATCCGGTCCATCCCGTCCGGAAAGTAGTTCTGGCCGGAAAACGCATCCTCTGTCCCATGGTCGTATTCATAGCCGGCGCCATACCCAAGCTGCTTCATCAGCTTCGTGGGTGCGTTCAGGATATGCGCCGGGGGCATCAGACTCCCGGTATTCTTCGCCGCTGCCTTCGCTTGCCCGAACGCCGTATAGACCGCGTTCGATTTCGGCGCGGTGCCCAGGTAAACCACCACCTGCGCAATCGCCAGTTCGCCCTCGGGCGAGCCCAGCCGCTCATACGTCTCCCACCCCGCCAGCGCCTGAGTCAGCGCCGCCGGATCGGCCATCCCGATATCTTCGGCGGCAAAGCGCACCAGGCGGCGGGCGATATAGCGCGGGTCCTCGCCGCCGTTCAGCATGCGGGCGAACCAGTACAGCGCGGCGTCCGGGTCCGATCCGCGCAGCGATTTATGCAGCGCGGAGATCAGATTATAATGTTCCTCCCGATCCTTGTCGTACAACGCCGCTCGGCGGGACAGCAGTTCGGACAGTGCGGCCGTGTCCATCGGCGGCGTCCCGACCGGCAGTGCCGCCAGTTGTTCCACCATGTTCAGCAGATAGCGCCCGTCGCCGTCGGCCATCGCGCGCAGCGTGCCGCGTGCGTCGCCGGTCACCGGCAGCGCGTGGCCGATCTCTGCTTCTGAACGCGCTAACAGCAGTTCCAGGGCGGGGTCGTCCAGCCGGCGCAGAACCATGACCTGGCAGCGCGACAGCAGCGCGCCGTTCAGCGCGAACGATGGGTTCTCGGTCGTTGCGCCGATCAGCACCACGGTGCCGTTCTCCACCACCGGCAGAAACCCGTCCTGCTGCGCCCGGTTGAACCGGTGGATTTCGTCCACGAACAGCAGCGTGCCCTGACCGGTTCGGCGGCGCTTGGTCGCGTCGTCGAACGCCCGCTTCAGGTCCGCCACGCCAGAAAACACCGCCGACAACTGAACGAACGCCAGTTTCGCCTGCGCGGCCAAAAGCCGAGCGATGGTGGTTTTACCGACGCCCGGCGGGCCCCACAGGATCAGCGACGCCAGAGACCCGCGGGCCAGCATCCGGGTCAAAGAGCCTTCGGGGCCAAGCAGATGGTCCTGTCCGACGACCTCGGACAGCGTGGCGGGACGCAGCCGGTCCGCGAGGGGGCGGCCGCTATCGGGTTCAGGCGGCACCGCGGGTTCGGCGGCACCGAACAGGTCATCGGGTTCTGGCACGCAAGCATCATAGCCGGGGCGCATAGGGTCCGAAAGCGCCGGAAGGTAACCAGGGTCACATCGGCGCAGAGGTGGTTGAGCCAGGATCGTCCCGCGCCGCGACGACAGGGGGTCGAGCGGTTCAGTCAACCAGGAGCAACCGCCATGAACTCTTACAACATCCAGACCGTCGATTTTACCGGCGACACCTTCACCGAACTGCTCGGTATCAACAACAAGGGCACCATCGTAGGGCTGCACGGCACCGTCAATCAGGGATTTTCACTGACTCTGCCTTCGAATTTCACGGCCGAAAACCCGCCGGGCGCGGCGATGACGGACGTCGTTGGGATCAACAACGCGGGCGTCAGCACCGGCTTTTTCGTCGATGCGAACGGCACGACGCACGGCTTTACCGACACCAACGGTGTCTTCGCGACGCTCGACGCGCCGAACACCGCGTTCAATCAGTTGCTGGGCATCAATGACCAAGGCGCCGAGGCCGGCTATTCCTCGCTCGATCCGGCAGGCCAGGTCATGCAGCTTGCTTACGTGCGGCAGGCGAACGGGACGTATTCCTATCTGGACAACGCCAATCACACCGCGCTGCTGCCCACCAACGTCAACAGCCAGGCGACCGATATCGACAACGCTGGACAGGTCGTCGGATTCTTCATGCCGACCGCCACCACGTCCGAGGGATTCATCGACAACGGGGGCTCGCTGACCCTGCTGCAGGCCCCCGGTTCGACCTTCACCCAAGCGCTCGGGGAAAACAATCAAGGTCAGGTCGTTGGGTTCTACAACGACGCCAACGGCAATTCGCATGGCTTCGTCTATAGCGGCGGCATCTATACAACCGTCGATCAGCCAGGTGCCACCTCCACCACCATCAACGGCATCAACGACAATGGTCAGATCGTCGGCTTCGATGTCAATGCCGCGGGCAATACGAACGGCCTCACCGCGACCTTGCCGCTGGCCAAGGTGACGGACGTGACGGCCGGAACGAACTGGCAGCAGGCGCTGACGCCTTACACCGGCCCGGTATCCGGCTTGAACGATGAGTTCATCGATGTCACGTCGCACAATCTGAACATCGCCACGCAGCAGGCCAATGTCTTCCTGCACAGTGGGTCTGGCAACGACGCGCTTCAGGTCACCAGCGGGCAGAACGTGCTGGACGGGGGAACCGGGTCCAACTTCCTGGTCGGCGGTTCGGGAACAGACACGTTCTTCGTCGATGCGCGTGGTGCCACGTCGGATATCTGGTCCACAATGGCGAACTTCCATGGCGGCGACAACGCAACGGTCTGGGGCGTCGGTCCCAAGGATTTCTCCTTGTCATGGCTGAACGATCAGGGGGCGACCGGGTATTCCGGATTGACACTGAACGCCACCGCTCCCGGCAAGCCGATTGCCTCCCTGACGCTGGCCGGGTTCTCCACCGCCGACCTGAGCAACGGCCGACTGAGCGTCAGTTTCGGCACCGACGCCGCCAGCGGCAGCGCCTATATGAGCATCCACGCCAACAGTTGATCGAAATCGGCCCCCCGCTATGCAGGCGGGGGGCCGGACTGGTGGTCGCGGCGCCGATACGGCACCATGCCCGGCTTAGAGCCGAAACCGGGAGTCACGATGTCCGCCGACAAGGGCCTGAAGAAAGACGCGATCTCGTTTCTGTCGAACGTGACGTTCGGGATTTCCTCCACGTCCCCTGCCTACAGCGTCGCGGCCTCGTTGGGGCCGATCGCAGCGGTGGCCGGGTATGGGTCGGTGGGGATCATGCTGATCGCGTTCATTCCGATGCTGTTCATCGCGGTGGCGTTTTACCATCTGAACCGGGCGGACCCCGATTGCGGAACGACGTTTGCCTGGGCGCGGCGGGCGATCGGGCCAAAATCCGGCTGGATGGCGGGATGGAGCATCATCGTCGCCAACATCCTGGTGATGCCCAGCCTGGCCGATATCGCGGGCCGCTATTCGTTTCAACTGATCGGTATTGGCGACCCGTCCGCCGTGGCGGTTGGGATTGTCGGCGTTGTCTGGATCGTCGTCATTACGGCGATCTGCTATGTCGGCATCGCCCTGTCCGCCCGGACGCAGCATCTGCTGCTGGGTGCGGAACTGGCGATACTGGCGGTGTTCGCGATCCTTGCATTGATCCAGGTTTACGGGCCGAACCCGCCCGCCGGGTCCCATCGTATCGCCTGGAACTGGTTCGATCCGATTCACGCCGGCGGGTTCGATGCATTTGCGCAAGCCATGGTCCTGGCGGTTTTCCTCTACTGGGGTTGGGACAGTTGTCTGTCGGTCAACGAAGAAACCAAGGACCCGCACGCGACACCCGGCTACGCGGCGGTTGTTTCGACACTCGTGTTGGTTGGCATCTACGGTCTGGTGGTGGCCGCCGCGGTGGCGGTGGGCGGACCGGACGTGTTGAGCGCCAATAAGGACGATGTGCTGGCCCCGATCGGGCAGGCCGTCTTTGGCGCCGGATTCAGCAAAATCCTGGTCTTCGCCGTCTTGACCTCCGCCCTGGCCTCCACCCAGACCTCGATCCTCCCCGCCGCTCGGATGGCGCTGTCGATGGCGCACGCGGGGGCCATCCCGGTGCGGTTTCGCCACATTCATACCCGTCACCTGAGTCCGGGGTTCGCCACCGTGACCATGGGGGCGGTTTCCGTGGTGTGGTATCTGGGGCTGACCTGGCTGTCGCAGGACGTGCTGACCGATTCCATCGCGGCACTAGGGCTGGTGATCGCATTTTATTACGGTGTGACAGGCCTTGCCTGCGTGGTGTTCTATCGGCGCGGCTTGTTCGCGAGCGTTGGCGGCTTCCTGTCGAAGGGCGTTATTCCCGGGGCAGGGGCGCTGATCATGTTCCTGCTGCTGTTGAAAGTCGCCTTCGCCCCCGGCGATGACTCGCAAACCACCATCCGGGGTGTCCCCGGGCCGGTGGCGATCGCCGTCCTGGCGATGCTGAGCGGCGCGGTGCTGATGCTGGCGGCGCGGTACCGGATGCCAGGGTTCTTCCGCGACAGGTGACAAGCGAAGCGGTGCTTGCTACGTACGCCTCCATGGAAACGACCTTGAAGACGAAATCGCTCCTGAACGGGGCGATGAAGAGAAATCTGTTGCTGCTGACCGTGTGCCAGGCGATCGGTCAATCAGCGAATACGATGATGTTCACCGCGACGGCGCTGTCGGTGGTGACGTTCTTTCCGAATCGCAGCCTGGCGACCCTGCCGGTGACGATGCAGCATCTGGGCGTGATGCTGTGGGTGTTCCCAGCCGCACTGCTGATGCAGCGGATGGGGCGGCGGTTCGGGTTTCGCGTGGGATCGTTGTTCGGCATGGCCGGTGCGGCGACCTGCGGCAGCGGGCTGTATTTCGCCAATTTCCCGCTGATGTGCCTGGGCGGTCTGATCCTGGGCTATGCGGTGGCCAGCTTGCAAATGTACCGGTTCGCGGCCGTCGAGCTGGTGCCGGCGGATTTCCGGGCGAAGGCGATTTCATGGGTGACGGCCGGCGGCGTGGCGGCCGGCATCATGGGGCCGGCGGTCGCGGCCTGGTCGTTCGACAAGCTGATGCCGTTCTACTTCGCCACCTATCTGTCGATGATCGGCGTCCACATCGTTGTTTTCACCGTGATGTCGTTCATCGAATTCCCGCCGATGCGGGCGCCGGCCTCCAGCAAGCCGGCCGAACCGCCGCGCGGGCTGTGGGAGATCGCCAGCCAGCCGCGTTATGCGGCGTCGGTCATCGCCAGTATGATCGCGTTCGGCACGATGTCGTTCCTGATGGGTGCCTCGCCGCTGGCGATCGTGGGCTGCGGATTATCGCATGCCGAGGCGCATTGGGTCATCTTCCTGCATGTCATGGGGATGTTCCTGCCGTCGTTCTTTACCGGCAGCCTGATCGGGCGCTTCGGCGTGCTGAACATCATGTTCCTGGGCGCCGCGATCCTGTTGGGCGGGGTGGCTGCCGCCATGATGGGGCTGTCGGAGTGGAATTTCCGCATCGCCCTGACGCTGAACGGCGTTGGCTGGAATTTCTTGTATGTCGGCGCGACCACTCTGGTGACGACCTGCTATCGCCCGTCGGAGCGAGGCAAGGCCCAGGCCATGAACGACTTTCTGGTGTTCGGCACCACCGCGACGTCCAGCTTTCTGGCGGGCTTCCTGCAAGACCGGCTGGGCTGGTTCCCGTTGAACCAGGCGTCGATCGGCTTGATCCTGGTGTCCGTGGTCGCGGTTGCCTGGCTGTGGGTGCAGCAGCGGCAGGAGGCTGTGGCACCGAGGCTGGCTTAGGGGCTGTGTTCTGTGCCAAAGGCGGTTCGCTTTTGTACCGCCAGCGTTACTACGATGATGGTGCGATTTCCGAGATCCGGCTCTGGCGGCTGCCCGCGCCAGTGCCGGGTTCGGTGCATTTGTTCAAATGCAGCCTGTTTGCGGGCGCGGGAGACTGGCAGTGACTGACGATATCAAGGTGACCGTCGGGGGCAGCCTCAAGGACGATCTGGCGGCATTTCGGTCGGCCTGGGTCAGGGCTGAGCGCGGTGAACATGTTCAGCCGGAGCGGGTTCTGGCGTTTGAATCCCGGGAAGGTCTGGCGTCCGTGATGACCGGAGAGCGGTATCGGTTGTTGCGGCATCTCCACGCTCAGCCGGAACCGTCCGTTTCGGAACTGGCCCGGCATCTTGGACGGCATTTGCGGCGCGTGCAGGAGGATATCCGAGCCCTTGAGCATGCTGGTCTGGTTGACCGGTCTCAGGGTATGGTGCGGGCGGCGGCGGATCGGATTTCTGTTGGCATTGAGTTGTAGCCGGAATGTGCCCCCGGATCGATGCGGCTGGACGGCCCGGCGCGACCATGCAACGCTTAACCAGTTGCTGAAAAATTCGGGCAGGAGCGTGGAATGCGGCGCGTATCGGCCGTCGGCCGTTGCATTCCGGCCATTGGCCTATTGTTGGCCGGCGGCCTTCGGACTTGGGCGGCGGAACCCCAAACTTCGCAAGATGTCACGGCCCATGGGCCTGTTGCAGCACAGGTTTCGGTGTGCTTCGTGCCTGAACAGGAATGCGACACGCCGGTCGTCGAAGCGATCGGACAGGCACATGCGTCTATTCGGGTTCAGGCTTACGGGTTCACGTCGCCGTCGATTTTGGCGGCACTGGCCCGGGCCAGGGCGCGCGGCGTGGATGTGCAGGCCATTCTCGATAAATCCGATGACCGGCCAGACCAGGAAGGCAAACGGCCGCGTTCCGGGGGCGCTCGTTTCACGGCAGAGGCCAATATACCGACTTGGATCGACTCAAGCGTGGCGATTGCTCATAACAAGGTCATTATTATCGATGGTCATTTGGTGATTGGCGGTTCCTACAACTATACTGTGTCGGCTGAACGCCGGAACGCGGAAAACGTCACTTTCATCGACGCACCGGTAGTTGCGGATTTCTATCTGGTGAACTGGGAGGCTCGCAAAGCAGCCTCCCGCCCGTCCCGTTTCATGCAAGACGATCGACCGAACGCGGTTGCCTCGACCGTGGCGCATTAGGCACTGGAAGGCCGTACCCGCGATAACGAGTCAGGTATCGATTTCCCTGTTGGCTTTAGCCGACGGGGAAAGGTCAGTTCAAACCTCCGGCGGTTCGCCCGCGATCGGGGTCTTCCCCAGGCTGACGATCAGCGCCGTTACCTCGGCGATCGCCCGTTCAGCCTCCGCCCCATCCGGTCCCTTCGCCACCAGCGCAACGCCATTGCCGCTCGCTCGGTAGAACGGGTAACTGCCCAGATCCAGGTCGGGATAGTTCTTTTGCACCGCCGCCAGACCCTCGGCGATGATGCCTTCGGGCAGACCGACGACATGAACCGCCCGCATTTCGATTTTCGCGCCGCCCTCCAGCCGCGGCGCCAGCCATTCGAACATCGACTGCATGACCCGCGGCACGCCGGCCATCACGTACACGTTCTCCATCTGGAAACCCGGCGCCACGCTGATGGAGTTCTCTATGAGTGCCGCCCCGCGCGGCATGGTGGCCATGCGCTGCCTGGCGGCATTGAATTCGCCGGGCTTGTAGCTGGCTTCCATGCGCGGCCACGCAACGGGGTGAGGCTCCCACGGCACGCCGAACGCAGCGGCGATGCACTCGCTGGTGATGTCGTCGTGGGTCGGGCCGATGCCGCCGGTTGTGAACACATAGTCGAACTTGCGGCGGACTTCGTTCACCGTGCCGATAATGGTTTCGGGGACATCCGGGATCACCCGGACCTCGCGCAGCGGGATGCCCAAATTGCCAAGTCCCGTTGCCAGGAACTGGATGTTCGCGTCGCGGGTGCGCCCCGACAGGACCTCGTTGCCGATGACCAGAAGGCAGGCGGTTGGATTTTTCGCGGGCATGGTCTGGTTCCCTAGAGGA
>VFSW01016504.1_pt1 | contig 10074 bp, 12 predicted proteins | sample 5358111 | NCBI WGS metagenome assembly VFSW01 (sample SAMN11554181, study PRJNA540505) | mine drainage metagenome | isolation source: sediment from site ElyBrook_90M | place: USA: Ely Copper Mine, Vershire, VT | collected 2017
AGCGCGTGTGCGCGGCAGCCGATCCCTGCGGACATCCTGAGCCAACTCAATGGGCATTGACCTGCGCATCCTGCTGGCCGTGATCCTGCTGGCGCTCGCCGGCTGCGCGCCATCCGTAGCCGTGCGTCCCGCTGCGCCCCTGATCATCACCCGTACGCACTACATCCCAATTCCCGCCGAGCTGCTGACACCGTGTCCGCAGCCAACTCCACCCATCCACAGCTGGGGCGACCTCGCACAGGCGTATCTGACCGTACGGGCTGCGCTCAGTGGGTGCGCCGCGCAGGTGGCATCAATCGACAAGCTGGAGCACTGACCATGTCACACCTGAAAGACGCCATCAGCACCCACGCCAAAGGCCAGGACGAACACCTGTCCAAGCATGGGCGCGCCGAACTCCCGTCGCGCGACTTCGCCGGCAAGGATCGGTCCTATCCGGTAGAGAACAAAGCACACGCCCGCGCTGCGGAACTTGACGCAGGCATCGAGGCCAAGCGGGGCAAGATCAGCGAAGGCGAGAAAGACCGCATCGACCGCAAGGCTGATCGCGTGCTGAAGGGCAAGCGGCCTTAAGCCGAGGATGCAATGGCCGCGCGGACATTACGCCCTAAACACTCGGACGAGATCAGGGCAAAAATACAAGCGAGTCAGCTCGTCAACCGTCTGACCGATCATGTACTTAAGGGTACAGATATGTCGCAGTCACAGGTTGCCGCGGCAAAGATATTGCTCGCCAAGGCTGTCCCTGACCTGAAGGCGCTGGAAATGAACGGCCCGAATGGCGGCCCGATCCAAGTAACCGCCATCGAGCGCACGATCATCGACCCGGCGAAGTGAAGCTAGCCATCGAGACGCCGAGGGTGTTCGCACCCTTGCTGGCGCCTGCTCGTTACAAAGGAGCGTTTGGAGGTCGAGGCAGCGGGAAGTCGCACTTCTTTGGGGAAGCGCTGATCGAGCGCTGCCTGATGATGCCAGGCACGCGCTGGGCCTGTATCCGTGAGGTGCAGAAATCCCTCGAGCAATCCGTGAAACGCCTGCTCGAGGACAAGATCAAGAAGCTGGGCGTCGAAAGCGCGTTCGACTGCAAGCAGTTCGAGATCGTAACGCCCGGTGGGGGTGTTATCACCTTCCAGGGTATGCAAAACCATACGGCCGAGTCGATCAAGTCCCTTGAGGGATTCGACGGGGCCTGGGTGGAAGAGGCGCAGTCGCTAAGCCAGCGCAGCCTCGAGCTGCTACGCCCGACGATCCGCAAGGAATACGCGGACGGCACCACGTCCGAGATATGGCTGAGCTGGAACCCACGGGACGATACCGACCCCGTGGACGCCTTCCTGCGCGGCCCTGAACCTTATCCGGGGGCCGTCGTTGTCGAGGCGAACTACGCCGACAACCCCTGGTTTCCCGAAGTCCTGCGCGCGGAGATGGAGTACGACCGCAAGCACGACCCGGACAAGTATGCGCACGTCTGGATGGGCGCGTACGCAAGGAACTCCGAGGCGCGGGTCTTCAAGAACTGGCGCATTGAACCCTTCGATATCCATGCCGAGGCAATTATCCGGCAGGGGGCGGATTGGGGCTTCGCATCCGACCCCAGCGTGCTCGTCCAGTCCTACATCCTCGGCCGCACGATGTACGTGCCGCATGAGGCGTACATGGTGGGTTGCGAGATTAACAACCTGCCGGACCTGTTCATGACGGTCCCTGGGGCCGAAAAGTGGTTCATCACCGCCGACTCTGCGCGCCCCGAAACGATCAGCTACATGCAGAAGCACGGCTTCCCGCGCATCGGGGCGGCGATCAAGGGGCCAAAGAGCCTCGAGGAAGGCGTCGAGTGGCTCAAGAGCTTTGAAATCGTCGTGCACCCGCGTTGCAAGCACGCCATCGACGAGCTGACGATGTACTCGTACAAGACCGACCCGCTGACGGGCCAGGTCCTCCCGATCCTGCAAGACAAGCACAACCACGTTATCGACGCGCTGCGCTACGCCAACGAAGGCGCGCGGCGCGCAAAACCGCCCGCGCCCGTCAAGAAGCCTGAGCCGACGCCTGCCGGTCCATTCCTCCATAGCGGGAGCTGGCTCGTATGAACACGACACTCTGGGTCCGCAATGAGCGCAGCTAAAGACAAGATCGTCCAGGAGGCCAAGGACCGGCTGAAGCGCTGCCTCGAATGGGAGTCGATGGCGCGCAAGAACTTCATCGACGATTACAAGTTCGCCAATGCGGATGCGGAGAACGGCTACCAGTGGCCCGACACCATCCGCCGCGCGCGGCAGATCGACCAGCGCCCCGCGCTGACCGTCAACAAGACGCGCCAGCACTGCCTGCAGATTATCAACGACGCGCGCGAGAACAAGGCGGCGATCCGCATATCCGCCGTAGGGGACGGCGCGACGAAAGAGAGCGCGGACGTATTCGAGGGCGTCGTCCGGCATATCGAGTACATCAGCAACGCGCAGGACGCCTACGACACGGCGACGAGCTTTCAGGTCCAGGCGGGTGTCGGCTATTGGCGCGTCGTCACCGATTACCCCGACGACAAGACGTTCGACCAGGAAATCTACATTCGGCGTGTCAAGGACCCGCTGACCGTTGTTCTTGACCCCGACTGCAACGAGTCGGACAAGTCGGATGCGCGCTACGGGTTCATCTTCGAGGACCTTCCTCGGGACCTCGCCGAGAAGCGTTACGCCGCATACAAGGACAAGATGACCGGTGGCGCATTGGGTAGCTCCGATGCGTGGAATACGAAAGACACCGTGCGTGTCTGCGAGTACTACCGGAAGATTCAGAAGGCCGACAAGCTCTACAGCCTGCCGCCCGAGTATCCCGGCGCGCCTGAAACCGGCTCCGTGCGAGGCTCGAAGCTGCCGCCTGAGCTGAAGGCCACGCTAGTCGATGATCCCTCCATCCAGTCGCGCGACATTCTCACGGATGAGGTCGAGTGGTATCTGATCATCGGCGACGAGATCGCCGAGACGCGGCAATGGCTTGGCAAGTACATCCCGATTGTGTGCGTGATCGGTGAAGAGACGGTCATTGACGGCCAACTCGACCGCAAGGGGCATACACGGGCCTTGGTCGACCCGCAGCGCATGTACAACTACTGGACGAGTTCGGCGGTCGAGTTCGTCGCGCTGCAGGGCAAGACGCCCTGGGTCGCGTCCCAGCGGGCCGTGGAGGGCCTCGAGGATCAGTGGCGCAGGGCGAACCTCGATAACCTCGCCTTCCTACCGTACAAGGACATCGACGATCAGGGTCAGCCGATCCAGCCGCCCACGAAGCCGCCGCCGCCGCAGATGGCGCCGGCCTACATGCAGGGCATGCAGATCGCCGCTGGTGAGTTGCAGTCCGTTTCGGGCCAGTACGACGCCCAGATGGGGCAGGAAAGCAACGAGCGCTCGGGCATCTCGATTACGAACCGCCAGCGCCAGGGCGACAAGGCGACATACCACTACATCGACAACCTCGCCAAGGCGATCCGCTTTACCGGCCGCATCCTGATCGACCTGATACCCAAGATTTACGACACGCCGCGCGTGATTCGGATTCTCGCCGAGGATGGCGAGGACGACACGATCCAGATCAACCCGGGCCAGCAGCAAGCCCTGCAGGTCCAGCAGCCCACGCAGCCGATGCCGCAGTCTGCGGCCGGCAATCCGCAGCAGCAGCACGTCCAGCGCATCTTCAACCCCGCCGTCGGCAAGTACGACGTCGTGGCGGATGTCGGCCCGGCGTTCGCTACGCGGCGCCAGGAAGCCTTTAACGCCCTGACGCAGATCGCGACGCAGGCGCCCGAGCTGATGAACGTCATTGGCGACCTCGTATTCAAGGCAGCCGACTTCCCGATGGCCGAGGAGCTGGCCGAGCGCCTGCACAACATGCTGCCTCCGCAAGCCTTGGGTGGTCCGAATCCCGAGCAGGTCGCGATGCAGCAGCAGATGCAGCAGATGCAGCAGGCGATGGAGAAGGTCGTCCAGACGCTCGCTGATGAGCGCGCACGCCGGACCACGGAAGAGCAGCAGAAGGCTATCGACGTTTACAAGGCGCAGACATCGCGCCTGGACGTGCTCAAAGACATCGCGCCGGAATCGCTGTTGCCCCTCATCGGGCCAGTGATTCACGACGCCGTGAGGCAACACCTGTCCGCAGTCCTTGCGGCAGGGAATCCGACGCTGGAAACCGCAGCGCAGCAATAACCGCACCGGACGGCATCCGGGCATTTCTCCACCAAGAGCCGACTATGACTGACGAACCCGTCACGGGCGACGTTACGCCTGCGCCTGCCGCTAATCCGCCGGTTACGGCAACCGACACAACCCCACCTTCGACCGACACGCCGGCTACTGAAGCCGTCAAGCCGGAAGAACCCGAGAAACCCAAACAGACGCCGTGGTTTCAGAAGCGCATCGACGAGCTTACCCGCGAGAAGTGGGAAGCGCGCCGCGAAGCTGAAGCCGCGAGGTCACTTGCCGAAGCACTTAAAACCGCCAACCCCGACACCCCCACGCCCCAAGACCCGCAGTTATTCGAACGCATGGTCGCGGAGCGTGCGCAGAAACTCGTCGAGGCGCAGCGGTTCGATGAAAGCTGCAACACCACGTACCAGCGCGGGAAGGAAAAGTTTCCCGACTTCGATGAATCGGTCAGCGGCTACACGCTGCTCGGCGGCTTGCAGGACAAGCGCGATTTTCTCGAGGCCGTAACGGCGCTGCCCAATGGTGAGGCGATTTTCTATCACCTCGGCAAGAACCTGGACGAGGCGTCCCGGGTATTGGCACTCCCCCCGATTCGCATGGCCGTCGAGTTGACGCGCCTTGGCGACAAGCTGAAAGCCGCGCCTGCGGTATCGAAAGCACCCGCTCCGGTCAAACCGATTAGCGGCGCAGGCAAAGCAGACGGTTATCGGGAAGACATGCCTATCGAGGAGTTCTTCCGCTGGCGTGAGGCGAAGGCTTAACCCCTTCCTCTCTCTCTAGGATTTACCCGTCATGTCCAATAGTCTGCTTACCCTCAACATGATCACGCGGGAGGCTATCCGGCTGTACCGGAACAGCAACGCGTTCATCATGAACGTGGATCGCCAGTACGACAACCAGTTCGAGCGCCAAGGCGCGAAAATTGGCAACACCCTGCGCGTCCGCTACCCCAACGACTTCACCGTCACCACCAGTGGTGTGACCGCCGTTCCGCAGAGCACGAACGAGCAGTACACCAACCTGACCCTGTCGCGTCAGGACCACGTTGACCTGACCTACAGCTCGCAGGACCTGAGCCTGTCGCTGGATGACTTCAGCAAGCGCGTGCTTGCCCCTGCCGTCAATAACCTGGCCGGCACCATCGCCAGCTACGTGATGAGCGGCGCGGAGTCGATCTCCAACTACGTCAGCAAGACCAGCGCCGGCGCGGTGATTACCCCGACGGCCACCGAGTGGCTGACCGCCAAGGCGTATCTGACGATGCAGTCGGCGCCGAAGGGCCTCAAGGCTGTGCTCGACCCGCTGACGCAGGCGCGCACCGTCTCGACCCTGAGCGGTCTCTTCAACCCGACCGGCACCATCGCCAAGCAGTATGTGGACGGCGAGGTCATGGGTCCGGCTCTGGGCATCGGTGAGTGGATGACCGATCAGACCGTCATCAAGCACACGACTGCGGCCTACGGCACGCTGCCGACCGTTTCGGGCGCGAACCAGACGGGCAGCTCGATCACCGTCAGCACCACGACCGCTCCGCTGAATCAGGGTGACATCATCACGTTTGCCGGCGTGTACTCCGTCAACCGTGTCACCAAGAACAGCAACGGTACGCTGGCGCAGTTCGTGGTGACCGCTCCGGTTGCGATTGGCGCCACTTCCATCCCGATCTACCCGGCGCTGATCCCCCCGTCGGGCGGCAATGCGGTGCAGTATCAGACCGTGACGGCCTCTCCGGCCAACGGCGCCGCGATCACCTGCGTCAACCAGGCTAGCGAGATTTACCGCAAGAACTTCGTGTACAGCCCGCAGGCCGTGGTGCTCGCAACGGGCGCCCTGGAAATGCCGCGCGGCGTGCATGACGCGGCTCGCGAGTCCTACGACGGCATCAGCCTGCGCATGGTGAGCCAGTACGACATCACGTCGGACCAGTTCATCACGCGCCTGGACTGCCTGTACGGCTGGACGTGGGTCCGCCCCGAGTGGGCTTGCGTCGTCGCGGATGCGCTCTAAGCGACACCTTGAGGGGGCTTCGGCCCCCTCTCTTTTCGAGGATTCGCCATGTCCGGTCCGCTGCTGACGTTCGTCGATCGCCAATTCGGTACAGGCGACGGTTCCACCACTGCGTTTACGCTGGCCGGTCCGAATGCCGAGCCGCTCGGCTTCGTACTCGTCAGCGCTGTCTCTGAAAACGGGACGCTGACTTCGGCCTACACCGTTGCTAACGAGACGATCACCTTTACCTCGGCGCCCGCAGCCGGCGCTGTGCTCACGTGGTCGGGGTTGGGCGCGTACGCATGAACATCATTCCGTTTCAGTCGCGGCCTTTCCTGATCGGGGACGGCGTAACTGCGTCCGGTGTCCTGAAGGGTTCCGGCAATCAGGCGCTTGCGCATGCCAAGGTGGCGGCCATCCACCGCACGGATTGGCAGGGCCGTCAGTTGCTGTATCCGACGGCGAGGACGAATTCTGTCCTTTATTCGACAGCGCCTTTAACGGATTGGGCGTTAAACGGTGGCACATCATCCGCCGCGACGAGCGTCCTCGGAGCGTCATATACGGCTGCTCGTTTTACCGGCAGCGGTGTATTTTCCGATGCGGTACCCGCACTTGGCGCAATCACAGGGGGGCAAAAGGTCACACTATCCGCTTATTTGGAAAACGTCAGCGAAGTATCTAGCCAGATCAGTGTGTACGATTCTACAGTGTCGAATTGGGTTGGGGTAGGACAGCTTGATTGGAGCACGCTCACTGCGAGTGTTTTTTCAGGATATGACGCGGGGGCGGTTACATCGGTCGAACCGCTTGGAACCGGTCCTAATGGGGGCCAGTTAGTAAAAATGATCCTTACATGCACCCCCACGCTGGGGGATAGCCTTCTTTCTATCATTTATCCCGATGCGCGCGTGAACACCAACAATTCGCTCATCTATCACGCATGCCAGCTTGAGACTGGCGCCGTGGCTACCACCCTCATCCCAACCGCAAACGCCCCCGTCACCGTCACCGACTACACCATCTCGGGCACGACGGTCAACCTCGCGCAGGCGCCGGCTTCCCAAGCCCTGTGCACTTGGGACGGGGTGGGCTTCTGATGGACTACGGACGCCTGCAATTCCCGCCGTACGTGTTCGTCGAGTTCCCGAAGTGGATCACGGTCAACGGCTCGCCCATCCTCGTCAATTCCGCACAGGAAGAGGCGTCCAAGTTGGCCGAGGCCGTGCAGTCCGAGGTTGTGACGGACACGCCGCAAGAGCGCGCCGCACTCGAAGCAGTGGTCGCTCGTCGCGGACGTCCACCGAAGGCTAAGCCATGAGCAGCACACTGCCGAATGCCGCCAGTCTCATCAACCTGGCGCTCAAGATGGCCGGCGTCCTTGGCGTGGGCCAGACTGCGCAGGCGGAAGACACGAACGACGCCTTCACGCTGATGAACGCCATGCTCGCGCAGTGGCAGCGCAAGCGCTGGCTCGTCTATGCACTGGTGGATACGCCCTTCGTCTCGACAGGCGCCGAATCCTACACCGTCGGGCTGGGCGAGAACTTCAATATTGCGCGGCCCGACAAGGTCGAAAGCGTGTTCGCTCGGTACGTTCCGACCGGCTCGACGCCCGTGGACTACCCGCTCGAGATCATCGAGGCGCGCGAGGATTACAACCGCATCCCGCTGAAGCTGCTGGGCACATTCCCGCAGGTCGCCTTCTACGACGCGCAGTATCCGGTCGGCAACCTGTTCGTGTGGCCGGTCCCGGAGGCGTCGCTGTTCGAGATTCACATCACGACGAAGGCTGTGCTGTCGCAGTTCACCAACACCACCAGCACAATGGCGCTGCCTCCCGAGTATCAAGAGGCGATCATCTACAACCTCGTCCCGCGTCTGCGCGCGATGTATGGGCTACCGCCTGATCCGGTCACGAACGCGCTGGCCGTGTCTGCCTTGGCGACCATCCGTGCGGCCAACGCGCAGATTCCGCGCCTGCAAGTGCCACCCGAGGCCGGCGTCCACACGCGCTACAACGTGTTCAGCGATCAGGGGCAGTAAGTGCAGATTCCCCTGCTCTCCGGCGCGTATGAATCGCGCAGCATCATCGCGTCCGCGCAGCGGTGCGTGAACCTCTACCCGCAGATCAATCAGCGGGAAACGTTTATGTACATGCCGCAGCTTGCTGGCGCGCCAACGATCTTGACTCACTACCCGACGCCGGGGCTTACCCTCCTCGCAACGGGGATCAACGCTCCGTGGCGCTGCCTCTACTTCGCCAACTCCGGCCAGTTGTATGGCGTCAATGGCACAAACGTCTATGCGATCAGCTCAAGCTGGGCGCTGACGCAGATTGGCACCATTGCGGCGGCCAATACGCCGTGTTCGATGGCAGACAACGGCACGACGCTTGTGCTGGTGGATGGCAGCCCGAACGGCTACACAATTGATCTCGCAACCAATGCTTTTGCGCTCCTCGTTGACCCCACGGGCAGCTTCGTCGGCGCCGATACGGTCAACTATATCGACACGTTTTTCGTCTTCAATAAGCCCGGGACGCCGCAGTTCTATTGCTCACTTAGTGAAACGGTTACGTTCGATCCCCTCTATTTCGCCGACAAGACGGGCTACGCCGACAACCTGATCTCGATAGCCGTCACGCACCGGGAAATCTGGCTCCTCGGCGCGAGGACCACCGAAGTCTGGTTTGACGCCGGGGCTGCCGCTTTCCCGTTCCAGGAAGTGCCTGGAGCGTTTATCCAACACGGCTGTCGCGCGAAGTATTCCGTAGCTACACAAGACAACAACGTGTTCTGGCTGGCGGAGGACAACCAGGGACAGTCCATCGTTATGAAGGGGTCGAACTACGCCGCGGAACGCGTGTCGACCCACGCCATCGAGCACGAACTGCAATCCTATAGCTACGTGCAGGACGCGATTGGGTACATCTACCAGGAAGAGGGGCATATCTTTTATGTGCTGAACTTCCCGACGGCGGACAAGACCTGGGTTTACGACGTTGCCTCGAATCTCTGGCATGAGCGCATGTGGCTCGACTCCAACGGCCTCGAGCATCGGCACCGCTCGAACTGCGGGGCGTTTGCTTACGGCCATTTCGTTGTCGGCGATTGGGAGAACGGCAACCTCTACCTGATGGACCAGAACAACTACACCGACAATGGCGCGCCAATAAAGCGCATCCGGTCCTTCCCGCACATCGTCAACGAGTTGAAGCGCGTCATGTACCGCAAGTTCATCGCGGACATGCAGACGGGCACCGAGGTTGACCCCACGCAGCCCGCGCCTACCGTTTCCCTGCGCTGGTCCGATGACCGGGGCGCGAGTTGGGGCAACCGGATGGAGCAACCACTTGGCGCTGGGGGCGTCTTGCGCGCGAACATCCAGTACAGGCGCCTTGGGATGGCCCGTGACCGCGTTTTCGAGCTGTCGTGGGCTGCGCCCGTGCTTACGGCACTCAACGGCGCCTTCGCCGATGTAGATGCGTCCGCCTCGTGAGCAAGCAGCCTTTCCCGTCAATTCAGTCGCCGGTTGTGTCGCCCCAAAGTGGGGTTGTCACGCCGGCTTGGCGCGCGTTCTTCAAGACGCTGTGGGACCTGACGCAAGGATCGGGTGAGAATGTTGTCTACTCCGAGGACGGATTAAGCGTCCCGCTGAACGCGAATGGAGGGGCCGGCACCGAGATCGTAAACCTCGCGCCCGGTTTGGAGGCCCGAGGCAGTCAAGCCGCAGTCAACGGCGATCAGCTCTTCGCGGTCGATCAGATCGCGCAGAAAGCCTACACGGATGCGAATCTGGCGCTAGGTATCGTCGAAGGTCTCGACTTCGACAATCTCCCCGACGGCCCCGTCAACTATTACAAGACGCGCAGCCAGTATGT
>VFSW01016505.1_pt1 | contig 10074 bp, 10 predicted proteins | sample 5358111 | NCBI WGS metagenome assembly VFSW01 (sample SAMN11554181, study PRJNA540505) | mine drainage metagenome | isolation source: sediment from site ElyBrook_90M | place: USA: Ely Copper Mine, Vershire, VT | collected 2017
CTCGAACATCTGGCGGAGTACCGCCAAGGCGCGGCAGTTGCTTCGAAGCCAGCCGCGATCCCGCCGCTTATCAAGTGGCGCGCTACGAGGCCCTCGCGGCCGCGAGCCGCATCACGGCGATGTCCCTTCGTCTCGCCGCCGCCCTCGACCAGGCCGGGAAGACCTTCGCCCATCGCATCGTGGTGGAGCATCATCGGGTCGGCGACGCCGGGGCCGTCGACAGCTCACCCCCACCCCTCATCGAAAAGTCGAAAGCAATTCATGGGGGCAGCGAAGCGGAGGCACACAACATTGAGCAGGGGCGCGCCGCTCGGCAACTGCAACGCGCTCAAGACGGGGCGCTATACGCGCGAGGTGTGGGCGCTGCAGGCGCGGACCTGGACGGTGATGCGCGGCGCGCCGGGCCTTGTCGGCGGCGCACACGCGGCCCGGGCGAAAGCCGTCGCACCGCGCGCGCGGAAATCTAGTCGATGGGCGCGCTGCTCCGTTCGTTCATCGCGGTGCTGCGGAGCGACACGAAGCCCTTGATCGGAAAGACGCCGCTGCCCATCTGTCCCAGGCGCGTGTTCCATACCCGCACCTTGGACCAGTCGTTGTTGGCGCTGACGTCGATCACCGGCGCGTTGAGGTAGATGTCGCCGTCGCGTCCCCAGTTCGCATGGTCCACGCGGATCTCGCGGCTCGAAAGGATTTTCGTCACCACCGCCAGATGGCCGTCTTTCATGCCCTTCTTCGCGGCGAACACCATCACCGCGCCCTTGTGCGGCGTGGTTTCTTCCGCATACAGACCTTTGGCCTTGCGCCACCAGGTTTTGGCGTTGCCGAAGATCGCGATGCCGGAACGCAGGCGCGCGAACTCCACGCAGAAGATGTGCCGCGCGGTCTTTATGATCGTCGGCGCGTCGCCGCTCGCGTCGCCGTCCGCGCTGATGACGCTGAGCGACGGCGCGGGCATTGCGACCGGGCCGCTCGATGCGATGACGGCGGTGTCGCCGTCGCTGTCCAGCATCGGCCGCGGTGTTGGAACGGGAACATGCAGACCACCCCGTGCGGCAGCGGCACCGGCGCTGGCGGAGAGGATCAAGATGGCTGCGAGCGAGATCGCGCAAGCGCGACGGGCACAGTCAAGATGAATCATGAAACCCGTTTACCCTAGCAAAACGATACTGCCAACCCGTGGCACGAATCACACAGAGGCTTGCAGGAAGGCCACAAGAATGATTCGATCACGCATGCCTGCGACAAAAGGAACGCTGGTCGTCGTCAACGACACCATGCAGCGCAATTACCGCTATAGACGCACAGAGCCGCCAGGACGGCGTTTCGCGTCCGAATTCTCGCCGGACCTCTCCCCGAAAGAGATGCTGGCGCTGGGCGTCTTCGGCGGCAAATACATGACCGACTGCACGCGCGAGTTTCCTGCCGATTGGTTCGCGCGTGCCAAATTGTCGCCGCAGGGGAAGAACCCCGATCTCAATTGGTTCCGCGTCGACGCCAGTCAGCCTCTGTCGGTGTGGCGCGCGAAGGGCTGGATCCATCCCGACGACCCGCGCGGCTGGTTCCAATGGTATTGCCGTTATTGGATGGGCCGCCGCATGGAGGACGATGCGCGGCAGATCGCGCGCTGGAAGGCCGTGCGCCGTCACGCCGCGCAAATCCGCAAGGCCTGCGAGCCGGGCGACATTTCCTGCCGGCCGCGCCAGCGTCAGGCTTTGCTGCATTGGGCTTACGACAGCCGCAAGATATAAAGCGCCGTCACAGGAGAACCGTCATGGCCGTCGATATGCTGGAACATTTCACCGTGCGCTGCACGAATCTGGAGCGCACGCGCGATTTCTATTCCGAGGTCATCGGCCTGCATGTCGGGCCGCGGCCCGATTTCGATTTCGCCGGCTACTGGCTGTATCTCGGCGAACAGCCCGTGGTGCATCTGGTGCTGGAAGCCGAACGCGACGACGGCCGCGACCCGCGCTCCGCATCCGCCGAACCGCCGGAAACCGGCGCCCTCGATCACATCGCCTTCCGCGGCCGGGATCTGGACGCCACGCGGGCGCTGCTCCGCGCCAGGGGGCTCGCCTTCAGGGAACGTCCCGTGCCGGGAAAGCCGCTTTTCCAGGTTTTCGTTCGCGATCCGGACGGCGTGCTGATCGAGCTGAATTTCCGCGGACAAGTCTACGCCTGAAACCCGTGTAATGTGCGGCCCCAGGCGCCACGCCGCGGGATTCACCGCTTTTCCACGCGGCCGTCCTGCGGTTATGATGACGCCGCAAGGGTATGGCGTTAATCAAGAACTTTCCGCTGAAGCGGTGGGGGCGTTGTGAGTCTCGATCCGAAATTCATCATCGTCGGTCTGTGTCTGGTCGTCGTTGCGTATCTCCTGGCGCTGACCTGGAAATTTATCCGGCTGCAGCGCTTGCGATCCGCGACCGCGCCACGTCCGCAAGCCAAGGTCGCGCCGGCAATGATGATGGCCGCGCATGCGAGCAGCGCGGTGACGAGCGCCGGCGCGGCGCAGAGCGGCAACGCCAAGACCATCGCCATCATCCACGATTTCGGCCTGCCCTACGGCCAGCAATCCGACGAGCGCATGTATCTCTCGGTGCGCGAGGCCTTCGAGGTGTTGGCGCAGATCCGTTCCGTCGGCAAGGACACGCCGATCGAGATCATCCTGCACACGCCGGGCGGCAGCGCTTTCGCCTGCGAGCTGATCGCCAGCGCGCTGAAGGACCGGCCGAACACCAGCGCTTACGTCCCCTATTGCGCCATGTCGGCGGGCACCATCATCGCGCTCGCCACCGAGAAGGTGGTGATGGGCCGTTACGCCTGTCTCGGGCCGATCGATACGCAATACGACATCTTTCCCGCCGAATCCTTCAAGCGCCTGCTCAAGGAGAAGCCGATCCAGAACATGGACGACATCACGGTGCTGCTTGCCTATCAGGCCGAAAAGGATTTGAAGAACGCCCGCCAGCGCGCCTGCGAGATGCTCAACAAAAAGCATTCCGGCAAGGATGATGCCTGTCAGTTGACGGACTTCCTGGTCAGCGGCGACATGCCCCACAGCGAGCAGATCAACCGCGAGCGCGCCATCGAGTTCGGCGTCAATGTCGCCAAGGAAGATTGTCCCGACGCGGTCTATCGTCTGGTGGAATCGCGCCTGTCCCTGTTGCGGGGCGCCGACGGCCGCAACGGATTCGGGCCTGACCTCAAAGCCAAACCGGATTGACGCAGCGGCAGCGTTCTAGTTCGCCTCATCCTGAGGAGCCCTTTCGCCCTTCGAGGCGTCCGCTTGGACGTTGCCGCCCGGATGTGGTCTCATGCCCGCTCGACGCGTCTCTGACGCCTGCTCATTTCAAGACACGGGAGTTCCGCGATGCAGGATCGCCTTCAATTCTATATCGACGGTTGCTGGGTCGACCCCGTGGCGCCGAAGACGCTTGAGGTCATCGATCCCGCGCATGAGGAAGCCTTTGCGCGCATCTCGCTCGGCTCTTCCGACGACGTCGACAAGGCGGTGGCCGCCGCGCGCCGCGCCTTCGAGAGCTTCTCGCGCACCTCGAAAGCCGAGCGCATCGCGCTGCTCGAAGCCATCGTCGCCGCCTACCAGAAACGCTACGGCGAGATGGTGGAAGCGATCAGCCGCGAGATGGGCGCGCCGCTCAAGCTCTCCAAGAATGCGCAAGCCGCGACCGGTCTGGCGCATCTTACGGCCGCCGTCGCCTATCTGAAGGACTTCGAGTTCCTGCAGGTGAAAGGCGCGACGGCGCTCATCCGCGAACCGGTCGGCGTCTGTGGTCTGATCACGCCGTGGAACTGGCCGGTCAACCAGATCACCTGCAAGGTGGCGCCCGCGTTGGCCGCGGGCTGCACCATGGTGCTCAAGCCCAGTGAGATCGCGCCGATGAGCGGCCTCTTGTTCGCCGAGATCCTGCACGAAGCCGGCGTTCCCGCGGGCGTGTTCAACCTGGTCAACGGCGACGGGCAGACGGTGGGCGAGGCGATGAGTTCGCATCCCGGCATCGACATGATGTCCTTCACCGGCTCGACCCGCGCCGGCATTTCGGTGGCGCGCGCCGCCGCCGGAACGGTCAAGCGCGTGGCGCAGGAACTGGGCGGCAAGAGCGCCAACATCGTGCTCGACGACGCCGATCTCGCCAAGGCGGTGGCGGGCGGCGTGATGGGCTGCTTCGGCAATTCGGGCCAGTCCTGCAACGCGCCGACGCGGATGTTCGTGCCGCGCGCCCTGCACGACCAGGCGGCGGCGATCGCCAAGGCGGCGGCGGAGAAGGCCAAGGTCGGCGATCCGTTCGCCGAAGGCACGACGATGGGGCCGGTCGTCAGCGCGGCGCAGTTCAGCAAGGTCCAGACTCTGATCCAGAAAGGCATCGACGAAGGCGCCACGCTGGTCACCGGGGGCGTCGGCCGTCCCGACGGCCTGAACAAAGGCTATTATGTGCGGCCCACGGTTTTCGCCAACGTCACCAACGACATGACCATTGCCCGCGAGGAGATATTCGGGCCGGTGCTGGCGATCCTGCCTTACGACACGGAAGCCGACGCGGTGCGTCTCGCCAACGACACGGTCTATGGCCTGTCCGGTTACGTGCAGTCGTCCGACCTCGAACGCGCCCGCGCCGTGGCGCTGCAGTTGCGCTCCGGCAATGTGCATCTCAACGGCGCCGGTCCGGATTTCGCCGCGCCCTTCGGCGGCTACAAGCAGTCGGGCAACGGTCGCGAATGGGGCGAGTTCGGCATGCACGAATATCTGGAGGTCAAGGCCGTGATGGGGTGGGGCAGCTGAACACACCCATCGCGGTCGTCGGCGCCGGTCCCGCCGGCCTGATCGCTGCCGACGTCCTGAGTGCCCGCGGCCTTGCGGTGACGGTGTACGACCGCATGCCGTCGCCGGGCCGCAAGCTGCTGATGGCCGGGCGCGGCGGACTCAATCTTACGCATTCTGAGGATTTCGACTCCTTCCTGTCGCGCTATGGCGTGGCGGCGCCGCGCCTCGCGCCGATCCTGAAAGCCTTCCCGCCCAAGGCTCTCATTGCATGGGCGGAAGCGCTGGGCCAGGAAACCTTCGTCGGCTCCAGCGGCCGCGTCTTCCCGAAGGCGATGAAAGCCTCGCCGCTGCTGCGGGCCCTGCTCGCACGCCTGACCGCGCAAGGCGTGACATTCCGCATGCGCCACGAGTGGTGCGGCTGGAACGCCGACGGCGATCTGCTCTTCCGTGTCGGCTCGGAGGATATAAGTGTGCACGCCGACGCCACGATCCTGGCGCTGGGTGGTGCAAGCTGGCCGCGCCTTGGTAGCAACGGCGCGTGGACGGAAATCCTGGCGCGGCGCGGGATTGCGGTCACGCCGCTCGCACCCGCCAATGGCGGCTTCCTGGTGACGTGGAGCGATCCGTTCCGTACCGCCTTCGCCGGTCAACCGCTCAAGGGCGCAGCCTTCTCCTTCGCCGGCCGCATGGTGCGCGGCGAAGCCATGGTGACGCGCTACGGTCTTGAAGGCGGCGCCGTCTATGCGCTGAGCGCCGCGTTGCGCGATGCCATCGCTGCCAATGGAAATGCCACGCTCGACATCGACCTGCGTCCCGATCTGCCACTGGCGGACGTGATCGCCAAGCTAAGTCGTCCTGCGCGCGGTCAGTCGCTGTCGAACACCCTGCGCAAGGCGCTGCACCTGGCGCCGGTTGCCGTTAATCTCCTGCGGGAAGCGCATGGCGTCCGCCTGCCCGCCGAACCGGAGGCGCTGGCGCGCTGCATCAAGTCCGTGCCGCTGACCTTGATTGCAACGGCGCCGATCGACCGCGCAATCTCGACGGCGGGAGGCCTTGCGCTGTCCGAACTCGATGACGATCTGATGCTGCGGGCGATGCCCGGTGTCTATGCCGCCGGCGAGATGCTGGATTGGGAGGCGCCGACGGGCGGCTACCTGCTGACGGCCTGCTTCGCCACCGGCGTCGCGACCGCCAAGGCGGTGATTCAGTCCTTGGCGCGCTCGACGTAGGAACCGTCTTCGGTCATCACCACGACGCGCGTGCCCGGCACGATATGCGTCGGCACCATGGTGCGCACGCCGTTGGACAGCATGGCGGGCTTGAAGGAGCCGGACGCCGTCTGGCCCTTTACGACGGGTTCGGTCTCGGTGATCTCCAGCGTCACGCGCTGTGGCAACACGATGGACACGGCGATGCCGTTGAACAGCGACAGCTGCACTTCCATGTTCTCCTGGAGATAAGGCGCCCAGTCGCCGACGACGTCCTTGTCGACATGCAACTGGTCGTAATGCACCGGATCCATGAAGACGTAATGTTCGCCGTCCTGGTAAAGGTAGTTGTAGGTCTTTTCCTCGATGAAGGCCTTTTCCATGCTTTCGGTGGTCTTGTAGCGGTCGGTCACTTTCACGCCGTCGCTGATGCGCCGCATGTCGATCGTGGTGGTGGGTGTGCCCTTGCCGGGGTGGAAACTCTCGGCCTTCAGGACGACATACAACTTGCCGTCTTTCTCGATGACATTGCCTTTGCGCACGGAGCTGGCGATAACCGAAACCACTGGAAACCTCGTCGTCACTGGAGCGGCGAGGCTATAGCAGGAGCATGTGTCCTGGCCAAGCCAGACCTGACATCGCCGTGGTGGGAGCCCGGCAGGCACGCCGACCGGCGGCCGGCCCTGCTGGCGCGCGGGCGGATCAAGGCCGCGATCCGGGCCCATTTCGAGGGCCAGGGCTTCACCGAGGTCGAATGCGGCGCCTTGGCCGCCTCGCCTGGCAATGAAGCGCATTTGGCGGCTTTCTCCACCGAGGCCGTGGGTCCGGATGGCGCCCGGCGGACGCTTTATCTCCACACTTCGCCGGAATTCGCCGCCAAGAAGCTGCTAGCGGCCGGCGAGAGCCGGATCTTCGATTTCGCCCGGGTGTTCCGCAACCGGGAGCATGGTCCGCTGCACGCCCTCGAATTCACCATGCTGGAATGGTACCGGGCGCGCGAGCCTTACGCGGCGGTGATCGCCGACAGCCTCGACCTCGTGCGGCTGGCCGCCGACACGGCCGGGGCTGCGACATTCTCGTTCCGCGGCCGCGATTGCGATCCGCGCGCCGAGGCCGACCGCATGACCGTGGCGGATGCCTTTACCTATCACGCCGGCATCGACCTGATGGCGACGTTGAACGATGACGGCGAGGGCGATGTCCATGCGCTGGGCAGCCGCGCCCGCCGCAGCGGCGTCGATGTGTCCGACAACGACAACTGGGCCGACATCTTCAGCAAGATCCTTGTCGCGCGCGTCGAGCCGCGGCTGGGTATCGAACGGCCATTGATCCTTTATGAATATCCGCGTTGCGAGGCGGCGCTGGCGCGGGCCACGCCGCACGACCCCCGCGTGGCCGAGCGCTTCGAGCTTTACGCCTGCGGCGTGGAGCTGGCCAACGGCTTCGGCGAGCTGACCGATCCTGTCGAACAGCGTGCGCGGTTCGAAGCCGAGATGGACGAGAAGGAACGCATCTACGGTGAGCGCTATCCCATGGACGAGGATTTCTTGTCGGCGTTGGCGCAAATGCCGGACGCCTCGGGCGTGGCGCTCGGCTTCGACCGCCTCGTCATGCTGGCCGCCGGTGCGCGGAGCATCGACGATGTGCTATGGACACCGTCGCCATGACATATGCCATCAAATCGCTGAGCGGACTTGCCGACGTTGGGCTCATCAGACGGACGGACGTGCTGCCGCTGGTTCCCGTCGCGGCGCGTTATGCGGTGGCCGTGACGGACACGATTGCCGAACTCGTCGACCACGACGATCCGTTCGATCCCATCGCCCGCCAGTTCGTTCCCTCCGAGGCCGAACTCGTCGGCACGCCGGACGAACGCGCCGATCCCATCGGCGACGACGTGCATTCGACGGTCCCGGGCGTCGTCCATCGCCACAGGGACCGCGTGCTGTTCAAGCTGGTCCACGCCTGTCCCGTTTACTGCCGCTTCTGCTTCCGCCGCGAGATGGTGGGACCGGAGGGCGAGACCGCCCTGTCGCCGCAGGCTTTCGAGGCCGCGCTCGCCTACATCGAATGCCATCCCGAGATCTGGGAGGTGATCCTCACCGGCGGCGATCCCTTCATTCTCAACGCCCGGCGTGCCGGTGAGGTGAGCGCGCGTCTCGCCGCTATCCCGCATGTGAAGGTCATCCGCTGGCACACCCGCGTACCCGTCGTCGATCCGGCGCATATCACCGACGACTTCGTGGCGGCGCTGCTCGTGCCCGGCGCCACGACCATTGTCGCGCTGCATGCCAATCATCCGCGCGAGCTGACCGCCCGGGCGCGCGGTGCCTGTGCCCGGTTGATCGATGCGGGCATCCCGATGCTCGGCCAGTCCGTCCTGCTGCGCGGCGTCAACGACAAGGTCGAGACGCTGGAGGCGTTGATGCGGGCCTTCGTGGAAGCGCGCATCAAGCCCTACTATCTGCATCATGCCGATCTGGCGCCCGGCACCTCGCATTTCCGCGTGCCCATCGAAGAGGGACTGGAGTTGATGCGGGAGTTGCGCGCGCGCGTCTCGGGGGTTTGCGTACCGCAATATGTCGTCGACATCCCCGGCGGTTACGCCAAAGTGCCGCTCGCGTCAGGCGATGTGGAGAAGACCGGGGCGGGCTACCGCCTTCGCGACCACGAAGGCGGCTGGCATCAATATCCGCCGGAGGCCTGAGCGCCGCGCAGTCGCTTGAAGAAGGCGCTGACCTTGTGGCGCGTCTGTTCGCGCCACACCACGCCCTCGTCGGTCACCCAGTTGAGCTGGATCACCTTGCGCGGTCCCTCGAAGCCTTCGAAGCCGTGCCAGGCGTTGAGGTCATTCCTGAAGATCAACAGTGTGCCTTCGTCGGGCGGCACTTCGGCGATCACGTCGTCCAGATTGTCCGGCGAGCGCAGCAGGCGCAGCCGTCCGCCCGGCGCTTCCCATTTGCCGTTCATGTAGATCAGCACCGTGATCAGCTTGGTGCGGCTGTCGGTATGGATCTGGCCGTCATTCGCCCGGCTCTGGCCGCGCACCGTCACCATGGTGGGGCGCTGAGAGAGGTCGACGCCGAGCTTCTCTTCAACGGCCTGCTTAAACTCCGGGCCGCGGATTGCTTCCATGAAATCCCGGAAGGCCGGGCCGTATTTCAGGGTCGGCAGCGGGAAGCTTCCCGGCAGCTCCACCTTGGGGAAATCCGACTCGATGGCGGGCACGGCGCCCGCCTTTACGAAGCCCGGCACCATGGCATAGGGAAACGGCTCGCGGACCAGCGGCGCCTTGCGGAAGGCTTCGATGTCGATGAAGGCTTCGGCGGTCATGGCTCAGCGGTACTCGGCATTGATGGTCTCAAGCATGTCCACGCCCGGGCACAGGTCGTCTTCTGTCATCCGATTGAGCGGCGCGTCAACCGTGCCCAGGTGTTCGTGGAGGTCCTGCGTATCGGGGTCGATATAAAGCAGCCCGGTCACGACTTCGCCGGCCGCTTCGCGCTCCTGCAGATAGGTCAGCGCCGCGACCCGGTTGCTCGGGTCGTAGTCGGGATGGAGCTTGGCCAGCTTGATGAAGGAGCCGTCATGCTGGCGCACCACTTCGGACGTGCCCGGTTCGTAGTCGACGGTGATTTCCTTTTTCGCGGGCACGAAGTCGAGCTTGTTGACCGCCTCGTTGTGGTCGCGCACGAAATCGAAGCTCTTGGTCGAGCCGGCATGGTTGTTGAACGTCACGCAGGGGCTGATGACGTCCAGCACCGCCGAGCCGCGATGGGCGATCGCCGCCTTGATCAGCGGCACCAGCTGCTTCTTGTCGCCGGAAAAGCTGCGCGCCACGAAGCTGGCGCCCATCAGCAGCGCCAGCGAGACCAGGTCGATCGGGGAATCGGTGTTGACCGCGCCGCCCTTGGCCTTCGAGCCCTTGTCGGCGGTGGCGGAGAACTGGCCCTTGGTCAGCCCGTAGACGCCGTTGTTCTCGCAGATATAGACCATGTTGACGCCGCGGCGCATGCAATGGGCGAACTGGCCGAGCCCGATGGAGGCGCTGTCGCCGTCGCCCGAGACGCCGAGATAGATCAG
>VFSW01016506.1_pt1 | contig 10073 bp, 11 predicted proteins | sample 5358111 | NCBI WGS metagenome assembly VFSW01 (sample SAMN11554181, study PRJNA540505) | mine drainage metagenome | isolation source: sediment from site ElyBrook_90M | place: USA: Ely Copper Mine, Vershire, VT | collected 2017
CCCACTGAGCCTCCGTCGGCAGGTCTCCGCCCCCGCCATGAACCCACTGGCAGTAGGCGCGCGACTGATCCCACGTCACACAGTTGATCGGGTGGTTGCCGCGGCCTGCCACCAACCAGTTGCAGGCGCCACCCGTGGCTGGTGCGGTGCATGTTCCACTCGGGCACGTCGCGTAGGCCGCCACCGTCACCTCCGTCACGTCCATGCAGTACGACGTCAGTGTCACCGTGTGGACGGGCGTGACCCCGAGATCCGCGAGATCCTCCGCACCCATCATGAAGGTCCCACCAGGGATCATGGCCATCCCCGAGGGGCACGACCCAGTCGAACAGGCACCGCCGCTACACGTCTGCCCGACGGCGCAGGCATGGCCGCATGAACCGCAGTTGCTCCCGTTGGTGCTCGTGCTGACCTCGCAGCCGTCGCCCGCGTAGCCGTTGCAATCCGCATAGCCCGAAGCGCACACGCCAACCGTGCAGGACCCGCCGACGCATCCGTCCACCGACACGCCGGGCAACGCGCAAACGTGCCCGCACGACCCGCAATTGCCAATGTCCGTGGCGGTGTAGGTGCACGCGCCTCCGCAGTACGTCTGCCCAGACACGCAGATTGAGCTGCACGCCCCACCCGCACACGTCGTTCCCGCACCGCACACACGGCCGCACGCGCCGCAGTTGGCGGCGGAGCTGAGGCTGGTCTCGCAGCCATTGGAGGCAATGCCGTCGCAGTCGCCGTAGCCTGCGTTGCACGAGCGCACCCCGCACGAGCCCGACGCGCACAGGGGCGTCGCGTTGGCCAACGAGCACAGATACCCGCACGACCCGCAGTTCGCCGTGTCGTTGAGCGTGTTCGCGCACGCCCCAGACGCCGCGCAATAGGTGGTCCCTGCGCTGCATGAACTCACGCAGGTGCCGCCGGAGCAGTACGTCCCAGCAGCGCACGCACGGCCACACGCGCCGCAGTTCACGCCGGTGTTCAGCACCGTCTCGCAGCCGTTGGAGGCAATGCCATCGCAGTCGCCGTAGCCTGCGTTGCACGAGCGCACCGCGCACGAGCCCGACGTGCACATGGGCGTCGCGTTGGCCAACGAGCACAGATACCCGCACGACCCGCAGTTGCCCATGTCCGTCGCCGTATTGACGCACACGCTGCCACAGTACGTCTGCCCAGATGCGCAAACCGAGCCGCACGCGCCACCCGAACACGTCGTCCCAGCCGCACACACCCGGCCGCACGCGCCGCAGTTGGCCGTGTCCGTTCCCGTGTTCACGCAAGTTCCACCGCACAGGGCCGTCCCTGTTGGGCAGATCGCGACACACGCTCCCCCCGCACAGGCCATCCCGCTCCCGCACACACGCCCGCATCCACCGCAGTTGGCGGGATCGCTTGTCAGGTCACGACACCCAGCCATGGACGTGCCCGCGTTGCACAGCGACGACGCCGACGCGGGGCAGGCACACACACTGTTGGCACAGTTTTGCCCGCCAGCGCACGCATGCCCGCATCCACCGCAGTTGGCGGGGTCCGCCATCAGCCAGGCGCACGTACCCGCGCAATTCGTCTGCCCTACAGCGCACGCCGTGACGCACGCGCCCCCCGCACACGCCATCCCGCTCCCGCACAGATGACCGCACCCGCCGCAATTGGCGGGGTCGGCGGAGGTGTTGACGCAGCCAGTCCCGCAATTCGTCTGCCCCAGTGCGCAGATCGCCACACCCGTATCCGTCCCCCCATCCGTCACCGCGCCTGGACTCCGCACGGGATACGGCAGCCCGTCCAACGTGCAACCCGCCAGCGCCATCAGCAGGCCCACGATCCACGCCCTTTGCATCATGCCAGCCTCCGCGAGCCGCCTCCGACCGCATGAGAAGGGATAAACGGTGAACCGTCAAGCGCCGCGCAGACCGTCCAGGGAATCGTTGGCGTGCTGTTGTAGGGGGGCGATAGGTGCCCGAACACTGTTCGAAACCGCATTTCACTCCACGGCGTGGCGCGGTCGATCACACGGAACCGCTGCGGTGAAGGACCTGCTCCTTCGCGCCCTCGCGGCGGAGATCACTCCAAAGCGAGTTCGTCAACAACACCGCGCCGTCTGGATCGGTCGGTACCACCTCACGAAAGGTCCACCTCGTCTCGCCGGTCTTGGGATCAGTAAACTCCAACGAGTAGTTGATCGCGAGCGCAGTGCGCATCATGAGCGTAGGACCGTCTTGCACGGGCACGGCGATCACGTTGCTCACGATCCTCACGGGGATGTCCAGCTTCTTGGCTTTCTTCACGAAGGTGTCTCGATCGCTGATTTGCAGGGTGAACATGGCTACTCTTCCGGCGAGGCTTCGGGCTGGTTGTCCATCATGTCGAGGGGATCATCGCCGGACTCTTCAATACCAGCGTCGAGATGGGCAGCGAGGATCTTGAACGGTTTGCTCAGGTCCTGCCTCGTGGGCACAACATCCTGACGAGTTGAGAGCCTTTGGTCGATGCGCGTGAGAACCTGCGAAGCAAGGGCAACGATCGACGCGGACCCCTCCTTCGCGCGATAGAAGCCGTAGGTCGTCCTGCCTCCTAGGTCATTCCTCATCGCAATCGCGCCACCGTCGGAGACGATGACGTCGGGCAGGTTGGCAGCCGAAAGCCGTGACGCCAACTCGAGGATGTCATTCTTTTCATCCTCGCCCGATGCACCTTCTGCCTTCTCCTGAAGCGTGCGTCGCGCCGCCACGACGTCGTTGAGCCATCGACGAAGTGTCTCCGATGTAGCGGGTGCCGCAAAGCAGAAGAGGCACGTGAGTGTCTCTGCGCCCGCGAGGAGTTTCGCGTGCCCGATCTGCCCCATTGCATCGATGAAGTCCTTGCCCTTCTTGAGATCGCTCTTCGACTCGACGACCACGAGGACGGCCTGCGCGAACACGACTGCGAGATCGCCGACGCGGAGAAGCGTCGGGCAATCCAGGGTATCAACGACAAGGACATCCAGTTGATTCGTGGCCTTTCGGATGCTGCCTACGGTTTCGGCCGCGAACATGTTGGCCTGAGCGCGAAGACGGTCCCGCTGAAGTTTCGGCAGGTCGAGGGGATCAGGCATCGCCATGAACGTTACCATGCACCAAGTGGATCGTCGCTGATGGCGCGCAAACCCGCCACCTGCGGGGATGAAATTGGGTATCCCGCCCCCGCCGGCCGTCACGGGACCCCCCCTTCCGTCACCGCGTTTGGACTCCGCCCTCGCGGGTCGCGCTCGTGATTCCAGGAGCGCGAGCCTGGTTTGCCGGGCTTTCCATCGGTTGCCGTGGCGTTCACGCCGCGGGAAACAAGTGGGTGCCATGGGATTGTAGGACGCTCACGGTGCACTCCTGCGAGAAGCGGCGGCGTCACCGACATATTCCGTCCACCGTGCGTTGCAGCCGGGGCTCTTTGCGCTAAGACCCCGTGTGTGAAAGCCACGGAGTACGTCTGTCAGGCATGCAGCGCCATTCACCCCCGTTGGGCCGGGCGTTGCAACGGTTGCGGCGGCTGGAGCACCCTGGTCGAAGAGCGCACGCAGTCTCGTACCCGCGGTGCTGCCCCACGAACAGGCAGCGCCCTCGGCGTGGGCACGGGCAAAGCCGTGGCCCTCTCCGAAGCGCTCGCGGACGAACCCTCGCGCACACCCACGGGAATGTCCGAGATCGACAGGGTGCTGGGCGGCGGGCTGGTCGAAGGCTCCGTGGTGCTCCTCGGCGGCGAGCCCGGCGTGGGCAAGAGCACCCTCCTGGGGCACATCGTCGCCCATCTCGGCATGCAAGCGGGAACACGCCCGGTGTTGTACGTGAGCGGAGAAGAATCCGCGGCCCAGGTGGCATCCCGCGCGCGACGGCTCGGTGTGCGCGACGACGCACGGATGCGGATCCTCGCGACGAGCGAACTGAGTGATGTCGAAGAAGCGCTGCATGCCCACGACCCGGCGGTGGTGGCCGTGGACTCCGTGCAGACCCTACGGGCGTCGGAGTTGGAGAGCGCGGCGGGGAGTGTTTCACAACTGCGGGAGGTCACGGCGCGGTTGGTGACGCACGCCAAGCAGCATAAGCGCACGGTGTTGTTGGTGGGGCATGTCACCAAGGACGGCTCACTGGCAGGTCCCAAGGTGCTTGAACACCTGGTGGATGTTGTCTTGAGCTTTGACGGCCAGCGCTCGGGGGGACCGCGGTTGCTACGCTCGGTCAAAAACCGCTTTGGCGCGTCGGGTGAGCTCGCCGTGCTGGAGATGTCCCGCGAGGGGCTGCGCGAAGTCCCCGACCCGTCCGCGTTGTTTCTGGCCGAACGACCGAAAGACGTGCCGGGTTCTGCCGTGGTCTCGTCGGCGGATGGCGCGCGGCCGTTGCTGATGGAGGTTCAGGCGCTGGTGACACCGTCGGCAATGCCGGTTCCCCGGCGGGTGGCTACGGGCGTGGACACCACCCGCCTGGCCATCCTCGCTGCGGTGCTCTCCCAACGGGCTGGGCTGTCACTCCGGGACCGGGATGTCTTTGTCAGCGTCGCAGGCGGCGCCAGCATTGACGAACCCGCGGCCGACCTCGCCGTGGCCTGTGCACTGGCCTCCAGCGTGGCGGATCTCGCCCTGCCAGGGGACCTGGTGGTCTTTGGCGAGATCGGCCTCGCGGGAGAAGTCCGGGCCGTCCCGAGGTGTACCCAGAGGCTCGAAGAAGCCGTGAAGCTAGGCTTCAAGCGGGCGTTGATTCCCCGGGCCAACGTCGACCGGGGAGAAGTACCGCCGGGGATCACCGCGCATGGAGTTTCCCACGCGCGGGAGATCGCCCAGTGGATCGACCGCAAGGCCGAAGGGCGCTGACCGACGACTGTACGTCTGCACAGGATTTGCTACACGCCTACAATCGTTGGTATCCGTACGTCCATGGCTGTACGTCCACCGGCTTCGCTTCGGGATGATCCGTTGTTTCTCACGACACGGGCCGCGCTAGAACTCACGGCGCGGTGCAAAAAAGCCCTGAGCGAAGCAGGCATCCATGACGTGAACCCTGCGCAGGCGAGCATTCTCCTGGCGCTGGACCGACGGCAGGGGATCACCCCGACGCAGATCGCCCACGAAGTCTTGTACGAGAAATCAACGATCACGCCGTTGCTGGAGAAGCTCTCCGCGGCGGGATTGTTGTCCCGGGTCAAAGACCCCAAGGACGGCCGCGTGCAACGGATGTCCCTTACCCGCAAGGGCTTGAAGCGGCTCAAGGAGGTCGAAGTGGTGATGTCGGCGATCGCCGCGGCGCTGGCCGACGAAGTGCCCAAAAAGACCTTCAAGCATCATACGGTGTTCTGTCAGACGGTGCTGGACATCGAAGTGTGACTACCGGCTCCGTGCCCTGAGACTGACAAAGAACGCCCGGAGCAGACCCGCGCAGGCCTCGCTTTCGACGCCAGACGTCACGGGATACCGATGGTTGAGCCGGGTGTTGCTCCCAAGGGTGTACAGCGAGCGGAGGGCTCCGGCCTTGGGGTCGTCGCAGCCGTACACCACCCGGGCGATCCGAGCGTTGACGAGGGCGCCGGCGCACATGGGACAGGGTTCGAGGGTGACGTAGGCCGTGAGGGCGTCGAGACGCCAGGTCTCGAGGGTCGCTGCGGCCGAGCGTATGGCCAGGATCTCGGCGTGGGCCGTCGGGTCCTGCGTGGCCTCTCGGAGGTTGTGCGCACGGGACACCAACACCCCCTGCGTACCGTCTACCAAGACGCACCCAACGGGAACTTCGTTGGCAAGCGCCGCGAGCCGGGCCTCGGCAAGGGCGAGGTCCATCCAGACGGCATCGTTACCCGCGTCGGTCATGGAGGATCATCGCGCGTCGATTTCGCGGCGGATGTTGTACACGGCCATGGCTTCGGCAATGACTTCGTCTTCGGTGCCCGGGTGCCATGTCTTGATGGAGACCACGCCCATGCGGTTGCCCGCACGGCGAACCCGGGCTTCGGCGACGAGGGCTTCGAGGCGGCCGGGACGGAGGTAATCCACGCGGATGTCCACCGTGGAGATCCTGTCGGCGAGGGAGAGGGTGGTCCAGAGGGCCGCGCCGCCGGCGGTGTCAAGGAGGGTGGCGATGACCCCGCCGTGGAGGGCAGGACGCAGCGGGTCGCCCACGAGTTGGGGCTTGAAGGGCAGACGCACCCGCGCAACGCCGTCCCCGAGCGTGTCCAATTCGAGACCGAGGTAATGGTTGAAAGGAATGTGCAGGGAGAAGAACTCCCGGATTTGCTGGTGTTGCACGTCGGCGTCAGAGACGGTGGGGTCCATGGAAGTGCCGTACAACACCCGCGAGGGTTCGTCGCGGGCGATCGACGGGAGTATAGTCAGGGCCATGCGACGCTTGACCGTCTTGGCGATGCTTGGATGGCTGACCGCGGCGACCCCGGTTGCTGCACAGCCGACACCCCCGACGCCCCCGGGCAACGGGACGGGACACGGCCACGGAGGACAAGGCTCCCAGGCGGGACTGTGCTGCTGCCGTACGTGGACCCACGGGTGGCAGTACGCTTGGAGTCCCGCGCCGCAGTGCACCGCGGGCAATGGTACCTGTGTCACACCGGACCATTGCTGAGCCGTGCGGGTAAGCGTTCTCGCGAGCGGGTCGGGGGGCAACGCCGCGGTGTTTGAAACGGGCACGACCTGCGTGCTGGTGGACGCAGGGGTGACCGTCGAAACGCTCACCCGACGGATGGCCACCGCAAGGGTCAAGCGTCTCCCCACGGCGATCGTCGTGACGCACGCCCACGGCGACCACCACGGTCACGCCGCCGAGGCCGCCGCACGGTGGAACATTCCGATCTACGCTTCTGAAGCCACACGCCGCACGGTGGCGTTTACCAACGTCACGGTACGCACCTACGGCGCACGCGAGCCCTTTGCGATCGGCGACGTGGTCGTCCACCCGCTGCCCCTCCCCCACGACGCCGCGCAGGTGTCCCTCAAGCTGTCCTTCCAGGGACAGTCCGCAGCGATCGCGACCGACCTCGGAGAGGTTCCCCCTGGGTTGTTGGGACACCTCGCTGGATGCGGGGTGGTCTTGCTTGAATCCAACCACGACACCGACATGCTCTGGCACGGGCCGTATCCCGACCGACTCAAGCGCCGGATTGCGTCGTCTCATGGGCATCTCTCCAACGCCCAGACCCACGGGCTGCTCAAAGCCCTTCCGCAAGACGTTCGCACGGTGGTGTTGATGCACCTCTCGGAGACCAACAACCGCTGCAAGATTGCCCTGGCGTCCGCGATGGACGCGCTGTCGGGTCACGGCGCGACACTTCTCGCCGCCGCGCAGAACACCGTCACCACCGTGGAACCATCCGAATCCGTCACCGCGGGTTCGTGACCTTCCCCGTGACGGGGTACACCGTGGTGAGAAAGCGCACCAGGGCTTCGGCCTTGGGCACGAGGCTGGCCCGTTCTACCCGCTCGTCCACCGTGTGAAAGCCCGCACCGCGTGGGCCCAGACCGTCAATCGAAGGCACACCGACGTCTGCCGTCGTGCTTGCATCGCTTCCGCCGCCGATGAGCCCCGCTTCACCATCCCCAAGCCCCGCCTCACGCTGGCAGCGGGCATACGTGTCCCGTAAACCTCCACTGGCGGGGGTACGTTCGAGACAGTTGCGGGCGATGCCGCCCGAGAGAAGCAACCGTGTACCCGGGACGCCGGTCGTGCGTGCAATGTCTTCAAGCGCGGCAAACACGGATTCCCCATCGGCGCGGGAGGTAAACCGGTAATCTACCTCGGCGCGACACGCATCCGGGACGGTGTTCTTGCCGATGCCTCCTTCGATGCGGCCGACGTTGACGGTGATCCCGCGTGCGTAGTCCGTGAGCGACTGCGCGCGGTCGGTGAATCTCGCAAGGGCCCAGATGGCGTTGGCACCCTCGGCGTGGGCGTTGCCCGCATGGGCGGCTTTGCCGTGGGCCTGCACCGAGACACCCGCGGTGCCCTTGCGACGGGTGATGATGGCATCCCCCGCGCGGCCGGATTCAAACACCAGGGCGGCAGCGGCACCGGTCGCGACCGCGCGAAGATGCGGGGCGCTGTCGGGCGAGCCGACTTCTTCATCCGAGACCACCACGAGGGACAGCGGAATGGCCTCGAGCAAACCCGCTTCGGACAACGCACGAAGCGCGTACGTGATGACCACCAGGCCACCCTTCATGTCCAGGACTCCCGGTCCGCGTGCGAGTTCTCCATCCACCCGGTAACCCGCAAAGCTCTCCCGGGGAAACACCGTGTCCAGGTGACCCACCAGCACCACCCCGCCCGCCGAGGCCGGTCGGCGATTGTGAAACACCCGATGGTCGCCGTACCGCGCACTGGCGATCACCCGGGACGGCAGCGGGATCGCGGTATCCAGCATGGCCGCCACGGTGTCGCAGCCGGCCTTGTCCGCCGTGTGGGACGACACCTCGACAAGCGACTGGAGCATGGCTTCCATGGCAGACGCACGACCGCGGAGCCAGGCGATGGCGGATTCCATGGGATGGAGTGGTAACGCCGCAGGAGGGTCGGCGTCCAACGTCGTCCCTGTCATACGCGCCTCGGCAGGGTTGACAAAGGGTGTAGACAAGGGCCCACGGGGTTGACTACACCCTCGCTCGGAGGCGTTGCCGTGGCCCACTATGACGTGATCGTGATCGGTAGCGGCCCAGGCGGCGAAGGCGCAGCGATGAAAGCCGCCAAGGCCGGTCGCAGTGTCGCCGTGATCGAGCGTTACCGTGACGTGGGTGGCGGGTGTACCCACTGGGGGACCATTCCCTCCAAAGCCCTGCGGCACACCATCTCGACCATCGCGGAGTTTCGCAGCCACCCCCTGATGCTCACGGGCCTCGAACACCATGAGGTCCCGCTCACGGCCTTGCTCAAATCCGCCGACGGCGTGGTGCGCCGACAGGTGGCCATGCGCCATGGCTTCTACGAGCGCAACCGTGTGCAGGTGATTCACGGCAACGCGACATTTGCCAATCCGCACACCCTCGACGTTGCCAGCGCCAACCACGCCGTCGAGCAGTTCACCGCCGACCACTTTGTCATCGCCACGGGCTCTCGCCCGTACCATCCCCCGGGGCTAGATTTTACGCATCCCAGGGTGTGCGACTCGGACACCATCCTCAAGCTCCAAGACACCCCGCAGACGATCACCATCTACGGCGCGGGCGTCGTCGGCTGCGAGTACGCCTCGATGTTTCGCACGCTCGGGATGAAGGTCACGTTGCTCAACGTACGGGACAAGCTCTTGTCCTTTCTCGACGACGAGATCATCGACGCGCTGGCGTACCACCTGCGAGACCAGGGCACGGTCATCCGCCACACCGAAGAGTACGAATCCCTCGAAGCCCGCGACGACAGCGTCATCCTCCATCTCAAATCCGGCAAGCGCGTGCGCTCCGACGTGATCCTCTGGGCCAACGGCCGCTCGGGCAACACCCAGGACATGGGCCTCGAAGCCCTCGGCGTGCTCACCGACGCCCGCGGACAGATCCTTGTCGATGAGTACTACCGCACGGCCGCGCTGCATATCTACGCCGTGGGTGACGTCATCGGCCCGCCCGCGCTCGCTTCTGCCGCCTACGACCAGGGGCGCTATGCAGCCACTCACCTCGTGGAGGGCACTTGCAACACGCGGTTGTCCCGCGACATCCCCAACGGGATCTACACCACGCCCGAGATCTCTTCTGTCGGGCGCACCGAGCGAGAACTCACCGCCGCGAGGATCCCGTACGAAGTGGGTCACTCCCTTTTTCGCAGCCTTGCCCGCGCACAGATCACCGGGCAGACCGTCGGGATGCTCAAGATTCTCTTTCACCGAGACACGCTTGAGATTCTTGGGATCCATTGCTTCGGGCATCAGGCCAGCGAGATCATTCACATCGGACAGGCGATCATGGCCCAGCCCGGCGGGGCCAACACCCTCAACTATTTCGTCAACACCACGTTCAACTACCCCACGATGGCCGAAGCGTACCGGGTCGCGGCCCTCAACGGCCTCAACCGCCTGTGCTAAGGACCCTCCGAACAATAACCTGGTCATTCTCGCCCGATCCGCCAGGTCGATCC
>VFSW01016507.1_pt1 | contig 10073 bp, 9 predicted proteins | sample 5358111 | NCBI WGS metagenome assembly VFSW01 (sample SAMN11554181, study PRJNA540505) | mine drainage metagenome | isolation source: sediment from site ElyBrook_90M | place: USA: Ely Copper Mine, Vershire, VT | collected 2017
CTCCGATAGAATGGTTGAGCTTGGCCGTGGGTTGTCAGCATGGTTGAGCGGGCGTTATTCCGGTGCTCCTTCTGGTTTCACGGAAAGAAGGGGCCGGGCCGAGAATCCGCTTCTCGAGCTTGTCCGGGCTGGGATTGAAAACGACTTTGAACGGGTCGTCTTTCCTGCATATCCCAAGCTGAGTGAAGGTAAGCGTGCGCTGTTGTGCGCGGGCGCGAAATATGCCTCGTTGTCCGGGTCCGGTTCGACTTTGTATGGCCTGTTCGACTCGCGAGCGGCGGCGGGGCGAGCGGCCAAGACGCTGCGGAAGCTGGGTTGGGCGACCCAGGCGGCGACGACGTTGACCAGGCGGTCTTACTGGCACCGGGTGGTCGCGGGGTAAGCATTTCGGCCCTGGGTGGCTCGCCTCCGGCCTCACTGGACGGGCGAAGGCGCCCGTCGCCACATAGTTCGTGCTTGGGTATCGGCTCCGTGGTCGGCGTAGAATTTTTGATTGTTGATTTTTGAATGTTGATTGACAATTAGGGAACCCTGCGGGGTTCAATCAACAATCAGTGGTCAGCAGTCAACCATGGCTTACTGGGCCGTCGACTAATGGTAGGTCAAGTGCCTTTGGAGCACTTTGTCTAGGTTCGAATCCTAGCGGCCCAGCCAGAAAAGCTTCGAGCTACGAGTCATGCGCTACGAGCAGGCTGGAGGTTGAGTTTGCTCGCTGCTCACAGCTCGCGACTCCAAGCTCACAGAGCTACCTATGGCTACTTTAGTCACGGCGGCCGATAAGGCCGAAAAGAAGAGTCCACCGGTGAGCGACTAGAAGACGGAGCGGAAGCCACGCCCGCGAGTGGACGAAAAATTCAAGATCTTCAGCGGCACCGCGAACGAGCCTTTGGCCGACGAAGTCTGCCAGTTTCTTGGCATGCCGCGCGGCCAGGCGATGCTGAAGCGCTTTGCGGACGGCGAGGTATACGTTCAGATTCAGGAGAACGTGCGCGGCTGCGATGTGTTTGTGATTCAGCCGACGTGCCGCCCGGTGGACGAGCACCTGATGGAGTTGTTGTTGATGATCGATGCGTTGAAGCGGGCTTCGGCGCGGCGCATCACGGCGGTGGTTCCATACTTTGGGTATTCGCGGCAAGACCGTAAGGATAAGCCGCGTGCCCCGATTTCGGCGAAGCTGGTGGCCGACCTGCTGACTACCGCGGGCGCTCACCGGGCGCTGATCGTGGATCCGCATACGCCGCAGATACAGGGGTTTTTCAACATTCCTGTGGATCATCTGTTCGCGTCGCCGGTGCTGGTGGATCACTTCCGCAAACTGGCGTTGCCAAATCTTACGGTGGTTTCGCCGGAGGCAGGGGGCGGAGAGCGGGCACGGGTTTACGCGAAGAAGGGCGACGCGGCTCTGGCCAGCGTGGACAAACGCCGGGTGGAGATGAACGTGGCCGAAGTAATGAATGTGATAGGCGATGTCAACGGGCGCTCTTGCCTGATCATTGACGATCTGATCGACACCGCCGGAACGCTGGTGAAGACTGCGGCGGCACTATTGCAAAACGGGGCGTTATCGGTATACGCCTGCGCCTCGCACGCCGTGCTTTCCGATCCGGCGACGGAAAATATTCACAACTCCGCCATCGAGCAGGTCGTGATCACGAACACAATTCCGCTCACGGCGGAAGCGAAGAGCGAGTCCAAGATCATGGTGCTCTCGATTGCAGGATTGATTGGACGGGCGATTCAGTCCATTCACGAAGAGACTTCAGTCAGCAAATTATTCATGTAGACAGGACATTGAAATTTTATGGCGACTGCATTGGAACAGAACTTGCTGGAAGCGCAAGCGCGCGAAGCTGGCACCAAGAACGACGCTCGCAAAGTGCGCCGTGGCGGAAAGATTCCGGCCGTGGTCTATGGAGCAGGCAAGGATTCGCTCGCAATCAGCGTGGATCCGCGCCATGTGCTGCGCATTCTGCACTCCGAGACCGGCCACAACACGATTTTCGACCTGGCGCTGACGGGCGGCGAACGCTCGAAGGCCATGATCGTCGACTGGCAGTACGAGCCCGTCAAGGGCACGCTGCTGCACATCGACCTGAAGCGGATTGCGCTGGATAAAGTACTGAAGGTCAGCGTGCCGGTCATTCTCCGGGGCGAGGCGGCGGGCGTGAAGCAGGAGGGCGGCATCATGGAACAGATGCTGCGCGAAGTCGAGATCGAGTGCCTGCCGGGGGACATTCCCAGCCACATCGATGCCGACGTCAGCGAACTCACGTTTGGCAAGGTTCTTCGCGTCTCGGAGTTGCCGCACTCCGACAAGATTAAGTTCATTACCGACGCGAATCAGCCCGTGGCGCACGTGACTTCCGTGAAGGAAGAAGTCGTGGCCGCGCCTGACGCAGTAGCGGCAGACGCAGCTGCTCCAGCGGAGCCCGAGGTTATCAAGAAGGGCAAGCAGGACGCGGACGAAGAGGGCGCCGAGGCCGGCGACAAGAAGCCGGAGAAGGCCGAGAAGAAGGAGAAAAAATAACTCACGGAGGGACGGGCGCATTCTCCCGTCCGGCCGAGCAAAGCTCGGCCCTGGGGAAAAACCTGGCGGACGAGGCGTCCGCCGCTCCATGAATTTGCGGAAGCTGAGGCAGCGCTCGGGATGGTGGCTTGAAACTGATCGTTGGGCTGGGCAATCCCGGTGACGAGTACAAGTTGACACCCCATAATTTGGGCTTTCTGGCGATTGATCGCATTGCTGGAAGTCTGGGAGTGGATGTTCGAAACCGGCAGTGCCGGGCGTTGACGGCCCGGGTAGTGATTGGTGATGGGCCGGCTTTGCTGGCCAAGCCGGAGACGTACATGAATTTGAGTGGCGTTTCGGTCCGGGAACTGGTCGAGGAGTACGAGGCCAAGCCGGAGTCGGACCTGATTGTGATTCAGGACGAACTGGATTTTCCGCTGGGCATGTTGCGGATTCATACGCGGCGCAGCTCGGCGGGACACAACGGCATCGAGTCGATCATTGGGGCGCTGGGCACGCAGGATTTCCTGCGCATCCGGATCGGAGTGGCGCCGGATCACAAAATCAGCGACGGGCAAAGTTATTTGCTCTCGCCGCTGCGCAAGAAAGAAATTGAAGTTGTAGATAGTGTGCTCGACACCGCCGAAGCAGCGGTGAAAGCGATTTTGATGGAAGGTCCGGCGGCGGCGATGAATCGCTTCAACCGGAAAGAAGACGGTGGGCACGGATCAGGGGTCAAGGATCAGTAAAAGCGCGGCAGGTCTCGCTTGTCCTGATCCTCATACCCTGACCCCTCGCGAATTGGGAGAAACGAATGAATCGTACTTATGAGTTGATGTTTATTGTTCGTCCGGATATGACGGAAGAAGATCTGGACAAACTGATTGCGATGCTGCAGTCGATTGTGCCGGCGTCGGGCGGAAGTATTCAGAAGGTTGACAAGATGGGCAAGCGCCGTCTGGCCTATACGGTGAAGCGGTTCCACGAGGGCATCTATGTGCTGATGGTGGTGGAGGGCGGCGGGGCGGTGATTCACGAGCTGGAGCGACGCCTGCGCGTGACCGAACAAGTCATCAAGTTCCTCACCGTGCGTACGGATGAAGAGCAGAAGCGGCTGGACAAGGTCAAGGCGCTGCGCGATGCGCGCAAGAAAGTTAGCGCGCAGCCGGTTGCGCCGGCTCTGGCTCCAGTTGCAGCGGCGGAAGCGCCCGCGGCGGTGGTTCCGGAAACTCCAGCCACGGCGTAGAGAACCGGTTACGTGGAGAGGCGGGGCCAGGAGTCAGCGGTCACGATTGACCTGAGACTGGCCTCTCTGCAAGCGAACTACGAGCGAACTATTCGACACGGCCAGGGATCGCTGATCGCTGATCCCTAGCCCCTGACTTTAGAGGAGAAATATGGCTGACGAAACGAAAGCACCAGAGCAATCGGCACCGAGCGAGAGGCCGCGGCCCAGCGGCGATCGTCCTAGCGGCGATCGTCCTCGATTTGGCGGCGGTGGAGGCGGACGCGGGCCCGGCGGCCCTCCGCGCGAAGGCGGACGCAAATTTTTCCGGCGCAAGAAAGTATGTAAGTTCTGCGTCGAGAAAATGGAAGACATCAACTACAAGGATTACCGCATGCTCGGCCAGTTCGTCGCCGAGAGCGGCAAGATCGTGCCGCGCCGCCTGACCGGTGTGTGCTCGCCGCATCAGCATCGTCTGTCCGCGGCCATCAAGAAGGCGCGCAACATTGCTTTGCTGCCGTTTGCGGGACGGGCATCGTAAAAGGGCGCTGTTGGCCTTTGGCTCTTGGCTCAATCCAGCCGGGCTAAAGGGTTTAGCCAAAAGCCAAGAGCCAAGAGCGTTTTAGCTAGGAGCCATTATGGAAGTCATTCTGAAAGAAGACGTAGCGAAGCTTGGTTCCCGCGGCGATGTAGTCAAGGTCGCCGAAGGGTACGGACGGAATTATCTTTTGCCCCGCAAGCTGGCCATTCAGGCCGATGAGGGCAATAAGGCTGTCATCGTGCAGATGAAGGCGGCTTCGGTGCGCCGCTCGGCCAAGGAGAAAACACAGGCCGAGGAACTGGCCAAGCAGTTTGAGGGCGTCTCGGTGTCGTTCCAACGCCGCGCCGGCGAGAACGATCAGCTCTTTGGCTCAGTCACGTCGAGCGACATCGGCGACGCGCTGACCAAGAAAGGCTTCAACATCGACCGCCGCAAGATCCAGTTGCACGAACCGCTGAAGACCATGGGCGAGTTCACCGTCCCGGTTAAGTTGCACAAGGACGTAACCGCGCATCTGAAGGTAATCATCGAGAAGGAAGCGGTCGCGGAGTAGAGCTTAAAGAACGTTTCTCAAGCGTTCTTTTACTCTGTCAGGCGGAACTCGCCGTGTAGTTTAGCGGTCGAGTCTCCGCCAACCCATACGTCGAACTGTTCCGGTTCGACGACCCATTTCTTACCGATGGGACTCCAGAACTGGAGTTCATCTTTTGCCAGCGTGAAGTGCACCGTGCGTTTTGCGCCCGGCTCCAGCGTGACGCGCTCAAAGCCCTTCAATTGCCGCACCGGGCGTGACGCGCTGCCTGCGCGCTGGTGAATGTAAAGCTGGACCACGGCATCGCCGGCGCGGCTGCCGGTATTGGTAACCTCGGCTGACACTTCGATCGTCTTTCCCACGCGCGCCGCAGGCGTTACCTTCAAATTGTCGAACGAAAATGTGGTGTAGCTCAGGCCGTATCCGAACGGGTAGAGGGGCGTGCTGGGGAGATCCCAGTAGCGGGACTTGAAGTTGGGCGATGTCTCGGGATTCTGCGTGAGGTTGTGGTCGTAGTAGAGGGGAAGCTGCCCGGAACTGCGGGGCCAACTGACGGGCAGGTGTCCTGAAGGATTCGCGTCGCCAAACAGAATATCGGCGATGCCGCGGCCGCCCTCGCTGCCGGGGTACCACGCTTCCAGAATCGCCGGGACATGCTCGGCGGCCCACCGAATGTCGAGCGGCCGGCCGTTGACCAGGACAAGAACGACAGGCTTGCCCGTGCCAACCACTGCCTCCAGCAGTTCCTCCTGGCCGTTAGAAAGTTTCAGCGAGGATCGCGAGGCGTACTCGGCGCTCATCAAATCAAGCTCACCCAGCACCATTACGGCCACGTCGCTGCGGCGGGCAAGCGCGACCGCGTCTTGTGTCGCTTGTTGCGCCTCCTGCGGAGTCTGAGCCGCCTGTTCCTTGAGCGGGATGATCGGAATACCTTCGAACGGCGACGCAAACTCCCGCCTGAGGTTGGGTCCGTGGGCGTATCCGACGCTCACTGCCGAACCCACTTTTTCCCGAATGCCCTGCACAATACTCACAGTGGGACCGGGTTTGGTCATCGCTCCCCACATGGAGAGCAGGTCGGGTTCAGCATCGCCCAGCGGGCCGATTACCGCGACGGAGTGAATCGTCTTGCCGCTCTTATCGAATGGCAGCAACGTCCCTTCGTTGCGCAAGAGCACGATCGAGCGTTGCACGGCTGCGCGCGCCAGCTGCCCATGCGCCGGATTGTTCAGCGTCTCTTCCATGCGCGATTCGTCAATGTAAGGATGTTCGAATAATCCCATGCGGAATTTGGTTTCCAGAATTGGCAGGACCGCGTCGTCAATCTCCTGCATCGAAATACGACCCTGCTGTAGTTCGATGGGCAAATACTTCAGGTAGGTTCCACTGGCCATGTCCATGTTCAGTCCGGCGGTGAAGGCCTTGTGGGCGGCGTCTTGCGGATCGCGGGCAAAACCGTGCGTCACTAGGCTCCTGACCGCGAAAGCGTCGCTCACTACGAAACCCTGAAAGTTCCATGACTCGCGCAACACTTCGTGTAACAGCCACGGATTGCCGCTCGCCGGCACATCGTTCAGATCCATATAAGCGCTCATTACGCTGCCGGCGCCCGCGTCCAGGGCCGCCTTGAAGGGCGGCAGGTAGACGTTCCAAAGCTCCTCCTCCGGGATGTAGGAAGAATCGTAATCGCGTCCGCCGTCGGCCGCCCCATAGCCGGCGAAGTGCTTCACACATGCCCGCCCGCGATCCGGCGCCCCCGGTTGTTTGCCCTGGAATCCCAATACCTGAGCTCGCGCCCTGGCGGCTCCGAGAAATGGATCCTCGCCCGCGCCTTCCACCATCCGTCCCCATCGCGCATCCCGCGCGATGTCTAGCATGGGAGCAAACGTCCACTGGATTCCCGCGGCGCGAGCCTCCTGAGCCGCCACTGCCTGGACACTCTCTACCATCCTGGTGTCCCACGACGATGCCATGGCAATCGGCGCGGGGAAAATCGTGTGGTAGCCATGGATCACGTCCAGCCCGAAAAGCACCGGAATGTGCAGCCGCGATTGTTCCACGGCAACATGCTGCAGCCGGTTGATCTCCTTTGGATCCGACACCCACAGGATGGAACCCGCTCCGAATTTCTTCAAAACCTCTTCCATGGTCTGGTTCACGTTCTCGCGAAACTCGGGAGCGGGGAAACCGGGGAGCTGCGATAGCTGCGCAATTTTCTCCTCCGGAGTCATCTGCTGCAACAGGCTCCTGGCTTTGTCCCGCACCTGCTGGTCCGTGGCAGAGTTGGCCTGGGTTTGGCCGGAGACGCGGTCGGGGCTGAGAAAAGCGCCCGTTATGATCAAGATGGGTACCCAAGCGCTGGCTGCCGTCCGCATTTTCATGCTTTTCCCCCGATGAATGTTACCGGAACTCGAACGTGGCTCAAACGGCTGAGAGTATACACTCATCGGCAGACACATTGGCCCCGATTCCTCACCGCAAGCCGGTCCTCGGCCTATTGCCCAGCCCCACGGAAGGTGAGTGACAGCGTAATAGGGTCAGCCAAAGCCGAGATGCCGCGCTGGCGAGTCCCCCGCGCCGGTGAAGCTGCATCAACTCTCTCTCCTCGTTGTTCTGTTTTCCCCTAAATCCCTGCCCCAGAATCACCTAGCTCGCCCAAATATCCCGGCCCAGCCTATAATTTCTGCTCACGGTTCCACGGACGAGCCGTCTATTCCTGTGCATGACCGGATACGGTTTGTAGGCCGGAGCAGGCAGAGGACAGAATGGCGGCAGGTGGATGGGCTATATCACTTGCGGTTGGCGGACGGGCTCACCCGATAGCGAAAAGCCAGAGGGCGGAGAGGGTCGACAAGAACAGCGTCAGTGAGAACCGGGACCCCGCGCGGGGCCGCATGGCTGGGCTAGATCGTCAAACTCAAGACCGCCGCATCGATGACACGATGCTGATCCGGGAGGCCCAGCGCGGGAACCGCGCCGCCTTCGAAGAGCTCGTGCGTCACTACGATCATGCGGTGTTGCGTCTGGCGCTCCATCTCACCGGCACCGAACATGACGCTCAAGACGTCTACCAGGATGCCTTCCTCAAGGCTTACAAGAACATCGGAAGTTTCCGGTTCGAGTGTTCCTTCTACACCTGGATTTACCGGATCGTGACCAACCTGTGCCTCGATCATTTGCGGAAGAGGAATGTCCGCAAAGAAGACGCGCCGGTGGCCAAAGACGCATCGGGTGGTGAGTACGACCTGCTCGATCAGGTGCCGGACGCGCGGGCGGGGGCGAATCCGGAGCGTGATTTGATGCGGCGGCAGTTGGGAGCGCGCATCTCCGGGGCGCTGGAGAAGCTGACGCCGCGCGAGCGCATGGTGTTTGAGTTGAAACATTACCACGGGTTAAAACTGCGGACCGTAGGAGAGATTTTGCATACGACGGAAGAGACGGCGAAGAACACCTTATTTCGCGCGACGCAGAAATTGCGCGGGGCGCTGGCGGATATGCGATGAGAGGTGAACGCGTAGGGACGGGCGCATTCGCCCGTCCTGCGAAGGCGAAGCCGAGCCACGGCTGCGGAAGTTGTGCGGGGATGGCGGATCTGGGCAGAGATTTCGGGTTGAGCGGCTGCGCTTCGCGCTAGCCGGACGGGCGAAGGCGCCCGTCACCACACGAGTATTGTTATGAAGGTGCAACGATGAAATGTGAATGGGTTCGAGAGAATATTGTCCTTGAGGTTTATGGCGAGTTGGCGGATGACGCCCGCCACGAACTGGAGCAGCATATTGCCCGTTGCGCCGATTGCGCGGGCGAGTTGAAAGCGGAGCGGGAGTTTCATGCGCTGCTGGCGCAGGATCGCGCCAGCGATCCGTTACTCAGCGGTCCATCGCCCAATCTGGTGGCGGCCTCTCGCATGCGCCTGCAGGAAGCGCTGGAGACGGCGAAGCAGGGGAGCTTCTTCAGCCGGTTGGCCTTCGATCCGGCGAACTGGCTGCGGCAGGTCAAGTTTTCTCCCGCGCTGGCTTCGGCGATTTTAATTCTAGGCTTTGCCGGCGGGGTTGGAGCTACCTACAGGCTTTACGGACCGCACGCCGTGAACACGGCTGGGATCGTGAACCCCTCGAGCCAGGGTCCCGGTCCCAATGAGTCCTCCATCGCCGGCATCAGTTCCATCGTGCAGGATCCGGCCACGAATCAGGTCAGCATCAAGTACAACGCGGTTTCGACCCCGGAAGTCCAGGGATCGCTGAACGATCAGAAGATCCAGCAATTGCTGCTGTACGCAGCGCGGAATAATTACAACTCCGGGGTACGCGTGGACTCCGTCGACCTGCTGGCGCAGAAGACCGGCGACATGCAGGTGCGCGAGGCGCTGATGTATGCCCTGCAGAACGATACCAATCCAGGAGTACGGCTGAAATCGCTGGACGCGCTGGGCAATTACGTGAAAAACGATACCAACGTGCGCGACGCCGTGCTGCGGGCGCTGGTGAACGACGACAATTCCGGCGTACGCATCGAGGCGCTGCGGCTCATCGAACCGGTGAAGGCCGACGGCAGCGTGCGCGGCGTGCTCATGGCGCTGGCGGCGAAGGACCAGAGCACCTACATCAAGTCTCAGGCTCGCACCATGCTGGCGCAGTTGCCGGAAATTGATTAGGAGCATTGCTGACGCAGCGCCTTTTCCAGGCAACGGCAACAGTTCGGAAACATTAGCATTCATAAGGCGGGAGTCGAGGGTGAATATCTTGAAACGTTCGCTAAAAATCGTTGGGCTGGCTGGGCTGCTCGCCCTGGCAGCGGCGGGGTGGGCGCAGGAGACGCATATATCTCGATAAGGCGGAGCCTGGGATCAGGAGATCAGCGGCTCGCTGGCGGCGGTGAAGAATTTGAGAGTCAAGGTCGATATGGGCTCGGTGAAACTGCGCGGTGGGCAGCAGCAAGGCATTAACTACGTCGTACATACGAACTACAGAACTTCTTCGGAGCAGGAGGCGCGCCGCCAGTTTGACCAGTACAAGGTCACCGCATATGTGAAGGGCGACACCGCCTGGATCGTGGGCGACTGGCAGGGCGGCAGGCGTCCGCGGCATTTTTCGGGCGAGTTTTCCATCAACGTCCCTCGTGAAATGGCTTTGGTGAAACTTGAGACCGAAGGGGGCAACGTCGACGCCACGGGAGTCGTCGGCCACGTGGAGGCTGAGAGCGGCGGGGGCAGCATGCGGCTCGACGACATTGGCGGGGGGGCAAGCGTCGATACCGGCGGCGGGTCGAT
>VFSW01016508.1_pt1 | contig 10073 bp, 10 predicted proteins | sample 5358111 | NCBI WGS metagenome assembly VFSW01 (sample SAMN11554181, study PRJNA540505) | mine drainage metagenome | isolation source: sediment from site ElyBrook_90M | place: USA: Ely Copper Mine, Vershire, VT | collected 2017
CGAATGATCCAACCAGTACAGTGAACACCGCGATCGTGAGGGTCGCAGCGCGCCGCCCGCGCCAGCCGACCGTCAGCCGCGATTCCAGTAGTCCGGCGTACAGCAACCAGATCAACAGGGTCCAGGTCTCGGCCGGATCCCACGACCAGAAATGGCCCCAGATCGCATCCGCCCAAATCGCACCGGTGAGGATCGCCAGGCTCAACATCAGGAAGCCCCAGCCCAGCAGGCGGTAACTGATGCGGTCGAGTTTTTCGAGACTGGGCGTGCGCTCGTCGGTGGGCAGCAACGGCCGTTTAGCCTTCAGGCGCCGTTCGTACACCAGGTAAACGAGACTGACGATCGCCGCCAGCACGAACAGCGCGTAACCCAGCAGCGCGAAGGTCACGTGGACCGGCAGCCACGCGCTGCGCAGGCTCTGGGGCACCGCGAGCCGCGTCGTTTGGATAGTGGCGGCGCCGACCGCCAACACCACCATTACGATGGGCGCGACGTACACGCCGATCACCGGCATCCGCCAGCGCACGATTACGACCAGCCCGGCGATCGCCGTCAGCCACGCGAGAAAAATCAGGGCCTGGCCGAAGTTCGTCACCGGCACGTTGCCCGCCTGCAGCCCACGCATCAGCAGGTCGCCGGTTTGCAGCGCCGCGCCACCGCCGAGCAGCCCGCTCGCCGATCTACTCAACCGTCGGCGCAGCCCCGCACGTTCGGTCGCGAAACCCGCCGCCGAGAGCGCGTAGCAGGCCAAGGCGAGCGCCAGCCAATAAGTGTTCATTGCAGGCTCAACGAGCTTCGCTCGCGCGTCCGTTCGTTATGGCTGTTTGACGGCCGCCAGTGACTGACGGGCGTGGCATTTCGAATCCTAGATCGGCGAAACTCGCGCCGAGCACCCGTCGCGCGATCGCTTCCGCTCCCGCCAGGTCCCCGCACTTGAAGCATTGCAGCAAATCCGATTTCACCAACGCGCCGAGCAGCAGCGCAGGCGTGCCGCCGTCGGGCTGATGCGATCGCAACCATCTACGAGCAGCGGCCAGAAAATCAACTGTTGACTCATATTCGGGACCGAAGCGCTCTTCAAGCTCTTCGCGGATTTTCCGCGCCAGTGCGGGACTCGCGCCGCCGGTAGAGATGGCGATTTGCAGGCCGCCACGACGGACTACCGCTGGCGCGATAAAGGCGCATAGCTCGGGTTCGTCCGCCAAGTTGATGGGAATTCCGCGCTCGCACGCTTCGGCTGCCGCGGCCCGCGCGGTCGCGCTCTCGCCGGTGGCCTCGAAGGCCAGAAGTGCGTCAACGAGATCGCCGTGCCGGTACGCACGCTGCAGAAGCCGGATGGTGTCCGCGTCAACCATCGCGGCAAGCCCGGCGGTTACCTCGGGACTGATTACCACGACGGCAGCGCCGGCGTCGATCAGCGATCGCACTTTGCGCTCGGCAATAGCGCCGCCGCCGATCACGACGCAAGTGCGGCCGCTCACGTCGACAAATATGGGCAAATAACTCATCCGGCTGGTTTCATCTTATTATAGAGGTCTTCCGTAAGCATCATCGAAGCACTATCGCCACAATTGAGGTTCATTCTCGCGTGGCACGCCGCCAAATATTGGCGGGGAGCTCTGTCCGAACTTCACGTTTCCCGGAACAGGCTCACCGTGGGTCGAACGATGCAGTAGTCAGCAGGAGGGCATGATGGGTGGCGGAATCGTTCGTGCGATCAATCGGACGCGCGGTACCACGTTGTGCGAGCATATCGAGGATGCCGGAGGGGTTGCGGGAAAGTCGCGCGGCTTGCTCGGCCGCGATGGGCTCGAGGCGGGACATGGGATGCTCTTCGAGCGCGGGCGCTTTGAGCCGTTCATGTGGATGCACATGTTTTTTATGCGTTTCGCCATCGATATCGTTTTTCTCGACGCTAACGACACCGTCATTCGAATCAGCCATGCGCTCAAGCCGTGGCGGGTGTCTGCGGTGGTCTTCGGCGCGAACCGGGCGTTGGAGTTGGAAGCCGGCGCAGCAATTCGCAGCGATACCCGCATCGGCGACTCAATAGTCTTAGAAATAGCTTGATGGGTCGGCGCGCGGCTCGTGGAAGCTCTGCGATCTGCTACGCGCGATCATTCATGAAGATTGCTCTGCAGGAGTGGCTAGAATCAAGTAACGTGTCGTAGTGCCAAGCTTGCACAATATTCGCGCAAAAATAGTGTCTTGACTAAGCGCAACGCATTCTGTTACATTCGCGTCAGTTGCCGAATCAAACGTTAGACAAACTGCCCAAAGGTAAGCGAAGCCTAGTAAAAGATATCCGGCTTCCGAGTCGATGCGGCGGTGAGACGATCAGTTTTGGTTCATTAAAGCGCGTCCGGCGCGAAACCTGGGAGGATACGTACCATGTCAGTTCTAACCAACCTTGTTCTGAAGACTCGTGAGCGCCTTGTCCGCAAGGCCAAAGGCCAGACGATGACTGAGTACGCGCTCATTCTCGCGGCAGTCGCTATCGTCGTGTTCATCACGTACGAAGTGATGGGACAGGACATCAGCACGCTCGTCAACCGTATTGACACGGCCCTGACCACGAGCTGATCGGAAAGTCCCCGATTCGCGGTCTCAATGCGGTGGGAGTCTTGGACTCCTGCCGCATTTTTTCGGACGCCGTGGGACTCCGAAAAGATAGCGCGCAAGCCAGGCCGCGCAGCCAGTGATGGCAAATGCAGTTCACGCCATGAAATTATTGCCTACACCACAGATCATCAATTTTGTATAGCTGTGTTGCGCAATGGCAACAGAATACGCCGTTTCGCACAATTAATCGTCTGAACTGTGATGCCTTACTCATCTTTATTGAGTCAAATCATGCAAATGGCCATGGCATGAAGCGTGCTCATAACAAACTATCGTCATAACAAACTATCGAGGGAGGCGTGGCTTCAACCGCGCACCCAAGTACAGCCGCTTAGGGGCAAACAAGGAGGATCGAAGATGGAGAAAATGACACGGATGTACCTGAAGGCGCGTGAACTCGGCAAGCGTCTCAGCAAGGGCCAGACGATGACGGAATACGCGCTCATCCTGGCGGCGGTCGCGATCGTCGTGTTCATTACCTACGAGGTGATGGGACAGGACATCAGCACACTGGTCAACCGGATCGACACCGCTCTGACCACGAGCTAAATCAGAAGCCGTGCCAGGCGGAGTCTGCTTTCCGCCAGGCCGAACCCCACATCCTCTTTATGCGTTCGCGCCTGTCGCCTGATTCAGGCCCGCCGATAGGCCTCCGACGTTAACGAGCCGGGCCTACTACGGCATTCCAAGATCAATCGCGAATGGATGATATTCTGGTTTGAACCGCAAATCGGAGTTATTGCCATCCCAAGCGATTCTTATCTCCGATTATTAAGCGTTGGAAGGTATTCCTGTTGCGTCTCCGCTACGATGAGTAGCATCGCTGATGGCGTTCTGTTTACTCTGCACAAATAAGCTCTTGAGGAGTCATCTCAGCACCTTGGCACAACAGATGCTGTGTCATCTCGCGCCACAGGAATCATCTCCGCAGGAGGCCTGACCTAAATGACTTCGACCACATTATATCGGCGGGGACAGACGGGAGTAATTCTGACATTGGTGGTTCCCGCACTGATTGCGGCCATCGCGTTCGGTACCGATCTCGCCGTGCTCTACATGAATTGGAGTCGTCTTCAGGCCGGTACTGACACCGCGGTGATGGTCGGGGCCTCGTATCTGCCGGGAAATCCAGCGGCCGCGATCAGGACAGCAAAAGACTACGCACGGATTTGCGGAATCACGAGCGCTGAGATCGTTGCAACGGAGATTGGAACAGATCGCACGACCATCTCGATGACGGTGACGCGAAAAGTGACCTTGGTCACCCGATTTTTCGGTTTGGGGCAGGGTAACGTCGCCGCCAACTCAACTGCCACGGTCCATTCGGCTGTACGTCGTGATTCGAGCAAAAGCGGGGCCTTACAGGCGTCGATACCGACCGAATTACCCTTCCGTGGCTGATGCTATTAAAAGGTGTGGTGTTGAAATTTGTGCATTATCGTCTAATTAGGATTGTTGGGTCCAAAATCGATAGTTTGACTTAGTTTATTTGAGGACGTAGAATTGCTTCCAAACCTGACCAGGCAGCCTTAAGCATTGCACAACCTCAACAAGTCCTATCGATGGCGACGAGACTGCTCAGGTGGAGACGGAACACGATTCGCACGAAACAAGGTCATTTACTGAACCGTCGCCGGCGATCTCGTAACTATTGTCAGGGGTAACTCTATGATGAAGCGCATGGTGGGTCTTTACGTTAGGTTGCGCGAAACCGCCCAGGGAATGAGGCGCGGCCAGACCATGAGCGAGTATGCCCTGATCCTCGCCGCTGTCGCCATGGTGGTGTTCGTCGCCTATGCGACGATGGGGCAGTCGATTGAAAGCATGGTCGAATGGGGCACGATCCACAACGACCTGATAACGACCTCCTGAATGTGCGTTTTGGGGGGATATTGATGTGGACGACCGGACAGCCGTTGCTGTGCCGGGTTCGCAGTTGGGAGGATAGCTCTTCCGTATCCAGCGTGCGGTATCTCAGCAGGTCGGTGCGAGTCCGCTCAGGGCCTTGGGCCGCTAGCTTTCAATCGAGAACTTCGATCTGGCCCGGAACTGCGCCCGTTCAAGCATCCCTCCTGTTCTCGCCTCCAATTGCAATTAGCGACGCCCGTTCGGAATTCGGAACGGCTATTTGTCGTATGGAAAGCAGCGTTGACATATTTGTTTAGATATCGGTATTACGCTTGCTTACGGCTGGCTATGCAGCGTAATTTAGGGCAGCGGTGGTGGGAGGATTAGATACTCCCGCACAATAGGTCGAAGGGAAACTGGACCGCTAGCACGGGGGCCCGTTTTCGGGAAGGATTATCATGATGCGGAACCAGGAAATTTCAAAAGTGGCGCGATGGTTTCAGTCGCGCAAGCCTTCCTCCAAATCAATCCTCATTCCGGGGGGCCAGGCCGCGGTGGAATTCGCGCTGATCTCCGTGGTTGCGATGATTGTGCTCTTCGTCGCGGTCCAATTGGCGCTGATCGGTGAAGACGCGCTCGCGCTCGGGCAGATGAACTATCAGGGTGCGCGTTGGGCGGCGGTCAACACCTGCGCACAGAATTCTGAGATTATGCAATATATCCTTTTCTCGGGTTCGCCGTCGGTGACCGAGTCGGGCGGGAGTTGCGGAGCCTATCTGACGATGACGATCATTGACTCGAACCAAGTGTCTCCCGGGGTGAGCGTGACCGGCTCAACTTGCAGTAGTGCGCCCACGCCGACCACTGGTTGCGCCACTCCGCGGGCATTTGGAACTCAGGTCACAATCCAACTTACGTTCAAACTCGATAAAGCCATTTTTCTTTTGGGGACGGGCGGCTCCATCTCGCAGCCATGGTTGGGGATAAGTTTTCCGTCACAATTACAAAGCACGGAGACCGCGATGGCAGAGTAGGCGCGCGGTCGTTGGTCTTTTGGACGTGACCCGGCTGGCAGGTTGCGGCCCGGGGGGGAGGGGATAGATGAGACGGCCAATTATTTTCGTCTTGCTCGCTGGATTCGCGGCACTCGTGGCTGCGATGGTGGTTTACTCGGCGTTGAAAAAACGCGAGGCCGAGGTCCAGCAGGCGAAGCTGCAATCTGTCGATATCGTGGTCGCGGCGCACGCACTCGGTATCGGCACCAAGCTCGATGCAACCTCGGTGAAAACTGCGCGATGGTCGCGCGATTCATTGCCGCCCGGTGCATTCACCGATGCCGCGGGAATTCTGAACAAATACACCAAGACCAGTTTCGTCGAGAACGAGCCGATAGTTGGCGATCGGCTCTTCGGCGGCGAAAAGAACGCGGGTGTGCTGCCGCTGCTGATTCCAACCGGCATGCGCGCGCTCTCGGTGCCGGTTGACGAAGTCAGCGACATCGCGGGCTTCGTGTTGCCGCACGCGCATGTGGACGTAATCGTTTCAGCGGCCACTGGCGGCGGCGGTGCACCGTTGACCAAGATCGTGCTGCAAGATGTCGAGGTTCTCGCAATCGCGCAAGACATCGAACAGGTCGGCGATAAAGCGCAGCCGGTGCACGTGGTGACGATGCTGGTGACGCCGGATCAGGCTGAACGCCTGACACTCGCGAGCACACAGGGTGGTCTGCGGTTGGCGCTAAGAAATTATGACGACAAAGCCGTCGTCGCCACCAACGGAATTACTACGGCGCAGTTGCTTGGAGCGCAACCGGTGGCGGCCCCAATGGCGGTTCAGGAGCACGTCGCCTACGCTCCGCGTCCGCACGCCAAGCCCAAGCCGGTCAATGTCGAAGTGATGCGCAATGGAACTAGCACGGAGTCGGTTTCATTCGTCCGATCGGGTTCAGGCCGGAACGCATCGATGGAGCAGGCCTCACCAGACAAAGATCAGGGGGCGCCCGCCGACAGTTCGACCACGAATGAGAGCTCGGACAACTTTTCATCGCTCGGTTCAGGCGCGCCACCGGGTAGCAGTCTAAGCCCGAGTATGGTCGCGGGCGTCGGCCCGACTGGGGACTCGACTCTGCCTCGAGGCGGCAGTGCTGCCGCGCCCGAACCGGTGGTGTCGAATTCAGCAGCGGTGATAGCGCCTGCGTCCGCATCGGGTCCTGGAGCCCCGTATAGCGGTCCCAGGTCGAAGACGATCGACGTTCCTTGAGGATGGCGGGAAGAAGGTGAGGTTATGAAAATGAAGGCAATAAGCAGCAGAGGATTCGTTTATTCGTTGCTTGGGGGGATGGGCCTTTTGATGCTCTCGGCGGGCTTGACCAGCGGTTCCGACGGGAGGGATGCGGAACGCCAGATCGCGGTCACACTCAACCCGGGCGAGACTTACGTGATCAAGGATTTGAGCGCAGGCGCAACACCCGCAGTCCATGTAATGGACAATCCGAATGCGCTCATCGTGAATAGTGAGAGGCCCGGCGAGTTGGCGCTGTCGGGCACCGCGGCCGGAAAATGGAAGATCGACGTCGAAACTGCGGCTGGCGAGAAAGTCATCTACAAGATTAATGTTGATGGGGCCGGTAGCCCAGCTAGTCATGAACTGGTGGCCAGCAAAGATCCTGTGACCGAGTCGCCTGCTTCGCACAGCTCGAGCGACGCTCCAGTGACGGTTGCCGCACTTGACGCCGGCAGTGGTCCGGTAACGTCCGTGGCCACGGTCTCTACCGCCCGGACGGGTGCCGCGACCTCGTTGGCATCGACGTCGCCGTCCACTACTCGCGTGGGGACGGGCGCGGCAGCAAGCGCTCCAATGGTCTTGGCCAGCGCGTCACCGGAGCCCATTGTCGGCGCTCCCGCGTCGCCGGCGTTGATGCCAACGGCTATAGTGAGTCCGGCGGCGATTACTCCCGTCGCCGCTCACACGACCTTGGCCGATTCCTCGGGTTCCGCGGTTCTGCCACCGGTGACGAATACGTATGCGTCACCGCCGCCCATGGCGCCTATGGGCAAGGAAGAGCCTCCGATGGTGATGCAGAGTCAGGGCCCGCAGCCGCGCACGGAGAGTTATCGAAACAATCCACCGGCGCCCATTTATAGTGACTCGATCAACGGTGGAACTCATTACCTTCCTGAAGACGTGGTCGAATTATCCGCGGGTTCCTCGTCAATTTACGATTTCCCCCGGCGCATTCGTCGCATCTCGATTGCGGATACGACGGTCGCCGATCTCCAGGTAGTCAATCCGTTTCAAATCAACCTGGTCGGGCATAAGGAAGGATTTACTACCCTTGCGGTGTGGGACACCCACGGCCAATATGAGGAGCGGCAGGTTCGCGTCGATCCCTTCGGGCGCCAGCAGGTGATGCTCAACGTCATCGTTTCGGAACTGAATCGTTCTCGAATGGAAAACCAGGGCATCAACTGGGCAGTGGGGATGCCGCATCTGGGCCTCTCGCTCGTGGGACTCGCCGGCAATCTGAACTCAATCAATCAAGGGGGAACACCACCCGTCGGTGGCCAGATATTTCCGTTGCTGCTGTCGCCGAATCTCAACTACGCGGTCCAGGGTCAGAACTCGGATATTTCGGCGTTGGCGTTTTTTCAATTCCTTGAGGTTCATCAACTTGCCAAGATTCTAGCTGAGCCGAAATTGATGACGAATTCAGGCGAAAAGGCTGAATTCCTGTCGGGCGGCGAAATTCCAATCGTGCTCGCTCAGGCGTTAAATACCTCGATCGTTTTCAAGGAATTTGGCGTTTCGGTGATCTTCGTTCCCACCGTCATCGGCAAAGATGATATCCTGCTCGAAGTCAAGCCCGAAGTTTCACAACCGGACTTTGCGCATGGCGTTTCGCTGTTCGGTTTCACGGTGCCGGCATTTGTTACGCGAAGAGCGCAGACCTTCGTGCGCTTAAAGAACAACCAGATGTTGATTATCGCCGGACTCTTGTTGAGGACGAAAACTTCGGTGGTGAGCAAGACGCCGTACATCGGCGACATCCCGTATCTTGGCGCGCTCTTCAAGAGTACGAGCTACCAAGATCAAAATAGCGATCTGGTGATGGCGGTAACGCCTCAAATCGTGAACCCAATTCCTTCGAACGGACAGCCTGTAATGCCGACTGATCGTCCTCAGTTCACTGCGCAAGATATCCGCACACAACGGATCGTGCCGGAGGACGCCTCGCGGTCGCGATTCTAGGCCGGCGCTGATGACAGCAGGAGTTTTTGAGTGCCAGGGATAGGGACAAAAACCGAGGGCAAACGCGGCGCGCTACACGTGCTGCTGGTGGGCGAGGCCGAAGATCACCGCACTGAGGTGAAGAACGCGCTCGCCGCCCTCGGCGATCCGGCACTGGAGATTGTCGAGACGGTACCTGGTGGCGGGGGCACCAATGGCGGTGTACCGCCCGACGTCACGATGGTGCTCTTCAATGGCGGGAACGAAGAAGCGTCACTGAATTTCCTGCAGGCGCAGGCTGAGACTTCGCCGCGTCCGGTGCTGTTCGCCTTGGTCCACGAACGATCGCCGGTGCTGATGCGGCGAATTCTGCGCGCCGGCGCCGACGAGCTTTTGTTCCTGCCGCTCGATGCCGGTGATGCAACCCGCGCGTTGCTTAAGATCAGCGAGACCCGGCGCCGGGCGGAACGCCAAGCCGGAGGCGTGATTATTTCGATGGTGAGCACCGTCGGCGGCGTTGGCGTCACCAGCCTGGCCGGAAATGTCGCGCTTGCCCTGCGTTACACGTTTAACAAGCGCGTCGCGGTGGTCGATCTCGATTTGCAGTCGGGTGGAATGGCGGTCTTCCTCAACCTGGAGCCCGAGCGCACCATCATGCAGTTGTGCGAAGGCGACCGCCGGCTCGATTCGATCCAACTCGAATCGTCTTTGACCAAGCATCCATCGGGGATCTACCTGCTGGCCGCACCTAAACGAATCGAGGACAGCGAACTCGTATCGGAAAAGACGATCGGTGCGGTGCTTGAGCTGATGCGCCAGTTGTTCGACTTCGTGGTCGTGGATTGCGGCGGTTACATTGACGAAAACGCGGTGGCGGCCTGGGAACGATCAGACCATCTCTTTTATGTACTCGACCAATCGATCGCGGCTGCTCGATGCGCTTGGCGCTTCGTCGATCTCTTCGGACGGCTGGGTCTATCGGGGGTGGAGCCGAATTTCATTCTGAGCCGCGTCGTGACCCATCATCAGATTACCGAGGCACAGATTACTCACACGCTGGGACGGCCGATTTACGCGAAAATCACGCGTGACGAAAAAGTGCTCGAGCGTATGCAATTGCGTGCGCAGGATTTATGGACGGTGGGTTCGGGTTCTCCGCTGGCCCGGGCGGTTGAAGATCTGGCGCGGCGGTTGGCGACCGGAGGCGATGTAGTGGCGGAGCAAGGGGGCGGTCTGGTTTCACGGCTCCTATCTGCTCTAGGCGGCCGCGCCTAAAGGATAAATCAACATGAAACTCGTCGAACGAATCTCCACCCAAAATGCCACACAGTCGGCGCAGACGCCGGCGCGCACGTCGCTGATGAACGGCAGCCCGC
>VFSW01016509.1_pt1 | contig 10073 bp, 9 predicted proteins | sample 5358111 | NCBI WGS metagenome assembly VFSW01 (sample SAMN11554181, study PRJNA540505) | mine drainage metagenome | isolation source: sediment from site ElyBrook_90M | place: USA: Ely Copper Mine, Vershire, VT | collected 2017
GTGCCGATGCCCTGCTTCTTCGCCGTGGCGATGAACGCCGGGTCGTGCAGGACTTTCCTGTAGGCGTCGTGCAGCCGGGCATACTGGTCCGGGTGCCTGGCCTTGAGGTCCGCGTACGTGACCAGCGCCCGCATCGAACTCGGCACGAAATCGACGCTGACCCCATAGGCCTTGAGCACGCTGCTCACGGTCGGCGCGTTGTGCAGCGCCGGCATCGGGACATTGTCGAAAACCGCGACCGGCGTGATCAGCCCGAGCATGCCGAGGCTCGCCTCCGCGGAGATGATGGCGTAGTCGAGCTGGTTGCCGGCGAGTGCGGTGCGCAGCGGTGCGCTCGCCTCGTAGGTCACGAGCCGGATCGCCGAGCGCGGGAGCTTGAGGCTTTCGATCAGGATCCCCGAGTTGAAGTATTCGCCGGAATCGCGCACCACGCCGCAACTGACCTTGCCGGGATGCGCCTTGATCGCGTCGATGATGGCATGGAACGACTGGAACCGGCCGTGCTTCGGCACGAACACCGCGCTCTTGTCGGTCCATTGCACGTTCAGGATATCGAAGTCCTTCAGCCGGAAATTGGCGTGGAACTTGTTGATGTCGAAATACCAGTAGGGCGAGGGGCCGGAGACCAGCAGCGTGTTGCCGTCATGCGGCCGGCTCAGGAAGTATTCCGTGCCGAGCAGCATCGCGCCGCCGGGCTTGTCGAGAACGTTGACCGGAACGCCGAGTTCGTGGCTGAGCGCGGGCGCGAGGTTGCGCGCCATGTGGTCGAACCCGCCGCCCGCCTTCGTGGTCACGACGATGGTGATCGGCTCGTTGGGCCAGCTTGCCGCGCGCGCCCGCCGCGCCGAAAGCCCGGCCGTGGCCCCCGCGCCCGCGAGCATCGTGAGAAGGGGGCGCCGGCGCAGCGTCTTCGGCGATGCCGCGTTCGAATTGCTCTCCACCTTGCCGGCCACCTTGCCGGGCGCGGCCGGCGCTGCTCGTGTCATGGACGTTTCTCCCACTTTGTTCATGGTGTTGTCGTAGCCGCCGCCGCCGGAGCCAGCCTGCGCCGGCGCCAGCGCATGATCGGCTTGCCGAACAGCGAGGACAGCAGCAGCACCAGCAGCACGAGCGCGATCGGCCGCCCGGCGAAGTAGCCGAGGTGCCCGCCGCCGCTGATCTGGTAGGTCTGCAGCAGGTTCACCTCGACCTTGCCGCCCAGGATCAGGCCGACGACGCATGCCGGCACCGAGTATTCGTGCCGCTGCATGAACCAGCCGAGAAACCCGAACACGACCATGGTCAGCGGCCCGGCCATGTCGCCCGAAAGCCCGTAGGAGCCGAACGTCGCCAGCACCAGGATGAGCGGGATCAGGACGCGGACGGGAATGCGGATCACGTTCGCCATCAGCCCGATCAGGCCGATGCCGAGCACGAGCATGATCGCGCCCTGGGCCAGGTTGTTGAGGATGATGGCGTAGACGATATCCTTGGACGAATCGAGGAATTGCGGGCCGCTGGTCACGTTGTGCAGCGACAGCGCCGCCAGCATCACCGCCGAGGACGCGCCGCCCGGAATGCCCAGCGCCAGCAGGGTCGCCATCGAGCCTGCCTCCGAACTCGCGTTGCCGGCCTCCGCCGCGATCACGCCCTTCGGGTTGCCCTTGCCGAAGCTCTCCGGGTGTTTGTCGCCGCGCCGTGTCTCCGCGTAGGAGACGAGGTTGCAGACAGCGGCGCCGACGCCGGGAAGCCCGCCGACGGTGGCGCCGATCACCAGCCCGCGCAGGATCACCACCGGGTGGCGCAGCGCCATGCGGATGCCCTTCGCCATCTCGCGCACGTTGACGGTGCGCAGGTCGGAGCGCTCCACGAGGTAGCTGGTGCCCGCGAGGTTGAAGAGCTCGCTCGCCGCGAACAGCCCGATCATCGCCGGCACCACGGGCACGCCGTCGAGCAGTTGCGGCATGTTGAAGGTGCCGCGGATCACGTCGCGCGGACTGAGCCCGATGGTCGGGATGAGGATGCCGATCAGCCCGGACACCAGGCTGCGCGAGACGTAGCGCCCGCGCAGGGCCGCGATCAGCGTCAGCCCCCACAGCATCAGCAGCAGCATCTCGAGCGGGCCGAGCCGGAGCACGGCATGGGAAATCACGCCGATCCCGACGAACAGGATCAGGTAGGCGCCCATGTGCCCCAGCGTCGATGCCGCCAGCGCCAGGCCGAGGGCGATGTTGTGCTCGCCGCGCTGGGTCATCGGGTAGCCGTCGAACGAGGTCGCGACCGCGGCGGGCGAGCCGGGCACGCCCATCAGGATCGCCGGGATGGCGACGCCGAACGCGGACCCGGTGTAGATCGCCGTCATGAAGATCAGCGACGAGAGGAGGTTCATCCACAGCGTCGCCGGCAGCACGATCGCGAGGATGAGGGCCGAGGAAACGCCGGGGATGGCGCCGCCCAGCATGCCGAGCGCGAGGCCGGGGATGGTCAGCAGCCAGGCGGTGTAGGAGCTTCCCAGCAGCCGCAACGCCCCCATCAGCGCGTGCGCGTCGATCACAGGCGGCCCCAGAGGGCGCGCGCGATCCCCAGCGGCATCGGGAAGGTCAGCAGCGTCAGGGCCGCGATGCTGACCGCGATGGCGGTCGCCAGCGCGACGGCGAGGGAGAAGGCCACGCGGCGCTCGCCGAGCAGCCACATCGTGGCGAGGGTGAAGAAGAACGTGGAGATGTCGAAGCCGACGTAGGGCATGGCCGCGACGAACGCGCCGAACAGCGCCATCAGCGCGAGGACCGTGCCGATCGACGTGGTCCGGAAGCGCCCTTGCGGCGCGGCCGCGGGCTGCCCGGCCTCGGCGGCGGGGCGGTGCGCCGCCGCGCCCGCGTGCCGCCCGGTGGTCTCGGCGCCGGCGATATAGAGAAGCAGGCCGATCGCGACCGCGCCGACGGGGGCGAGGAGGATGAGATTGCTGAACGTCGGCGACGCGGCGGCCGCCGTCCACAGATACCAGGCCACGAACGCAAGCAGCAGCGTGAGGAAGAGCAGGTGCTCGCGATCCGCGGCGTGCGCTTGCCCCCTGGGTGCCGGCGGTCCGTCCATCGTGCCTGGTCTTGTGCTTCCCGGTTGGGCGCCACGTTGGTCCGGGCGTTTAATTAAGTCCAGGAGGCTTCCCTGAAAAAGCGGCAAGCCGGTCGCGCCGCGACGTTTCGGGATCGAGCCGACACGCGCCTCAGGCGGGGCCCGGCGACGCCGCCTCGGCCCCGGCGCTGAGGTGTGCCACCAGGGTCTGCTGCGCCAGCGTCTCGTGGCGGTCGCGGTGGCGCACCAGCGCGTATTCGCGCGGCGGCAGGTCCACCGGGATCGCGGCGAGCGTGCCGGCGGCAAGCGCGGAGGCCACGACATGGCGCGAGATGACGGTGGCGCCGGCGCCCGCCTCGATCGCCTCGCGCACCGCCTCGTTGCTCGGCAGCACCAGCGAGATGTTGAGGTCGTCGAGCGACAGGCCCTCGCGGCCGGCCAGTTCCTCGAGCACGCGGCGGGTGCCGGAGCCGGCCTCGCGCGTCACCCAGGTGATGGCGCGCAGGTCGAGCTGCCCCGAGGCCGCGCGCGGCAACGCCGGCTGGTCGGGCGAGACCACCAGCACCAGGCGGTCGTGGTCCACCGGCTGGCGGGTCAGCGCCGGGTGCTGCGTCGGGCCCTCCACGAGCCCGATCGTCGCCTCGCCGTCGACGATGGCGCGCGCGACGTCATGCGTGTTGCCGATCGTGACATGGAAGTGCGCCCGCGGGTGCGCGGCATGGAACGCGGCGAGCCGGCGCGGCAGCCAGTAGGTGCCGATGGTCTGGCTGGCGGCGATGGCGACCGGCCCGGAGGCGGCGCCGGCGAGGTCCTGCAGCACCGAGCGCGCCATCGAGGCGCGGCTGACCACGGCGCGGGCCTCGCGCAGGAAGGCGCGGCCGGTCTCGGTGAGCTGGATCCCCCGCCCGACGCGGTCGAACAGCTTCACCCGGTAGGACGCCTCCAGCGCGGCGACGGCCGCGGATGCCGCGGACTGGCTGATGCCCAGCGCCTCGGCCGCGCGCGTGACATGGCCGCGTTCGGCAACCTCGATGAACACGCGCAACTGGTCGAGCGTCATGGACAAAATAATCTGTCATTTCGATTGGAATGACAAGAATGATCGATGATGGAAAACGCTCTATTGCAGGCGGGTCATGCCGCCGGTAAACGTTGCGCAGGAAACGCGGACTCATCGGGAGCGGCAAGCAAATGTTCACAACCAATCCGTTCGCCGGGCTTTCGTCGTCCGTTTCGCCAGCCATCATGCAGGCTTACGTCGTCGTGATGTTCATCCTGGTGGTAGGCGGGACGCTGCTCGACACGATTCACAAGAAAAGCGCGCGCTACTTCTTCGAGAACAAGCGCAAGGTTCGCCAGCGCGGCCGCCCGCTCGGCAGCGGCGAGATGATCGGCATCGCGGTGCAGACGCTCGCGGTCGATGTCGCGACCTCGGGCGAGTTCTGCAACCAGCGGCGGCGGGTGGCGCACCTGCTCGGCATGTACGGCTTCATCCTGTACGTGCTCACCACCGCGATCATGGTCTTCTTCTACCCGACGCCGGCGAGCCCCGGCCCGGCGCTGCTCGCGTTCCTCTGGTACCTCGGCGCGCTGATGGTCTGCGCGGGCGGCTACTGGTTCTGGTTCGCGATCCGCGTCGATGTCATGGCCGAGGGCACCCCCGTGCTGCGCGGGGGGCGCGCGGACATGTTCTTCTGCCTGCTGCGCGCGAGCAGCACGCTGGGGCTGATCTGGGCCTGGCTGCAGACCGCCGGCGCCGGCCTGCTGACCACGATCTTCCTCGGGCTCTACCTGCTGGCCACGACGGCGCTGTTCGTCACCGTCCCGTGGTCCAAGTTCTCGCACATGTTCTACAAGCCCGCCGCTGCCTTCGAGAAGCGCGTGGAGAAGGCGAACGGCACGCGGCGCAACCTGCCGGCACCGGCCAACATGCCGGAGAAGTTCGGCAGCGGGCGCCGCGCGCCCCAGAACTACTGACGCGAATTACTGACGCGAATCACCGCCGCACCCGACGCCGTTCCCAAAGCCGACCTTCGCCGAAGGAGACAACGAATCCCATGCCCACATTTGTCTACATGACGAGCTGTGACGGCTGCGGACACTGCGTGGACATCTGCCCGTCCGACATCATGCACATCGACCCGACGTACCGGCGCGCGGTGAACATCGAGCCGAATTTCTGCTGGGAATGCTATTCCTGCGTGAAGGCGTGCCCGCAGAACGCCATCGACTGCCGCGGCTACGCCGACTTCGCGCCGCTCGGCCACAGCGTGCGCGTGCTGCGCGAGGACACCAAGGGCACGATCTCCTGGAAGATCAAGTTCCGTGACGGGCGCGAGAAGGATTTCGTCTCGCCGATCCGCACCACGCCCTGGGGCTCGATCAAGGGGCCGGCCGAATACGCGGCACCGGGCGCGGACGCGATGGCCTCGCAGCAGCTCGCGCACGAACCCGAGGCGCTGAAGATCGCGGCGCTGCCGGCCCTGCGGCCGGATCAACTCAAAAAAGGATTGGTGTGATGGCTCGCCGCAAGACCGTTTACGTTGATTCCGACATCCTCGTCGTGGGTGGCGGCATGGGCGGGTGCGGGGCCACCTACGAATCCCGCTACTGGGGCCGCGACCTCAAGATCGTCTGCGTCGAGAAGGCCAATATCGAGCGCAGCGGCGCCGTCGCGCAGGGCCTCTACGCCATCAACTGCTACATGGGCATGCAGTGGGACGAGAACCAGCCCGAGGACCATGTGCGCTACGCGCGCATCGACCTGATGGGCCTGGTGCGCGAGGACCTCGGCTACGACATCGCCCGCCACGTCGATGCCACCGTCCACAAGTTCGAGGAGTGGGGCCTGCCGCTGATGCGCGACCCGAAGACGGGGCGCTACCAGCGCGAGGGCAAGTGGCAGATCATGATCCACGGCGAGAGCTACAAGCCCATCGTCGCGGAGGCCGCGCGCAAGGCGGCGACGGAAGTCTACAACCGCATCATGGTCACCCACCTGCTGATGGACAAGCAGAGGAAGCGGGTGGCGGGCGCGGTGGGCTTCAACGTGCGCACCGGCTACTTCTATGTCTTCCGCGCCAAGGCGGTGATCGTCGCCGCGGGCGGCGCCTCGCACATCTTCAAGCCGCGCGCGGTCGGCGAGGGCATGGGGCGCACCTGGTACGCGCCGTGGTCCTCCGCCTCCGCCTACGCGCTGCCGATCCTGGTCGGCGCGAAGATGACGCAGATGGAGAACCGCATCGTCCTGACGCGCTTCAAGGACGGGTACGGGCCGGTCGGCGCCTACTTCCTGCACCTCAAGACCTACACGCAGAACGCGTACGGGCAGGAATACGAGTCGAAGTGGTACGACGAGATCAAGGGCATGGTCGGCAACTACGTCGACCAGCACCCGGTGCCGACGTGCCTGCGCAACCACGCCTTCCTGCGCGAGACGGCGGCCGGGCGCGGCCCGATCCGCATGGTGACGAAGGAAGCCTTCCAGGACCCGCACAAGGAGACGGTGGGCTGGGAGAACTTCCTCGGCATGACGGTCGGCCAGGCGGTGGTGTGGGCGGCGCAGAACATCGACCCCAAGGAGATCAACCCGGAGCTGACCACCTCCGAGCCCTATGTGATGGGCTCGCACGCGACGTGCTCCGGCGCCTGGGCGAGCGGGCCCGAGGACTACGCGCCCGCCGAGTACCAGTGGGGCTACAACCGAATGATGACCGTCGAGGGCCTGTTCGGCGCCGGCGACACCATCGGCGGCACGGCGCACAAATTCTCCTCGGGCTCCTTCACCGAGGGGCGCATCGCGGCGAAGGCGGCGGTGAAGTACGTGACCGAGAAGGGCCGCGACCAGCCGCAGGTGAGCGAGGCGGAGATCGCCGACCTCCGCGCGGAGGTGTTCCAGCCGCTCGAGCACTACGAGACGTATCGCAACGAAATCGTCGCCGGAACGGTCTCGCCGAGCTACATCCTGCCGATCCACGCGCTGCAGCGGCTCGAGAAGATCATGGACGAGTACTGCGGCGGCATCAGCGTTAACTACATGACCAACGAGCCGCTGCTGAACCGCGGGCTCGAGCTGCTGGGCATGCTGAAGGAGGATTCCAGCAAGATCGGCGCGCCGGACCTGCACCAGCTGCAGCGCGCCTGGGAGCTGAAGCACCGGCTGCTCGCCTCCGAGTGCGTCACCCAGCACACGCTGTTCCGCAAGGAGACGCGCTGGCCGGGCTACTACTACCGCGGCGACCACCCGCAGCTCGACGACAACGACTGGCACTGCTTCACGCTGTCCCAGTACGACCGGGATTCCGGCAAGTGGGAGATGGAGAAGGCGCCGGTCTACCACATCGTCACCTGAACCGAGGGCGCATCCCCGACATCCCGCTCCCCGGAAGGCACGCCATGCCGCAGCTCGTTCCCCCGCACGGCTCGGACTCCCTCAAGCCCCTGCTGCTCCCCGAGACGGAGCGGGCGGAGGAACTCGCGCGCGCCGCGAAGCTGCGGAGGGTGCCGCTCGACTCCCGCGCGGTCTCGGACGTGTTCATGCTGGCGATGGGCGCCTACACGCCGCTCGACGGCTTCATGGGGCACGCGGACTGGAAGGGCTCATGCCGCGACATGCGCCTTTCCAGCGGCGTGTTCTGGCCGATCCCGATCACCCTGCCGGTCGCGCGCGAGCTTGCGGATGCCATCGGCGCGGAGGAGGAGGTGGCGCTGGTGGACGCGGAGGGCGGCGAGATCCTCGCCGTCATGCGCGTGCGCGAGAAATCCGCGAGCGACAAGGCGTTCGAGTGCGAGCACGTCTACCGCACCACGGACCCGAAGCACCCCGGCGTCGCGAAGGTGCTGGCGCAGGGCGAGGTGAACCTCGCGGGCCCCGTCCGCGTGCTGAGCGAGGGCGAATACCCGGCGAAATACCCCGAGCTCTACATCCGCCCGGCCGAGGCGCGGGCGATGTTCCTCGAACGCGGCTGGTCGCAGGTCGCCGCCTTCCAGACCCGCAACCCGATGCACCGCAGCCACGAATACCTGGTCAAGATCGCCATCGAGGTCTCGGACGGCGTGTTCATCCACCAGGTGCTGGGCAAGCTGAAGGAGGGCGACATCCCCGCCGAGGTCCGCACCCGCGCGATCCAGGCGATGATCGACAATTATTTCCGCGACGGAACGGTCATCCAGGCCGGCTACCCGATCGAGATGCGCTACGCCGGCCCGCGCGAGGCGCTGCTGCACGCCGTGATCCGGCAGAATTTCGGCTGCTCGCACCTCATCGTCGGGCGCGACCACGCGGGCGTGGGCAGCTACTACGGCCCGTTCGACGCGCACCACATCTTCGACGAGCTGTGGCCCGGCGCGCTGGTGCTCAAGCCGCTCAAGATCGACGTCACGTTCTACTGCAAGAAATGCTACGGCATGGCCACCGCGCGCACCTGCCCGCACGACCCCAGCGAGCACATCTCCATCTCCGGCACGCAGCAGCGCGCGATGCTGTCGAGCAACGCGGAGATCCCGCCGGAGTTCAGCCGGCCGGAGGTGGTGGCGATCCTGCGCGAGTACTACGCGAGCCTGCGCCCAGGCTCATAATCGCCGGATGATGCCCGTCGCCCCCGTCCTCGTCGCCCCCGTGCTCGTCGCACAGATCTCGGACACGCACCTCACGCTCGACACGCCGGACAGCGGGCAGCGCATCCGCGACTTCGAGGCCGTGGTCGCGGACATCAACGCGCTCGACCCGCCGCCGGACGCGATCGTGCATACCGGCGACATCGTCCATAACGGGCGGGCGGAGGAATACGCGCTCGCCGCCGCCATCCTCGCCAAGGCGCGGGCACCGGTGTTCGTGATCCCCGGCAACAAGGACAACCGCGCGAACCTGCGCGCGGCGTTCGCGGGCGGTGGCGCCACCGGCACGGATTGCGAGTTCATCGACTACGCGGTCGAGACCTTCGCGGTGCGGCTGATCGCGGTCGATACGCTCCACACCCAGAGCAACAAGGGCGATTTCTGCGAGGCGCGCGCGCGCCGGCTGGTGCGCATGATCGAGGCCGAGGCGAGCAAGCCCATCGCCGTCTTCGCGCACCACCCGCCGTTCGAGGTGCGGGTCGGGCCGGACCCCGTCAACTTCGAGACGCGCGAGGCGATGGAGCGGCTGGCCCGCGCGGTGCAGCATTCCGGGCGCGTCGTCGCGGTCATCAGCGGGCACGTGCACCGCGGCACCACCGGCCATGTCGGCGCCATCCCCGCGACGGTGATGCCCGCCGTCGCGACGCCGCTGCGCAAGGGCGAGTACCCGGCGCATCTGCGGGCGCGGCCGGTCTATCACCTGCACCGGCTCGACCGGCATGGCGGGTTTTCCACCGCCTCGCGCATCGTGGGAACGCCGCCGCACGGGGCGGCGAGGAACCCGTAGCGCCGGCATTTTTTCGTTTGTGGTCAGGGCGTTACGAAGAATTAAAACGCACAGGCGGGGATGGACGGCGGTGGCCGGCGGCGCAAAAGCTTGCCGTAAGTCGCCGCCGTTAGAGCAGCGCCATCCCATCCCGAGCCCGAGAGCATGACCCGTTTCCGATCCCGCCTTCTTCTTGGCACCGCGCTGGCCGCGTGCCTCGCCGCCCCGCTGCCCGCCCTCGCGCAGGCCGCGCACTACCGCGACGGCACCTACCCCGGCCCGACCTACAGCGCCTATTACGGCCCGGTGCAGGCGCAGGTGCGCATCACCGGCGGCAAGATCGTCGAGGTGCAGGTGCTGAAATACCCCGCCGACCGCTCGACCAGCCGCTACATCGCCTCCCGCGCGCTGCCCTACATGGAGCGCGAGGTGATCCGCGCGCAGAGCGGGCGCATCTACGGCGTGTCCGGCGCCACGCTGGACAGCCGCGCCTTCATCGCCTCCATCGACGCCGCGCTGCGCCAGGCGTCCCAATGAACCGGGCCTGGCACTGAGATGCACGCCACCCGCTTCCTCATGGGCATGCCCGTCCCCGTGGACGTGCCGCGCGGCAGTGCCGCGGTGATCGAGGCGGCGTTCG
>VFSW01016510.1_pt1 | contig 10072 bp, 7 predicted proteins | sample 5358111 | NCBI WGS metagenome assembly VFSW01 (sample SAMN11554181, study PRJNA540505) | mine drainage metagenome | isolation source: sediment from site ElyBrook_90M | place: USA: Ely Copper Mine, Vershire, VT | collected 2017
CTCTTCCTGGCCGCGGCCCTCGGCGTCGCGCCGGCGGATGGTCCCCTGCCGCAGCGCCTCCACCTGGACAAACAACTCCTCGCCCGCCTGCTCGCGCAGCACATCGCCCAGCAGTGTGCCCAGCGAACGCACATCGCGCCGCAGCGGCGCCTCTTTCAGGTCGCCGGTTTGCGCTTCCAACTCCGCCAGCCGTTGCGACCAACTCTCGGGATTCCACAATAAAGCCATCGTATTTCGATTATGCACGAGCGCCTGGAGCCAGCGTCTTACATTGAAGACGCCGCCCAGCTCGGTGATGCCCAGGCGGACTTTTCTATACTGACAACATGGTCAAGCCCCCGGTATGCGGTTTTGCGCTGGAAGAAGCCGCCCGACAGCGCGGCGCGCGCCGCATTGCCGGCCTGGACGAGGTGGGCCGCGGCCCCCTGTTTGGTCCGGTGGTAGCCGCGGCCGTCATTCTCGCGCCCGCCTTCCACCTGGACGGGCTGACCGACTCCAAAAAACTCACCGAAAAACGGCGCGCCGCGTTCGACCGCGAGATCCGCCAGAACGCCGTGGCCTGGGCCATTGCCTCGGTGGACGTGGAGACCATCGACCGCATCAACATACGCCAGGCCTCGCTGCTGGCCATGCGGCGCGCCGTCGAGCAACTGGCCCTCAGCCCCGACTTCCTCCTCATCGATGGCCGAGACACCATCGACTGGCCGTGCCCACAGCAGGCGGTCATCCAGGGCGACGCGACCAGCCTCTCGATTGCCGCGGCGAGCGTTCTGGCCAAGGTCCACCGCGACCGGCTCCTGCTCGAGCTTGACTGCCAGTTTCCCGGCTACGGCCTGGCCCAGCACAAGGGCTACGGCTCTGCCGAGCACCTGGCCGCCCTCGCCCGCCTCGGCCCCACACCGCTCCACCGCAAGAGCTTCCATCCGGTGGCGCAATCGGCGTTACAATTCCCTGAGCTATGAAACGCTCGGGAGGCCTGCCTTGGCGCGGCTGCGTTGGTTCTCGACTCTGTACCTCGCCTGCCTGCTTCTGGCCGGATGCACCAAGTACCAGCACAAGAAGCCCGATCCCACCAAGGGCGTGGTCACCGGCGTCGTCCTCTGCTCCGACACCGGCAAGCCGGCGCGATTTGCCACGGTCATGCTCACGGCTGCTCCCAAAAAGGGCGAAAAGGACGACTCCGGCGATCCCCTCCCCGCTTCGGAAACGACTGTCGCCGATCTCGATGGACGCTTCCGCATGGAAGCCGTCCAGCCCGGCCATTACTACGCCTTCGCCACGCTCGAGGGCTATCTCGACCCACCCTCAGCCTCGACCCGGACAAGATCAAATCCCTGTCTACCGGCTGGGAGCAACGGACATATTCCATCGATCAATGGAAAGATCACCTCGTCGCGGTCACCGTCGGGGTGCGTCGCGTCTCGGAGATCTCCATTCCAATCCAGCGCGCCGCGGAGATCGCGGGGACGGTGACCTTTGACGACGGTTCGCCCGCCATCGGCATGCACTTCCAGCTCTTCCGCAAGACGGAAAAGGGCGAATGGAGCACCGTCGGCCTGTCTCTGATGGATTCCTGGACCATCCACGCGGTCAGCGACGGCCGCGGCCGCTACTCGCTCACTAATCTGCCCGCGGGCGAGTACACGGTCTGCACTCTGATCCCCACCGATGTGGAGCAGGCCGCCAGCCGCATCTGCCTGGGCGATGTCTTCCGCAAAAAGGACGCCAAAACCCTGAAGGTGGCGGCCGGCGAGACAGCCGGAGAAACCGACATAGACATTCCCCTCTCCGGCCTGCACACCGTCTCTGGAACAGTGAGCGCGCTGGCCGACGGCCATCCGCTGCCACATGGAACCGTGCGGCTGCTCTATGCCGAAGACCGGGAGAGCGCGCGCGAGACGCCGCTGCTCGACGATGGATAGTTCACCTTGGAGTATGTGCCGGAGGGCAGGTCCATTCTTCAGGTGAGCGGCGCGCAGGACGAAGATCCGAAGGCCGCGGAGCAGGCGCAGGGCGAAGCCGCTCCCGCAAAGCCCACATCCCCGCGCAGCTATGCGGACAAGGAGATGCCCATCAATGTCGTTAACAACAATGAAGGCATAAGCCTGTCACTCGCCCCCGCCGTCGCACCTGCCAATCCCGCGGCGCCCGCCAGCCCTCCATCGCGCTAGCTTCAGGAGAAAATCGGCCTGGCGCCACGGCTGCGGATCGGCAATTCCGGAGGGAGCGGGGGTTTCAACCCCCTGAATGAGAGCGAAATAAACGGGGCCCCTAGGCCCGGGCCCTTCTCACTTTTCCGGCGCGGGCCGCAAGGTTCACTGGTTGACTCGGAATCAGGCCGCCGCGGTCCGCGCCTTCCGCCGCAGCCACCAACTCAGCGCCGGCCGCGCCGCCAGCAGCACCGCGAGCGCAATGGTCATGTTCATCGGCGCCAGCACGCCCGGCTTCACCTGCCACCAGTAGTGAATCACCCCGCAAATCGCCGCCACGTACACCAGCTTGTGCAGCCGGTTCCAGTTCTTCCCGCCCAGCTTGCGAATCGCCCAGGTGGTCGACGTTGCGGCCAATGGCAGCAACAACAGCCAGGTAATCGCGCCGATGGTGATGAACTTGCGCTTGGCAATGTCGGCAAGCATCGCGTTGATGTCGAAGCCCGCGTAGAGCGCCACATACGCGAGCATGTGTACCGTGCCGTAAAAGAACGCAAATAGCCCCAGCAGCCGTCGGAACTTGACGAGCCACAGAAGCTCGGGCACGAGCTTCCGCACCGGGGTTATGGCCAACGATAGGATCAACAGCAGCAGCGTATCGTAGCCGGTCGTCAGCTCGATGTTCGCAGTGGGATCGGGCCCCAGCGTATTGGTGATCGCCTGGTAAGTCAGCAGCACCGCCGGGCCCAGACATGCCGCCCACGTCAGCGCCTTCAGCGCAATCAGCGTCGATCGTTTCATAATCTCCCAAGCAGAGCGGAGTTGGACTGGACAGCGGAGTGATAGGCGTTCGTGCGCTAACGGCCCCGTGGTGAAAGTCGGATTTGAAACAGCACGGCTTCAGCCGTGCCACAAAGGGCCGCAAAATCAGTTGGACCTTGGCCCCTGAGGTATGCATTTTTGCCCTGATTCGAAACCCTCCTCGGAGTTTCTGGACTGACTCTAAGAGGCGATATTCGCCCCACCGGCGGCCGACTGCGGCCGCAGCGAACGCAGCCACCCCGCCGACAGCCACGCTCCTGGGATTGAGAACTCACTCCACCCGCAATCCAGACACACACGTACATCCGGTGATGGCGTCATCGGCGGGTGGCTCAGGGTGCGCAGGATGTTGCGGTAAAGACGGACCTCGGCCGGGATCACGGACACGGCCTCCGATTGGCACTTGGGGCAAACCATGAAAACACCTCACGATCGCAAATCGTCCAAGGCCAACAAGCAGTGCAATAGGGTTGCAGACCCAACTCTAATCGAGTACCCCGCAATATTTCAACTCAAGAATTGCCCTTTCCGGGAAGCATTCCATCTAAGCCGGAGCGCCGCCCTTCCAGCAGCCGCCCTTCGCTCCTTGGAATGTGGGCGAGAACCTCCGGCTTCTTCTGACCTGAAGTCTGTAAGTCCTTTCTTCTTAACCGGGAGCTAAAAATTCTGCGAAAGAGAGCAGACAGCCCAAAAAGCATCGGGGCCCCTCAGGGGCCCCGATCAATTGCCGCCTGCGCCCTGAGGGCCGCAGGGTTAGTAGGTGATGTGGAAGCCCATCACAAAGGCACGTGAACCACCGATAGTCCCAGTGGCGGAGCCAAAGTTGGCGGCATTGTTCGGACAGGTTGATGTGCCCGCAATGGCCAGAGGAGCAATGGTGCAAGTACCCTGTGGACCATTTGGAGGGTTAAGGTCCAGCGTCAGCGGAAGCTGAGTTGTTCTCCCTGTGCCTGTCGCATAGGGGACCTGATCGAGATTGCCCAGGGCCGACTGTTGATCCGCCGGAAGATTGGACGTCACAATTTGGCCGTAACCCAGGTAGGACCGGTACTGGTTGCAATTCGTGGAGCCGCCATACTGTTGGATCGCAACGGCCGCGCATCCGTTATTCTGGCGAATCTGCGCCTGATCCTGCGGCACGTCCAGGCTGGTTGTGTTGGTCACGTTGAAGATGTTGAGTTCAAACTGGGCCTTGACCTTTTCAGTAACCTGGAAGCCCTTCCGGAAGGAGAGATCGAGGCGCTTCTGAGCAGCTTGGCGGAAGATATTGCGCTGACCTACATTGAAAGCTGTTTCGTAGATGTCCGACGGATCGCTGCCCGTTGAAACCGGAATGCCGTTGGTGCCTGGCTGCAGGTATTGGATAGCGATCTGCGAAGGATCGATGGCGGGGATGTAGCTGCCGCCCGAACCGCGCGCCGAGCCCTTGTTGCCCGTCAATGCGGTCTTGGGATGTTTCGGATCCTTGATGCCGAGAACCGGGTTCATCAGCGTCGGGAAGTTGCCGAAATTGATGCTGCCCACGGCGCCGTAGAACTCATACAGCGAGTACGGCTCGCCGCTCTGCAGAATTCCCGTTCCGGCCAGGTGCCAGTCATTTGTGACGTAGGCCATCGCCGTGTGCTCCCTGACTGCATTCGGAACATCCACCTGGAAGTTCGCGCTGAAGACGTGCGTACGGTCAAAGTCCGAGGAGGCCCAGGAGTCGCGCAGCCGGTTCGGGTTGTCGCCGGTAAAGAAGAGTCCGATGTCGCTCTGCTCGTCAAGTGAATGGCTCCAGGTATAGCTGCCGCCCACCTGGAAGTTGTGCGACAGGCGCTTTTCAACGTGTGCTTCGAGTGCGTCGTAGGCGGAAACACCGACCGTCTTGAAGGCCGCCGAATTGGGGCTATAGCCCACGTACGGCGTTCTGAAGTCGGTGTTGCCGGCGTCACCCGTATTCCAGGGCTCCTCTGGGATCGGGCAGTAATCGTACCCGCAATTGGGATTGGTATAGTCCATGACTTCCATGCCGTACGAGGAGGTTTCGCCCCAGATCGGATTGCTCGCGGTTGCGATGCCCGGCTCATTGAACGGAATCGGAATCACCGAGTGGCGGCCACGGTTGCCGGTGTAGCCAACCATGATGGCCACAGTGTTCGCCGGCTGCCACTGCACGTTGAGCGTGTAGTTGATCGTGTAGGGCAGAACGTTGCTCTTGTCATAGTAGCCAAAGTTCACGGGTTGGGTACAGAGGAAGTAGCCTTCCTGACTCTGCCATCCACTGCAGTTTTTGCCAAATTGCGCGTAATGTCCAGTAGGCGTTCCCGTCATCTGACTCAGCTGAGCCTGCAAGGCCTGAACCATAACGCCTGGGTCTGCGCTCGGCGCCGTGTAGATGCCACCCTGCGTTGGAGTACTGAAAGCCAGATCCCCCATAGGATTCTCCAGCGTCAGACCGGTACTCGAGTTTCCTGTGGCGACGCTGACCAGCGGAGCGGATTCGGTCACCCCAAAAGGCCCGCCGATGGAACCGCCCGCGGGCTGGGAGAGATAGGACAACAGTTCGCCGCGGTCATAGTAAAGACCGCCGCCGCCGCTGATGACCAGGTTGTTGTGGAACCTGGTTGGGGACCAGGCAAAGCCAACACGGGGCGAGATGCCCCACTGGCGTCCGTTGAGAGTTGAAGCTGATACGCCCTGCGTGGGGTGCTGTTTGTTGTTGCCGGCAATGACGAATCCGGAATTGACAACGTTGAATCCTGCTGTCGAGTTGCCGGTCACGTTGTACAACGCCGGATCGAAGTTGAACATGTCGCCGTACTTTTCCGTCATGCCGCCGTGGTAGTCATAACGAACTCCGCCTGTGATGCTGAGGTTGCTCTTGACCTGCCATTTGTCCTGCACATAGCCGCTGAGCTCATTGGTCCGATAGTAGCGATCCGCATTGTTGCGGTGGGTAACCGGATCGATGCTTTCAAGAACACTGGACTTGTGCACAAGCCCCTGCAGGAAGCTGTCGAAGCCGCTGACAGTGGCCTGGGCATGACCGGTGCGGTTATTGGTGATATTCAGTTGCGTGTAGCTGTAACCGCCGCCCGCCACGATGGTGTGCTTGCCGGCCGTGAAGATCACGTTGGTGGAGGGATTCAGCCGGTTCTGGTAGTAGCCCATATCCACAAAGGCGCCGGGCGTTCCAGCCGGCCCAATGTTGAGACTTGGCGAGTACTGGTCATAGTAGCCGAAGTTGTTAATCGTCAAACCGGGCAGAGTATTTGGGTCCAGGCCGGTTGTCTGACCCCCTCCCACACCCAGGTTGCCGCCGGCAACGTTCTGTACGTAGCTGCTGAAAGAACCCATGCGCACAAATCCGAGGCGCTGTTCCCAGTTCAACCTCTGGCCGATGGCGATGGTGTTGCCCAGCGAAAAGACCTGTGCACCGTTGTGCTGGGTAATCGGGAAGCCCGCCGTATCCGAGAAACCGTAGGGCCTTGTAACCGGTGCGTTCTGGAAGAAGTACTTCGCCGAGACGCGATCGTTCTTGGTGGCGTCGTAGTCCAGCGAAGCATCTGCCTGATCGGAGATCAAGCGAGAAACTCCAAGCAGGTACACATTGGGCACGCCAGGTTGGTAATTGGAGCCCGCAGGGGATTGCGACGAAGGAATCAGGTACTGGCCGTTGGCCAGCTTGGTATTCATGATCCCTAATGCAACTGGATCAACCGACGTTGCGCATGGGCTTGAACTCGTAGATACGCAGCCCCAGCCTCCTGTTGAGGGTCCATCCAGGTTCAACAAGGCTGCACTTGAACGGTCATTCGTTAATCCTGCTGGAACTGTCATCTCAGAAAGGCCTGTGGCGCTATCCTCATTCATGCGGCGCTGGTAAGCGACGAAGAAGAAGAGCTTGTCGGTCTTGACAGGGCCGCCCGCCGTGACTCCCGTGTCCCAGCGGCGAACCCATGGATTGACCATCGATTGCGGGAAGACGCCCACGCCCTGCTGCTCCAACTGATACGACTGGTTGAAGAAGTAGGGTGAGGCATTCAACAGGTTGTTGGCATAGCTGCCATAGAGCGAGGCGTGCCAGTTGTTGGTGCCGGTGTTGGTGTTGACGTCGATCTGCGCGCCGCTTGTGGCGCCCTGCTGGGCGTCATACATTGAGGCATTGACGCGCTCTTCCTGGATGAACTCGGGTGGAGGGGAAGGCAGGCTGTTGCCGTTCGATCCGTAGACCGAGGTGCCGACCGAGAACGAACCGCCCACGGTGGGCGCGCTCCCGATGTTGAAGTTGTAGCGCTGTGAGGTCGAACCCGAGGAGCTCTTCCCGTTGAACAGGTTGGTCGAGTCCACACCGTTCACCTGGAACGTGTTGGAAGTATCGCGCTGGCCGTTGGCCCAGATGGGCTGGTTGCCCAGGCCCGAGTTCGTGTCGAGATTCGAAAGCAGTTCCGCATTCACGCCCGGCGAAAGCACAGCCATCTGCGTGAAGCTGCCTGTGGCGAGCGGCGTGATCTCAATCTGCGCGGCGTCCAGCGTATAGCCGTTGGTGGCGTCGGTGGCGTTCAACAGCGGCGTCGAGGTCACCGTAACCGACTCCGTCGCCTGACCCACTTTAAGCGTGGCGTTGACGGTGGTGGCGCGCGCTTCCTGCACCGGGATCTTGTTCATCTCGGTGACTTGAAACCCTTCATGGCTCACCTTCACCACGTAGGTCCCGATGGGCAGGTTGAAGATCTGAAAGTAGCCGGTGCTCGAAGTGATTGCCGTCGAAGTCACGTTGATGGCCGCATTGGTCGCCGTCACCGTTGCACCCACAATCGCGGCTCCGGAGGGATCGACCACCGTGCCGTTCAGCGAACCCAGCGTCTGCTGGGCCAGAACGGGGAAAGTAAAAACAAGGACGGCAAAAACCACCATACCGTACCGCGCGACACTGCTCCGAAAGTTTTGTTTCATAGTCTCCTCACAGATTGATTGATGTTCCGTGATTGAAATTTCTGCTGCAAGGAGCCCGTCACGCTCCCGCGTCTGTGCACAGATACTTGACCGGTGAATTGAAGTGTAGACAAGTATAACGGACCGGCTGTAAAGAAATTATGAAGATAGGCGCCGGTTTTCCACCAAAGCGACATCGATATTCACAGGCTTGCAGCGCGCGCCCTGTGGAAAAGGGCGTCTTACCTCAGCCCGGCCCACAATGCAGCACGGACTCATGCAAATACCCGTGAATCTGAGTCTAGAACCCCTCGATCCATCCGCCCAGCAACGCCGGGAAGCATCCCAGCAGCACCACCGCCGCGGCGATCGCCGCCAGCGCCGCCATGGTCACGGGATGCACGCGGATCGGTGTTTCCTCCACAGCCTGCATCACGTAAGCCCGCTTGAGCACTTGCAGGTAGTAGTAGAGCGACACCGCGCTCATGGCCACGGCCAGGCACACCAGCGCAAACGGCGCCACTCCGCCGCCCTCGGCCAGTACCGCCGCAAACACGTTGAACTTGGCCCAGAAACCAACCAGCGGCGGAATGCCGGCCAACGAGAGGAACAGCACCAGCAGCACCCCGGCCAGCAGCGGATTGCGCTTGTGCAGCCCCAGAAACGCATCCAGCTTATCGCTTCCCGTGGCCCGCTCGACGACGGCAACCACGCCGAAGGCGCCCACCGTTGTCAGTCCGTAAGTCAGCACGTAGAAAAGCACGCTCCCCATGCTGCGCAGGTTGAGGAAGAGCGTCGCGGCATGGAAATCCACCGCGCTTCCCTGCCCCGTATACGTTCCCTGCGCGGCCAGGCCCAGCAGCATGTAGCCAGCGTGTGCGATGGCGGAGTAGGCCAGCAACCGGCGCACGCTCACCTGCGCCAACGCGGCCAGGTTCCCCACCACCATCGAAGCCGCCGAGGCGATCAGCAGAATCGTCGCCAGTTGCGGCCAGGTCTGATAGTAGCTGCGCAAGGTCTGCTCAAGAGAGATCCCATCGACAGCCAGGTTACCGCTCGGCCGCATCCACCAGGTCAGGGCCAGCGAGATCAGCAGCGCAAAACTCGCCACTTTCGACACGGATGCGATAAACGCCGCCGCCGGGGCAGGAGCGCCTTCATAGGTGTCCGGCGCCCACAGATGGAATGGAACCACCGCAATCTTGAAGCCCAGCCCGGCGATCACCAGGATCCACGCCACGTAGAACAACGGGTTCGGGCCGGCCTGCGTCATCCGGTACTGAATCAGCGCGATGTTTGTCGTCCCGGTCAATCCGTAAAAGTAGCTAAACCCAAACAGCAGAAACGCCGCTGACATGCCGCCGAACAGGTAGTACTTCATCGCCGCTTCCGCGCTCTTGGCCGAGCTCTTGGCAAAGGCTGTCAGAATGTAGAGCCCCAGGCTCAGCAGCTCCAGCCCGACAAAGATCACCAGCAGGTCCTGCGCCGCCGCCACCAGCAGGCCGCCCGCCGCCGACATCAGCATCACCGCAACAAACTCGCCCACGTGTTTGGTGAAAAGCGAATCGAACAGCAGCAGCAGCGTCAGCGCAGTCAGCACCAGGATTCCCGTCTGCGCCACCGAGCTGAATCCGCCCGTGCCCAGCAGGGTAAACTCGCTGTTCCCGCCAAACGCCAGCCAGCTGACTCCCTCCAGTTGCACAGTCACAATCGCCACGCCGCATCCGGCCACGCCCAGCGCCGCTGCCACGGCCAGCCGCACCTGCAGCGCGGACTTACGCAGCATGCCCAGGTCAAACACCAACACCAGCAGCGCGGTAACTTCCAGCACAGTCTCCGGCAGCGTCACGCGGAAGAGATCCAGGTAGTTCATCGTCCCCCTCCCGCCAGCAGCGCCTGTACCGCAGGTTCAATGGTATCGAGCAGGATTCTCGGGTAGAGCCCCACCGCCAGGCGCACCCCGGCCAGCAGCACCACCCCCGTTACCTCGGGCCAGGTAATCGCCGCGAATGGATGCGCATGCTCCCGATCCAGTTCATGCACCGTCTGGGGCGCATCGCTGAAGAACGCCTTCTGCAGCGCCCTCCACGTGTAAGCCACGCCCACCACAATGCCCACGCCGGCAGCCAGCGTCCACCACGGCTTCGCTATCCACGCGCCCACCAGTACCTGGAACTCGGCCA
>VFSW01016511.1_pt1 | contig 10072 bp, 7 predicted proteins | sample 5358111 | NCBI WGS metagenome assembly VFSW01 (sample SAMN11554181, study PRJNA540505) | mine drainage metagenome | isolation source: sediment from site ElyBrook_90M | place: USA: Ely Copper Mine, Vershire, VT | collected 2017
CACTGCCGTCCTGGACCTGCAAGACGGTGGGCGGCACCACGGTGCACTGGACCGGCGCGACCCCGCGGATCCGACCCTGGGAGGTGAAGTCGCGCACGACCTACGGCGACATCAAGGGGGCCTCGCTGATCGACTGGCCCATGGACTATTCCGAGCTCGAGCCTTACTTCGAACTTGCCGAGAAGCGCATGATCGTTACGCGGCGCAACGGCAATCCGGGCCTGCCGGCGTCGAGCCATTTCAAGGTGATGTACAACGGCGCCAGGCGGATCGGCTACAAGCGCGTGCACACCAACTACATGGCCATCAACACCCGCCCGGCCGACGACCGCGGGTTCTGCATCCAGCAGGGATTCTGCGTCCAGGGGTGCAAGACAGGCGCCAAGTGGAGCACGTTGTATACGGAGATCCCGCGCGCCGAGGCGACCGGGAATCTGGATCTGCGCATCCAGTGCCGTGCGGCGCGGATCGAACACGGCGCGAACGGTCTTGTGACCGGCGTGGTGTACCGCGACCCGCAAGGCAGGGAACAGCGCCAGAAGGCGCGCATCGTGTGCGTCGCCTGCAATTCGGTGGAGACGGCGCGACTGCTGCTGCTGTCGGAGTCCGCGCGGTATCCGCAGGGACTTGCGAACTCCAGTGACCAGGTCGGACGCAACTATTCCTGCCACACCGGCGGTTTCGTGTGGGGCATCTTCGACAAGCCCATTCATTTCTGGCGGGGCACCACGCTGGCCGGCATCGTCGAGGATGAGACCCGGCACGATCCCAGCCGCGGCTTTGCAGGCGGCTATCATCTTGAGCTCGCGGCGCTCGATCTGCCGAGCCTGCCGCTGGCGGGACTGCCCAGCACGATGTGGGGGCGCGACCTGGCATTCGTCCTGGAGCACTATCGCAACCTGGCCGGCATCTTCATCAACGGCGAGGACATGCCGCGGGCCACGAACCGCATCACGCTGAATCCGAAGGTCAGGGACGCGTTCGGATTGCCCGTGGCCAATATCCATAGCGACGATCACGAGAACAACGCCGCGATGCGCGCGCATGCGCAGCGCCAGTCGAAGGCCCTGTACGAGGCGGTCGGCGCGATCCGGGTCGTGGCCTCACGGCAGACCCCGGCGACACACAACATGTGCACGGCGCGCATGAGCAAGGATCCGGCGGACGGCGTGGCCAACGCGCACGGCCAGACGCATGACATTGCGAACCTCTTCATCTCGGACGGCAGCGCCATGAGCACGCCCGGATCGGCGAACCCGACGCTGACCATCGTCGCCCTGGCGCTGCGGCAGGCGCAGTTCATTGCCGCGCAGATGAATGCCCATAATATCTGAGCCATTCCCTGAAATACTCTCAAGGCTTCCAGTTTCAGGAAAATAGGGTAATATACGCCTCCTGAATGGGAGACCGTATCGTGTCCGAGCAACTCTTCACCATCGAGCAGGTGGCCCAGAACCTGAACCTGCATGTGCGCACCATCCGCAACTACGTCGCGGCCGGCAAGCTCAAGGCGACGCGCATCGGCAAGCAGTACCGGATTGCGCGCTCCGACCTGGATGCGTTCACGGGCGGGCCCAGACCCGCCATCGGGAGTCGCACGGTGGGGGTGTACAGCCGCACGGATGCGACCTGCGTGGTGCAGATCGAAGCCATCAGCCGCGACAGCGCGGACCGCCTGACAGGTGGCCTCATGGGTGCCGCCAAGGCCCCGCGGGCGAGCGGTGCCCCGCTGAACGTTTCAGCGGCGTATGACGAGGAGCGGGACAGCCTGCGCATCGTCATCATGTCCAGCGACCTGCGCGCCACGGCAGACCTGGTCTCGATGATCGACGCCATCATCAGACATTGAGGAGCTGACGACGATGAATACGAAGACTTCACGGCCTGCCCTCGCCCTCCTCGCAGTTGCCGGGACGATGCTCGGTACGGCCACGTTGGCCGCCCAGCCATCACCGGGACCTTGCGCTCTTCTGACGGCTGCGCAGGTCAGTTCCGCCCTGGGCGTTACCGTGGGCGCCGGAGCGCCGATTGCCACCACCGGATGCTCGTGGACCGCGCCGGATTTCATGACGACGGTGTCGGTGATGGATGCCAGCCGATGGGAAGAGATGAAGGCGCCCCTACCGGGGATCACGAGAACCCCGGTTGCCGCGCTGGGCGACGACGCCTTCTTCACGGTGCTCGGGGAGAAGATCGGGACCGGTGGCATGCCGATATTGACTGTGAAGCGGGGAGGCACCGCGTACGTGCTCAAGGTCTATACCAGGCATCGCAACGTCAGCGAACAGATGGCCATCGAAAGAAGGCTGGCGGCAAATCTCCTGGCCGCTCTGTAGGAGCCGCCTGCATGGACCGCCGCCGGTGCAGACCCTCGGCGGAACTTGAATTCTCCACCACTGCCGCAATCCAGCCAATCTTGGTATAACAGTTTCAGGCGCGCGGCTTCGGTGGGCGGCACGCGTGGCGCACGAGCCCACGGCAACCAAAGGAGGTGATCCAAGTGGTACATACAAACGTTGGTTCGGTCGCATCTCTTGGCGTGCTGGCTGATGGCGAGGTGCTTCGTTAATCGAACCTCGCACAGGCCAGGCGGCCGTTGAGGATGCGTGCAGGCTTTCGCCACGCGCGCGGCCGATTCCAACGGCAGGTCGCCTCGATGCAGTTGCCGTGCAGATGACCTTGGTCTGCTGACAATGGTGCTCGGGCAGGAATGGCGGAGTCCCCACGGACTCCGCCATTTTCTCACGGGCTCCTGGTGTGTGTTTCGATCAGCCGGCGGTAGGAGGCCAGGTCGGGAACCTGCAGCCCAGCGACCTTCGCGCGGTCGTCCCAGCGGCGCACGCGCACGGCCTCGCGAAAGCGAGGCTCCGTCTCGAAGGCCGCAGCCTCGGCGCCCGACATCGGGCCGCCCTGCAGCTGCAGCGTGCGCACCGACGCCGGGCTCAGATTGCTGAAATATCCGGCTTCGGTCGCGCACAGATAGCGCTTTGCGGGGACGTGCAATCTGACGGGGTCAGACACGTCGGGCCCGAAGCGGCGCGCGAGCCAGGCGGCGCCGATCCGTTCATGATGCCGATCTTGAGTCCATTGCGCCAGATCCTCGGGAACATCATCGACCAGATGCCCGATGTCGTGCAGCAGCGCGGCGACGACCAGGCTTGCGGGCGCGCCCTCCTCCCGGGCAAACCACGCGGCCTGCAGGCCATGCCCGGTGACTGAGACGCACTCGCCGAAATAGGCCTCGGCGCCACGTCTTGCGAAGATACCGATGATCTCGTCGGCAACTGTCATGGCGTGGCTACCACCCGGTGTGCGGCATCCGCGGACCATAGCACTCCCGTCAGCTCCTGCGGCGAATCGCGCGGCATATTTCGCGGCGCAGGGCGTCGCTGCTCGCGGCCACCGTCGAATGGCGCCCGATCATGTCTGAACCGCGGCCTTCCAGGTCACTGATCACGCCACCGGCCTCCACGATGCAGGGTACGATGGCCGCGATGTCCCAGGGCTTCATGAGGGGGTCGACGGCGGCATCCAGTACGCCGCGGCATACCAGGGGATATTGAACGCAGTCGCCCACCATCCGCAGGCGGCCTACCTTGAATGCCAGCTCGGCCACCTCCCGGGCGCCACGCTGCCTGAGCCAGCGGCGCTCCTTGAAGCTCGTCATTCCGACCTTGGCATCGCCGAGCGATGTTGACTCAGCAACGTGCACGCGGCGGGGGCGCCCGCCGGGGCGCACCAGCCAGCAGCCGTGCCCCACGGCCGCATAGGTGGTTTCGCGCAGCGCCGGCAGGTGAATGCAGCCGAACACCGGCTCGCCGTCGATGATGAGGCCGATCAGCGTTCCGAACAGGGGCATGCCCAGGACGTAGGATGCCGTACCGTCAATCGGGTCAACGAGCCAGCAGCGGCCGCAGCGTTGCAGCGTGCCGCCGTATTCCTCGCCGAATATCGCATCCGCCGGCCATGCCGCGCCCAGACGACTGCGCAGCAGCCGCTCCGCGGCCTGGTCGGCAGCCGTGCCCTCGCTGCCATCCGGCTTGCGCGCGGCACTCACCTTCCTGAAGTGCCGCATGACGATGGCGTCGGATTCCTCCAGGATTTCCATGACAGTCGCGAGCAGCGTCCTTAATTCGCGCGGCGTCAGACTCGGCATTCATTTCTCCGGCAAGGCACGCAGCATTCCTGTGCAAGCCGCGCACTGACCGTGCGGGCGAAGCAACAGGCGAACGGTACACACCCATTTCTTTCGATTGAAGCGATTCAAGCAAATGATGCAGACGGTCACAAGGGTGTCACTTTCGCACGCCTAGAATTTATCGATCTGTGGTTGGCACACATCGGATACGGGGAAGTTCATGAAGAAGAACCGGAAGATCACCTGCGCGATTCTGACGGCACTGAGCGCGCAGGCGGGTCTGGCCTACGCCGATGACCCGGCGGATGTCGTCGGTGCATCGGACTCGCTGCAGGAAGTCACGGTGACCGCCACGCGGCGCTCCGAGTCCATCCAGAACGTACCGATCACCATCCAGGCACTGACGGGCGAGCAGCTGACGCAGATGAACGTCGTCAACTTCGAGGACGTCGTGAAGTACCTGCCGAACGTGACCTACGGCGGCAACGGTCCCGGCCAGGGCGACATCTTCATGCGCGGCCTGAGCGCCGGTGGCAACGGCGGCAATCAGTCCAGCGCCAGCATCCTGCCGTTCCCCAACGTTGCGGTGTATCTGGATGACCAGTCGGTGCAGATGCCGGGACGCAACCTCGATGTGTACATGGTCGACATGGCGCGCGTCGAGGTGCTGGAAGGCCCGCAGGGCACACTCTTCGGCGGCGGTGCCGAGGCGGGCGCCATCCGCTACATCACCAACAGGCCCAATCTCGACAGGACCGAGGGCAACGTCGAGGCGGGCTACGGTGTAACCGCCCATGGTGACCCCAACGAGTCCGTGAACGCGGTGCTGAACGTCCCGGTCATCGATGGCGTCTTCGCCCTGCGCGGCGTGATCTACGACGATCATCGCGGCGGTTACATCGACAATCTGCCCAGCACCTTCACGCGCAGCAATGACGATGCCAAGGGCGGCGTGTCGGGCTCCGGGATCGCTGCGGTGGGCGGCGTGTGCCCGGGCTATCCGGTCGGCAACGGCCTGCCGTCGGCCTCCGGAAACTGCGTGCCGGCAAACAGCGTCGTCGCCAACAACTACGCCATGGCCGAGCGGGCGCAGAATCCGGTGACCTATGGCGGGATTCGCGTCTCGGGCCTGTGGCAGATGAATGATGACTGGAGTGCGCTGGTGACCCAGAGCTACCAGAACATGGAGGCCGACGGCTCCTTCGCGCAGTACAACTACGGCTCGGACTATGGGGTGAATCCGGCGGCACCGCAGCTGCTCGGCCCCTGGCAGGGGACGTTCTTTGCGCCCTCCTGGGACAAGGACAGCTACGAGAACACCGCCCTCACCCTCAATGGCAAGGTCGGGGACCTGAAGCTCGTGTACTCGGGCGCCTATCTCAGCCGCCGGGTGGACCAGACCGCCGACTATTCGAACTACAGCCGCAGCACGTCCGGTTACTACTACACCTGCAGCGGCGGGAATTTCGGCCTGGGCAGCGGCACGCCGCAGTGCTACTCCCCGGTCGCCTCCTGGCATGACTACACGAAGTTCAGGCACCTGAGCAACGAACTGCGCGTGAGCACACCGGATGACTGGCGGCTGCGCGGCCTCTTTGGCTTGTTCCAGGAGAATTTCAACATCGCCGACAACATGAACTTCCTGTACCGCGACCTGCCGGGCTGCACCACGGCGGCCATCGCGCTCGCCAATGCAGGGGGTCCGGCGTGTCTGGCCAGCATCGGTCCGGTTCCCGGCCCCAATGACCTGGATCCCAGCCCGCGCAATTCCAACGTGGCGTACGGTGAGGATGAGCGCCGCGGCTACAGCCAGTACGCCGCCTTCACCTCGATCGACTTCGACATCATCCCGAAGGTGCTGACCATCACGGGCGGCACGCGCTACTATCACTACAACGAGTACGAGTTCGGCACCCGCTACACCACGGGTTCCGATTGCGTGAACGCCCTGCAGTGCGGCGTGATCTACGGTGACGGCAACATCATCAATCCGGCCGGCACGACCTACCATGGCTTCCGCAGCCGCGGTAACCTGACCTGGCACGTCACTCCGGATGCAATGGTGTACTACACCTTTTCGCAGGGCTTCCGGCCGGGCGGCTTCAACCGCTTCTCGCGACTGCATTTCGGCAATATTCCGGTCTGCGCCGACGGCAGCACCCCGAGCGCGGCGAGCAGCCTCTGCGCCAGTGGCGCCGCGCCCTCCAAGGGGGCGGTCCAGTTCCAGAACCCGTACAGCTACGCGCCGGACTCGCTCACCAACAACGAGGTCGGCTTCAAGACCGAGTGGTTCGATCACCGGCTGCAGTTCAACGGCTCGCTGTACCACATGTCGTGGTCGAACGTGCAGTTCATCTTCTTCGATCCGCTCGAGGGCTTCGGCAACTCCAACTTCGTGGTCAACGGTCCGAACTACCGCATCAACGGCATGGAGCTGCAGCTGGTGGCCAGGCCCGTATCGGGCCTGACGCTGCAGGCCTCGAGCGCCTGGAACAGCTCCACGCTGACCAACGAGCCCTGCCTCATCGCCAACAACCCGGCTCTCGCCAATGCCGGCAGTTGCATCACCCAGACCATCCACAGCGGGACCGTCTACGACATCACCAGTCCGCTGGGGCTGCAGGGCTCAAGGCCGGCTTTCTCGCCGGCCGTGGAGTTCAGCCTGCGGGCACGGTATGACTGGAACCTGTTCAGGCAATACCAGGCATTCGTATCCTTCGGTGCGAGCCATGTCGGCCAGATGTCGAATGAGCCGGTTGGCTATCCCCCGCCGACGATACCAGCGGGTTCGACCCGGGAATTCTTCCAGCAGCCCGGCTATACGACCTACGATGCCTCCCTGGGCGTCTCGAAGGACAGCTGGACGGCGACCTTCTACGGTCAGAACCTGTCCAACTCCGACGCGAGCACCTACACCTCCTCGGCGCAGTACATCCAGATGGAGGTGCCGCTGCGCCCCCGGGTACTGGGTCTGAAGATCGCCTACAGGTTCTGAACTTCCGCTTTTGCGGTAGAGTCATCAGGGCGGGCAGCAATGCCCGCCTTTTGTTCATTGCGCTGCAGCCAGGGTCCCTGAACTGAATGAACGCCCCCGCCGCGTCGTCGCCAGCCCACGACGCATCTTCCCGGCAGTCGCCCTCGGCGGTGGAGCTCGAGGTGCACCGCATCCGCGAGCTGACCAGGGCCAGGCGGCATGTCGAGGCGCTCGCCGCGGCCCAGGCGCTGCAGGTCCGGTTTCCGGCGAACCGCGATGTTCTCTACCTGATCGACCTCAATCAGCGACACCTGAACCGCATCCCCGAGGCGCTGGCCACGCTGGAGTCCCTCGAGGCTCACCATCCGCGGTACAGCCGCCTGCACCAGGAGCGCGGCGAGTGCTACGTGGTTCTGCATGATGCGCCACAGGCCATCCGGGCCTTCCTGCGTGGGGTGAACATCAATCCGGCGCTGCCGGCAAGCTGGATGCGGCTCGAGGGTCTGTATCGCCTGACGGGCGATTCCAGCAGCGCGGCGACGGCGGCGGAGCATGTCGCCACCCTGGGGAAACTGCCACCCGAGGTGATCCAGGCCAGCAGCCTGTTCTGCGACGGTGACCTGCTGCCGGCGGAAGGCCTCGTCCGTGCCTTCCTGCTCAAGCACGGCAATCATATCGAAGCCATGCGGCTGCTGGGCCGGATCGGATACGAGCGCGATGTGCTCGACGACGCGGAACTGCTGTTCGAGGCCGTGCTGAAGCTGGCGCCGGACTATCGCGCCGCCCGCGCCGATTACGCCCGAACGCTGCTCAAGCGGCAGAAGCATCTGCCGGCCCGGCTGCAACTGGAGCGGCTCCTGCAACTCGAGCCGGATAACCGCGAGTACCTGAAGAAATACGGAGCCGCCTGCATCGGGCTCGGCGACTACGAGCCGATCATCGGGCTGTACCGCCGGCTGCTCGCCGACGCGGTCGAGGTGGAGGAGATCTGCGACCTTCACCTGTGGATTGCCCATTCCCTGACGACGTTGGGCAGGCAGCAGGAGGCCATCTAGGAGTATCACGCGGCGATCGCGGCGCGTCCCGACTTCGGCGATGCCTGGTGGAGCCTCGCGAACCTGAAGACCTATCGCTTCTCCGAGGACGAGATCGGGCGCATGCAGGCTGCGCAATCGGCGCCGGCGACTCCCATCGTCGATCGCTACCACCTGGCCTTCGCGCTGGGAAAGGCGTTCGAGGACCGCTGTCAATTCGCGGCATCGTGGGAGTGTTACGAGCACGGCAATGCCCTGAAGCACGCGCAAATCCGGTATCTGCCCCAGATCAACGAGATCAACACCCGTCTGCAGCAAACGGTATGCACCGCCGAATTCCTTGCCGCCCGCCAGGGGTGGGGAGTCCCGGATCCTGATCCCATCTTCATCGTCGGACTGCCGCGCTCCGGATCGACGCTGATCGAGCAGATCCTGGCCTCCCATTCCCAGGTCGAGGGCACCCAGGAGCTGGCGGACATTCAGCGGATCGTGATGGACTTGCGGGGCCGTACGGAGGATCTGGAAAATCCCCGCTTTCCGGGGGTGCTCGCGGAGCTGTCGCCCGAGGACTTCCGCCGACTCGGCGAGCGCTTCATGACGGACACGCGCGTGTACCGCAGATCCGGCCAGCCGTTCTTCATCGACAAGATGCCGAACAATTTCCGGTACATCGGGCTGATCAGACTGATGCTGCCGAACGCCAGAATCATCGATGCGCGGCGCGAACCGATGGCCTGCTGCTTCGGCAACCTCAAGCAGCTGTTCTCCAGCGGCCAGGAATTCAGCTACAGCATCGATGACATCGCGCGGTACTACCGGACGTACCTGGAACTGATGCGGCACTGGAACGCCGTGCTGCCCGGAGGCATCCTCACGGTACACCACCAGGATGTGGTCGACGACCTCGAGGGCAGCGTGCGGCGCATCCTGGACTTCTGCGGCCTGCCGTTCGAGCCCGCCTGCCTGGAATTCCACCGGACCGCGCGCAGTGTCCGCACGGCGAGCTCCGAGCAGGTGCGGCGGCCGATCTTTCGGGAAAGCCTGGAACAGTGGCGGAACTACGAACCCTGGCTCGGTCCCCTGAAGGAAGCCCTGGGGGATGCGCTGGTCCGCTACCGCGAGTGAGGGCCCTCAGGCGCGAATGATCTGCTCGAGCCTGGGCACCAGTTCCGCCACGGAATCGAGCACCAGATCGGCCCCCGCCGCCCGCAGCGCCTCGCGCGCCGCCTTGCGATCGGCCTGCGGGATCCTGGCACGCTGCGCAGGCGTCTCATCGGCGGCTTCGGGCGCAAGTCCCAGCGCATTGCCGGAGGCCACTCCCACCGTGAATGCGCCGGCGGCCTTGCCTTCGGCGATGCCGGCCTCGGCGTCATCCACTTTCACGACCCTCGAGAGCGGCCAGACGCCGAGTTCCGCGCAGGCCTTGTAGATCATGAGCGGCGTCGGCCGCCCCGCCGGCGTCTCACCCGAGCACACCAGGTGCTCGGGCGCATAGCCCTGTTCGGCAGCCCGCGCGAGGACCGGCTGCATCATTTCCCGCGTATAGCCGGTCGAGGAGGCAACCCGGATCCGCTGCTGACGCAGGCGATCGAAGGTCTCCCTGGCACCGGGGATCAGGTCGGAGGCGCGCGCGGCATGCTCACGCATCAGCGGACCCAGGCGGCTCATCAGGGACTCCACATCACCCTCGTCGGCCGGACGACCGCGCTGCGCCTGCCAGGCGGCGGCGACCTGCGGATATGCGAGGAGACTGCGGACGTGGTCGATCTTTGACTTGCCCATGTCGCGGCGGGCGCTCGCCGGATCGATGACGACGCCTTCCTGGGCGAAGGCATCGATCAGCGCCTTCACCGGCGCCATACAGCCGAAATCCACCATGGTGCCGGCCCAATCGAAGATGACCAGATCGAATCGATCCTTGAGACT
>VFSW01016512.1_pt1 | contig 10070 bp, 10 predicted proteins | sample 5358111 | NCBI WGS metagenome assembly VFSW01 (sample SAMN11554181, study PRJNA540505) | mine drainage metagenome | isolation source: sediment from site ElyBrook_90M | place: USA: Ely Copper Mine, Vershire, VT | collected 2017
ATCCTATGAAAGTTATTAGTCCGCATAAGTAGGGGTTTCTGGATGTTCCCTTAATGCTCAAGCTGCGAGTGCAGGCCGGAGGGCAGTCAATCTGTGGATTTCGGCGTCCAGCGTTTCGCGGAAGCGTTTGACTGCTGCCTGTGGCACCAAATTCTTCGTCTTGGCTTCGATCAATTTGTTGCGGATGGCGTCGGCACCTTCGATTGATTGAAGGTTTTCGATGGCTTGTTCAATCTGCCGCGCGAGGGCTTCATCCGTCGCCAGCACGTTGATCGCCTGGTCAACACCCTTGGCAAAGCTGGGGACATCCGGGTCGTTGTGATCCACGGCTTTGTAACACTCCGCACCTGTGCGTTCGATCAGACCGAGAACCAAGGCGACGAACAGCAGGCGCGCTGGACGCGAGGGGTCATGGGCGGATTCCGGCGAGTATCCGAGCAAGATGCTGGGATCTTCCACCGCCACCACCATTGGTCCCTGTTTTTCTGGAGGCAGATTGCGGAACTGGCGGAAGCCTTCGAGCAACTCATGGTTTTCGCCCACGGGGGCGAATCTTTCCTCGGTTACGCAAAGGCATTCTTCCGGGCGTGGGTGGTCAACAGTGCGGACAATCATATCTTTGCTCATGGCCTTGACGTCCTTGGACACCGGGGCTGTATCTCCGCCCTCCACAAGCAGGAAACGGTGCCGGATGCGCTGGCGTCCGGCATAGGGATTCGCGATGGCGAACTCGCTGGACTGGAGGTCAATCTGTTTCAACAGCAATTGCTTGGCTCCGTTCAATCCGCCAAAAAACTGGTTGAAGGTCTTGGGGAGCGGAACCGATCCCGCCACTTTTTGCGCCTGTTCCCGGATTGCATCAGCAAGGGACTGGTCAGCGGGGCGCGACGCAATGGCATGGCGGATTGATGCTTCATCGGATTCGATCTGGTCCTCGACCGCTTGCGCAATGTCATCAGGCAACGGGAACTGCTTGTTGCAGCCGGTGATATTCTGCTGCTTTTTCGCTGAATCAATCCTGTCAGCCGCGTCCACAGCGGCAGCGGTCGTTTCTGTTTGAGCATTTGCACATTCACCTGCCGATCCGGCTAGGAAGGTGGCGAGCCGTTCATAACCCTGGATGGCGGCCGAAAAAACATTTTGATCGAATTTTGCAGCGGCCCTTTTTTCCAATGCGGAAATCCATTGGGAAGCCGCCGTCCGCGTGGACGCCGGCACAAGACGGCCCGGCCACCACCGGCGCGCACGATCATCAAAGCGCGCCATCGCATCCCGAACCTCGCGGTCGGCGACCTCCATCGTCTTGGATGCGCTGGCACACCGGGTTAGAAACTCCTGACGATCCGTCCTCACGGTTTCAAGCGAGCTGGCATAATACTGCTTGATGGCGTCAAGACCCTCTCCGGACGATAGAATTTCGTTTGCCCGCTGGCTGGCAGCAGCCTCCCGCTGGCTTATCTGGACGGCAGCGAGGTTTTGAGTTTCCTCGACGGATTGCCTGGCCGCGAACTTTTCCTCCGCCTGGGCAAAGAACATGGCCGTCTGCTTCAACGGGGCGGGATCAAAGGCGATGGCATAATAGACGCACAGGAGGAACGATCCCATGGCCATCGCCGCACCCACACTGGCCCAAAATCCCGGCGGTGCAAAAACGGAGCCCGCCAGTAACAGCAAGGCGAGAGCCATGAAGGCCACGGCGTAGGGCAGCTTGCGCCACTTGCCGCAACTACCCGCGTTTGCCCGCGCCAGCAGGGCGGCTTCGCGGAGCTTTGTTTTGCTTTGGCTGGCCGAAATACTTCCGAGGAAGGATTCGGATTCGGGAGCGATGATTTGAGTATTCATAATTTTCGTTGTTTTGTTTTGTTGTGGTTTTACAGGTTAATTTTGTTGAGGATTGATCATACTGGAGATCGCTTGGAGGGCGGCATTGTAAGCCAATTCGCGGTTTTCAGTGTCTTCGACCGCGAAACGTGCCAAACCCAAGCGCCTGAGACCGCGGTATCCGTGGGACTTATCAAGCACGACTTTTTGCGGATCGCAAAAGGCCGACTCGGAAAGGCCGCCGAGGTGGCTGTGCGATAAAAAATACAGGAGCATCCCGATGGAGGCACTGACTTCGTCCCGGTCACCAGCAACGAGGTGGCCGGTTGAAGCCCCCCATACGGTAAAGGTGTCCAACAATTTCAAACCCGGTTCAGGACTGATAACGGCTCCGGAGAAAAGGCCCATTTTGATTTTCGCCGGGTCAGTTTGTGCCAGCAGCAGTTCCATGGCCGTCGCCCCGAAGCTCGCCCACGCAGTCGTCAAATCATGGGTTTTGGCCACCGTCGGGCTGGTCATGATGACGTGGGAACAAAGTCGCAGGCCGAGAAGTTTTGCCGCATACTGCGCCCGCAATAACAGGTAGATGACTGTCCCTGCAAAGGTCGAGGCGTAGCCAGATCCAAAGAAGTAGGCGTGTAACACGTCATTCTGGATGACCGGCGTGCCCCGGTCACAAAGCTTACCGTAGTGGCACCGGTCCCGCGCATCTGCAAACAATTTGGAAAGGGCCTGGACTATCTGATGGTCAACCGCCTTGATTGTATTAGCGGAAAAGATTTTGTGGCCGCCAGCTCCTTCCTTTGAGGATGCGGCCGGAAGCGATGCAAGCACCTCGGCATCGCGGTGCATACACGGATACCGGCTGGCCATAGCGGCCAGTTCGCCAGTGGTTCGCTCCGGGAGAATGATCATTTCGTCCGGCTCCAGAGATACCGAGCCGCGACCCGGTCCCAGCGGCAGCGAAAAGCCGCGTGAAGATTCAGCCGTATCTATCACCAGTGTTGGAGTGTGATTCAGCCGGTCCTTGCCAAGTTGTTTGATTTCAAGGAGGCGATTGCTAGTTGCGAACGAGAATCCGCCCGTTCCGCCGCCAATGAGCACGCTGGGATTCCAGACGCGCATGTTTTCATTTGCGTTGTGTGTTGTCGTTTTCATTTTTTTGTTCTTTCTGGTTGGGTTTGTTTAACTGTTGGCTTCGATGGTTTCTTCCATAGTTCGCGACTGCACTGCATTGATGCCGCCAAAAATCCAAGTCTGTCCACCGGACGATTCGGCAAGGGTGACGCGGTCGCCTGAATGAAGGTGAAATTTGCCGGCTCTTGTTGTCAGGCCATTTATGGAGGTGCCCTCAACTGCAATCAGGACGGCGCGGCCAAGCCAGTCACGGCCGATGGCAGCATAGTCGCCGCGCAGTTCGTTCGGCGCAGAATGTGGGGCATCATCCAAAACCAAAACATCGTTGGAACCGGCCAGAATAATTCCCTGGGTGCTGCCGGTTTCAGCTTCGGCCAGCTCAATCATGGCCGGATGCTGGCGGGCATTCGAAGCCACGCCTAAGACCACCATTGCGGTGACGAGAAGAACCATTGCAAGAACAACTGCAATTTTACCGATGAACGGCAGATGCGGTGTTTTTCCACCACCACTTTCGGCAGGGGGCGACGAAGCCGGGAGCGGCGGCGGTTCGTGCGTTGCGGCGACCACACTATTGGTGGGCTTATGCTCTACAGCAACCACCGCGCTGACTGCGGTGTTACTGGGGGGCACCGCAATAGCCGCAACTAGAGGTTGATTGGTGACCGTAATAAAGTTTGTCCGCTCAACGAAAACCCGCTGGACTTCAACATTAGTTACATAGTTCGTGCGAGTCCGAAATTCTACAACCTTGACCGGCGGCGGGGCAGGCGTTGCAATTGTGACGACATTCGTTCGGTCTATCATCACAGTATTCGTTACTACTACGATGGATGGAGTCACGGGCTTTGAGTTCAGCGGAAGAACCTCGCCGTTGGCAAAAACGATGTTTCCTTGCTCGATTCTGCAATTGTCAACATTGTCAATTGATAGCGCCCCGGCTTGAATCAACGGCATGGCAACCTTGCCGAGACGGGCCAGGCTGGAAAGTTGCTGGATCACCGATTTATCATCGGCATCGCCGTTGGCGATCTGGTTCTGGATTCGGGCACGCTCAAGCAAATACAATGTGATCAAGCCATTTGGTGTCTTCGCGGCAACTTCGGCGAGGCTGTCCTCGACCGCCGCACGACGCAATTGGAGCGATTGATACTGCGCGTGAAACCTTTTTTTGTCCTCAGAATTGGCCCTCCACCCTGTGATGAGGTCAATTTTCGCAGCTGTTTGCCTGTCAAAATAATTGCCTTGGTCCACCAAAAAATACGCGCGCACGGCGCTGGCGTCCGCCTCCGGCGCTAAACCCGCCAAGACCAACCTGCGGGCCTCACCGGCGAACTCCTCCGCACGCGTGACCATTGCCGCCGAATTACGAATATCGGCCTCAACTTCGGCAGGCTTGGGCGGACCGGCTTTCGCCGTCGTCACCGCGGCGACGGCGATCAGCAAAATGCAAAAGATGGTCCGTCTAGCGCCGCGAAGCAGACCGATCACCACCAGCAGGCCGACGACCAGGAAAGCAATGCTTACGAGCGGGTGATCCGTGCAATAATCGCGGGCGAGCCACGCGAAGTCTTCCAAGTTCGCCACGGTTTTTTGCGCAGCGGTCGCTAAGGGCTGACGCGTGGGGATGATGGCCCGGGGTTCCAAAAGCGGGGCATCTGCTTTTATATTCACGCTGGTAAGGCGCATGTCGCCGCCGTGCTGTTCACGCTCGACGCCAACCCGCATGGCGTTCCGCGCGGCGCGATCCGTGACCCTCAGCACGGCAAAGCGGTTTGCGCCGTCCATGGTGATGGCGGCGACGTAACCGACAACGCGGTTATCCAACGTAACATCCTCGTGGACGGCTACCGGCTCGTCGGGGGTTATGGCAACGCGGAATTCCCGGCGCTGGCTGCAAGCCGTGAGCATCGGGATCAGCAGCAAACACGCCGCCGCGGCGCGAAGCACTGGCATCAGTTTTTGTTTGATCATGTTAGTTTTCATTTTGCTTTTGTCGGTTGTGGGTTTGGTTTATGGACTGGAATTGTGGGCGGCGTCGCGTGGCGTGCGAATCGCCACGCGCATGGTGAAAGGATGCCTCCAGAGCTGCGTGCCCTTCGCATCACCGAAAAAGGACCGCCCAAAATTGATCGGAACTGAAAATGTATTATGTGTGAAGGTCACCGGCAGCTTCACGGCCTTTCTTGGTATGTCCGAGATGGTTGTTTGTATCGCTCTCATGATTGTGAAAATCCTTAAACACGGACTGTGCCAAGTAGAGCCGCACGATGTAGTGCTGCGCCGCCAGGCGTGAAAACAATTGGCTGACAATGGATTTGCCAATCTGTCTTTTTTTGCAAACACTTCTGCCGACTACGCATCAGCAAGTTTCGTAATTTGGGAACTACAGATTTGGCGTTACGCTGTAATGCCGCCATTTCTGGTTCTGGCCGCTGTAAGAGGAGCAAACTGGTTTGGTTTTTGTGTCTTGGGTTGACTGAATCAATCGGTCTTATGCCGCAATCAGTTGGTGGTCTGCTCGGAACATTTTTTTTGAATGGACTTCCGCTCGAGGATTCGGTCGCGTGCCACCAGGACGATAAGTGCCGACAATGTTGAGCCGATCAAAACGGCCACGATCGCGAATCCGGTCTCGAGGCGGTTGACTTCTTGCTCCAACCGGTCAACGCGGCCATTGCGATAGTAATAATTCGCCCACTCCACGTTGATTCGGTTCGCCCGCTCAATTGCCGCCAATTCGTTGGTGCCGCCGGCCAGTGGCAACGCCACCATGCTCAAACCAGTCATCGCAGTTAGGAGTAACGAAGAAATCAGAATGGTAATTTTCATACGTGGAATGTGGTATTGCCGTGATTAATCCGACCGCAGACGGCAGGTTCGCACGTGCCCGTTCCTTTAAAAGAGTAGTTGCACTCCTGCTCCAACATATCGAACCGCCACCTTGCACGTCGCACATCTGTATTTCACGCCCGCGACGGCGCGTTTATGCCGGATAGATGTGAACGTGTGGTTGTCCCCGGCGCAATCACAGGCGTAATAAAACACCTTCCGAATTCGCTCTCTCACCCGACTTGCCGCATAAGCGTGGCAAACCACCGGCTTCAGCCCCATGCTCGCCATGATCGCCTGCCACTCCGGGCCGTGCGGCTTTGCGCCCAATCCATTGATCGTCCAATTCAGCAAATGAGCAATTTCGTGCGGAATTGTCTCCGAAATAAAATCCTCAACATTTGCGCGGAGCAGATCCAGATTCAAACGGATCAGGTTGCGCTTTGGGTAAGCCAAGCCCGCTGTCAATCCGCGCAGGTCGAATCGCAGTTGTGGCAACTCGAATCGGCGGGCATAGTTCAATTCGGCCCATTGATAAACGTCTAAGAATTTATCTTCCGCACATTTGATTGCTTCCAAGGTATCCATATCGCTCATTGATCTTTTCCCGGCCAAATGCTCAAGCGTGCCATGCGCGGGTCCACTGCCCTCGCAATTTCCGTCATGGCCGTGTGGCGGATGGCCGCCGCGACACTCGCAGCGGCGGGCGCAATATTTGGTGCCCTGGCTGCGAGCTGCCGCATCTCAACCACGACTCCGTCCGCCACGTCATGCGCCGAACCCGCTGACAGTTCATCGGCGCGGTCCCGAATGGTTTGCACCCAGCCTTTGACCCGGTAACGAAGTTCAGCCTCGAACTTGGAGGAGCTCTTTTGCGCCAGACGTGCCAGGTAATTCTCCCTCGATCTGATTCGTCTTTGTTGCGCGCGGCTCATAGAGTTTTTTGGGCAGGCCCTCACCGAATGCAAGCGGATTACTTTTAGGTGGAGGGCCTAATCGCTTTCGGTTTTCACCGATGGTTCGGCTTGCGTTCAAGAGCCTTTAGCTTGATACATGCCAAGCTGTCGTGCGCCATGAACGCGGCTCACAAATCGTTGTAAATGCAGCGTATTTGCGCTTAACCTTGCAGACTGGAAAAAATTCACGCTCGCGCAAAATCTCCGAGCGTAATGTTTCCATTGCGGAAGCGATTACAAAGTAACTTCCGTATTGCGTATCCGACGCAAGTTATACGGCATGGAAAGTGAAAATATTCGCCGCGACGAAAGCGAACCGGAGGGGCGCTGGTGAAATCGGTTTCAGCAAAGGCCGGCGGCAAGTGAGTGTAAAAAAGGCGTCCGATATGTCCGGGATGCAGCCCGTGCGCAACGGGAAACATCTCGGTGATGATGGTGAATTACAAAAGCGCGTCCGAACTGTCCGGCTACTTCCAGCAGATGCCCTTCCAGCCGCGTTGTGCTTTGCCATTCGGACCCGCGATGTCGTTGCGCCGGCCGGCACCCAGTTCGCGACGCACCGCTTCCTCCGCCAGTGAAGTGAAATGCCCTTTGGGCATTGTGTCCCAGCCGCGCTTGACACAGTAATCGCAGAATTGTTCATAAACTTCATCCACGGTCAACGAGCCGCTGGCATCTTTCCGCAGGCTGTCCCGGACGAAACGGACGTGGGCTTCACATTCCGTCAACAGATCATCAACGATGCTTTGCTGGCGTGGGGAAATCCCCATGCGCCAGCCGTCGTCACGAACCCGGCGAAGCCCCTCCAACATCCAGTTGAGCACGCCCGGGGCCTCGCTGTGCAATATGACTTCCGACAAGTCTGCGATCACTTTCCCCGGCGGTGGATTTTCATAGCGGACGATCCGCAGACGCCGGCGCCAGGCATCCGCGTCGCCTTGAAGACGAACGCGCAGATGAGTGTTGGAAGTCAGGACGACATTGAACGCGCAGACGATTTCCGGGCGCGCATTGGTGCTTTTGAATTCCAACGTGACGGGGTCGGCACCGGTCAACGATTTTAGCACGCTGGCGCTGGCGCAATTCAAGAAATCCGGCGCAACATCCGCGCCATATAATAACGTCCGGCCGAGAAATCGGCCGAGTTCAAAGCGTGTTCCCAGCAACGTGGTCCGAAGCGTGGCCATGTTTTGTGGACCGATAATTCCACGCAGGACACGGATGAATGTTCCCTTGCCGCCGCCGGCCGTCCCCGTCAGCAGCATGACCACCTGGGCCAGGTTGGTTCCGACCAGAGCCAGGCCGCACCAGCGCTGGAGCAGGTCAATGTCCTCCTCGCACAACGCCGGCTTCATCAACGTGTCGAGAAACCTTGGGCATCGCGCGCCCGGCTGATACGCGACCGCGAGCTTGTTGCGCCGGCGGGCCGCCGGCGAGAACGGGAGCAATTTAAGGTCGGCCAGTCGCAGCAGCCCGTTCGCGCACGGAATCTGTTTGTCCAAGCCGGCGTCGAAAAAGTTGTGCGGCACCGCCAAAAGCCCCTTGGCGCGCTGTAGGACTCCACGCAAGGCGGCGGTCTTGCGAAAGCGATAAATCAGATTTCCAACATCCACTTCGCCGCCGCCGACTTCCCGGGCGCATTGCAACATGACTGGACTCAAACGCGCGGCGAGGGCGTGCTCTGTCTGCTCGGCGTAGAGACCGGTTTCGGCGTCATAGCTGTAAAATCGCGACTCCTCTGGCACAAACACTGTTGGTTTTTTCGGGGAACCTTCGGAGCCGAGGGTGCCGGCGAAAAAATCCTCGCTGATGTCCGCTACGGTAAACTGTCCCTGCTGGTTTTCCTTGATCTGCAATGCGTTTCCGTGGCGTTTATGGACGGCTGGATAGCGGCCGGCAAACCATGCGTTCGGCGCCAGCGCAGCCGCCGGGCTTGCGCCGGTATCTTCGGGAGACGGTTCGGCGTGCGTGTTGATTTCAGGCATCCAGTCCAACGGCTCATGGAATTCGGCACCGTGGTGCCGGTCAGTGATCGGATTGATTGTTGGTGTGGCATTCATATTCGTGATCGTCCTTTATCACGCATCGTGCCAAGCAATAACGCCCAGATGTGGGACTGCGTCGTCCGGCTTGGAAATGGCTGGCCGACAACACATTTTGCGGATCAACTATTTTATGAAGGCTTAGCCGGCCACGCTCCAGCCGGTTTCGTAATCTGCAGGCCGTGGATTCTGCGTTACGGCGTAACGCGGCCATTCCCGTTTCTGGTCGCGATCAACACAGCGGGGAATAATTGTCACCGGGCGGCTGAAAACCGGCGCATGGATTTTGAAAAGCCCGTCCGAACTGTCCGGGCTGCGGTCCATTTTTTGAAATTGGGCGACCTCGCGCTCATCTGTAAAGCAAATGACCAGGCTCACTCTGGGTAAAGCGAAATAGCCCGAAAGCCACAACGATGAGCGCCCCATCACACATTTCATGAAGCCATTGGCAAGCAGTTGGTGAAACAACGTCAAGCTTTCTAATTCGTGATTTCTGGTTCGCGCTCCACACCGAAGATAAGTGTGAAATACTCCGACTTGATTCGCTCGTGAACTTCGGGACTGACTCTCGAACGCTGGTTAGGAGCGGACCTAATTTCATGCTCGGCGTCCTTGATCTCGACCAGTCGAACAGAGCAGGTAGTATGTTTCCAGCAGATTTCCGCTAGGTAATGCGCGAAGGCGGCATCGCAGTAATTATCATTCGTCCCGTAAGCAATCTCCACATTGACTTTCGTTATGGCTTTCACTGATTCCTCAATCGGCGCAAACGTATTCCAAAAGTCCGTGTGCAACAGGAGTCCATTCGTGTCTCTCACACTCTCGTTCAGTAGATTTAGTGAGTCTGGTGCCCGCGCCACCAAATCCCAATATGTATGCAGTCCCGATGGCCCCCAAAGAATAATGCGGTTGAACGCAGCGACCTCTTCCGGGTAATGCGCAAACAAATACGTCCCCACGTCACAGCCAAAGCTGCGGCAGAGTAGTGTGCTACCAAGTGGTGCAGGCCGTGCCTTGATATCATTCCGTGCTTTCTCGACGGCTCCAGGGAGGCTCAAACCCGATCCAAAGTCTGGCGAGTGGCCAACCCCGACGTAATCGATCAATTGCGCAGTAAAGCCTCGTGCCGCTGCTTCGTCCTCTATCAATTTGTAAACTTCTCGATACGCTTCGGAGTGAGGACTCCCTCCGCCGCTCAAGATCGTAATGTGTTTTGCATGATTCATATTAAGGGAACTTCCAAAAACCCCGTTTTTCGGTTTTTCGAGATAGAGTCATCGAT